>Ga0181612_117025_pt1 | contig 33214 bp, 27 predicted proteins | sample HoacroProtozoa21_FD_119630 | JGI IMG/M metagenome (GOLD analysis project Ga0181612, IMG submission 119630) | Hoatzin crop microbial communities from Cojedes, Venezuel. Combined Assembly of Gp0051906, Gp0051904, Gp0051908 | reverse complement strand
CTTCGTGGAGAATATGGCGTGGTTTACCCCTGCCGAGTTGCCTGAGAACAAGTATTATATCTTTGGCAAGGGTGGTGGCGAGACTCTCGCGAAGGAGTATAATATTCCTCTCCTTGGCCAGATTCCCATTGTCCAGAGCATACGCGAATGTGGAGATGCCGGAGAGCCTGTGGCCCTTTCTTCAGGCCCCGATGGCGTTGCCTTCATAGACCTCGCTAAGAAACTGGCGGAGATTGCTGGATAGTCGAATATTATAGATCAAACAGATTTTTCTCCAACGCCTTGGGATGGAAGCTCATTCTATGCCAAGGCGTATAACCATATTTGCGGATAGCCTCGATATGTTCCTCGGTGGGATAGCCCATATTGCGGTCCCAACCGTACTCCGGATACTCCAGAGCCAGCTTTCTCATGAACTCATCCCTATGAGTCTTCGCCAAAACCGAAGCCGCGGCAATGGGAGCATAGAGAGCATCCCCATGCACAATGGTCTGATATGGAATCTCGAAAGGCTTAAACTTATTGCCATCAATCAATAGAAACTCCGGACGAGTCGACAACTTGAGAGCCGCCCGCTGCATACCCGCAATGGACGCCGCTAAAATATTGATTTCATCAATCTCCTCGGCACTCACAGCCTCAACCGCCCATGCGACGGCATCTCTTTCTATCACCTCCCGCAGTTCATTCCTCGCCCGCTCCGTCATCTTCTTCGAATCATTGAGAAGCGGATGACTGAAACCCTCCGGCAAAATGACGGCGGCAGCGAAAACCGGCCCAGCTAATGGCCCCCTGCCGGCCTCATCGCACCCCGCCTCAATCCTGCCCTCGACAAGATGATTCTTTAGCGAAATTTGCTTCATGCGAAACGACTATCCCTTAAACCAAGCCAAGCATTTGCTGCAAAGGTCAGCGATAGCGGCCCAATCACCATTAGCCACAACATCCTTAGGGAATAGTTTAGAACCCATTCCAACGGCGGTCACGCCCGATTTTGCCCAAGCGGAAAGATTTTCCTCGGTAGGCTCGACAGCACCCGTAACCATCAGCATAGACCACGGCAACGGAGCCAAAACGCTCTTCACAAACCCAGGGCCGCCAACACTGCCGGCAGGGAAGACCTTCACCAAATCGCAGCCAAGTTCCTGCGCAGCATTAATCTCGGTAACGGAACCGCAACCAGGCGAATAAGGCACGCCATGACGATTGCAAAGCTTAGCAACTTCGGGATTGCAATTCGGAGCCACGATAAAATTGGCGCCATATTGAATATACAGAGCTGCAGTCGGGGCATCCAGAATCGTACCGGCACCGAGAGCCATACCAGAGCAATTCTCGGTAACATATTTCGACAATTCCTTGAACACATCAATCGCGAAATCGCCCCTATTAGTGAACTCGAAAGCACGAATTCCACCATCGTAGCAAGCCTTTACGACCTTTTTCGCCACCTCAACATCGCCATTATAAAACACCGGCACAACGCCAGTCTCGGCAATTTTTTGAAGAACCTGAAGTTTATTATATTTTGCCATATCTACACCTCTATAGGTTTATATTTCGGAACAAGAGTTTTCATTATTATCCATGCCAGAAGATAGGCGATGCCGCAATAACAGAACATCACGAAATAGCCTCCCTCCTTGCCTTCAAAGCCCAAAAAGTGGAAAGCGGGGCCCATCTCGGCGGTCTTGGTAAATAGCACACCTGCGATATATTGAACAAGGGCGCAACCAACACCTCCCGCCATGCCACCGATGCCAGTCACAGTTGCTACAGCGCTCTTCGGGAACATATCGCCGATGGTCGAGAAAAGATTCGCGGACCATGCCTGATGCCCCGCACCAGCAAGACCAATCAGAATGGCCGGCCACCATGCGGAATGCGATCCTAGCGGCTGCGCGAAAAGGGCCGCGATGGGGAAAAATGCGAAAATCAGCATGGCCAGCATACGCCCCTGATAAGGGTTCATGCCCTTCTTTTCGACAAAAGTTTTCGGCAGATAGCCACCATAAATCGAAATCACCGTAACTATGGCGTACAACGTCGTAATCAGCGCTATACCCATCTTAGAGGCCGATGTATAGCCAAATTGGTCGGAGAAATATGCCGGAGCCCAGAATAGGAAGAACCACCAAACGCCATCCGTGAAAAATTTGCCCACGATGAAGGCCCAAGTCTGTTTGAAGCTGAAGCATTTCCATAGCGAAATCTGCTTCTGAGGCTTATCCTCTTTGACTTCCTCCGCATCGTCTTGGTGGATATATTGAAGTTCCGCCTCGTTGACGTGCTTGCTCTTTTCAGGCTTGTCGTACATGAATACCCAAAGCGCCATCCATATATATCCGATGGCTCCGATGACCACGAATGCCATCTCCCAGCCTCCTCCGATGCCTTTATTTTTGAAATATTGAGCCAGTAGAGGGATTGTAGCGGGGGCGATCAAAGCGCCAACGGACGCACCGGCGTTGAAAATCGAAGTGGCAAACGCCCTATCCTTTTTCGGAAAATATTCCGCCGTGGTTTTGATGGCCGCAGGGAAGTTGCCCGATTCGCCCAATGCGAGAATGCATCTGGCCGCTATGAAAAGCCATACGCTGGTGGAAGATACCGCCAGAGCGGCCTGCGAACCCTTTTCGACCGCCTGCATGGCCGCAAGACTGTCGAATCCTTGAATATGCATCGTCGCCCATCCGCAAAGCGAATGGAGGCATGCGCCGGTCGACCATATTCCGATTGCCCACAGATAACCCTTTTTCGTGTCGAGCCAATCAACGAATTTGCCGGCAAACAGCATGCAGATGGCATAGACTATCGAGAAAATGCTGGTGATTGTACCATAATCTTGGTCATTCCAATGGAATTCAGGAGCGATGAAATCTTTCCAAGTGAGCGAAAGAACTTGACGGTCCATATAGTTGACTGTCGTTGCCAAGAATAGCAAAGCGACCATCCACCATCGCCAAGAAGTCATTAGTTTGTTGCTCGAAGAAGTTTTTGTGTCCATAATACTTATTTTTCGTGGGTTCCGCCATGGGCTTTCGCAAAAATACTGAATATTTTGATAATTTTTGCTAATTTTGGACAGGCATCTCAATTACGGGCCCGAATTATCCAAAATAACGCTAAAATTACGAATATGTCTTTCATTAACGAAAATTTCATGCTCTCTAATGAGACGGCGAAGCATCTATATCACGATTACGCGAAAAATTTGCCCATAATCGATTATCATTGCCATCTCGTGCCGGAGCAGATTGCGAAAAATATACAATTCAGAGATATAACCCAACTATGGCTGGTGGATGGCCATTATGGCGACCATTACAAATGGAGGGCACTTAGGGGCAATGGCGTACCGGAGGAATATATCACGGGAGACAAATCATCGTGGGAAAAGTTCGAGAAGTGGGCCGAGACGGTGCCATATACCATGCGCAATCCGCTTTATCATTGGACGCATCTGGAGCTTAGCAGAGTTTTCGGAATTGACAAGATTCTCTCCCCAAAAACGGCCCGAGAGATATATGAGGAATGCAATGCGAAGCTTGCTACGGAGGAGTTCAGGGGGCAGGCGCTTATTCGTAAATTCAACGTGGAGGTGATTTGCACCACGGATGATCCGGCGGACGATTTGCGTTGGCACAAAGAGATTGCGGCCCATCCTTTTGGCACCAAAGTTTTGCCTACATGGCGCCCCGATAAGGCCCTTGCCATCGAAAATCCACAGGCATATATCGAATATATGGAGGCCCTCGGCAAGGCTGCCGGCATGGAAATAAAATCATATAGAGACCTTTTGGAGGCCCTTCAGAAGAGGCATGATTTCTTCGAATCCATGGGCTGCAAGTTGTCTGACCATGGTTTGGATACTTTCCATAGTGCGGATTATACCGATTCCGAGATTGAGAATATTTTCGCTAAGGTTATGTCTGGCAAGGACCCATCTGCTGATGAATTGGAGAAATATCGTAGCGCTATGCTGCATGATTTTGCCGTCATGGATGCCGAGAGTGATTGGGCGCAGCAGTTCCATGTCGGGCCTATTCGCAACAATAATACTAGGATGTTTTATTCCGTTGGGCCCGATACGGGTTATGATGCCATCAATGATTTGAGAATTGCCGAGGCGGGGCATCGTTTCTTCGATAGGTTGACTTTGGAGGGCAAACTTGCCAAGACCATTTTATATTGCCTCAACCCCAAAGATAATGAGGTTATGGTGGCAATGGCTTATACTTTCAATGATGGTTCCATTCCTGGAAAGATGCAGTTCGGTTCCGGTTGGTGGTTCTTGGACCAGGAGGATGGCATCAGAAAGCAGATGAATGCTCTCAGTATGCAGGGCCTTTTCAGCCGCTTCGTGGGTATGCTTACCGATTCCAGAAGTTTCATCAGCTATCCTCGCCATGAGTATTTCCGTAGGATTCTTTGCGATGTGGTAGGGGCCGATGTGGAGAGCGGCAGATTGCCCGAGAGCGAGATGGATAGAATCAGCGGAATGGTTCAGGATATTAGTTACTATAATGCTAAGAATTACTTTAAGTTTTAGCTATCTTTGCGGGCGTTATGGAAGTTAGGGCAAAAAAATCATTGGGACAGCATTTTCTGACCGACCAAACAATCGCCAAGAATATTGTGGCGGCTTTGGAGGCGGAAGGTGATGTGTTGGAAATCGGGCCTGGAATGGGAGTTCTGACTCAGTATCTTTTGCAGAGGCCGGATATTAATTTGAAGGCTGTGGAGTTGGATGGTGAGTCCGTGGAGTATTTGAGAACTCATTTTCCCGATTTGCATGGTAGGTTGCTGCAAGATGATTTTTTGAAAATGAACCTTCCGAAGACGTTTGAGGGGCCTTTTTCAATTATCGGTAACTTTCCGTACAATATTTCATCGCAGATTTTCTTCAAGGTTTTGGACCATAGAAATTCTGTCGGCGAGGTGGTCTGCATGATTCAGAAAGAGGTTGCTGAGAGGATTGCTGAGAAGCCTGGAACTAAGACTTATGGCATTCTTTCCGTGCTGCTTCAGGCTTGGTATGACATTGAATATCTATTCACCGTGGGTCCTGGTGCTTTTGCTCCTCCGCCAAAGGTTTATTCCGCTGTAATCCGTCTTAGGCGTAATTCCAGGGAGACTCTTGATTGCGATGAGAGTCTTTTCAAGGCCGTGGTGAAAACTTCTTTCAATCAGAGGCGAAAGACTCTGCGCAATTCGCTCAAGCCCATGGCTAAGGCTGCTTGCGGGGATGATGAGGCTGCTCTTACTGCCCTCCTCTCCAATCCCGTCTTCGACCTCCGCCCTGAGCGCCTCTCCGTCGAAGACTTCGTCGCCCTCACCCAACTCCTAATGAAAAAATCATAGCACGGCTACAAGTTTTCTGATATTTTCTAATCTTTTTACAAATGATTTATCTGATCTGGCTACCTGCATATCATAATCACATTGTAACCTTACCCACAAATCCGCAGGAATCCCTAGCGCCGCCTCAAGCAAAAGGGCATACTTTGTCGTAACCGGCCTTTTTCCATTTAGTATCTCATTAAAAACAGTATAAGATACACCCATTTGATTAGCTAATGACTTTTGAGTTAAACCTCGACTCTCAATCTCATCCTTTATTAACTCCCCTGGATGAACTGGAACCGAAGGATTAAGATTATTAGCAATCATATCCTGAGACACATCCTTTAAATATATCTTTTTCATATTCATGAGTCTATTTTATTCTTTATCAAAAAGAACTATCATATGGCAAAGATATTATTATTATTTAAAATTCGCAAAAAATCGAATTAATAGGGGAGGTGGAGGAGGATGGGGAGATGGTCGGAGACGCCTCCTTTATAGCGGGGACCAGTGTAGGTACGAAGGGGTTTGTCTCCCGAGTGGGCCGCATCTCTATCTGTAAGGAATGGAATGGTGAGTATTTCCATTCTAGAGTTTTTTAGCGAAGGAGATACCAGGAACATATCTATAAGTTCCCATTTTCCATCAAATCTGATGGTTCCAAGGCCTTTTTTGGCTAGCGGAATGGCTAAGTTTATTAGAGGCTTATTATCGTCTTCTGATTCTGAAGCAATTTCCGCCAAAACTGGATTCTCCGCTCCATCGTTAAAATCACCGGTAGCAATAATTCGCCCCTCGCCAATGGCTTTTAGCGAATCACAAACAGTCCTCAAGGTCCCCACCGCCACTCGCCTCTTCCAATCCGTGTCACCACCTCCGTATTTCGAAGGATGATGATTCACGAGCACACTAAAAGAAAGGCTATCTTTGGTGCGAAACCGAGCCAAAAGAATATCTCTGGTCCTCAACTCTTTATTTGGAGGCGCCTTCACCCGCACGGCCCTTGTAGCGATTGTATCTAAAATCGATGTCCTATATAAAAGCGCCACATCTATTCCCCTCGGATCCGGAGAATCATAATGAACTATGGCATAATCCGTCTTTCTCAGAGCCGTTTTATTAAGTAAACACCATAGCACATATCGATTCTCCACCTCAGCCACTGCAACCACCGGAGGCAATCGCCCATCTCTATCCGCCACCCATAATATTGTCTTCGCAACCGCATTACACTTCGCCTCAAACTTCTTCTTACTCCAATGCCTTCCTCCGAAAGACGAAAACTCCGCATCCGACTCGCTATATCCCCCATCCCTATAATCAAAGAAATTCTCAAGATTCCAGAACATCACCTCCAAACTATCATCACAAAATCCGCCCTGCTGCGCCAAAAGACACAACAAGACGGAAACTATGGAATGCAACAAAATCATGTGCAAGTATAGAATAAAATTTTTCTCAAGCGGTTAAAATTCATAAAATCTTCATGCCACTAACAGACAAATTTTATTTTAACCATAGAAATGGTTATTTTTGCATGTTTCGTTTTCGTTAGCGAAATTTTAACACTTGTAATAATTAAACATATCGGAATGTCACTGAAATGCGGTATTGTCGGACTTCCCAACGTGGGTAAATCGACACTTTTCAATTGCATAAGCTCTGGAAAAGCCCAGAGTGCTAATTTTCCATTTTGTACCATAGAACCGAATTTAGGATCCACCAATGTACCGGATAGGCGTTTGGATGTTTTGTCGGAAATGTGTCAACCTAAACGAACCATTCCCGCCACCGTGGACATAGTGGACATAGCCGGATTGGTAAAAGGAGCCAGCAAAGGAGAAGGACTCGGCAACCAGTTCCTCGCAAATATTCGCGAAACTGACGCAATTTTGCATGTACTGAGATGTTTCGATGATGGCAATATCGTCCATGTAGATGGTTCTGTGGACCCAGTTCGCGACAAAGAAGTTGTGGACACGGAATTGCAAATCAAAGACCTTGAGACAGTGGAAAATCGTCTCGCAAAGGTTCAGAAACAAGCCAAAATAGGAGCCGACAAGGAAGCCAAAAAGCTTTGCGACCTGCTGGAAAGATATAAAGCAGCCCTTTTGGAAGGCAAATCATGCCGCACCGTGGAACTTCTGAATGAGGAAGAAGAGGCCATGGCAAAAGACCTTTTCTTGCTGACTGACAAGCCCGTTATGTATGTCTGCAACGTGGATGAGGCTTCAGCCGCAACTGGAAATAAATATGTTGATGCCGTAAGAGAGGCCGTAAAAGATGAGCAGGCCGAAATCCTTGTTATTGCCGCTAAAACCGAGTCTGAGATAGCTGAAATCGAAGATTTTGAAGATAGAAAGATGTTCCTCGAAGAACTAGGTCTCGAAGAATCCGGAGTAGTTCGTTTGATTCAAGGCGCCTATAGACTGCTTGGTTTGCAGACCTTCTTTACCGCCGGTGCTGATGAATGTCGTGCTTGGACCATTCGCAAAGGCGATAAGGCCCCTAAAGCCGCCGGAGTTATTCATAGCGACTTTGAGAAGGGTTTCATCCGTGCTGAAGTCATTAAATACGAGGATTTCGTGAAATATAAATCAGAATCCGCCGTACGCGCTGCCGGTAAAATGGGCATAGAAGGAAAAGAATATGTTGTCCAAGATGGAGACATTATGCATTTCTTGTTTAATGTATAGCGATAAAAGGTCCTATAAAATGAACTAATTACCTTGAAAATTGCTAATTTTGTAGGCTAAAGGAAAATTAACGATAATTATGTATAGAACACACACTTGCGGAGAACTCCGCCTTTCCAATGTTGGACAAAAAGTTACGCTTGCCGGATGGGTTCAGAAGGCTCGTAAACTTGGAGGTATGACCTTCGTTGACCTTAGGGATAGATATGGCATTACACAGCTTGTAGTGGAGGCTGATGCTCCCGCAGCACTTGTGGAGACCGCCACTTCTCTCGGAAGGGAATATGTAATTCAAGCCATCGGAGAGGTTGTGGAGCGTCAGAGCAAAAACTCAAAAATGCCCACTGGAGACATTGAAATCAAGTTGTCAGAGATAAATATACTCAATAAGAGCGCAGTTCCGCCTTTCACAATCGAGGACGAAAGTGACGGTGGCGAGGATATAAGGGCGAAATATCGCTATCTTGACCTTCGTAGAAACCCGCTCAAAAAGGCCCTTATGCTTCGCCATAAGATAGCTCATGAGACAAGGAATTTCCTTGACGGTGAAGGCTTCATGGAGATTGAAACTCCTTATTTGATTAAGTCTACTCCTGAGGGCGCAAGAGACTTCGTGGTGCCTTCCAGAATGAATCCTGGCCAATTCTATGCTCTTCCTCAGTCACCTCAGACCTTCAAGCAGCTTCTTATGGTGGCCGGATATGATCGTTATTTCCAGATTGTCCGCTGCTTCCGTGATGAGGATTTGAGGGCGGACCGTCAGCCCGAGTTCACCCAGATTGACTGCGAAATGTCATTCGTAGAGCAGGAGGACGTTCTCAACACTTTCGAGAAGATGATGAGGACACTTTTCAAGAATGTACTGAATGTAGATATTCCCAATCCTCTACCTCGTATGAGTTGGTTCGATGCCATGGATAATTATGGTTCAGATAAACCTGATATCCGTTTCGGCATGACCATTCATGAAATAACCGAGGATGCCAAGGGCAAAGGCTTCGGCGTTTTGGATGGTGCGAATTATATCGGAGCCATCGCCGTTCCTGGATGCGCTGAATATACTCGCAAGCAACTTGACGAGATTACCGAGTGGGTAAAACGCCCTCAGGTTGGCGCCAAAGGCCTTATTTATATTAAATTGAATCCCGACGGAAGCATTAAATCATCCATCGATAAATTCTATTCTCCCGAAGACCTCAAGAAGATTGCCGACAAGGTTGAAGCAAAGACTGGTGACTTGATTTTCGTCATGAGCGGCGACAACAAGCGCAAGGTTCAGACTATGCTTGGCGTTCTTCGTATTGAGATGGGTAATCGTCTCGGTCTTAGAGATCCGAAGATCTTTGCTCCTCTTTGGATTGTTGACTTCCCTCTTCTCGAATGGGATGACGAAACTCAGCGTTTCTATGCCATGCACCATCCTTTCACTGCTCCCAAGCCTGAGCATATGGATTGGTTCTATAGCGACAAGAAGGAAGACCTTGAGAGAGTTTGCGCCAATGCTTATGACTTCGTTCTCAACGGCACCGAGCTTGGTGGAGGTAGCATCCGAATCCACAATGCGGATGTTCAGGAGAGGATGTTTGAGGTTCTCGGCATAGGTAAGGAAGAGGCAGAATATAAATTCGGCTTCATCATCAATGCCTTCAAATTCGGAGCTCCGCCTCATGGAGGTCTCGCCTTCGGCTTCGATAGGGTTTGCGCCCTATTCGGAGGAAGCGACTCGATTCGTGACTATATCGCATTCCCGAAGAATAACCAGGGTCGTGATGTCATGATTGATTCTCCTTCAGAGATTGATCAGGTGCAGTTGGATGAACTTCAGATTGAGACAAAAGTAAAGTCTGAGTAATGTCAGAAGCCACTTTTAAATGCCGATCTTGCGGTAAAGAACATAAACTGGAGGTTTATGCCAGTGTAAATGTGGCAGAAAATCCGGAAGTGAAACCGTCCGTCAAGGACGGTTCGCTTTTCGTTTGGCAATGTCCTTCTTGCGGCACTACCAATCTTGCGAAATATCCATTTTTATATCATGACCCCACGGAAAAACTAATGGTTTGGCTTCTTCCGGATGGCGAAACCGAGGTGTCGGAGAAGCATCTGAAGGCGGTGGCGGATCAGCTGGAGGGCTATACTTTGAGAAGAGTCAATGAGGTCGGAGACTTAATCGAGAAGATAAATATTCACGATGTAGGTCTGGATGATATAGTGATGGAAATTTGCAAATACGTCACCAAGATGGAGTTGGCGGAGAAGGCCGGAAATAAGGCCAAGGATATCATGGATGCGACTTTTCGATTCTATAGGATGGAGGGAGCGGACAATGATATCATCATAACTTTTCCACTTGATGGCCAGATGCAAGGCACAAAAATCAGCTTCAAAATCTATGAAGATTGCCGTGGCATCTTGCTTCGCAACCCTTCCATAGCCCCTACTACCGGCTTCTCCCGCATAGATGCCGACTGGATTTCGCAGCATTTTAGGTAAACTAAAAGAGGGTGGCTAGATTAGTCACCCTCTTTCTTTATATATAATAAATATTACTCTTCTACCAATCTCGCACCATCGCTGATAACAACGTCATAAACCTTAGGAGCATGACCGAACTTCTCGGTAAACTGCTTTACGGCTGCATCAACGAAATTATCATATAGTTCGTCTTTTACAAGGTTGATGGTGCAACCACCGAAGCCACCTCCCATAACTCTGGAACCGGTAACATCGTACTTACGAGCCAATTTATTAAGGAAATCAAGTTCCTCGCAACTAACCTCATAAAGTTTGCTAAGACCGAAATGAGTTTGATACATCATCTCACCAACAGTCTCATAATCGCCTCTCTCTAGAGCATCGCAAACATCCAAAACTCTCTGGACCTCACCGATTACATACTCGGCTCTCAAGAAATCCTCCTCAGGAATTTCCTCACGAACCTCATCAAGCCAAACCCTCTTAGCATCGCTCAAGAAGTCAATTTCGGGATGACGTTTCTTAATAGCAGCAGCGGCATTCTCGCAAGAAGCACGTCTCTTGTTGTAGGCTGAAGAAGCCAATTCATGCTTAACGCAAGAGTCAATCAAAACGAGTTTATAGCCTTCAGGATTGAAAGGGAAATATTTATATTCCAAAGTTTTGCAGTTAAGACGAATGAGGCTGCCTTTCTTACCAAAAATAGAAGCAAACTGGTCCATAATACCGCAATTCACTCCGCAATAGTTATGCTCGGTGCTTTGGCCAATCTTAGCTAATTCAAACTTATCTATCTTATTGTCAAACAAATAGTTGATAGCATAAGCGAAGGTGCTTTCAAGAGCAGCTGAAGAAGAAAGACCAGCTCCTAGGGGAACATCACCGGCAAATACGGTGTTGAAACCCTCAACTTTACCACCTCTCTTGATGGTCTCACGGCATACACCGAAAATATAACGAGCCCAAGCCTGATCAGGTTTATCCTCCTCTTTGAGACCGAATTCGGTATATTCATTATAATCCAGAGAGAAAGCCTTTACTTTATCAGTACCATTAAGCTTTACCTCTGCCATGATGCCACAGTCGATAGCTCCAGGGAAAACATAGCCACCATTGTAGTCAGTATGTTCTCCGATGAGGTTAATTCTGCCCGCTGATGCAAATAGCTGTCCGTTTTCTCCGAAAAGCGATTTGAATTTTTCCTGAATTTTCTCTTTCATTTTTATGTCATTAATTATGTTTATAGATTTCTGTCCATTCAAGAACCATATCTCCCAAATTTACGAACTTTCGCAAGAATTTCCAAATTACAGGAGAGTCATATTACCTAGTGCAATCAAATATCCAGCGAGAGAAGAAAGGATCTTCAATACGATAAGCATTTCCTTTTAATAGGAAACCTTCTCTAGTCATTTTTTTGAGTGCGCTATTCAAGGTACTGGCAGGAATGTTTATTGAATTGAGATTTCTATCACCGGCAAGTGCCTTAAGTATCTTACGATCAGTATTATTAAATCCATCCCAGAGACGTTCGAAATCAAGGGAATGCATTTGATTAGCAAATTCTATTGCGGCCTCGACTACTCCATCTTGATTTGTTCCCATTTTGAGAAGATTCCAAACATGAAATGCCAACTTTTGTGTATAGTATGGATGACAATCGGTAAAGTCTAAAATATCTGAAGAGAGCCCATCAGGAAGCCTGCTATCTAAGAAAGCGGCAAACTCTTCGCGTGGAATTTTAGAAAGGGTCATCATCGTTCCAAAGTGGTAGAAAGGCGATTTTTTCTTTTCGAAGATATCAGTCATCATACTTTCTTGACTACCAAGCAGGATATAATTAATATGCTTTTGCTCCTGCATAATGGATCGTAAAATTCCACTTAAATCTTCAGAAATCTTAACTACTCTCTGAAATTCATCAAAAATAACAATTAATCTATTTGACTCTGTACCGAGTTTTTCAAGAAGATCGAAGGCGTCTTCCAATAGAATCTTATCATCAACGCTTGGTACGAATTCAAAATCAACCCCGCTATTAATAGGATTCATTGAAATCTTTGGAACGAATCTGAAATTTCGCAATAAGTGCTTGAATTTTTCAACTGAAGAAAGTGAAAATACTCTTCGAAGTAAAGCTTCAGCTAAATCCTGTTTAGATGTGATTGCGTCAAAATTTAGATAAACCACAGTACGACCAGTCTCAGCCACGGCTTTCTGCACTAGACTTGTTTTTCCAAATCTTCTTGGCGCAATCAGAACCAAATGATTTCTGCTGGCTAAAATTGTTTTCACATATGCCGTTTCTTTTTCCCTGTCAGTAAAGAAATCTCCACTTACTACAGATCCAAATTTAAAGGGATTTTCCTCTATATTTTTTATGTTCTTCATTACCAAAATTCCTTGTTTGACGCAAATATAATCAAGATTTATTTATTGCGAAAATTTTCGCACGAAAAATTTCGCACGAAAAATTTCGCAAACAAAAAGTATTGCCGAATTTAACAAAGAATTTATATTTTCTCTAAGAAAGTTTTTATGGTGTTGAAAGAACTATTTACGACGGTATCCCAGAAATTATCATATTCACTCTGATGATCGTCTCCAGCCACATCACTAATTATGCGAATGCTAAGGAAAGGAATATTCTTTATGCAGCAAACTTGAGCGATGGAACCAGATTCCATATCAACTGCAAGAGCCTCGGGAAAATGAGAAAGAATAGCGTCTCCTTGCTCCTTTGTGTGGATAAAGTAGTCACCGCTAGCCACTAGACCTGTCTTGACATCAGGAATACTCTTGGCTACTTCCACTAGTTTGGAATCGCAAGTAAAGCGAGCAGGAAGGCCGTAAACCTGACCATATTCGTTACCCTCGCCATACCAAGCATCGTGATAAACAACCTGACTTGCGGCTATTGTATCCAAAGATTTCAAAGCATGTGTGAGGCCGCCGGCAACACCAGTATTGATAACACAATCAAGAGGATATGATTCTATCATTTCGTACGCTTTAATCGCAGAATTGACTTTTCCCATGCCGCTTTTACGAAGAAAAATCTCATTATTTCCGAATTTTCCTTCTTCACGATTACCAATAAGTTGACGTAACTGTTCAAACTCCTGATCTAGAGCAACGATGATTCCGATATTCATAATTTTTAATTATTAGTTCAAACTGCAACTAACAAATATAACTAAAAAATATAAAAACCTTGATCGGTTTTTATATTAAATAAAATCTCTTCTATTTTTTAAAAATAGTGTTACCTTTGCAGCGAGATTTGGACAGGGGTCTAAGTCAAGTGTATTAGGTACCACTATAAAAACTAAAAGTATGAGAGAAAAGTATTCTGGCATTTTTCTATTTATGGCCGTGCTATTTACGGTCTGCCTTATTTCATCAAATCTATTTGCATCCAAAATTTTCGCTATCGGCAATATAACTTTGCCTGGCGCCGTCATTATTTTTCCTATTTCTTATATTCTGAATGACTGTCTGACGGAGGTTTGGGGCTATAGGAAGGCTTGTGTTGTAATCTGGATGGCTTTTGCCATGAATCTGTTGGTTGTTCTCGTTGGGCAGATTGTGGTTTGGCTGCCTGAAGCTTCGTTCTGGGATGGCGGCGAGCACTTCAATTATATATTTAATATGGCCCCTCGTGTGGCTCTGGCGTCGCTTTTGGCATTTTTAGTAGGCTCTACTATTAATGCCTTTGTGATGAGTAAGAAAAAGGTGAAAGATGAGGGTAAAAAGTTTGGAGTAAGGGCTATTTTGTCTTCCATCGCCGGCGAATTTACCGATTCTTTAATATTTATGCCGATTGCATTTTTTGGTACTCCTATTTCCGTGTTGCTGAAGATGATGGTGGCTCAGGTGTCCGTAAAAGTGCTTTATGAGATTATAATTTTGCCGGTAACTTCCGCTGTTGTGAAGAAGGTTAAGGAGGTCGAAGGCGAGGATTATTTCGATAAAAATATATCTTACAATCCATTCCAAGTATTTAAAAAGAATAGCATATGAGTTCAAGAGAAAATGAGGGTTTGCAGTCTTTAGGAAAGAAGACGCAATATAAGATGGATTATGATCCGGAAGTTCTGGAAACTTTCGAAAATAAGCATCAGGGCAATGATTATTGGGTACGCTTTAATTGTCCTGAATTTACTACCCTATGTCCTATTACCGGTCAGCCAGATTTCGCTGAAATAGTGATTAGCTATATTCCGGATAAGAAAATGGTTGAAAGTAAGAGTCTGAAACTTTATCTTTTCAGCTTTCGTAATCATGGGGATTTTCATGAGGATTGTGTAAATATTATAATGAAGGATTTGGTGAAGTTGATGGACCCGAAGTATATCGAGGTTGTAGGTCTTTTCACTCCAAGAGGTGGCATCAGCATCCATCCTTTTGCTAATTATGGTAGACCTGGATCAACTTGGGAGAAGTTTGCCCAGGAGAGATTTAAATCTTTCCCGATGCCTGAAGGTATTTGATAAAAAAAGCCCCAGACGCGATGTCTGGGGCCTTTTAATATGCTTAGTTGTATTACTCTGAGAACTTGGATTTCAAGAACTCACGGTTCAGACGAGCGATGTGCTCAACACTGATACCCTTAGGGCACTCAAGCTCGCAGGCGCGAGTGTTGGTGCAGTTTCCGAATCCTAGTTCATCCATCTTCGCAATCATAGCCGCAACCCTCTTCTTAGCCTCGGGACGACCCTGAGGAAGCAGAGCAAGCGAACTTACGCGAGCTGAAACGAAAAGCATCGCGGAACCATTCTTACAAGTGGCAGCGCAAGAACCGCAACCAATACAAGAGGCAGCATCCATGCTCTTCTCAGCCTGATCGTGAGGAATAAGAATATTGTTGGCATCCTGAGCGGAACCGGCACGAACGGAAATAAATCCACCCGCCTGAAGAATCTTATCATAGGCTGTACGGTCTACAACGAGGTCCTTAATAACGGGGAAACCGGAACTTCTCCAAGGCTCAACAGTAATGGTAGCGCCATCTTTGAAATGACGCATAAACAACTGGCAAGTAGTCACATGATTGTCCGGACCATGGGCTCTACCATCGATATAAAGGGAGCAAGCTCCGCAAATACCCTCGCGGCAGTCATGATCGAAAGACACGGGACCACTATGTTTCTCAACAGCTACAGGATCATTACCCTCCCTGATAAGCTGCTCATTGAGAATATCTAGCATTTCCAAGAATGAAGCATCGGCCTCAATTCCTGAAATGGAATAAGTCTCAAATTTACCTTGCGCTTTGGCGTTCTTCTGACGCCATATTTTAAGTTTAAAATCCATAACTAGTCTTTATAATTTCTTGTAGCAACGTGAGTAAATTCATAATTGAGAGGTTCTTTGTGGAGTTCCGGCTCTACACCTTCGCCCTTGTATTCCCAAGCAGCAACATACATGTACTTCTTGTCATCTCTCTGAGCCTCACCTTCTGGAGTTTGGCTTTCTACGCGGAAATGTCCGCCGCAAGACTCTTTACGATTAAGAGCATCACGAGCCATCAATTCACCGATTTCAAAGAAATCTGCCAGTCTGAGAGCCTTTTCAAGTTCCTGGTTGAACTCTTCGTTGGTGCCAGGCACGCAAACGTCTGACCAGAACTCTTTCTTAAGCTCTTGGATTTCACTTATAGCTTTCTTCAAACCTTCCTCATTACGAGCCATTCCTACATACTCCCACATGATGTTTCCAAGTTTCTTGTGGAGAGAATCAACGGTCTTCTTACCCTTAATGGAGAATAGTTTGTCGATACGAGCCTTAACTGATTTCGCAGCCTCATCGAATGCTGGAGTTGTGGTGTCAACCTTAGGCTCAAGAATCTTATGAGAAAGATAATCTCCAATGGTAATAGGAAGAATGAAATAACCATCAGCAAGACCCTGCATAAGAGCGGAAGCACCAAGACGGTTACCACCATGGTCTGAGAAGTTAGCCTCACCGATAGCATAGAGACCAGGAATAGTGGTCTGAAGATCATAATCAACCCAAATACCACCCATTGTGTAGTGGATAGCGGGATATATCATCATAGGCTCCTCCCAAGGAGAAGAATCTGTGATCTTCTCATACATCTCGAAGAGGTTACCATAACGCTCGGCTACTCTCTTTTCGCCAAGACGTTTGATAGCATCTGAGAAGTCAAGGAATACTGCGAGACCTGTCTCATTTACGCCATAACCTGCATCGCAACGCTCCTTAGCGGCTCTTGAAGCCACGTCACGAGGAACGAGGTTACCGAATGCTGGATATCTGCGCTCGAGATAGTAATCTCTGTCTTCTTCAGGAATCTGAGAAGCCTTGATCTGATGTTTGCGGAGTTTCTCAACATCCTCTTTCTTCTTAGGAACCCAAATACGTCCGTCATTTCTCAAAGACTCGGACATAAGGGTAAGTTTGCACTGCTGCTCACCATGTACAGGAATACATGTAGGGTGAATCTGTGCGAAGCAAGGATTTGCGAAATATGCTCCCTTCTTGTAGCACTGCCATGCTGCTGAACCATTACTGTTCATGGCGTTGGTTGAAAGGAAATAGGTATTTCCATATCCACCGGTAGCGATAACTACGGCATGTGCTCCAAATCTCTCTATTTCACCTGTCACGAGGTTTCTGGTGATGATACCCTTAGCTTCTCCGTTTTCTACAACGAGGTCAAGCATCTCATGACGAGGATAACTCTTAACTGTGCCGGCTGCAATCTCTTTATTCAAAGAAGCATAGGCTCCAAGAAGAAGCTGCTGACCGGTTTGACCACGAGCATAGAAAGTACGGCTAACCTGTACACCACCGAAAGAACGGTTTGCAAGGTATCCGCCATATTCACGGGCAAAAGGAATTCCCTGTGCTACGCACTGGTCGATAATTGCCGAACTGACCTCAGCCAGACGATAAACATTGGCTTCACGGGAACGATAGTCGCCTCCCTTGATTGTGTCGTAGAAGAGACGATAAACTGAGTCATTGTCGTTCTGGTAATTCTTTGCGGCATTCACACCACCCTGGGCGGCGATTGAGTGCGCACGGCGAGGAGAATCGCTGATACAGAAAATTTTGACATTGTATCCTAGCTCTCCAAGAGTAGAAGCTGCGGACGCTCCACCCAAGCCGGTTCCCACAACTATGATATCAAGTTTTCTTTTGTTGTTGGGGCTCACGAGGCGGACTTCGGACTTGCGCTTAGTCCATTTTTCCGCTAGAGGTCCTTCAGGAATTTTTGAAATTAATTTATCGGCCATATGTGAATTATATGTTATTTAGTATTATCCAGTGTTTTTATTTTGCAATTTTAATAATTTTTCTCGGAAACCGCAATAAATATTAGCCTCCGAGAATGATTTTATCAAAATTATTCGAAAAATTCGGTACAATAATAGTCATAAAAATAGTTCGCGGCATTTTTATAAGCTGACAAAAATGCCACATCGCCTATCAAATTCTTCTTGTAGCGGTCGAATATACTTCCAAAACGTCTATCAATGATGATTTGCAAATCATCCAACTTGTCCGGTTCTCCTATTCCGTGGGTTGATTTTTTCATTTGGAGACCTTTATCGCATATTTCAGCATGGGAAGATGAAGTTGATTTCTTCATGAATTTAGGAATACAATCCTTTTCACCGACAATAACCGGAAATGCCGGAACAGCGCTAGGATAGCCCAGAGCGGTCCACATTATGGTATTTTTCGGATCTTCACCGTTTTTCACGCCTTCAATCACTATGCTGGCAGAAGTGATTTTTCTCAAAATTGGCGCTCCGCTTCGCGATATACCGCTAATCAAATCATAATGGTCAATATATGATGCTTTTTTCGCATCGATAATTTCTTCCATTATGTCGGATGCAACCTCATATCTATCCACTCCTTTACGCTTGGAAGGGTCGCCGGTTCGGGAAAAATTGGTCACAACCATATAACCGGAACCAGTTTGATTTACATCAAACTTCACCCATTTAGTACTATTAACTTCATAATATGCGGCCCCGCCATGGGCATCAATAACCCCAAAATTAGCCTCACAGCCAGTTGGACGCGGTATCGTGTCAAGATAATTTTCAAAATCTTTGAGAGTTTCGCATACCTCCAAGGCTCTATACATGACATAGCCTTCCTTGTCTTTTTGATATGCCGGCAGTGGTTCCGGCTCAAGGTCGTAGGTGGCTGTATTCATGATTGAAAAGCCTGCGGAGTTGATTCCGGTCCATACTTCTTTGGTCTCCAATGAAGAATTGACAAGCCCGACAAAATTATATTTTTCGCCTTGGAACCATGCCAATCTATTATCAAGCGAATCGGTGTCTCGATGTTTCAGCATCACTGGAGCACCGGTTCCGGAAGCCTTCGAGGATATAATAACGGAAGTGCAACAAAAAGCCGGAATGGCACAGAAAAGAGCCATCCCAACCAAAAATATTTTAGCTTTAGAGATACGCATATCAGAAAAGACTATTTTCGATTATATCAAGACCATCGGAACTACCATAATGATAGCTTTCAAGACCTAAGTGCTTATATGCCAAATCGGTGACAACTCGACCTCTAGGAGTCCTCTGAATGAAACCTTCCTTAATCAAGAATGGCTCATAAACCTCCTCAATAGTGCCCGAATCCTCTCCCACAGCCGTAGCGATGGTATTTAGACCAACAGGGCCGCCCTTGAATTTCGTTATTATGGTGTGGAGAATCTTATTGTCTATTTGATCCAAACCACGTTTATCTATATTAAGGGCATCCAAGGCATATTTTGCTATGGCCATGTCAATGTGACCATCTCCTTTCACCTGGGCGAAATCCCTTACTCTGCGAAGCAGAGCGTTGGCGATACGAGGCGTACCGCGGCTTCTCATGGCGATTTCGGATGCCGCATTATCGTCTATGCCGACCTTTAAAATGCCAGCACTGCGCTTGATTATATGCTCTATGTCTTTGACATCGTAGTATTCCAGAGCGAATGTGATTCCAAAACGGGCTCTTAGCGGTGCCGTAAGAAGGCCGCTTCTGGTAGTCGCTCCAACAAGTGTGAATGGGTTGAGGCTTATTCTCACTGACCTTGCGCCAGGCCCCTTGTCTATCATTATGTCTATGACATAATCCTCCATTGCGGAATAAAGGTACTCCTCCACTTCCGGAGAAAGTCTATGAATCTCATCAATAAAAAGCACATCACCAGTCTCCAGCGAAGTCAGAAGACCAGCCAAATCGCCTGGCTTATCCAAAACGGGACCGGAAGTAACCTTCATATTTACTCCCAATTCATTGGCAATGATATGCGCCAACGTAGTCTTACCAAGTCCTGGAGGGCCATGGAAAAGCACATGATCGAGAGATTCTCCTCTGAGGCGAGCAGCTTGTATGAAAACCTTAAGATTTGAAATTATTTTATCCTGTCCAGTAAAATCTGTAAGTTCCTGTGGGCGAATAATTCCGTCTAATTCCTTATCTTTGTCGGATGTTTGCGAATATGGATTGAAATCGTCAGCCATTTTTCAAAAATATAATACCATATACAAATATAAATTTTTATTTTTAATGTTGATGTTATTATTCCTGTTGAAAAGTTGAAAAATATATTTAAATATTTGAGTGTCAGAGATTTAATTATTTGAAAAAGTGTTAAAAACATAATTGAAAGATTAATGGAAAATTTTGACTTTTACTCTTGCGTAATAAAAAACTTTCCTGCTTCTAAAAATTCGCTGAAACTCAAAATTTAGTTTTAATGCTTTATCCACAGGGTTGTCAACAGGGTTATGAACAAAGTTAAGATAGCTACTTCTTCTATCGAACTGCTGCGACAGAGCGTTTCCTCAAATGAGGTCTCGTTCTGCTCTGGTCTATTTCTTTCCGCAAGGTGGTTCGTGCTTTCCGATATAGCGACAAAAGGTTTTCATCTGGTGGTTTTGCCTACCAGTGAGTCCGCGGAATATTGCTCTTCCGATTTATATAATTTGGTTGAGGGAGATAAAATATTTTTCCTCCCTGATTCTGGTAAAAACATAGCTAGAAGTAACTACAAGTCATCTTTGAATGTCCAGAGAACTTCCGCTATAGGTCGAATTTTGGAAAGAAAAGAGGATGATTTTTCCATAATTGTGACTTATCCGGAGGCACTTGAAGAAGGAGTACCAGCTGCTGGAAAGATTACCGATAGTATATTAAATCTTTCGGTTGGACAGGAAATCAGTCATGACCAGATTAAAGAAAATTTAGCGGAGAAGGGATTTGAAAAGGTAGATTTTGTTGCCATTCCAGGGCAATATGCCATTCGTGGATCTATCGTAGATGTATTTTCTTATTCCTATAATAATCCGTTCCGTATTTCATTTTTTGGAAATGAAATTGAAAAAATAAGCGTTTTTGACACGAATACCCAGCTTTCAAAGGAAAATCTCGAAAAAATAGAAATATATCCCGATATAGTTTCAAATCCAGAAGGGGAAGAGGAAAATAGCATAATCGATTTGCTTCCAGAGGATACGGTTGTATGGCTGGATTCATCGGATATGTATAAAAATAGGGATATTTTCCATGGTTTTGAGAGGTTTAAAAGGGTATTTTTGGATACTCCTATTTCCGCTTCCGGTGTTGATCCCGTTAAGTTTGCCATATCGCCTCAGCCCGTATTTAATAAAAATTTCGAGTTGCTGACCGAAGATATCCGCCAAAAGCTGGAGCATAGTTATAAGGTATATATTTTCGGCGAAAAGCAGTCCCAATTGGATAGAGTTAAGGATATTCTTTTCCAAAATGACGGTTTGATTCCGGATTTCGTTCCAGGCGTCAATATACATAAGGGCTTTATCGACAATGAAAATATGGTGTGCTGCTACTCTGACCATGAAATATTCGATCGTTTCCACAGGGTGGTTCTTCGAAGGACCGTGGAAAAGAGTGAGCAGTTGACTCTCAATGATTTAAGTTCCTTTAATATTGGCGATTATATTGTCCATATTGATTATGGTGTAGGTATTTTCGGGGGCCTCGTGAGGATGAAAGATGATAAGGGAAGGATTAAAGAGGCTATAAAACTCATGTATAAGGATGGTGATGTGGTTTTCATTTCTGTCCATGCTCTTCATAAAATTTCTCGCTATAAATCAAAGGATTCCATTCCTCCTAAGATTAATAAACTAGGTTCCAAGACTTGGAAAAATCTTAAAAGCAGTGCCAAATCCAAGGTTAAGGATATAGCTAAGGAGTTGATTCAGCTATATGCTAAACGTAAGGCATCCAAAGGCTTTGCTTTTTCGGCTGATAGCTATCTCCAAGAGGAACTTGAGTCATCATTCATGTACGAGGATACTCCGGACCAAATGACTGCTACTCAGGCGGTTAAAAGAGATATGGAGGATAGTAGTCCTATGGATAGGTTAATTTGTGGAGATGTGGGTTTTGGTAAGACCGAAATCGCTGTCAGGGCCGCTTTTAAGGCAGTTTGCGATAATAAGCAAGTGGCTCTTCTTGTGCCTACGACTATCTTAGCGCTTCAACATTATAAAACATTCACCACCAGACTCGCTCAGTTCCCTTGCAATATCGAATATGTCAGCAGACTTCGCACCGCAAAGGAAATTTCGGACGTAAAAAAACGTCTAGCGGATGGCAGAATTGATATTCTAATTGGTACCCATAAAATTTTGGGTAAAGAGTTTGAATTCAAGGATTTAGGTCTTTTAATCATAGACGAGGAACAAAAATTCGGCGTCAGCGCCAAGGAAAAATTGCGTCAATTGAAAATGTCGGTTGATACATTGACTTTGACAGCGACACCTATACCTCGAACCCTTCAATTTTCGCTTCTTGGAGCCAGAGATTTATCAATAATCAGCACTCCGCCACCCAATAGAATCCCAACTCAAACGGAAATCATTCTATTCGAGAAAAATGAAATAAAAAACATTATCGAATATGAATTAAGACGCGGTGGACAGATATTTTTCCTCCATAATAAGGTGGAAGAATTGGATTCCATCAGGGATATTTTGCATGGATTGGTGCCCGATATGAAGATTTGCGTTGGTCATGGTCAGATGCCGGCGAAGGAGTTGGAAGACACCATGATGGACTTCATTAACGGCGATTACGACATGCTACTTTGCACCACCATTATAGAAAATGGATTGGATATTCCTAATGCTAATACCATTATTATAAATCAGGCGCAAAATTTTGGTCTTAGCGATTTGCATCAGCTTCGCGGACGAGTTGGAAGGTCGAATAAAAAGGCTTTCTGCTATCTCATAGTGCCTCCTTTGACTACTCTCACGGATGACGCGCGCAGACGTCTCAAGGCTATCGAAGAATTTTCAGACCTTGGCAGCGGCTTCAATATAGCCATGCAAGATTTGGATATTCGTGGAGCCGGAAACCTGCTTGGAGCCGAGCAGAGCGGCTTTATTGCGGACATGGGATACGAGACTTATCAGAAAATTCTTGCGGAGGCGATGGAAGAAATCGGTCTCGAAACCGGCATCACCGTCGGCAAGACAAAGGAAGATTTCACCACGGATTGCACCATAGAGACGGATCAACCGGCATATATACCGGATGATTATATAGATGTGATGACGGAAAAAGTCAGAATCTACAAAGAACTCGATTCTCTGCCGTCAAAAGAACTCAAGCGCTTCTATTCTTCCATCGAAGATAGATTCGGCAAGATGCCGGCCGAATTGAGCAACCTGTTCGATATTGTGCGAATTCGACATATAGGCGAAAAATGCGGCTTTGAGAAGATTATAATAAAGAATGGGCTCATGATTATGTTCTTTGTTTCCAATAATATGTCTTCTTTCTATAGGTCGGATGAGTTTAGTAAGATTTTGGAGAAAGTTGGCCAAAATGAGAGTCTTTTCGAATTAAAACAATCGGAAGGAAAACTCAAATTGATGAGCAGAAACATCGATTCAACTAATAAAGCCCTGTCGGTGATATCTAAATTACAATAAATTTTGCTAAATTTGTGGTCTTGCGGTTAAATTTATGGCAAACCTAATAATAGATATAGGTAATACTGCGGTAAAGGCTTCATGGTCGGACAGTATGACACTTGGAAAAACCTCTCGTTATCAAGGCGAGAAGGTACAAGGTTTCATACTATCATTGGTGGCCAAAGAGAAACCAGAAGTGATGGTCATATCTTCCGTATATGAGATTTCCGCCTCTGATATTGCATTATTCAGTAAGAAATGCGGGCATCTTTTGATACTTGATAGCGCTCATCCTGAGATACTTAAGGAAAAGGGTTTGCCCGAGTGGCTTTCATATGATAGGGCTGCTTCAATTATAGCCGCCAGATATCTTTTCAGAGATAAAGGTTGCACGGTTGTGGATTTCGGTACCACTCTGACCGTGGACTTCACTGACTCTGAAGGCAAATATGAAGGAGGTAATATATCCTTGGGATGCAGAACCAGATTTAAGGCTCTGAACCGCTATTCCAGAACCCTGCCATTGATTAATGCTCCCGATGAAATCCCCTCTCTAGGCGATTCTATCGAGACATCTATCACTTCGGGAGTTATTTCGGGCATAGTGTTTGAAATAGAGGGATACATGAATACTCATCCTGAAAACATCATCGTATTCACAGGCGGTGATGCGATTTATTTTGCAAAAAGGATGAAAACCTCGATATTTGTAGTTTGTAATCTTGTGCTGATGGGTTTGGCACTTATAGCTGACGAGTATGTCAAAAAGAATATATAAAGTACTGGCCTTGTGCCTCATGCTATTTTCAATTACCCCCGCTTTCGCTCAAAGTGGAGCTAATTCGTCGTTCTCACCATATTCTATTTATGGTATAGGTGATTTATACACTCAAGGAACGGCTCATAGTAGGTCCATGGGTGGTGTTGGAATAGCAAGTAGAGATGTTAGACACATAAATCTATTGAATCCAGCCGCAGTTTCGGCCAGAGATACCCTCTCTATTCTTGCTGATATTGGCTTGGCTAATGACAATAGAATATATAAGCAGGGTGATTTGAAATCAGCCAACAATACGCTGAATATAAATAATTTCGCTTTTTCTTTCCCTATTTGGAATAAAACGGCGATGCTGCTTTACTTGGCTCCATTCAGCAGTGTGGGTTACTATTATTCCTACACCGTGAATGACCCATCTCTCATAGGTAAGACTGGTTTCATAAACAACTATTCAAGCGGTTCTGGTAGCATTTATCAACTTTCTGCCGCTCTTGGAACGGAATTATGGAAAAGGCTTTCAGTTGGTGTGCAGTTGAATTATTATTTCGGTAATTTGACTAAAGCCAATTACCTATATTTTAATGAGACCGACTTCAGAAGCATAACAAGTGGCTATACACTTTCAATGCGTGCTGTAGGAGCAAAGGTAGGTGTTCAGTATGAGCAGCCGATTGGAGACAAGAAACTCATCATCGGCGCCACATATCGCACAAAGGCTAAAATGAAAGGCTATATTACTGATTTCCAGTATGGTTCCATTTCGAGTCTGACGGATACTTTGAAGAATGTCATAGATACCGTAGGTACTTCGAGAGGCTTGAATATCCCATCTGAAATAGGTATAGGTATTTCATTTAAGAAACCTGATAAATGGGCTTTGGAGTTCAATTACACTCGTAGCGATTGGTCGAATTCCAATTATGACAATGTAGCTGGCTTCTCAAATAGCTCTACCGTGAAATTCTCATCCACTTCCACCCAGTCATTTAGGGCCGGATTTGAGTATATTCCTAATAGAAACGACGTAAGGTACTATTTAAGGAACTGCACATATAGGGTAGGAACCTATTATGACACAGCTTATTACAAGTTGGATGGCAACAAAATCAACTCTTATGGCGTGACTTTTGGAGTGACTTTCCCTGTGTATCGATGGTATAATGGATTGACGGTCGGTGTAGATTTAGGAAAGAGGGGTTCGAAGACGGGTGTGATGACGGAAGAAACATATGCTGGAATATTCGTAGGGTTTAACATACATGATCTTTGGTTCATTAAACATAGATACGAGTAGTGTTACACCTTGGTGTATAAGTTGAAAATTTAAATTTTTTATAGTGCTATGAGAAAATTAATTTTTATCGCCTCTGCAACTGTAATGATGGTTCTTAGCGGAAACATCGTTGCTAATGCTCAGGGTAAGTATGGTGCTGATAGCGCCGAGTGTATTAAGTATTTGTCTTACTACACTGAGTACTACAAACAGAAGAATTACGATCAGGCCCTTCCTTCATGGAGAAAGGCTTACAAACTTTGCCCTCCTCAGGCTCGTCATGGTCTGTTTACTGACGGTTCAGTTCTAATCAGAAGGGAAATCGCTGCCAATAAGGGTGACGCTGCTCGCGTTAAATCTCTTATCGATACCCTTATGACTCTTCACGACACCCGTGCAAAATACTATCCTAAGTATGCGGTTACCGCTCTTAACAACAAGGGACAGGATATTTGCAATTATCTGGCTTCAGATAACGGCGTCGTATATGAGGGGCTTAACTATGTCATTAATCAGAATGCTGAGCAGACAAAACCCAGCCTTCTCGTTCAGAACCTCAATTCAGCTATTGAGCTTTACAAGCTTGGTAAGATTGACGCTGAGCAGGTGATTAATATTTATCAGCGAAATGTAGCTTATGCCGACAAGGCTCCCGCAAAGGATGCCGCTGAGGCTGAGCAGAATGCTAAAGTTAAATCAGACCTTGAGTCATTGTTCATTACCTCTAAGGTGGCAAGCTGCGATAACCTTATCGCTCTCTTCACTCCTAGATATGAGGCTAATCCTAATGACGCAGAGCTCGCTTCCAACATCGTTAAGATGATGAGTAGCACCGAGGGATGTATCAATAATGACCTCTATTTGAAGGCCGCTACCACTGTTCATAGACTTCAGCCTACCGGACAGAGCGCTTACTTCCTCTATAAACTGAATGCCGCTAAAGGTAATTCCAGCGAGGCTATCGGTTTCCTTAAGGAGGCTTTGAACTCTTCAGATTTGAGCAACTCTGATGCTGCCGCTTACAACTATGAGTATGCTATGTACTGCATCAAGAACGGTAGAAATGGTGAGGCTTATTCAGCAGCTCAGAAAGCCGCTAACCTCGATCCTTCTTATCAGGGTAAAGCTTACTATGTAATGGGTTCAGTTTGGGGTTCTACCTCTTGCGGTGGAGACGAAATCTCCAGAAGAGCTCCTTATTGGGTAGCTTGCGACTACATGCAGAGGGCTAAGGCTGCCGATCCTTCACTCACCAGCGAGTGCAACAGCATGATCGGACGTTACAGCGCTTACTTCCCTAAGACTGCTGACGCCTTCATGTATGACCTTCAGAATGGTCAGTCCTACACGGTATCTTGCGGCGGTATGACCGCTACCACTACCGTAAGGACTCAGAAGTAATCTAAGGTTTGAGAAAATTCTCCAATAATTTAATGATGATGGCAACCGTTTCGGCGGTTGCTGTCATCTTTTTTTCTTCTTGTAAATCAAAACTCTCGGAGGCGGAAAAACTGGATTTGAGTTCTACGCCGCTTCAGGTGGTGGATAGCATGAATCTTATTCAGACCACCAACGGAGTTCTGGAAATGAGGGTTGTGACAGGCCGCATGGAGCGTTATGAGACCGATTCTACGGAGATTGAAAAGTTTCCGGAAGGTTTGAATATCTATGCCTATACGAATGGCGGCGAACTTGAATCAACGATTCGATCGAATGAAGCAACCCACGAAAGAAACAAGAAAAGTGCGGAGGAAATTTGGCGTGCTTTCGGCAATGTGGTTGTGAAAAACCTTCTCAAGCAGGAGACCATGGAAACGGATACCATCTATTGGGACAGGAAGAATCAGGAAATCTATACTGATTGCTATATTCGTTTCTTTTCTCCCGATGGTTTCACCCAGGGCTATGGTATGCGTTCGGATGAAAGAGCTAGAAATTCCAAGATTCTTAGGCCATTCAACAACTACATGATTGTAGTCAAAGATTCCACTGAGGTATATATTGATAGTGCCAATTTCATCGGTCCTCTGCCTCCGCCGAACTTTCATAAGTAGTTAAAATGCCCCGTATGGGGCTATTTTTTTGCCTAAGATGCTGATTCTTGGGGAAAAATTGTGTTTAATTTGGAGAAAATTACTAACTTCGCACCCCTATTGGTTTTGAATAATTTAAAAGTTAAATACAATGGCGGTACTTGAAAAAATACGCGTTAAATTCGGTCTTGCGGCGTCAATTATCATCGCCCTGGGCCTACTCTCATTTATTATCGACCCTAGTGAGTTGATTACTGCGTTCCAATCAATGTCATCTAAGTATGACGTAGGTGAAATCAATGGAAAGAAGGTTTCTTACAATGATTTCCAGGAGGCTGTGGCCGATATGACAACAATCAACGAGGTGACAAGCGGCAGATCAGCCCAGAGCGCCGAGGCTCAATCTCAGATAAGAGATGCGGCTTGGCAGGACCTTATTTACAGGTATCTCTTCATCAAGAAGGCTAAAGAGGCTGGTATCAATGTTGGTGAAAGCGAAATGGTTGACCTCACTGCAGGAAACAACCTTTCCCCTCTTATCGCTCAGAACCCCGCTTTCATGGATGAGAATGGTAACTTCTCCAAGGAGCAGCTTTCCACTCTTCTTCAGAACCTCAACACCGATGAGACCGGTGGACTTAAGCTTTATTGGAATTATCTTCAGAACTCAATTCTAAATCAGCAGTACTATGACAAGTATGCTTCTCTCTTCACCGAGGGTGCTAACGATAGCCCTCTCATGCTTCGTAAGAGCATCGAGGAGACCAACAATACTGTTGATGCTGACTTCATCATGATTCCTTACGGCTACACCACCGATTCTTCAATCGTTGTGTCTGATGCCGAAATCAATAAGTACTATAAGGACCACAAGAAGTTCTTTAAGCAGTCAGCTAGCCGCGACATGGAATATGTCGTATTCGAGGTTGTTCCTTCACAGGCCGACATCGCTGCTGCTAAAGAAGGCGTGGCTAATCTCTATGAGGAGTTCAAGTCTACCGATAACATGAAGGGCTTCCTCATGAAGAACTCTGATAGGGCTTACACCGATTATTGGTTCAAGGATGGAGAACTCACCAGTGTTGCTCCCGAAGTTAATACTTTCGTTAGCGAGAATGGTGCAGGTGCAGTTTCAGACATCATTTCCAAGAATAATAACTTCTATGTAGTGAAGGTTATGGAGACCGGTATGGTTCCTGATTCAGCTTATGTTAAGCATATTCTTCTTCAGGATGAAAATGCCGCAGCTCTCGCTGATAGCCTTGTAGGTGTACTCAAGAAGGGTGAAAACTTCTCAAGCCTCGCTGCTGTTTATTCAGCTGACAAGAATTCTCAGGATGGTGGTGAGTTAGGCAACATCGGTTGGTTGACTCAGAACTATATGATTCCTGGATTCGAGGGTGTGACCACCGCTAAGGTTGGTGAGCCTTATGTTTTGAATACTCAGTATGGTACCCATGTAGTTCTCGTTTCTAAGAAATCCGCTCCTGTAGCTAAGAAGAGAGTGGCTATTCTTGAGAAAGAGGTTCTTGCTAGCAAAGAGACCTTCAACGAGTACTATTCCAAGGCTAACAAGTTCGCAACTCTTGCTTCTGGTAGCTATCAGAACTACAAGAAGGCCGTTGATACTCTCGGAGTTTACTCTCATCCTATCAACAATATGCTTGAGAGTTCAGAGAAACTCGGTGCTATCGACAACACCAAGGAAGTTACCCGTTGGGTATTTGACAATAAGCCTGGTAAGGTTTCCAATATCATTACCGTAGACAATAATTACTTCTTCATCGCAACCGTTAAGGGTGTGCACAAAGAGGGTTATGCTACCGTTGATGAGGCTTCATCAAGGATTCGTCAGCAGCTCTATCGCGAGAAACTTGCTGAGAAGAAGACCGCTGAAATCGCCGCTCAGATTGAGGGTATGACTGACCTTGAGGCTATCGCAGAGAAACTTGGCGGCACTATTAGCAGCCAGAGCGGTATCGCTTTCGCTTCTATGAATTCTTACGGTCTTGATCCTGCTTTCATCGGTGCAGTTTCAGTAGCTCCTGAAAATAAGGTCTGCGGTCCTGTTGCCGGTTCAGTTGGTACCTATATATATAAGGTAACCGGTCGTGATACTGGTGCATTCTTTACCGAGGATGACGCCAAGACTCGTGATGCTCAGATGGCAGCTTACAACGCACAGATGATTATCCCTGTGATGATGCAGGATGCTGACGTCAAAGACAATCGTGCTAGATTCTATTAATCAAATCTTTCCATATCATAAAATGAGCGACCTTTGCGGGCCGCTCATTTTTTATATGCTATTCAAATATTTTATCTACATTCGGAGCTACCTCCAAGAATTCTGGAAGTAGTTTCAGCTAGCTCTGGTTTTTACGGATGATGGATTCACGATATTTGGTAGGGGTTACTCCGTACTTCTCGCGGAATACGCGGTAGAAGCTACGAACCTCACCGAAACCGGAATCCAAAGCCACAGCCTCGATAGTGTAATTATTGTAGTCACGAAGAAGGACTACTGAATGACGGAGACGCTTCTCATTGATATAGACAGCGAAATTGTCTCCGGTATTAGCCTTAATGACGCGGGATGCCACCTCTTTAGGTATCTTGGTCTCTGCCTCAAGCTGCTGACGGTTGAAGTCTGGGTCAAGATAGAGTTTCTTGTCCTCAATAATCTTATCCATGGCGGCAAACTGCCTAGCCATCTCCTCGTCCTCGGTGTTCTTGATAGAAGCAAGCTCTTCCTTAATAGCCTCGGTCTTTACCATTTCATCTACGCTGGTAGCGGCCTGAGGAGTGCTAGGAATGCTATTTTGAAGCATTCTTTCGAGCAAATCTATCTTGTTGTTCGCTTCAGCCAACTCGGCTCTGGTACGTCCCAAGATATCTCCATACTGAATCTGCTCATCGATCTGTGCAGCAAAATCATCGTTCTTTTTCTTAAGAGTACGATATGTGAAAATCGCCATAGGAATAAGACCTAGGATGAGTAAGAATACGGCAACCAACGAGAATAGCATTATCCTCTGCGAACGAATGGTCCTCTGATGCTTGAATAGCTGCTCTTCCTGCTTATCATAGCCATATTGGCTCTCCGCTTCGATTGTAGCGGCTGAGATATTTCTTACATTGATGGAGTCCTTGATAACATCGGCTCTGAAATGGAGATCAAGACCTTTTTCCGTTTCTCCCTTTTTGAATGCTATCTCAGACCTATCGGAAAGGTTGTAATAATAACCCATCCTGATGGTATCTTTGCCATAGCTCAGAAGCGAAGGCATAAGCTCCAAAGCCTTATCATTATCGCCTACGAGAATCAAATAAGGGATAACCTCATCCTGTGCGGTAACTTTTGAGAAATCAAAGGTGGTATACTTGGAATAGGCCTCAGCAGCCTCGGAATTCTTGCCTTCCAATTTATAAATATAGGCCGCTTTTGCCAAATATGCCACTTCCTGCTCGTCTACAAGCTCCTGCTTGATTTCTTTTTTATTGCGAAGTCTGTTAATGGTCAATTTCCACTGCTCCAGAAGCCAATCGGCCCTATCATAAGTGGAAGTATTGATGCAATTATCCAAAGAAGAATTAAGTACGGATGACAAAGCGAAAAGTTCCTTTTCCGAGTTTCCATCCTTCAACCTATTGTAAGCCAAATTGGAATACTCTCTGGAGTCGAGCGGAAGATTCTGATTGGCATAAATATTCGAAACTTGCACATCTATGCTCGCCAGAAGCACATTGTCGCCCAATTTTCTAGCCCTCTTGACAAGGCTCAAAGATTCATCCAAAGCATTATCATAACGGGCGATGGTAATATCAGTCTTGACTTTTTCAAGTAGAACTTCCAGCTGCATGGCCTCAGGAAGGTTGTTGAAAGCAGGATCGGATATAAAATCTGTAAGAGTGAGAATAGCTTGACTGTCGTTTCCTTGGGCACGATAGGCATAAAACTCCAACATCGCCGCTTGATGCCAATTCAGCATACCAGTGGCCTCACCTTTTTCTATAAGATTGAGTGCTTCGGAGGGATTAGTCTTGATTGTATTGGATACAGCTTCGTAGTAGGTGTCATTTCCGCCGCCTTTTTGGAAAGTTTCCAGAGACATATTTGCACCACTGTCCCCTTTAGAGGAACAGCCAAACAAAGTCATAGTTGTGACGAGAAGAGCTGCTATCCAAAAAAATTTGCGCATATTCTACAATCTTTCGCAAGATACGAAGTTCTGCAAAAATCTGCAAGAATTTTTTTTTGAAATTAAGACTCCTAAAATTGTTTTTAGCACAACAAAATATTTCAATTTGCTAAACTTAACAATTATGCCTAATTTTACTGCCATGGAATTTGATACTTCAATAAAACTCAAGCAATTATCCTCAGCGGACATAAGTTCTCCTTATGGAAAGGAAGAATTTACGGAAAAAGTGTGGAATATTCTGTCCAAATACTCTTCAGAAATAGGCGAAGGTGGGTCTGGACAATTCTGGCTGGACTATTCTACCACCATGAGCACCCGTCATATGGTGGTGGATGTGGACGAAAAAGAGCCGAATCTCTATCATGTCACCATTCGAAGCGGATCTAGGGCGAGCCGAATCACCGATGTATGCATTGTAGTGCTGGTTTTATTGGCATTTTGGTTTCTTAGCAAAATGTTCGTACCCGCTGCTCCGTGGTATTATATTGCCGGACTTTGCGCATCTTTATTGATTGCTGGGGCTTTAGCTTTGTTTTCTGGCAAGAGTTTTGGAGTAAGCGATGCGGCTAATTTAATGTACGAGATACAGAATTTAAAGTAGATATTTATGAAACGTGCGTTTCTTGCGGTGACGACCGCATTATTTTTTCTAACGGCTTCCGCCCAGGATCTTGTGAGATACAACTATAAGAAGGGCGATAAGATTTATACCGGAACTGAAAGACTCATAGCGAATCCTTCTTATTCTAAGGAGGATGCAGTAATGTCCAAACTTTCACGCGTTATTTTCTCAGACGGAGAGCCCGTGTGGATTCTCAGACTGGACTTCATGGAGCCTACATCATGGAAAATGCCTAAAAATGCACCTCTCTCCATCACGACTACAGAGGGCAGAGCGGTTCTTTTGCAGAACTACGGCGTAGAGCCTAATCTAGTTGCTCCAGAAGGCATGTCCACCGAGAAGGGTTTGAAGTATTTGAATTATGGTGAATATTACATGGACAACGCCGATATCCAAAAGATTGTCAGCGGAGTAGCGACTTTGGATGCCACCAAGAGATGGACCGACGATGGCCATATCATCATTAATTACAAAAATAATGAGCTTGGAGAGGTTATTGCGGCTCAGTACAATGCCATCATGAACTCCGAGGCCCCTACAACCGCTCTTGGAGACAACCTCAAATCCATTCAGGACAATAGAGGAAGCCGCCTCACAGAGACTAATTTGATAAAGGTAGCGGATAAACTTTCCATCTCATTGGTTTATCTATATTATGCACCCAATAGCAGTGAGAGCATAGATTTGAACCTTTATGTTCCTGGTCAGACCGTTCCCTACGCATCCTCGATTGATGTTTATTTGAAGAATGGCAAGACCATAAATCTTCATCAGGAAAAGGAACTTTCAGGCGGCAGAGCCCTCACTTATCCCACTCCTGATCAGGT
>Ga0181612_145745_pt1 | contig 33243 bp, 43 predicted proteins | sample HoacroProtozoa21_FD_119630 | JGI IMG/M metagenome (GOLD analysis project Ga0181612, IMG submission 119630) | Hoatzin crop microbial communities from Cojedes, Venezuel. Combined Assembly of Gp0051906, Gp0051904, Gp0051908 | reverse complement strand
TGTCGCATTGGTGCCGGTCCCGACAAGTACACGCTAAGTCCGCAGTCTCACATTAGATAAGCACGACGCAAGAGCGTCTATCCCGCAAGAATGTCCCCGGGATGCCCTGATAATTTTTAAAAATCCATCACACCTTCAGATGCCGCTTCAAGGTCAGACGACTTCCGATAAATCCGATGCCCACGCCCAGAATCAGCGCCACAGGAATAAATACACGGAAAACCTGACTAATATCCACAAAGGTCATCATAGAACTTAAAGCGGAGAATTTCTCCGACACATAAGAAATGATGGAATAATACAAAAAGTAAAGCAGGAACAAAGGAATCACGGAACCGATTAATCCGATGGCCACTCCCTCTACAATAAAGGGTGCCCGTACAAACGTATCCTTTGCACCGATTAATTTCATAATGGCAATCTCTTCCTTACGAACAGAAATACCTACCGTAACAGTATTGCTAATTAAGAACACGGATACGGCAATCAGGATTGCCACTACGCCAATGGAAATCAGGGAAATCAGACGATTAAAATCCGTCAGGGTCTCTGCGGCCACCTCACTTTGGTGAACCTCCCGGACACCTTCCAGGCCTTCCAAGAACTCCACCAGCTGTGCCTGCTGGGATACATCATTTAAATAAATCTCATAGTTGGCGGAATTTGCCAGGGGATTATCATCTGCAAATCCCTCAGCCAGCTCTTCCTTGCCGTCGAAGTATTCTTCCTTAAAGGTCTCCCATGCCTCCTCGGCGCTGACATAATTATAACTTGCCACCTCCGGCCGGGTAGCAATCTGCTCCCCGATGGTGGTAATTTGCTCTTCAGTAATTCCTTCTTCAAAAAATACGGTAACAGCTACGCCTTCCTCTGCGTCCTGTACCATGGACTGAAAGTTGACACCAATGGAATAAAACACACCAAATAAGAAAATACAAGCTGCCATAGTGGCAATAGAAGCCAGGGAAAACATTTTATTTCGCCAGATATTGGCAAAGCCTTGCTTGATATTATAAAGGAGCGTACTAAGCCTCATGTTTTTCCTCTCCTTCCTGATCGCTGACAATAACACCCTTCTTAATGGTAATGACCCGCTTATTCATGGCATTTACAATGCTCATATCATGGGTTACCACTACCACCGTGGTGCCGCGCTGATTAATTTCGTCCAGAAGTTTCATAATCTCCCAGGCATTCTTATCGTCCAGATTACCGGTGGGCTCGTCTGCCAGAAGAATCTTCGGCTCGTTTACCAAAGCTCTCGCAATGGCCACACGCTGCTGCTCTCCACCGGAAAGTTGCTTAGGCAGCGAACGATACTTATGAGCCAGTCCCACCATGGAAAGCATCATGGGAACTTTTTTCCGGATCTCACGCTTAGGCGCCTCCACTACCCGCAGGGCAAAGGCAACATTTTCATAGACATTCCGGTCCGGCAGGAGGCGGAAATTCTGAAATACCACGCCCACATTACGACGGAAACGGGGCACCTGCTTCGGAGATACTCCCTTTAAATCATGACCGTTTACAATAATCTTACCGTGGGTGGGATTTAACTCCTTTAAGAGAAGCTTGATCAGGGTGGACTTACCGGACCCGCTGGCTCCCACAATAAATACAAACTCACCGGGATAAATATGAAGGCTTACATCCGTAACTGCCTGCACTCCCTTTTCGTATGTCTTGCTGACATGCTCTAACTTAATCATAAAAACACTTATCCTCGATCCTAAAAATCCTGATCTTCCATATAAGACATATACTCAACCACCATCAGAGCAATCTTGAAGGTAATGGCGTCTTCAAATACACGAAGATCCAGCCCCGTACTCTTCTGCAGCTTATCCAGTCGGTACACCAGGGTGTTTCGGTGGATGTACAGCTGTCTTGCGGTCTCTGATACATTCAAGCTGTTTTCAAAAAATTTATTAATGGTGGCCAGGGTTTCCTCATCAAAATCGTCGGGAGATCTCTTTGCGAATATCTCGGAAATAAACATTTTACAAAGAGGAATGGGCAACTGATAAATCAGACGGCCAATGCCCAGAGTGGAGTAAGCAATCACGCTTCTCTCCTTAAAGAAAATCTTTCCTACATCCAAAGCCATGGCGGCTTCCTTATAGGATCTGGACAAATCCTTTAACTCATCCACAATGGTTCCGTAGCTGACGCGAAGTCCCCGGTCAGCAAAGGTATCTCCAATGGCCTTGGCACTACGCTCCACTTCCCGGTATGACTCCTTGTCGGAAAGTTCCTTCACCACAATAATATTGGTCTCGTCCACTGCCGTGACAAAATCATTCTTGCCGGACACCAGACCCATAACCCGGTCCATTTCATCTCCAACCTTATCCAGTCCCACTTCCAGCAGAATAATCACCCGGCGGGCCTCTGCATTAATATGCAGCTTCTTGGAACGGTTATAAATATCCACCATAAGAAGGTTATCCAGCAGAAGATTCTTAATGAAGTTCTCCTTATCGAAGCGCTCCTTATACGCAATAATCAACTCCTGAATCTGGCCCTCCAGAATCCGAAGCAGCATGGGAGCATTCTCATCCTCCGGTGTAAGCACAATATACTCCGGATGGCCCTCATCCTTCACCACGCTGTAACGGCTTCCCTCGGAAACCATCTGTCCTGCCGGCGCCTTGGCATAAGTTAAAATCTCATCCGTAATGGATACCTTCACTCCAAGGGTGGCTGCCACCATGGCGCCTTCCAGATCCATAACGGCAAACTCCTTGCCGGTGGCATCCTTCATTCGGTCGATGCACTTTTGAATTACCTGGTTTGTAATCATGTCTTCCTCCCGTTCAGGAAATCCTTAGACAATTTGTACAAAAACGACTGTCTATTTTTTAGCAAAATACACAATCACAAGTTACAGTTTAATATAATTTGCCTAAAATGAAAAGACCAAAAAAGGGGCTTTTCGTGCAATTTTACAAATCTGCACAAGCCCCTCGTTTTTCATCTGTATACAGACAAGCCACCGCCCTGTTTTACACCATAAGGCCGGTTTTTTCTTTGCCCTCTTTGACCTTTTCTGCCAGGCCCTTAAAGGGAATGCCCAAAAGCAATCCGATAAACAGCGCCACGGGAATAAACGCCGCAAGTTCTGCCAGGTATACCCAATAATTATTTCCGTACATTCCTGCAATGCACTCCTTCAAGGCATCCATAATGTAGGGGAAGGGCATGAGCTTATAGAAAATCTGATAAGCCACAGGAAGCACTTCCACCGGGAATGTTCCGCCGCTGCCGGCCACCTGCACCACCATAAGAATTACGGCAATAGCCTCACCCACAGCACCAAACGCATATTTCAAACTGTATAAAAGCAAGGTAAATACCAGGGCGCAGAACTGGCAAGCCAGCAGAAACAGTACAGGATGCTCACACTGAATGCCGATAAAGAAGAAACATCCCATCACCGTAATAAAGGTCTGAAGCTGCCCAATGAGGAAGAAAAATACATACCGTCCGAAGAAGGTCTCGTAGTTTCTGGGATTGATCACTCCCTCAATAGGAGACACTTCCGTCCGCACAATGGCCACCAAAATTAGCGCTCCTACCCAAATGGAAAGCACCACATAGAAAGGCGCCATGGCAGAGCCATTATAGTCCACGGGATAAATTGCCTCCGTATCCACTTCCGTGGGCTTGGAAATAAAATCCGCAATAGAATCCGGATCTTCCCGAAGCAGGGTCAGAAGCATTTGATACTGATCGTTTTCATCCACATCTTCCACTTCGTTAATCAGTTCCTGCAGCTGATCCCGCATACTAACCAGCATATCCCGGGAATCTTCCAGTCCCCCCTCACCGGAATTTAAAACATTCTTATAGTTGCTTAAAATATCCGTTACTTCCTCCACGCTGCCATCGGTGTAGCGCAGAAGTTTTTCCGCCTGGGCCAGAGCATTTTTTACCTGACGCAATGTCTCGTCGGTCTGAGGCTTTACATTATTAGAATATGCCGAATACAACGCATCTGCAGAGGAAATACACTGATCCACATCACTTAAGAGCTGACTAACCTCCGCATCGTTGGAAGAACCCACATTAGACAGGGTGCTTTGTACCGCGGCAATATCATTGCTTAACTGATCAAGATCCGCCACAACCTGATCCACTTCCTCCTGGTTGTTGGCTATAACCGTCTCGTTCTGAGCAATAGCCTCCACCTGTGCTGTCAAGGCATCACAAACCGCCTGAAGTCCTGCCGCCTGAGCTGCTGCCACATCTGCCGAAAGTTCCCCGTTAGCAAAAAGTCCTGCCACGGTGCTTCGCAAGGTATTTAAACTATTGGTCACGTCGTAAATGGAGCCCAAGGTAATATCCGAAATAGTATCCGCCGTATCATCTGCCGCGCTTGCCACAGTCCCTGCCGTATCTGCAATGGCCTCCCCGCTTTCAATCAGAGCTGCCAGCTGATCACTGACGGCCTCGGATGCCTCACTTAAATTGTCCATGGTATCCATCAGGGCAATATAAGAATCCAGAATGGTAATTCCCAAATCCAGATCTTCTTCCAAATCCTTCAGGTAATCCACGAAGGATTCACTTTCGGAATCGGATCCCGTAATATACTCTCCCGCCTGTAAAAATCCGGAGGTAAGACTGGATACAAAGGCTTTGTTCACCTCCGCCTGAATGGTGGTCTTCACTTTTCCCGTAATCTTGGGAGCAATGGCATTTTTCTTTTCATTTTCCAAGTAGGTCAGGGTAGGATGTTCCAAATCTCCCCCGATAAAACTCAGCATATCCTGGGAAAACTCTTCCGTAACAATAATGGCCGCGTAATAATCGCCGCTTCGGACGCCTTCCTCCGCCTCTGCTGCCGTATCACAAAACACCCACTTAATGGTATCGTTCTGCTTTAGATTCTCCACAATTATATCACCGATATTAACGGTGAAATCCCCGATGGTGTCCCCCTCATCCTCGTTGGCCACAGCAACAGACAAGCGTCCCGTTGCCTCTTCTCCGTAGGGATCCCAGTTAGATAAAATATTAAACCAGGCATACAAACAGGGAATCACCGAAAGTCCGATAATCACAATCAGCGCCGTCACATTTAAGGCAATACGTTTTCCGTCGGAAACGATGATTCTTATAATGTTCCCATGGGAACGTTTTTTTCTGTGAAATCCATTGAAAAACTTTTTCATAAGCTACTTCTTCAACTTCTCCTGAATCTTTTCCTGAAGACCTTCCTTTTTCTCCTGGAGGCTTTCCTGGAGTTCTTCCTTCTTTTCCTGGAGACCTTCCCTTTTCTCCTGGAGGCTTTCCTGAAGACCTTCCCTTTTCTCCTGGAGACTTTCCTGCAGGCCCTCTTTTCTCTCCTGGATGGACTCGGCAATTTCCTGTTTCTTGCCCTCCACCTTATCATCTAAGACATCCAGGCTTTCCACTACTTTATCTTCCACCTTATCTGCCGGCACACCGGTCAAGTTTCCCATGCCGATTTCTGCGGTATCCACTCCTGCAAATTTCTCCAGGCGCTCCTGCATTTTAAAATCCGTATACTCCACATACAACAAATAAAATGCTATGCCAAACAAGGACGCAATCCAAAGCACCAGAAAGACCAGCCTGGCATCGTGGTTAAAGAAACTTAAAATCAAAAAAATCTGAGGCAGAGCTATGTTTAACTTCAGCCCTACGGAAATTTTCTTTTTGTTTTTTTCATGGGTGTTTTTTTCGTACTCTAAGTACCGATCCACCACTTCTTTGTAATTTACACCGTTATCCATGCACTTCTCCCACTATACGCTGTAATCTACATCATCTCTGTGTCTTCCATGCGCCGCTCCATAAAATGCATCAAACTGCGGAAGGGCGCCCGAAGCCAGATACCGATGGCCAACGCCACCACCACAAAGATCATTAACTCCAGCAGGTACAAAATAAAGTCTCCTTCATACATTCCCGCAATACATTCCCGCATAGCATTGATCGCATAGGGGAAGGGGAAGAAGGTATAAATCCGCTGGAAAAATTCCGGCAGAAGCTCGATGGGATAGGTACCGCTGCTTCCTGCAATCTGCAGCACCACAATGACTACCGCCATAGCTTTCCCCACATCTCCGAAAGCATATACCAACGCGAAGATTAAGGAGGAAAATGCCAGGGACGCTGCCGCACAGGCAATGTAAAAATACATAGGATGAACACACTGAATCCCCAATAGGAACAAATCTCCCAGATAAATAATCAGCGTTTGAATCTGTCCCAGTACAAAGAACAGTAAATACCGCCCGAAGAATTTCTGGGTATTGGTGGCGTCGGGATATTTTTTCGGATCCGGATGCACCTTTAAAATGGCCGTAAGAATCAAGACTCCTACCCAAATGGCCAGGACAGTATAGAAAGGCGCTACGGCCGAACCGTAATTTTCTACGGGGTAAATAATTTCACTTTCAATCTGTACCGGCTCGGCAAAAAACTCACCAAACTGCTCCGGATCTCCGGATAAGGTATTAATCAAAGTCTCCACCTTTTCATCTTCGGAAGCTTCCTGCACTTCGGAAATGGCCTCTGTCAGGCGGGTATTCATTTTATTCAGTGCCTCTGCCGTAAGCTCCAGGCTATCGTCTGCAGAGGTGACCGTAAGATTCAATGCATCCAGCACATCCCCCATGCCATACAGAGTATTGGAAAGTTGGGTCATAAGACTCTGGGCATCATCCATAACCATGGACAAAGAATCCATCATATCATCCATTTGGGGAATCAGGGTATTGGTCATGGTGGCCTGGGTATTCTGAAGGTCGGAAATCGCCGACTCAATCTCCGCGGAAGCCACTGCCTTGGTCACAGCCTCTGCCTGAGCCGTCTCTGCCGCTGCCACATCCACTGCTGCATTGGTGGGATCCACCAAGGCCTCCGCCAAATCACCAAGGGATGTCTCCACAGAGGTAAGACTCTCTTCCACTGCCACAATCTGCGCCAGAGTCTCCGACTCCGTGGAAAGTACCACGGACTCCAAAGTCTCCAGATCCTTAATCGCGGTGGCAAGGTCTGTATTGCAGGCCTTTAACTGATCTGCCAGGTCTGAAGTCTCTCCCGTAAGGTCTGCGGCATTTAAGGCACTCTCTGCGGAATTAAGAGCCGTGACACACTCGTTCATCATGGAATTTACCTGACCGGAAAATCCGCTTAAGGTGGTGGCCGTGGTATTTAAACTACTCTTAGCAGAGCCAATACTGCCGGCAGCGGAAGACGCATCTGCTCCGGCCGCATCCGTATCCCCTTCCACATCTGCCAGGGACTCTTCCAGAATCTGGTTATAGGCAATGACCTGATAAATCATTTCCTCGTAACCGGAAATCTCATCGCTAATCTCCTGCATCCGCTCAATGATGCCGTCAATTCCATCCTCTTCCTCAATGGTGTCATGGAGTTCGTTAGCATCGGCAAATACGGTGGAGTAAATAACTTTAATGAATTTCTCATTAATGCTGTTTTGAATATTCTCAACTACCGTGTCCGTAATCTTAGTGGCTACGGCATTTTTCTTTTGATTCTGATAAAAAACCAACACCGGCTTATCAATGCTGCCCCGGAAAATGTGATACATTTTCTCCGTAAAATCCTCTTCAATCACCAGGGATGCATAATACTCTCCCGACTCTACTTTACTGAGAGCCTCCTCTTCCGAATCCACCTGTACCCAGTGAATGGACTCCGACTCCATAAGCTCCTCTAAAACTTCCGAGCCCATGTTGTGGTACTCGCCCTCTTCGTCCGTATATCCTACGTCCAGGGAGATTACGCCCAGAGTTACATTCTGCGTATTTCCATAGGGATCCCAGTTAGAATAGATGTTGCACCATGCATAAAGAGCCGGCAGGAACCAAACTCCCACCACAATCACCAGGGCGAAGAAACTCTTCAGCAGGCTTTTTATATCGTCATGAAAAATTTGTCGAATCGTTTTCATGGTATCCTCCCACATTTCATCGACTTCTATCATAACACTTTCCGGGGCATTTGAAATGCGACACTTGTGTATATTCTGTCTATTGTTTAAAAACAAAAATCCCGGAGACCAAAGCCTCCGGGAAAATGTATCTTAATTATACCAGCTCAAGAACAACCTCTAAAGCGCCGTCACCCTTACGCTGTCCAATCTTAACGATACGGGTGTAACCACCGTTACGATCAGCATACTTGGGAGCAAGCTCGTCGAAAATCTTGTCGCAAAGATTGATGTTCTTGGTATCTCTTCTCTTGTCGCCCTTCTCGGTAACAGGATAAAGAACCTTCAGCATCTGACGTCTTGCATGAAGACGGGAAGGCTGATCCTTCTTGATGGTCTTGTCAACGGTGTCATATACGGTAACTTTCTTGCCGTCTACAACTTCCTTGACACGCTTGCCATCCTTATCCTTCTTAGCAACCTTAGCGGATACGGTAACCTCATCGAAGTTATCCTTTTCCTTGATGCCTAAAGCGATAAGACCCTCTGCAATCTTCTGTACTTCCTTAGCCTTAGCCTCGGTGGTGATAATACGACCATGATACAGAAGCTGGGTTACCTGGTTACGAAGCAGAGCTTTACGCTGAGAAGAAGTTCTGCTTAACTTACGATACTTTGCCATTTTTTACCTCCTAAACTGTGGGAGTCACAAAAGAGCGCTCGTCGGACTTATCCCTTCTGCCTCCGAATCCACATGGCAGAAACTCTGCCGGAGACCGTCTTATATGCACATCGGACTTACTATAGCCGGTATCCTGTATTACTCCTCGCCTACGCGAAAGCCTAATCCTAACTCGTGAAGCTTTGCGGTAACCTCATCTAAGGACTTACGTCCAAGGTTACGAACCTTCATCATGTCTTCTTCAGACTTCTCGGTAAGCTCGCGAACCGTACCGATGCCGGCACGCTTCAAACAATTGTAAGAACGAACGGAAAGCTCCAACTCCTCAATGGGGGTATCTCCTACCACATTGGTGCTCTCGGTGGTGGTCTCGTTCATAACCTCCACTTCCTTAGCTGCATCGGAAAGATTAATGAAAAGATTCAGATGCTCGCTTAATACCTTGGCTGCAAGGCTTACTGCCTCGTCGGGGCCAAGAGTACCGTTGGTCATAACATCCAAAGTCAGCTTATCGAAATCGGTAACCTGACCTACACGGGTGTTCTCAACCTTCATGTTCACGCGGTCAATAGGAGTGTAGATAGAATCTACTGCGATGACACCAATGGGAGTATCCTCCGTCTTGTTGCGGTCAGCGCCTACATAACCACGGCCATTGGTAATGGTAAGCTCCATATAAAGCTTGCTGTCAGCACCACCGTTTAAGTTGGCGATGACAAGATCCGGATTCATTACTTCGATATCGGAATCAAAACGGATATCGGAAGCCTTTACCTGGCCCTCGCCTTCGAACTCAAGGTAAGCAGTCTTAGGCTCATCGGACTTTGCATTATTCCGAAGTGCCAGCTCCTTGATGTTCATAACGATCTCGGTAACGTCCTCTTTTACTCCCGGAATGGAAGAAAACTCATGAAGAACGCCGTCGATCTTAATCTGGCTAACGGCAGTACCGGGCAGGGAAGAAAGCATAATTCTGCGAAGAGAATTACCCAGGGTAGTACCATAACCTCTCTCTAAAGGCTCTACTACAAATCTTCCTCTTTTGTTGTCCTCAGAAATCTCTACGATCTCAATATTGGGTTTTTCAAAATCGAACACTATGTTGTCCCTCCTGTTAGGTTACTATCTGAATTGGTTACCTAATTACTTGGAATACAACTCGACGATTAACATCTCGTCTACCGGTACATCAATCTGATCTCTTCTGGGGAGCTCTTTAACGGTTCCGGAAAGCTTATCCAGATCTACGTCAATCCACTCGGGAACCAGACGACCGGAAGATACCTCTACGATATCCTTGAATCTCTGAATGTTCTTGGACTTCTCACGAACTTCGATAACGTCGCCGGCCTTTACCTGGTAAGAAGGAATGTTTACCTGCTTGCCATTAACGGTAATGAACTTATGATCAACCACCTGACGAGCTTCTCTTCTGGTACGAGCAAATCCCATACGGAATACTACATTATCCAGACGGCTCTCAAGGATACGCATAAGGTTCTCACCGGTCATACCCTTCATATTATCAGCCTTCTCATAGTAGTTACGGAAAGGCTTCTCAAGTACACCGTAAATGAACTTAGCCTTCTGCTTCTCACGAAGCTGCAGACCATACTCGCTGGTCTTACGGCCGGAACGAACTAACTTACGGTTAGACTTCTTATCAACTCCTAAGTATGCAGGCTCTAAACCAAGAGATCTGCAACGCTTTAAAATGGGTGTTCTATTCACTGCCATGTTAACTTTTCCTCCTATTAGACTCTTCTACGCTTGGGAGGACGACATCCGTTATGAGGAACGGGAGTTACGTCCTTAATGCTCAGTACGCTGATACCACAAGCGTCAATTGCGCGGATTGCAGCCTCACGACCGGATCCCGGTCCCTTAACGAAGACATCAACAGTCTTCAGACCATGGGGCAGAGCAGCCTTAGCAGCTGTCTCAGCAGCAACCTGTGCAGCATAAGGAGTAGATTTCCTTGAACCTCTGAATCCCAGACCACCGGCACTTGCCCAGCTCAATGCGTTACCCTGTGCATCTGTAAGGGTTACGATTGTGTTGTTGAAGGATGCCTGAATATGTGCCTGACCATGTTCAACGTTTTTCTTTACGCGCTTTTTTGTTGATCTTTTTACAACTTTAGCCATAATTAAACTAACCTACTTTCCTGATATTCATCAAATTACTTTTTCTTGTTTGCAACGGTTCTCTTGGGACCTTTGCGGGTACGGGCATTGGTCTTAGTCTTCTGACCGCGAACGGGCAGACCCTTTCTATGACGAATACCACGATAGCAGCCGATCTCCTGAAGACGCTTAATATTAAGCGCAACATCACGACGCAAATCACCCTCTACCATGATGCCTGCCTTATCCAGAGCATCACTGATCTTCTTGACTTCCTCATCGGTCAAATCCTTAACACGAGTGTCAGGGCTGACACCGGCAGCCTCAAGAAGCTTGTTGGACGTTACACGGCCAATACCGTAAATATAAGTAAGTCCAATCTCGATTCTTTTTTCTCTTGGTAAATCCACACCTGCAATACGAGCCATGTGTATATAACCTCCATAAATTCTAAACTACTGTTGTTCTCACGGACGTGCCGCTTTCCTGCACGCCTTACTAAAGAACATGGGCAGGAACTCCTCTTCCGGTATGTAATGTATAAAGAGGAAAATTTCCATATATATTATGAACAGTTCGGAACACACTCCAAACTGCAGCCGCCATAATAAATACGCAAAAAATCACCGGGTTAAATTAACCCTGTCTCTGCTTATGCTTGGGATTTTCGCAGATAATGCGAATGCTTCCCTTTCTCTTGATAACCTTGCACTTTTCGCAAATAGGCTTCACTGAAGAACGAACTTTCACGGGAATCCTCCTTTCCAAACAATCCTTGCAAGCAAATATCGCCCTTCCAAAGAGCGTCCGCATAACATTATACAGACACCCTAAAGAAAAGTCAACGATTATTTATCTCTCCAAATAATACGTCCCTTGGTCAGGTCATAGGGGGACATTTCGATGGTTACCTTGTCACCGGGAAGGATACGAATGTAGTTCATACGAAGCTTACCGCTGATGTGAGCTAAGATCTGGTGACCGTTCTCAAGCTCTACCTGAAACATAGCATTAGGTAACTTCTCAAGTACTCTTCCTTCTACCTCGATTACATCTGCCTTAGACAATTTCTTTCCTCCTGTTAATCTTAAACACTCTCTTTAAGCGACTTGGTATATAACTTAATAATGCGCTTAATCAAAAGATCAGTTGCTTCACCTTCCGCCTCATCTAAAATCTCCTGAGGGATTTTATAAATCAGCTGCAGGTGTTTGGGATTTTTGCTCTTGGGAGCAGCCATGGTGTGATGCACACCGTCAGCCAAAAGGAACCGCTCCTTTTCTTTTTTTAAAATCACATACACCTGATCCTTATCGTGACCGGCCAGGGATTTTGCAAGTTCCACCTGCATCTTATGCTCCTAAAATCTCCACGATGTCGGCAAATACATCCTCCATGGGACGGGTGCCGTCAACGCTCTTTAAAATACCCTGCTTCTTATAGTAATCAATGAGGGGCTGGGTCTGCTCATGATAAACATCCAATCTGGTCTGAACCGTCTCGGGCTTATCATCATCACGAAGTACAAGCTGGCTTCCGCAGTTATCACAGATACCTTCCTTTTTGGGAGGAATGGATACGATGTGATAAGTAGCTCCGCACTCTAAGCATGCACGACGACCGGACATACGCTTTACAATATTCTCATCGGGAACATCCACATCAATGGCAAAATCCATAGATGCTCCAACCTTCTCCAGCGCAGCAGTCAGTGCCTCTGCCTGAGGAATGGTCCGGGGGAATCCGTCCAGAACGAAACCGTTCTTGCAGTCCTCCTGGGAAATACGATCCATAACAAGATCACAGGTCAGCTCATCGGGAACCAGTTTTCCCTGATCCATATAAGTCTTGGCCTTCTGTCCCAACTCCGTGTTGTTCTTAATGTTGGCACGGAAAATATCACCGGTGGAAATATGAGGAATGGAATACTTGGAGGCAATCTGCTTTGCCTGGGTTCCCTTTCCTGCTCCGGGAGCTCCCAACATAATAATCTTCATATGCTACCCCTTTCATAAAACCACAAATCCCCGGCTAAGGAGCAAGCCTCCTCAGTCGGGTCTTTGTTTATTCGCTTAAGAAACCTCTGTAGTTTCGAACCAGCATCTGGGACTCAATCTGCTTTAAGGTCTCAATGACAACACCTACAATAATGATAATGGAGGTACCGCCGAAGGATACGTCTGCATCAAACAGTCCGTTCAGCACCAGGGGAATCAAAGATACAATAGAAAGTCCGATGGCACCGATTAAAATAATACGGTTCAAAATCTGATTCAAATAATCGCTGGTAGGCTTGCCGGGGCGAATACCCGGAATAAAACCGCCCTGCTTTTTCATATTGTCTGCAATCTCCAGAGGGTTAAAAGTAATGGTGGTATAGAAATATGCAAAAGCAATAATTAAAACCACATATACAGCCGCTCCGATGGTATAGATCCAGTTGTCCGGATCAAACCAGTTAGACTGAGACATTCCCCGAAGCACGCCATACCAGAATCCGGTTCCGCTGCTCTTACCCAGAAGAGCTGCAATAATTACGGGAGTCTGCAAAATAGACTGTGCAAAAATTACGGGGATAACGCCGCCGGTATTTACCTTTAAAGGAATGTAAGTAGAGCTTCCGCCCACCTGACGACGTCCCTGAATCTTCTTGGAATACTGTACGGGAATCTTCCGCTCAGCACCTTGAAGAATAACAACCAGAACAACCACTGCAATGATAATTGCTGCAATAATTACGCCGGCCAGAACTCCCTTTGCAGGAGTCTTTCCGCTGATGAACTGCTCATACAGCGTAGCCAGGTCGCTGGGGATACGGGAAATAATGTTAATAACAAGTACAATGGAAATACCGTTACCAACACCGCGCTCCGTAATACGCTCGCCGATCCACATTAAAACTGCGGAACCGCCGGTAAGTACAGCAACCAGTAAAATCACATACAGTGCATTAAACTCAGTGAGATATCCGCTGCGGCCAAAGCCGATTGCCATTGCCAGAGACTCCATAACGGAAAGACCAATGGTAAGATATCTGGTAATCTGTGTCAGTTTCTTACGTCCGGATTCACCGTCACGCTGCATCTCCTCTAACTTAGGGAATGCAATGGTAAGAAGCTGCATAATAATGGATGCAGTAATGTAAGGCGTAATGTTTAACGCAAATACCGACATCTGCTCAAAAGATCCACCGGTAATGGCATCGAAGAAATTCATTGCATCTCCCGTGTTGGAAAACAACTCGGAAAATACATCGGGATCCACGCCGGGCACCGGAAGCTGAGAGCCCAGACGGACTACAATCAGCATCAGGAAAGTGAAGAGCAGACGCATCCGCAGATTCTTAATCTTAAATGCATCGCGAAGTGTTTTGAACATTAGATCACCTCTGCTTTTCCACCTGCAGCTTCAATCTTCTCTTTGGCTGCGGCACTAAAGGCGTTTACCTGAACGTCTAACTTCTTGGACAAGTTGCCGCCACCTAAAATCTTCACACCGTCTCTGGGGTTCTTAACGATACCAGCCTCGATGAGACTCTCTACGGTTACAGTAGCGCCGTCATCGAAACGATCCAGTACGGAAACATTAATTCCTACAATATCCTTGCTGTTACGGCAGGTAAAACCACGCTTGGGGATACGACGGTAAAGAGGCATCTGACCTCCTTCGAATCCCGGTCTGGTGGAGCCGCCGGAACGAGCCTTCTGACCCTTATGTCCCTTACCGGCAGTCTTGCCGTTACCTGATCCATGGCCGCGACCGCGTCTGAAGTTGTCGCTGTGCTTTGAGCCATCAGCAGGCTTTAAATTAGATAAGTCCATAATGACACCTCCTATGGATCAAACTTAAATTTCTTCTACTTTTACTAAGTGTCTTACACGCTGAATCATACCACGAACTGCTTCATTGTCGGGCATCTCAACGGTTTTGTTGATCTTGCGAAGACCCAGAGCCTCTAAGGTCTTACGGTTCTTGGGAACCGCACCGATGGGAGACTTTACCAGGGTAATGCTTAACTTTTTCTCAGCCATGTTCTACCTCCTTAACCGAGAATCTCTGCTACAGTCTTACCGCGAAGCTTTGCAACTTCTTCCGGGGACTTCAGCTGACTCAGGGCATCAATGGTTGCCAAAACAACATTCTGCTTGTTGGAGGAACCCAAAGACTTTGTACGGATATTCTGAATGCCTGCAAGCTCGCACACGCTTCGTGCGGGACCGCCGGCGATGATACCTGTACCTTCGGGAGCCTTCTTCAGAAGTACCGTAGCACCGGTGTGCTTACCGATAATGTCATGAGTAATACTGTTATGCTCATCAAGCTTAACGGTAATCATTCTCTTCATGGCATCTTCCTTACCCTTGCGGATCGCTTCGGGAATCTCGGCAGCCTTACCTAAGCCGGCACCAACATGACCCTCACCGTCGCCTACAACAACCAGCGCGGTGAAACGCATGTTACGACCACCCTTAACTACCTTAACGACGCGCTTGATGGATACAACGTTTTCTTTTAACTCCATTTGACTAGCGTCAATAATCGTACGTTTCATTTCATTTCCTCCTGCTGTTTAGAAATCAAGGCCTGCTTCTCTAGCAGCATCTGCCAAAGCTTTTACCTTACCTGCATAGATAAAGCCACCACGGTCCAAAACAACGGTTTGGATCCCCTTGTCCTTAGCTCGCTCTGCAATAACAGTACCAAGCTTAGCGGCAGCCTCGACATTGTTGGTCTTGTCTAAGCCGCTCTTAACTTCCTTATCTAAGGTGGAGGCTGCTACAAGGGTGTTGCCCTGAGAATCATCAATGATCTGGGCATACATATGATTGTTACTGCGGAATACGGAAAGACGGGGTCTTTCGGTAGTTCCTACCAGAGTATGGCGAATTCTTCTGTGCTTCTTCTGACGAACCACAGTTCTAGATTTTTTATTAACCATGATCTACACTCCTTTACTTATTTCTTACCGGCCTTACCAACCTTACGTCTGATGGTCTCATCGGCATACTTGATTCCCTTACCCTTATAAGGCTCAGGTCTCTTCTTGTCTCTGATCTCAGCCGCAAACTGTCCAACCTTTTCCTTGTCAATTCCCTTAACGGTAATATTGTTACCCTCAACAACGGTCTCAATACCATCGGGATCTTCCATTTCTACAGGATGTGAAAAACCAAGGTTTAATGTCAGCTTCTTGCCCTGTTTCTGAACACGGAAACCAACACCGTTTACTTCCAACTTCTTCTCATATCCGTCTGTTACACCGATAACCATGTTCTGGATCAGACTTCTGGTCAGTCCGTGTAAAGACTTCATTTTCTTTAAATCATTGGGACGCTTAACGATGATTTCCTCACCTTCCTTAGAGATCTCCATCTCCTGGGGAAGAGTCTTCTCTAAGGTTCCTTTCGGTCCCTTTACCGTCACATGATTATTTTCTGCAATATCTACGGTAACGCCCGCAGGAATTGCGATTGGCATTCTTCCGATTCGTGACATGCCCGTACCTCCTAAAATTTCTTCGGGATTTTCCCGTTACTACCATACAAATGCTAAAACTTCACCGCCGACCTGCTGCTTACGAGCCTCTTTGTCGGTGATAACGCCCTTATTGGTGGAAAGAATGGCAATGCCAAGTCCGCCCAATACGGAAGGAATCTCATCCTTGCCGGCATAAATACGAAGACCGGGCTTGGAGATTCTCTTGATTCCGGTAATGATCTTTTCTTTCTTATCTCCGGAATACTTCATCGTTACACGGATGGTCTTAAATCCCTTCTCGTCCTCGATGATGTCATATTTAGAAATGTATCCTTCGTCCACCAAAATTCCTGCAATAGCAACCTTCATCTTGGAGGAGGGGATATCAACAGTATCGTGTTTCGCAGTATTTGCATTACGGATTCTTGTAAGCATATCTGCAATAGGATCACTCATAGTCATGATTTAAATTTCCTCCTTTTTCTTTACCAAGAAGCTTTCTTGACGCCCGGGATCTGACCCTTATATGCTAACTCACGGAAGCATACTCTGCAGATACCATATTTTCTAAGGTATGCATGGGGACGACCGCAGATTTTACAACGAGAATACTCTCTGGTGGAAAACTTCTGCTTACGAGCCTGCTTAACCTTCATAGATTTTTTAGCCATGTTACAACCTCCTATGAACTACTTAGCAAAAGGCATTCCGAACAACCGAAGCAGCTCTCTTGCCTCCTCATCAGTCTTGGCAGTGGTTACGAAAATAATATCCATACCTCTAACCTTGTCTACCTTGTCATACTCAATCTCCGGGAAAATAATCTGCTCTTTAATTCCCATTGCGTAGTTACCTCTTCCATCGAAGGAATCAGCACTTACACCACGGAAATCGCGGACACGGGGAAGAGCCAGGTTGATCAGGCGATCAGCAAACTCATACATCTTCTCACCGCGAAGGGTGGTCTTACATCCAATTCCCATACCCTCACGAATCTTGAAGTTAGCAACGGAATTCTTAGCCTTACAAACAACTGCCTTCTGACCGGTAATTGCTTCCATGTCCTTCATGGCACTTTCCAGAACCTTCTGGTTCTCCTTGGCCTCACCCACGCCCATGTTAACTACAATCTTATCGAGCTTGGGAACTTCCATCACGTTTTTATAGCCGAACTTCTTTGTCATAGCATCTACGATTTCGTTCAGATACTGTTCTTTCAGTCTACTCAACTTTCAGGCCTCCTCTCATTAATCAATCACATTGCCGGTTGCCTTGGCATAACGAACCTTCTTGTCGCCATCCATTTTAAAACCGACTCTGGTGGCCTTGCCACCGTCTAAAAGCATTACATTAGAGATATGAATGGGGCCTTCCTGCTCCACAATACCGCCGGCCTGGTTTGCCATGCTGGGCTTGGTATGCTTTTTGATCATATGAACACCTTCAACAATAACGGTCTGCTTCTTAGCATCAACGGATAATACCTTACCCTCGTTATCCTTATCGGCGCCGGCGATTACGCGAACCATATCGCCTTTTTTAATCTTCATTGTGGCCATATCGTACCTCCTACAATACTTCCGGAGCCAAAGATACGATCTTCATGAAATGTTTCTCACGAAGTTCTCTGGCAACCGGTCCAAAAATACGGGTTCCCTTCGGCGTCTGATCGTCTTTGATGATAACAGCTGCGTTCTCATCAAACTTGATGTAGGAACCGTCCTTACGACGAGCACCCTTCTTGGAACGAACAACAACTGCCTTTACTACGTCACCCTTCTTTACAACGCCGCCCGGTGTTGCATCTTTGACCGTAGCAACAATAATATCGCCGATATTGGCATATCTTCTGGTAGAACCGCCCATAACGCGGATGCATAAGATTTCCTTTGCTCCGGTGTTGTCGGCTACCTTCAGTCTGCTTTCCTGCTGTACCATAGTAAGCCTCCTTTATTACTTTGCACGCTCCATGATCTCAACAAGTCTCCATCTCTTGTCCTTGGACAGGGGACGAGTCTCCATAACGCGAACGGTATCGCCGCGGTTTGCCTCGTTGTTCTCATCATGAGCCTTCAGCTTGTATGTTCTCTTCACGATTTTCTTGTAAAGCGGATGTCTAACGTTGTCGCGAACGGCAACTACAATGGTCTTGTCCATCTTATCACTGACAACAACGCCTACACGTGTTTTTCTAAGATTTCTTTCTTCCACGATAATCTCCTTTCTCAATTTGGATTACTTATTGCTCTCCTGGGTAATCACCGTCTGGATACGAGCGATGTTACGACGAACTTCCTTGATCCGACCGGTATTGTCCAGCTGGTTCGTAGCGTTCTGGAATCTCAAATTGAAAAGTTCTTTCTTTGCATCTACAAGCTGTGCCTGCAGCTCATCTACGGATTGATTTCTTAAATCCTCTAAATAATTCTTAGTTTTCATTCGACTCACCGCCTTCCAAATCTGCACGGGAAACTACCTTACACTTGCAAGGAAGCTTGTGTGTAGCAAGACGAAGCGCCTCACGAGCAACATCCTCGGGGATTCCGCCGATCTCAAAGAGAACACGGCCGGGCTTTACAACAGCTACCCAGTAATCCAGAGAACCTTTACCTTTACCCATTCGAGTCTCGGCAGGCTGTGCTGTAACGGGCTTGTCCGGGAAAATCTTAATCCATACTTTACCACCACGCTTTGCATGACGAGTCATGGCAATACGGGCAGCCTCAATCTGATTGGAACGAATCCAGCAGGGCTCTAATGCTACAATACCAAATTCGCCGTGAATGATTTTGTTGCCGCGGTTTGCCTTACCGGTCATAGAACCACGGAACTGCTTACGATGCTTTACTCTCTTAGGCATTAACATTAGCGATCGCCTCCTTCTTGTGTCTTCTTCTTCTTGGAAGGAAGTACCTCACCCTTGTAGATCCAAACCTTAACACCAATCTTACCGTAAGTGGTATCAGCCTCAGCAAAACCATAATCAATGTCTGCTCTTAAGGTCTGAAGGGGAATGGTTCCCTCATTGTAGGTCTCAGTTCTTGCCATATCAGCTCCGCCCAGACGTCCGGAACAAGAAGTCTTGATACCTTCAACGCCGGCCTTCATACTACGGCCCATGCAGAACTTCATAGCACGACGGAAGGAAACACGCTCCTCCAACTGCTTGGCAATATTCTCAGCAACCAACTGAGCATCACGATCCGGACGCTTAACTTCCTTAACGTCAAGATTCAGCTTCTTGTCGGTTAACTTCTGAAGATCCTTCTTGATCTTCTCAATCTCTGCTCCGCCCTTACCGATTACAACACCGGGCTTAGCAGTGTAAACAATAACCTTGATACGATCGGACTGACGCTCGATCTCAATCTTGGAAATGCCTGCGGCATATAATTTCTTCTTCAGAAACTTACGAATCTCATGATCTTCTACCAGGTAATCAGAGAACTCTTTCTCAGCATACCATTTGGAATCCCAATCCTTAATGATTCCTACTCTTAAACCATGAGGATTAACTTTCTGTCCCATGTTTGCCTCCTTTTACTTCTCATCCAACACAATGGTAATGTGGCTCATGCGCTTCTCGATGCGGTAAGCTCTACCCTGTGCTCTGGGTCTGATACGCTTCATTGTAGGTCCTTTGTTTGCGTAGCACTCTGCAATATACAGGTCCTCAGCCTTCAGACCATTGTTGTTCTCTGCATTAGCAATTGCAGACTTTAACAACTTCTCAATGACCGTAGATGCATAACGGGGATTGTAACGTAAGATTGCAAGAGCAGTCTGTACATCCTTGCCGCGGATTGCATCCAGTACAAAGCAAGCCTTCGTAACGCTCATTCTGGCATAAGAAAGTTTTGCGGAAGGTCTTGTATCCTTAACTTCGTTTCTTTCACGCTTGATTTGGGTTCTATGTCCCTTAGCCATGGTGAAATTCCTCCTTTCAAACTAAACTAGCGACCACTCTTCTTTTCGTCTTTGCCGTGGCCTCTATAGGTTCTGGTGGAAACGAACTCACCGAGCTTGTGACCAACCATATCTTCGGTAATGTATACAGGTACATGCTTTCTACCGTCATGTACTGCGATGGTATGACCTACCATCTGAGGAAAGATGGTAGAACGACGGGACCAGGTCTTAATTACGGACTTGTCACCGGACGCATTCATAGCATCTACCTTTTTCAATAAACTTTCGTCAGCGAAAGGTCCTTTTTTTAATGAACGTGCCATAATATCCTCCTTACTTAATTCCTCTTCCGTCGCGGCGTCTTACGATAAGCTTGTTGGACTGCTTATGCTTCTTTCTAGTCTTAAGACCAAGAGCCGGCTTACCCCAGGGGGTACAAGGTCCGGGACGTCCAACAGGTGCCTTACCCTCACCACCACCATGGGGATGGTCGTTGGGGTTCATAACGGAACCACGGACAGTAGGACGGATACCCATATGACGTTTACGTCCTGCTTTACCAATCTTAATCAGGTTATGATCACCATTACCTACAACACCAATGGTGGCGCGGCATATGATGGGAACCATACGCATCTCACCGGAGGGAAGACGAAGGGTTGCATACTTACCTTCCTTAGCCATAAGCTGTGCTCCGTTACCTGCGGAACGAACCAGCTGACCACCCTTTCCGGGATAAAGCTCAATATTGTGAACCATGGTACCTACAGGAATGTTCTCAAGGGGTAAGCAGTTACCAACCTTGATCTCGGCATTTGCACCGTTCATAACGGTCATGCCATCTGTAAGACCCTGAGGAGCAAGGATGTATGCCTTCTCGCCGTCTGCGTAGCAGATCAATGCGATGTTAGCGGTACGGTTGGGATCATACTCCACACCGATTACCTTTGCAGGAATGTCATCCTTTCTTCTCTTGAAGTCGATGATACGATACTTTCTACGGTTACCGCCGCCCTGATGACGAACGGTGATTTTTCCTTGGTTATTACGACCGGCATGCTTCTTAAGAGAAGTGGTCAGAGACTTTTCCGGGGTGTCTTTGGTAACCTCGGCAAAATCGGAACCGGTCATATTACGTCTGGAAGGTGTATATGGGTTATAAGTCTTAATTCCCATTTTATTTCTCCTTTCGATTCATGTTCTTATCGCGCACATAACGCATATTGGGACTTTTTACAGTCCGGAGAAGATCTCAATATCCTTGGAATCCTCAGTAAGCTTAACGATTGCCTTCTTAGTCTTGGCAGTCTTACCAAAGGTCATTCCTCTTCTCTTGGTCTTGCCGTCCTGGTTCATGGTCTTAACAGACTCAACCTTGGTTCCTTCGAACATCTTCTCAACGGCTTCCTTGATCATAATCTTGTTAGCTTCGGGATGTACCAGGAAGGTGTACTTCTTCTCGGCCATCTGACCCATGCTCTTCTCGGTGATGATGGGCTTTAAAATCACGTCATAATACTCTACGCTTGCCATTATGCATACACCTCCTCGATTTTTGCTACAGCATCCTTAGTAAGAACAACTGTGTCGTACTTTAAAATATCAAATACATTGATGGTAGAGGGAAGGGCAGTCTTAACAGTAGGAATGTTCTTAGCGCTGCCGATTACCTTGTCATCATGCTCAGCCATAACTACAAGAGCCTTGTTAAGGTTGAGGTTCTTCATTACAGAAGCCATCTCCTTGGTCTTGTATTCAGAAAAGCTTAAGTTATCAAGAACCATCAGCTTCTCCTCTGCTACGCGGGAGCTAAGAGCGCTCTTTAATGCTGCTCTCTTTTCCTTCTTATTCATCTTGAAGGAATAATCTCTGGGAACGGGCGCGAATACTACACCACCACCGGTCCACTGAGGAGATCTTGTGGATCCCTGACGAGCATGTCCGGTTCCCTTCTGTCTCCAAGGCTTGCGACCGCCACCGGAAACCTCGGAACGGGTCTTAGCCTTCTGAGTACCCTGGCGATTATTGGCAAGCTGCTGAAGAACTGCCTGATGCACCAGATGCTCATTTACTTCTACGCCGAATACGGCATCATTTAAGTCGATCTTATCAACTTCTTTACCGTCCATATTAAATACGGATACCTGAGCCATGGTAAAGCTCCTCCTTTCCTAATCGTCGATTACTTAGAAGCCTTTGCTGCTTCTTTGATGGTTACTAAAGACTTCTTGGGTCCGGGAACTGCGCCCTTAACCAGAATCAGATTCTTCTCTGCATCAACACGAACAATCTCTAAGTTCTGGATGGTTACCTTTACGCTACCCATCTGACCGGGCATACCCTTGCCTTTGAATACACGGCTGGGAGTGGAGCAGGAACCGTTGGAACCCTGATGACGATGGAACTTGGAACCATGAGCCATAGGTCCTCTGTGCTGTCCAAGTCTCTTAATAGCACCCTGGAAACCTTTACCTTTGGAGATAGCGGTTGCATCTACCTTGTCGCCAGCCTCAAAAATGTCAGCCTTGATTTCCTGAGCAAGCTCATACTCGGAGCTGTTCTCGAAACGGAACTCTCTGACGTATCTCTTAGGAGAAACGCCTGCCTTATTGAAGTGACCCATCTCCGGCTTGTTTACGCCGTGACGATGAGCAATTTCCTTCTTGCCGTTAGCGTCAACGTTAACAATCTTTTCTTTCTTGTCCATGAAGCCTACCTGAACAGCCTCATAGCCATCATTCTCAACTGTCTTAACCTGGGTTACCACGCAAGGGCCTGCATTAAGAACAGTTACGGGAATTAACTCACCCTCTTCGTTGAAGATCTGGGTCATTCCCAACTTTGTGGTTAAAATCGCCTTTTTCATATTTACCTCCTAATCTACAGCGGAACAGATTCATAAGCTTTGCTCAGCGGAATGTGTTCATACTAGATTCCTAAACGACGTCCCTTATAATAGGAAACCATCGGAATCTCCTGAAATTACTTTTCCTTCATCTTGATGCTGATGAAGACACCTGCGGGCATCTCAAGACGGGAAAGAGCATCTACAGTCTTCTGGGTGGGAGCCATTACATCGATGAGTCTCTTATGAGTTCTCTGTTCGAACTGCTCTCTGGAATCCTTGTACTTGTGTACTGCTCTTAAGATGGTTACTACCTCTTTCTTAGTGGGAAGGGGTACGGGTCCGCTAACCTGCTCGCCGTTCTTCTTAACCGTCTCGATGATCTTAGCTGCAGAAGAATCTACCAACTCGTGATCATAAGCCTTTAATGTGATTCTCATTACCTGTGTTGCCATAAAAAAAGTCGCCTCCTTTTCGCACTTTGTAGTACGACAAGCGGTGACTGTACACATCTCCGTGTGTGTCATAGACTTTCACACGTTGTTTCTACTCTCTTGTAGACCATTTCGTACAGTGACTTGTCGTCAGTTTCCTAACTTGACATTCGCTCCACGGAAAACCTGCCATCAGTAGTGGCTCTACCTTGGCAGCAACCTCACGCTTCATCGCTATCAATGCCACAGCAAAAAATACTATACATGAATTTTCTACGGTTTGCAAGAGTTTTTTTATATTTTTTAGGAAGGTGTTTCTTCTATATAAATAGAGAAATAAAAATCCTCCTCTCCCGGTTCGATTACATAAGAGCCCTGATACTTCTCCACCACCCGGATAATATTCTTAATACCCAGGCCATGTCGCTCCGGTTCCAAAGTCTTGGTGGTAGCAAATCCTTCCTCATCCTCTACCGCGTCTCCGATACAGGAATTCCTTACGGACAAAATAAAATGCCCCTCCTCCATCTTCATCTTTAACTTCACATAAGGATCCGGCCGTTCTTCTCCGAAGGCCCGGGACTGAAGTAACACATCACAGGCTTCCAAAGCATTTTCCATGAGATTGGAAAGAAGCACCACCAGATCGTCATCCTGAATAAAAAGCTCCGACAAATTTCCCAAAACGGGAATAAACATAATCTCTCGCTCCAAAAATTCATAATACTTCTGATTCAGAATGGTATCCGCCACTGCATTTCCCGTACCAAAGATGGCCTCATTATATTCCGCCGTGCCCGTAAGTTCTACTAAATATTCATCCAGCCGATCGTATTCTTTCTTATCTAAATACATCCGAATACACATCAGGCGGTTCCGAAACTCATGTGCGTAACTTCTCTGGCGGTTCAAATGTTCCTCCATAACCCGATAGGACTTCATTCGGTCCCTGGCATTTAATACCACCTGCCGCTGTTCCTCCGCCTCTTCTTTCCGGAGCAAAACATCAGAAAACAAATCGTATACATATACATTAATCAGTACAAAGCCAAAGGCAATCCCATAGATTGCATCCGCCTGAAGTTCTGACTCCACCCGGGAAAACACCGCCGTAAGAATTCCAACTCCTACCAACGTAAACACCGGCACAAGAGTAAAACGCATTCCCTCGGGTACCGTAAGAGCCGCCCGGTCTCTTTGCACCAGAAGCATCACTGCCAGAAGAAGCGCCACGGAAGATTTAATCAGAAGGTATACAAGACGATACTGCAGCATCTCTCCCTCCGTAAATGCCTGGCCCCGTTCCAGAATCCGAAAAATAATATTTAAATGAAGAAACTCCTCCATGAAAAACAAAATCCGGCTGGCTGCCACCAGCATAAACGTTCGAAGCAGACTGTATTTTTTATAAAAATACATCGCCAAAAACAGCCATACAAAAATCAGAGCCTGCTGCAGTGGAAAATAATCCACCAGGGGCTCGTAAATAATCATGGTAATCAGAGTCTGAAAAAGCAAACTGATATAAACCATCCATTTGTTGGATTTTGCGGGAGTTCCCTCAGGACCAAACATAAGGAACAACAGCCGAAGCGCTATCATGTCCATCAGGAGAAACGAAAAATCATTTAAAGCCTGAAGCATTATAATTCCCCCTTATACGACACATACTTGTTCTTTACTTCTTTATAGCGGGCCTTAGGAATCGGAAGACACTCTCCGCTGGTTAAAGAGATCTCATAGGCAAAAATCTCTTTTGCGTATTCAAGATTTACCAAAAAGCTCTTATGAACCCGAAGAAACTCACTGCGCCCGGAGAGCTTTTTTTCAAACTCGTCCAAAGTCATACTTAATGTATAAAACTCTGCCTCTTCTCCGGATACCTTCATACGAAGCTGATGCAAACGGCTTTCCACATAAATAATCTGATGCAAAAATAAGGAGCGCTCTCCTTCCCGGAAGGGAAATATCATCTTCACAGATTCTTTTCCCATATCTTTATAAATGGCATCCATGCATTCCGAAAATGCACCGGAAAAGGTAGTCTCGTTTTTCAGAAGATACCGGATAGCCCCCACCTTATATCCTTCCGGGGAGTACTTCAGATAAGACGTGATAAATACAATATACGCTTCCGGATTAACGGAGCGCACCTTTTCCGCCAGGGTAATTCCATCCATTTCCCCCATACTGATATCCAGAAGGAAAATATTTCCGGAAGATAAAAGTGCGGACTCCTTGTCCATTTCCTCTCCCGAGGAAAAAAGGCTGATCTCCACCTCCTGATGGTGCTCCCCGAAATAAAGTTCCACTTCTCTTTTAATTCTTTGACGAAACAATCCCTCGTCATCGCAAATTGCTACCCGAAGCATAAATCCCCTTCCGAAAAATAATCTCATATAAGAATTGATTCTTTTTTAGTATATCCTTTTTCGGAAGTTCCTGCCACGGCAACCGGAGCGTTTCTTTCAATCCACAAGATTTCCGTCAGACATATGAATCACCCTGTCACAAAGATCCGCAATATCCTGATCATGGGTTGCCAGAAGAACCGTGGCCTTTTTCTTATGAGCGTACTCCACCAGGAAGCGAATCACCTGATCGCCGGTTTTGGAATCCAAAGCTCCCGTAGGCTCATCTGCAAAAATATACCGTGGATTATTTACAATGGCTCTTAAAATCGCCGTACGCTGTTGCTCGCCTCCGGACATTTCATTAGGGAACAACCGGCGCTTCTTTTCCAAACCCACAATTTTAAACCAGCTGTCCAGTTTCACAGCCCCGGTGTCCTTTTTCTTAGAAAAGCACAAAGGCATACGAACGTTCTCTTCGCAGTTTAACTCCGGAATCAAATGATAATTCTGAAAAACCACGCCGATATTTTCATTTCGAAAGGTTCCCCGGTCCGCTTCCTTCATTTTATAGTAGTCCTTTCCGGCAAAAACCACCGTACCTCCCTCCGGTTGATCAATTCCGCAAAGAATATTCAAAAGCGTGGTTTTACCGCAGCCGCTCTTCCCCATAAGAGCCGTAATGGTACCCGACTCCAGAGCAAAAGAAATATCATTTAAAATCGGAATCTTCTTTCCTTTCTTGGAAATTACACGCTTTACATTTTTTACCTCTAATGATGCAGACATACTAATTTACCTCCTTCTGTCATTTCGTATGATATGGCGCCTTCCGGAATATCCTCCTGCCGGTGGGTCACCAGGAAAATCATTTTCCCTTTTTCTTTCAGTTCCAATATTGTCTTCATAAAGTTCTCTCGAACATACTCATCCAAATGGCTGGTGGCCTCATCAAATAAAAATACCGATCCGTCAATCAAAAATAACCTGGCCAGAGCAATAGCCTGCAGCTGCCCCTTGGACAGTTTTGTCCCTCCCTCTCCTACATGAGTCTCATACCGTTCCGGGAAAGCCTCCACGAATTCATCGGCGCCAATTTTATGCAGCGCCCGCTTAATATCCCCTTCCGTTGCCTCCGGACAAACGAACCGGAGATTCTCGGCAATAGTGCCGTTTAACAGGAAGGGATCCGGCGAAAAATACACCAGATCATAACGCACATCCGGCCGCATCAAATGTTGGTTTAACCACATTTGCCCCTGCTCCGGAGCATATACATTGGACAAAAGTTTTAAAAGCGTACTCTTTCCGATTCCATTGGCGCCGGAAATGGTATAAATCTCTCCTGCCGAAAACTCGAAATCTACATTCGAAATTACATCCTCCCGGCCGTAGGAAAAGCTAAGCTCCTGCCCCTTTAATTTCTTTACCTTTTCAAAAGAAACCACCTCCACAGGCTCCCGGTGTTTCAGTTCCTCCTCTATATGATTTAAGGAAGCCATAACAGAATGATACTGCAGGATACCACTCATTACCGTTTGAAAAAAGGAACTCATCTGAGAAGAATAATTATTAAAGGTATAATACCGCCCGATGGTAAGTCGCCCTAAAATAATTCCCATACAGGATAAAATCAACACCAAGATTTGCTCTGCTCCCAAAAGCAAGGAATACCCCTGTGACCATTTTAAATTTTTCTTTTCCAAAGTTCGGGTGACGTCTACCAGTTTATGATTTTCCTGTTCCATGTTTCTTCGCATTCGGCCCACCGCCCCTAAAAGGGAAAGTTCCGTCACTCCCCGAATTCCCTGGAACACATCCGCAAAAAACAAATCCCGCTGACCAATCACCTCCTGCTGCCAGCGTTCGATTTGTCCTCCCAAAACGCGAACAAACAGGAAATTAAAGGGAATAAAAACAAGTTCCAGCACGGTAAGCCTCCAGGAAATTTGAAAACAAAGCACCAAAGAAATAACAAAAGTAACCATCTCCGGGAAAAGCGGACACAAGGTCTCCGTTATAAAAGATGCCACCACGTCCGCATCCTGAAATTTGGAATACATCACTCCCTGCTGCCGATCCTGTGTGTTTTCCCCACTGCCATTTTGTGCCGCAGATATATTCGTTCCCGAACGAGCAGAAAATACTTCCGCCGAAGGATCCATTCCTGCGGAGATAATTTTATTCCGCAGGGTCAAAGACAGTTCTGCGTTAACATCTATCAAAAGTCGATTCTTAATGTACCCCAGCACAAGAATCCCTATCATGGCAAAAATCAGCCACCGGACATTTACATATACCTCACTCCAGGAAGTCTTAACCGCTCCGTCAATAATCCGGCCAAAAAAATACGGACTTAACAGATTGGCGCCGCCGTGCAGCACCGCCACCAGAACATACAGTGCAACTTTTCCTCCATGAGGTTTTATCAATAAACGAATCCTCTCCATAGGACTCCTCCTTTTTCATCCGCGCCGATTGGCGCCGAAATTTAAATATCCTCCAGGGTAATTTCCCCGGTGGCAAAATCCAAATTGTATTTCTTTCCCGGCTGAGGCGGCAGTTTTCCGCTCTTTTCCACTTCCTCCCAAAAGAGACTCATTTTATGTTTCGACTCCCCTGCGTCAGCCAGCATTTTCTCATATAATTCATCACAGTCTGTAAGCTGTCCCTTTCGCTCTGCCAGCATGACACAAAAATCATTTAAGGCCAGAATCCGTTCATATAACTTTCGAATCTCTGTGGTCTTTTCCTTGGGTAAAATATATGCTTCCATAAATTTCTCCTTTTCTGTCTTTCTCCATTTATTCTTTGCACTTGGCCAGCGCTTACCGACACATGTTATGCTTCCACAAGCCCCCACATCTGAAGACGTTCCTGAAAAGGTTCCTCCGTCTCCCATTGCACAATCTCGTCAAAACCCTTCATTTCATACTTCTGCTCCAAGAGATTTTTAAGTTCTATAGTTAATCGATGCTCCGCTCCTGATTTGAAACATTGAATGGAAGAGGGCACATTATATTCCCCTGTGCGCTTCTTGTTTAAATAAACACAACGCTGACACTGGTATGCATCGCAGTAGGTGCAGGTTGGAGACATTTCCAATTTAGTCATTTTAAAATCCCGCAAATATTCTTCCATGACTCGAACTCTGTTTAACCTCACACCCGTTTCCTTCTCATCATAATTTTCATAGTAATTCTCATCACACTTTTCTTCGAAATACTCCTCCGGGCAAAGATAGAATTTCCCGTCCGGCCCAAAGGCCAGATTCTTCTCTCCTGCATAACAGTTATCCTCCATAGCGGATAAAAACAAGCGATCTGTCAAAACAGATATTTCTAAAGGCTTTCCTTCTCCCAGACGTTTTGCAATGTAGGGGATCAGTTTTTCCAGTTGTTTTTCATACACACTCAAAGTCTTCCGAGAATTCACCTCGGCTTTTAAATTAATCCGGCTGCAATTTGTTCCAAGGGTTGTAACCATGTCATATAAATCCTCAAGTTCCTTTTCCTTCACTATCAAAAGAACGTTTTGAAACTTTTCGTTTGCAGCCAGTGTATAATTTTCCCTGTTAAATACAGGGAATAAATCCTCCTCCCGAAAATAGTGAAGCAACTCCTGACAATTCTCGCGGGAGTACTCATATAAATGTCGACAGACAATGCCTTCCATTTTTTCTTTTATCAAAGGATTCGATAAAAGTTCTCTCTCATCCCGGACATTTTTTCTATGCATCAGATAAGGCTGAAAAAAATTCTCTCCGGCGCTCTCCAACGCATTCAGTAATACCTGCTTGGTCAGTTCACTTTTTCCTACCATATCAAGACTCTCTGTTTTTTCATTCCTGTTTCCACAATCAACGTCATCCTTCATGTTTTCGCAGATTCTTACGGAGTCATCCCCCATAATGACGTACAACATTCGGTCGGGATATTTTCGATATCCTTTTCCTTCAAACCGATCAATCCCATAGCGGTTATATAATTTTGCCCAGTAATAATTTGCAGCCCGAACCTGAGCCTTATGCATTTTACAGTTTGCCTTCGCCCGTTCAAAATTTGTATCCATCTCCGACGCATCATAATTATGTGCCTGACAATAGGAACACCCTGTAGATACAGGACATTCCAAGCACTCCTTCGGGCTTTGATTCTTCGTTGTTAAAATCCGGAAGGGACGCAATTTCTCCTCATCCACGCCGGTATAAATATTCCCGAAAGAAATCGCTTTTTTCTCATTCAGAGAATAATCCAGGTACCGCACACAGGGATACAAATTTCCCTCAGCATCAATAGCAAAGGATTTTCCGGTTCCGCAGAAATTCTTATTGATTTCATCTTCCCCCTGGCGAAATCCCAGCTGCTCATAAAAAAGCGAAGTATTCACCCGGTCCCAAAGATGATTTTCCAGAATATAATCGGCAAGGGAAAACAGCTGCTCCTGCCAAATCTGATCATCCCCCTCTTCCCAAACATCCTCAAACACCACATTGGCTGGGACATCCCGAATTCCCAAATTCCAAAGATGAATAATACTGTCTTTTACGTATTTCAAATCATCATGGCCCACCGTTACTTTGGTGGATGCGTGGGGAAACTGTTTTACCCACAGCCGCACATTCTTTTCCACATCCTCATAGGAACCGCGGCCATCCGGATATACCCTTTGCAAATCATGCTTCTCTTTCATTCCGTCAATGGAAATTCCAATGGAAAGATTCTCTTTATTTTTGGCAATAAAATGTTGTACTTTCGGCGAGGAATACAGCAATCCGTTGGTTGCGATGTTGATCTTATATCCCGAAAACCATGGATGATTTTTCTTAAAGGTCACATATTTAAAGTAGTCCACGATTTCATCAATCAAATCTATTTCCAACAGAGGCTCCCCTCCGATAAAATCCAGGATGATATAGTCCTTATCAAAAAAATCCGCATGATACTCCAGAAAAAAATCAATAGCATCCTTTGCTACCTGAAACGTCATTTTGTGAGCATCATTTTTTCCGGTCATATAACAATATTTACATCTGAGATTACATTCCTGAGTCACAACAAATGTAAGTTGAGCTGTTTCGCCCACCATCCACTCATCCCGATTGCTTCCAAGAAGGTATTTTTCGTTCATTTGTTCCTCCTTAATAGAGGGCCGAACCACATAAGTGGCCCATGCCCCAAACATTTAACCGGAGAAGTTATTGCAAACTCCTCCCACATGACACGCCGCCCCGCAATTCGTAGAACACATGCCGCACTTTCCACTACAGAAAGTTGTACAAAGTGATTTACATCCCTTTGCCATCAAATTCTGTGTGTCTGTTTCCTGCATTTCATAAATTGCAAGTTTCGATTCATATTGCATAATTCCACCTCCTTTCCGCGCAAAGAATCTATTTTCGATTTACATTTTTTCATCTCACAAAACAACCCATTTTGCAGAAAACGGACATTTTCTGCAGAAAACGGACATAAATCACCATACATTTTCTTTTAAGATTATTTTGCCGGGATATATTCGAGCCTGGTCCGAGGACAAATTTAAATCTCACAAAGGAGGGTTTCATGCAGTACGAATCAAAACTAAAAGACTTGCTTTCCCTCTTCCAGGAAAAGCCAAAAGAAACACCCATGATTTGCCTGTGTGCCAGCTGCACATTGGGATGTACCACCGTTTGCCAGAACGCGTGCTCCAACGGATGCGGAGCAGCGTGTCATACCGGCGGCGTATGCAATAATTTTTCGGGGTGATTAAAATGAAGTGTATCTTACTGTATATAAAACTGTATCGCAGGAAATTAAAGGAAGAGATTCTATTGGTTCTTACTCTGGGGATTCTTTATGCCCTTTTATTTCTGTCAGGGTACATTCACGGGAATAATTTTCTATTATTAAAACAGCAGCTGCTCTTATCCCGGGATACCGGTCTTTCAGACTCCGAATTAAGTTCTGCCCTGCTGGATCCTTTGGTATCTGCCACGGATATTCTTCTGTCCGGCTGTACATTATGCGCTCTCCTGATTGGAGGAATGGGAATCCTCTGTTTACTTCGAAGCCGCAACAAACTGTCCGAAACAGCCCTCCTGGACATGAAAATTTTCGGTATGTCCCGCCTTCATCTGCTCCTTCGGTCTGTTACAGATTGTGTGCTGACAGGACTTCCCTCTGTAGGACTGGGAACTTTTTTCAGTTTTAAACTTTACGAAAAATTCATCTATCCCACAGCCTCTACCATCTCCACCATTGGTACAGGACTTATAAATCCAGTGCGTTATGGGATTTTTTGCGAAGTATTTTTGTTATTTCTTTACGGAGTATGCAATTTTACTACAGATCTAAGACTAATTCAGGAGCATCCTCTTTCACGAAACAGAAACACAACGAAAACAGGTGCTGTACTTGGTGCCATAACTATATCCGCTATTTTTATCTTTTTGTTGAATATTCTCTTTTCCATTCATCCGAAATATACGCTGCTCTTTATTCTGGTGACAGTTTTAATTTTTATCCTGTTAAAATCAACCTTTGGAATTCTTTGGTACTTTTTATCCACCCATACCAAAGACAAACCCCTGACCAGTCCCCGGCGCATGAGCTACCTTTTTCTTTTACGACACAAAAAAGAAAACCACAGAATCGGCTTAAGCATCGCCATCTGCCTTCTGTTCTTCTGCAGCATTGGAAATGTTCTATTTCAAGGAGATCAGCTTCTCCGGAAAAACTATTCCTCCAAACAGGGATATACCAATGCCATTGTTTGTTCTGACGTTTCCTCTGCCCGGAACATTTGTGCCTCTCTGACGGAAAAAGACTACACATACACCTTGCTCCTATATGAAAGTTTTCAATACACCGATTTAAATTTAACTGACTTTGATTTTAGCGGTTCTCCTTATGACATCTGCCGGGGCGCAATTATTCTTGATTCCACGGATGAAGACTCTATCTTTCATCTCTCCGGCGGAAGATTCTACGGAGAAGAACTTTTCTTAAACACTGTAGGCATAAAAAAAGAAGACTATTCCGATTTATTCGGAATAGAACTTCGCTGCGATAAAAAGTTAAGCGGTGCCGACCAATATCTGGGATATGTCACCTATAACTTTATAGTAAATTATGACGATCAAACGCTGATTACAGAAAATCAAGGACTTCCGGTGATTCTTATAAATATCTACGCATCAGAAGAACCCATCATTGAAAAAATGCTTCCCCAAGATGAAGAAACGTTTTTCCTGAGCCCCTGGGACAAAATCATGGAGATTCTCCGAGTTCTGGGATACTATGCAGAGGTTGTGCTTCTTATGATTTTTATCCTGTTATTAACCTCCGGATTAATTCTCTCCGCAATCTTCAACGGACAACTAACGGAACGAAATAAAGAGCGTTATCTCTATACAATTTACGGAGCAAAAAGAACTGCGGCTCGCCGGGTATTTCTCCGGGAGTATTTAGTCACTGCAGTGCTTTCCGGAATTTTAGTATTTCT
>Ga0181612_114469_pt1 | contig 33244 bp, 18 predicted proteins | sample HoacroProtozoa21_FD_119630 | JGI IMG/M metagenome (GOLD analysis project Ga0181612, IMG submission 119630) | Hoatzin crop microbial communities from Cojedes, Venezuel. Combined Assembly of Gp0051906, Gp0051904, Gp0051908 | reverse complement strand
GGACACCCAGGTCCCTCTCCGCAGAGCTGCTCTCCAGCGGGTCCACCCCAAGCCTGTACTGGTGCATGAGGTTGTTCCTCCCCAGGTGCAGGACCCTGCATTTGGCTTTGTTGAACCTCATCAGGTTCCTCTCTGCCCAGCTTTCCAGCCTATCCTGGTCACGCTGAATGGCAGCACAGCCTTCTGGTGTATCTACCACACCTCCCAGTTTGGTGTCATCAGCAAACTGAGCATCATTTCCAGTATTTTTGTGCAATGTGAAGCTCTGCTGAAGCTGGCAGAGGCCTTGCCCGGCTAAGGATGAGGATACTTCAGATCCTTGAATTCTTCTAAGTTTTTGAAAGAGAAAACTAGTGCTTCTTTGTGAATGATGTTCTCTTGACTTGTGGGATTTCATTATTTAACTTACAAAAACATGCCTTTTGTTGATTTCTGTTATTTGACTGAAGGAATTCACATGCTCTAATCTTGCTTTTTTACCAGTTTGAAGACATGGGGTGGCAGGGTGTGTGTGTATGTGTGTGTGTGAGTGTGTGTGTGGATGCATAAACCAAAATGGATTATGAATTTGAAAATTGCCAATTATGTTGCATCACACAGCTCAGAGCACTGGCACAATGATGAACCGCAATCCAGATTTTTCAGCTTAAATGGCTTTACATTCAAGCAAGCAAATTAACCATAAAATAAAGGGGGGGGGTTTACAAAATATCCCAAGAAAGAATAAACTGCAGATAATAAGCACCAATCTGGTGTTGAATGCAGCCCAAGATACCAATTGTTTTAAGTCACGACAAAGACAGCTGAATGCTCATCTTGTGGATATAGAGCATGGATGATTGCTTGCCATGAGTATCTTCTCTCACAAATAACAGTTTTTTCGCTCTTAATTTTCTGCTAAATTGGAAGCTAACTGCTTCCCACATTGTCGTCGGAGCACCTGCAGCTGTGCTGAATTTCTGCGCACCATTTCTTTTAGGTAAAACAGCACTCCGCTTCCTTGAGCTCATCATTATGTTTATGTCTTCCTTTCATTGCACTGCCGCACTAATGATTCAGGCAGGCTGGTCAGTCATTAAGTGACAAGCAAATGATACCATATGCAACGTGTGACTAATCGGTCTGAACAAATGAAATCACAGACTTGCTTCTCCCATCATTCATTTCACAAACAGTAGCAATGTGGTGCACAGCAGGTAGTTCAGTTAAAACCAGCCTTGTAAAACAAATTTCCTGCAGCCGTTTAAGTGCGTTGTGACGGATTCGATGCTTTACGTAGTAGACGATGCCCAGGGGAACGAAGGATGGCTTGGGCGAAAGGAAGTAGGGAGGAGGAGAAATGCTCGGTACATACATTACTGTAATTAAAGGTTTGGTTACCTTATTGGTTTGGGTATTTTGTTTGTATGGATCACAGAAATGACTACCGGATTACCAAGCCCAAAACATACATAATATACACAATGCTTATCAAGACAGAATACACAGCTCTTTAACTAAAGTTCCCCAAAGATGCATATTTTATGCAAATCTAAGCAAAATTGTCTGTGATAGCTGTAGTGGGAAGACATACTTCTGCAAAAATAGAACTTAAATCTTTCTTTTTCCTGTGCCCAAAATGTCTTTCACTGACTCTAATGAGATATTTTTCTCAGCAATACTAGCATTAAAATATTTACTAATTAAAGCTTTTAACACTTGAATTAAAAAAAAATATAAAATTTAGCTGCCTACCTCTAGTAAAGTCAAAGGTACAAAAACAATTTCATGTTCTATCATTAAAATTTGGCTAATATTCAAAACAGGCTAAAGCCATTTTCTGACTGGCTAGTTGATCTGTTTGACTTTTGTCATGGTTACGTGCCAGCTCTGTTACAAGCTGTCGGTATCTCATTGACAAGGTAACAAAAAGGACCTCTAAGCTTATTATCTTAACTTCTTCAGCATAAGCCTAGAGAGCATTCTGTCCTAAAAGAAGATATTATTTCAGCCCTTTACTCAAAACTATTTTCTGGAGCTGAAAAAACCCACAAGAATAAAAAGATCTCAAACCAGTCTAATTTTTTTAAGGTAAATAAATGAAGAAAATCTATAAGTATGGTAAAAGGCGGAACATAGATGCATCCACTTAACTCAAATTGAGATTTTGAGAAGTTACTGTCCTCGTTAATGAGGAGACGCAAGAAGAATTTCTTCAGTTGCTCACATACCAAAGTTAGGACCCTAGATAAGAAAGAACTGGACTCATTAATCTTCCAGTGTAAATGTCACCCCATAGGTATTTCTCAAACCTCGTGGAAATATTTGCGTAATTAGAATGTAAAAACCAGTTCTTAACAAGGATCAAAGTCAAAGGGGACCCTTTATTGACCTTTTGTGTCAAAGTAGTTTTATGGGTTTCTGAGTCATTGACAATTAAGAGGCGGAGGATCATGAATACCTATGGCTCAATCGCCTAACAGATAAAAACACAGTGCAGGAGCAGGTGGTACTTTTTGCTGATCATAGTGGATGACCACCTTCCACAGCATCCTTCTGTTACAAAGACAGAACAAAGTCATGCTCATGGAGACAGAGCAGTCTGAGTGGTTTGTGAAACAGGCACAAGCAAGGAATATGCATTTGTATCTATAAATCTGGAAACAAAATATGCAGCCTGTCTTTGCTGAATGGGGATCTGCTCTGGCAAAACACTAACTTAGGGTAAAAGCTTGGAGTCCTGGTGGGTAGTGAAAATGTACGTCTCCTCAGAATACTACCTTTGGCAAAAGGCTAACGTGACCTTTGTGTATACCACAAAAGAGCTGTCACATAGCTGTAGAAAAGTTATATTCTGTTTTTCTAACTGAAATGCTACCTATAGTTCTTTTACAGTTCAAGCTCCGCCTTGATGTATTTATAATGGTCAAAAAAGTGCCCTAGAGTCAAATCTGCCAGAGAGCATCATCTACATATTCAAAGAGCAAAACATAAAAACCTAATGTGTTACTTTTAACAAAACTTGTAAATATCTGTAGGAGAACAACAAGAACAGCCAGAACGGGCCAAAACAGACATTGGTTCAGCTAAATATCATGTCTCCAACAGCACCAGATGTGGACGTCTGGAAAAGAGGGTATGAGGACAGAGCAAATTTATGATACTTCTCTCTAAAGTCTGCTGTCCCCAAAACATTTTTAGTTCAGTGACTTCTCTGGGCCTCGTGTTGTTTCTATGCATTTAGCAATCATCCGTGGATTTCTCTGTCTGAATGTGTCCAATGTCCTGTTGAACAGTGGTAATAAATTAGCAATCAAAGACAACAACAAGATCTAAAAGCTGGAAATGGAAGCTGAACACATTTAGAGTATGGATTTTGCAGTCGCAATAACTAGTGATTGGAGTGATGTAAAGAGGATTGTGGACCACTAACAAATCTTTCATCAATTTGACTAATTAGTTTCTGCAAAAACCTACTATAGTTGAAGGCACCGTTTAGGCGGCCAGTACGCCATATATTATTCCAGATGTCAGATAAAATCAACACAAAATCCAGCCAATGACCTTTTAATTCATTAATTTTACATCTGTGATATACTTTACTACTATTCTTCTGTAGAAATTTAAAACACTGTGCCTTCAGTGGCATAAATTATTGCAAGCCTAAGAGTAGGAAAGGATTTCTTTGTTCATATGATATTGTGGTTTACTGCATTATTATAACCTCAGTAGTCTCCATATGAGCTAAAGACATCCTGATTTGGTCCTGTTTATTGTCACTCTAGTACTACAATTTCTACATGGTACCTAGGTTTGCAAAGATGCCTTTCAGGAGTCAAACACTTCTGCAACAGGTTTTTTTCCCAGGGTTGCAGTTCATTGTTTAAGTCATTGCAACATGAAGGAAAAAAGTATATTGCCTGTTTCTACTGCATTTTTTCTTTATTATGCCATAATCCAGAAGCCACTTCCGCAGGATGTCTCACTCAGATCCTTTTTCTTCAGAGAAACAAAGGCATGAATATCCCAGTTGCAATAAATATGGGATTTCATCGGGGGTTGCGTGCTGTTCAATATAATTTGGTGCTTATCTGAATACATGTTTTCCAGGCATTTACTGATACCTAGTACAGATTTACAGAGCATGTGAGGAAGTTGCAGGACACAATAATGATGCACCTTTTTCATATCTTGCAGCTCTGAAGAATCTTTTAATTCTTTTACAGAGTAGAGCTAAAGAAAAGAGAATGGTAAAATGGGACAACAGGAGGTAAAAGTAAAAATAAAAAAAAACTTCCTAGCTGTTACAAACTAAAAATCAATGCTCAGATATTTCCCAGCAACTTCTGTTTCTTTCTCTCTTTTCTTTTAAATACTGCCATTATAAAAAAAAAAAGAAAAAAAGAAAAAAAAAAAAAGAATTACAAAGAAAGATGCCCCCCATGGCTTTCTGTCAGATACTATCTTATTTGTATATACTTTTTGTGGTTTAATTACTCCCTTTGGTGTTTTTTCCCCTGGGTTAAAGAACAAGTCTCCAGATTGTTCTGTGATCTTTGTATCTATGCAGATTAGATTTGGAAATTAAGGCAACTTGGATCAGCTACATAATTAAGTGCATAAAGAGGTCTGCCACACTTCCTTTGTGTTTTATTACTAGCAAACACATATAATGTGAAACATTTGGGGATTTTAGGGTTTAAAGAAATATTTTCTGGGAAAGCCCTATCATCATCAAGTTGTGTCAGTAAGTAACAAATTGCAGTTTTAGCAGAAAAGCTTTCAACCTTTCCAGCCTCACCACTCCTGTCCATCTGGCATTACACCTTCAGCCCTTCCACCTTCTTTAATGAAATATAAAACTATATTTACTTATGAGCGCTTTTGTACAAGAATCCTTGGAGTGTCCTGTACAAAACTGAGGTTATAAGCAAGAAGGTTGAAAAAGGAGCAAAACAGACTGTACCCCTGGGACTGGGAATGTCACATCATAACGGTTCATAACCATTTTGAAGCCTTTCAGTCCCCCCTAAGGTCTTTAGGAGCATTTGAATGCAGAGCTGCTATGGTACAGTTTGTCAGAGTTACCAATGCATTACTCCTGCAAACAGCTAAGAGGGGAAGCCACAGGTTATTTGATTCGCCTCTCTTAATGTACGCTGTCTAGCTATGCAAGGAGGTTCAAGGATGAAAGTTAGCCTGGCCAGTGTAGAAGACATCCTCCTCTTACGGTGAGTTCAACAGGGAACTTGGCATGTACCTCTTCCAGCCAGCCAAAAAAGTACTTGCTTGAAAAGATGTCTTCCCCAAAACCATTATAAGTAGGACTTGTTTGCAATGCCAGCTATTACAAAATTGTCCCCAAATCCTCCGTGGAAATGGAGATGAACACTTCAGTTATTCCCAACCCATATCCCACTTTGATCATGGGCTGTGTAGGGGACAGCTTGGGTCCCTAGAAAGGAAACAGGTTTCGAGGCCAGTGGCACCTGAATATGAGTCTGTAGCCAGTGCAGCCCAGCTTCACTTACCTTTCCCACCATGAAAGCACCACGCATTCTGCTCTGCTCACACTCTGTTTTGGGGCTATTTCACCAAATAGATACTGAAAAGTTGCTTTTTTTTTTTATACCAGAGCTTAGAAGGGCCAGCTGTTGGTGTAAATACAGCTCAGCCAACCATCACAGCCCAGATCCCCATCCAAGGAGCCTCCTGAACCCAGACACCTCACAGGGGAAGCAACAAGAAGGAGAAACAGAAATATTTTAGCACAGTCTCAAATCGCAGGAAGACCCTGACTCTGCCCAGTGTACAGCTCGCGTCTCTTCCACTCCCTTGCCATGCTAGATGTCTCAGCATCATATTTCTAAGCCACTAATAAAAAGCTCAGTGCCATACCCAAGAGATATGCTTTCACCAGGGCTGCCATTCGGGGAGAAACAAGAAATAGCTCCACAAACGCACTTCCATGTGGGTTATGTGAAGCTTCATCATTCATAATTTCCTTGTGAAGCACTACATGAATTTTGAAAGGCTCAAAATATGCTTTTAGAAATTTATAAAAATGAATTCGTAAGTACGTTTGTATTTATTTTCCCTCCTAGAAACTGTCTCCTGGCTTTGCCTTCTGTTGGGAAAGTACTGAGACTTAAAGTGTGGGGGGGGGTCATTTCAGTCTGAAAGACAACTCCAAATGCATGTACAGCTTCTTGACGGCTGTCTGGAGGAAGACTGAGTTCCTCTCCCATCCCTTATGCCACTACTTTTCACTCTCATCAGATTTTTTTCAGGACTCCTATTTCCCTTCAGCTTTCCTTATGTTACCAACGTCTCACATTGTCAATCCCCCCAATTTACTCGTCTATTTTCTTCAGTCAGTATGCCACCAGCAGTTCTCCAAATGCTCTTCACACACTAATGTATCCTCAGGGCTTGGACTCCCCAAGCCATTTTAGCCTTGTTTTCTAAAGAAAGGAGTCTGCTGTAATCACATAATTGATTTTACTGCTCAATCCCCCAATTTTAAATAACTCACTCCTTAATTCTTCAGTGCAATTGAACTTGACATATAAATTTCTCATACATTTTCTGAGAAGTTGCAGCTGGAGAGAAGGGACGCACCCAAGTTAGTATCTTCCCTCTTCCCCTGAAATACAGACAAGTGAGGTCCACCCCACTGTCCTTCGGATTTGTCCTAGCCAGAGTCCAGCCAGGCAACCTGGCCAGTACATGCCCACCTAGGGATGAGTTGTGATGGATGTAGCCTGACGGCCATCAGCAAAGAGCTGAGGGTGCTGAGCCCAGGGGGAGGCTGGTGGGGGGAGAATCAGGGCCAAGGACAGAGGAGAAAAAGGTTGAGAATAAAATGGCGTATGGGGGAAAGAAGCAGGCTCTGTTGTAGTGGATGTGAAGGGATTGAAAGTATAGAAATTAACATAGAAATTGCCAATTTAATTAACTGAAAAGCAGGTTTCATTAATTTCACTGTTCACAGAACAATGTGTTTAACAAAGAAATTAGTATTCAGCATCTCAGTGGTTTTATAATGGTGGGTTGGGGGGAAACAGAAAGAAGTGGAATTTACTCAAAATAATTATATTTTGCTAATGCAAACCTGACTTCAGCCTTGTTGGCAGCACTGAAATTTGCAGTCACAGTTATTAAGGAAACTATGTCCTCATGCAGAAACTGCAGGTAAAAGGTAGCACTGCTGCCTAGCTTTCACCCAAATAGTCAGAACTGTAGGTATTTTGTTAAAATGAAACTCTTGGAAGCAGCAACAAGAAAATAATCTGAAAAGTTTCAAAAAAACTGCAGAAAATGGTTGTGATCCTGATGCAATCACACAGAACATCTTGAATTCTCTTTTCGAAAATCTGCTGTCTCAGGGAGGCATGAGATGCACCACCTCGCAGATGGAGGAGGAAAAGGAAAACCAGTAAGAGGAAACCAGACAACTCTTCCCCTGTTGCCCTCCTCCCCCAACGGCAGGGGAAGGGCATCCGGAGGGCTGCCCGTGCGGCCGGGGCAGATGAGGTGCCCACAGCCCCACCGAGTAACTCGGTGCAGAGAGCACTCGCATTTGTCGCTGCTCAGAGGGGTAATTAATCCCAGGAGTTCCGGCTTTCTGGTTTACTAGTAGATAATCTAATCTGTAGAATTGATACCGTTCTTTAGCAAACTTGCCGTGCTGTGTAGCAATGCGAGCACTTGTTTAATTTCATTCTTTTTTCCCTTCAAGTTATGTACATGGGCATATATTGCGCGTATATACGTGCATACCTATGAAATTCAGGTTTTTGTGCCATAGCGTCTAATTAACAAAAATCAATCACCTCTGATCAAAACAGCCATAACTTTACCTGACTACTGCTGCATCTACCTACTGTCAGTGTGAGACATTTGTAGAGAGTAGCAAGTCAGATCTGGAAGCATGTAACAGGATTTGTGCTGTATTAAGTACGGAAAATAAACTAGAGGAAGAGGTTTGATTTTCAGTGTTGTCTGCAAACATTACCCTGCCAAATAGAGTGGAAATGGGCAGAAGGGTTTGACATGTAACTTTAAAAGGAAAATTCCCTCTGAAAATTAGAGGTGGTAGGAAAATATCTCTTAATTTCCCCCTTCTTAAAAAAATATTTTTTTCCTGTTTTCCCCCTCCCCTAAAAAAATACCCTTTTTTTGTCCCTCTCCTGACACCCTTTAATTAATGCTCTTTTTTAGGTGACACTGCACACTATAGATTGCGGGGATGAGTGGATGCTTACCCCTGCCAAGCAATGAGGCACCCCGCAGAGCCCCAACAAAAAGCCCCAGCGTCTGGCCTGGCTGGGCTCCTATGAATAGCTCGCCCTTTCTTTATTAAGATAAGAGATGTGCAAGCGCCTGTGTGTGCCGGGTTAGGAGAGGGAGGAGATATACATCTAGATGTAAATATAGTGTGTTCTCAAGGAAATTTCAGGACCTGACAGACGTTGTTTAGCTCCAAAAGGGATTTTATTCTTGCCTGCAAGGTGGCATGCAATGTCGCCAATGTTTCACAACGACAGGCCACCACCACCCCAAAACAAAATTAAAAGGCGGCACTGGGAAAACCTTCAGGTTGCTGCCTGAGGCCAAGGAGGTGTTGGACCTGCTGCCCAGGACCTTGCCTGCCCTCAGGGCTGGCCTGGCGTCCACCTCTGGCCATAGGAAATCAGGAACCTCGGAGGCAATGGGCCAGCACGTGGGCTGTGTAGCCAGGGAATGGGAAGAGGCTGTTTTGAAAAATAAATTGCTGCAGTGAAAGGGTAAAATTCAAAAGGCACTGAAATACAAGTATGTCACTGATGACAACAGAGACTTGGCCAGTGACCTAAGTCACCTATACAAATTTATACGGATTGGTACTTACAGCTAACACCATATTAAATTTCTGATAGCAGCCACCGCAGTAACTTTCTCTTGACATTACATCTGATATGCCAGACATGACATACTATTCAAATAATGCTTTCTTCTTAGTTTTCTTTCAGCTTAATCCTCATCATACCTGGTACACTCAAGGGAGGACAGGTCACGGAGCCAGAGTTAAAATGCAACTAATGCTGCCTGATGTGTGAAGTGACACTCGTTTATCTGGGGCAGAGTCTTTAAGAATTTGAAGACATATGAATAAAATAATTAAATAATCTACATTTTAATTGTGCAAGCCTGTCAGTTGCAGGAGGATTATCTGGAAAGTAAACAGAAAAAAAAGTTTGAACTTGCACTGCTTTAGTTACTCAAGTTGCACTAAAAAAAAAAATTCTGAGGACATACGAAGCAGAGCTTGGGTTCTTAGTTTTTTTCTCTTAAAAACAAGGAAGCACTGACTGCCTTGCAAGAAGTTTCAGAGACTGTGGTCTAAACCTTCTGACAAGTTCCAGATGGAAGAAAAGGTGTTAACAGAGCAGAGCTGCCCCTGCTGCTCTGCCGCCTACCCAGCCTGTGTGGTGGCCAAGCCGCATGCGAAGGGATGTGTACACAGAGTTATACATCCTGTGTTCCTGTTGTACAACCACCCTGTATTGTACCCTGGGGTGTATTCACCCTGTAATATCCTGTAGGTAGCTGTTAACTTATAAGAACCTTGATTTAACCTGCTCTAGGTGACCCTGCTTTGGCAAGGGGTTGGACTAGATGATCCACAGAGGTCCCTTCCAATGCCTACCATTCTGTGATTCTGTGATATCTGATAAATACTGAACCAAATGTGAAGGAATCTGGATGATTTTCCACTCTTAAACAGAGCTTTTCATGCTCTTTTCAGTTACCTGGCAAAGTGGCTAAGTGGCAGGTAAGGACTTGCATGATGCCTTTCCAGAAAGCGGAGGTCACAGAGGATTATTTCAGTATGCAGCACAGAAGCCGAAGGGCTGACCTGTAGTAGAGACACTGCTCTGAGGCTCAGGGTGCAGAAGTTCAACTCCCAACTCTGTCCTACACTGCAAGAGTGATTTGAGACACATCAGCTAAAACTAGGGCCAGTAAAAATCCCAGATGCTTAAAAGTTAGGATTTGCCTCTAAAATCAGTGCTGACTGTCACCCTGGCCACCCAGGCAGGGTGTCAGGAACTCCAGAGCAATGCAGATGATGACCACACGCAGACCAGGAGGCAGAGGGCTTCGACATGAGGCTCCTGTGCCTGCACACCAGCAGCTCTGAGGCACCCTGCTAATGAGCAAGTGCTGCTGCCACCCCAAATCCCCCACAGCACCCCTACCCCTTTTTTCAAATTAATAAACCTGATCCAGCCGTGCCAGTGCTCTCCACTTGCGCCTGCACCTCGACAATACAGTGGCTAGGTAGACAAAAAGGGGACATTTGGGTTGTGTTTCCTCCTCAGCAGGGAGGAGACCAATGCTATATCTGCCACTTTCTTGCAGCTTGCCTAGCCCAAGCAGGACACTCCTCTGCCACTGCCCTTGAAGCCAGAGGAAAAGACAAGAGCTTTGACTGTGCAGTCCAAGTCCATGGGCATCACTAGGAGCTGGGAGGTCCTGGAGGCTTGACCTGCTGTCCAGCAGAGTTTGTGCACCTGAGGTTGGAGTCATGGAACAAATATGGAAAGAGCTCAGAGCACAGGGACCACGGCCCAGGCTCCCCTTGCCCCCTCTCACACACAGCCAAAAAACTTACCAGGACGCAGAGTCTGGCTCCCTCTTGTGCTCTCTCCTTTTAACAAATTAATTTAGGAAATACGATTTGGTGGACTATTTTTAACAGGTGGTCTAAAAGCAGTCCTCACACATGCTGCTGTGAGCTTGAAGCCATTTAGGTAAGGAACTCAGCTTCCCACTTTTTGGGGGTTAAGCATGCTTTTGGATAGAAAAAAAGTGTAAGAGGAATGACAAAAAGGGTTTTCACATTGCTAATCTTTTTGTAGAAGGCTTCCCATTACTGTCAAGCTGCAGCCTGTCAGGCTGGGATGCATTTGCGCAGCCTGGTAGGGAAGCTGCTTCTCCGTAGAGATGCCTGCTTCAGAAGCTGCGTGAGCAGCGCTCTGCCAGCGTATAGGTTAGAAATTGACAAGGGCAGAAGCCGAAACGATAAGACATGACATTTCTCGTGTTTTACGGAAGGTGTCATTGTTGCGCTGTTCTGTTTGACGAATTCCTCACTAGTGTTCAGCACACTTTGCTTCAGAAAATGAATCTTTATCCTGTCTTATTCAGCTACAGTTTATCCCATGTTAAGCTCAAGATAAAATACTTCCTCTCACAGAATTTAACTATACATACAGACAAATATCACAGGCTACTTCTCCACTTCATTTCCTTGTAAAGAAGATTAATCAAGTGCGTATAATGTCACAGGATCTACCTTTACGTTTTTAGTAATAAGTGGAAATCTCTGCTTTAACCAGCTGACAACAAAAACCATGTTGGAAAGAGTGTGACCCTTATGATAACATGTTATCTGCCTTCTTTTGCCATGTCCAGCACATCTGTGCTTGGGAGTGCTTTGATTGCAGCACGGGCACTGGGAGTACAGAGGCTCCTGAGATCAAACATGGTCCCAGGGACGCATCTAGCAGCCATCAGGAACCTGCTGGCTTCCCCTATTCAGAAACATCACACCAGTTATCAAAACACCCCAAATATCATGCATCTCTGAAGAATACCCTACTTTTTGCTCACAGAATTAGAGCAGGGAGAATTGTTAATGTATAAAAATAACGAGAGCCTAAAATAGCTTCTGCTATGGCTGCTGAGGAATGGCCCAGAATGCCAAAAGCCAATGTCTTTCTGTGATGTTATAGACTTCAAGTTTAATCATCATGACCCAGAGTCATCCCTGCCACTAGCGTTGCTATGGTTATATTTTATATGATACCTTCGTTCCAGCACTTTTTCTTCAAATGAACTAAGATTATGATGATGCCACCTGCCTGAATCAAATTCTGCTGTAGACACTCACCTCATCCACAAATGATTTTTGACTCTCTGTGTGCTTTCAGCAAAGCAAATGTGATCTCAGGCCATGGAAACTAGGGCAGAATGAGGTGAGGACCACCTTTCCTGGAAAGAAATGGGCCGTTCGGTACCAAGACCCTGCTACTGAGTGGAGAAAGAGCTAAGTCTGATCCAGTTCCCTGCTAGAACAAAGATTACTCTTTCCTTGTTTGCAGTCAGATTAAGAAAACAGTAAATACTGATCCACGTGGTTTTCAGATGTGGAACTTACCTGAGATCTCCCAGGGACTGGATATGTGCACCTATACCTTTTGGCAGCATATCCCTATAATATTGTATGAGTCTCTCCCATGTGATAAGGAGCTGAGTGATGAACAATTGTCATCCATTTTTGGGGCTGCTCTTGTCAAGCCAAGAGCTGCTAAAATTCACTGCCAGCTCCCAGCTAGTGGGAGCTTCAGCATGTGTAGTCCTTGCTCGAGCAGGGGAGACCCTACAAGGCACCACGAGACTCCTCTTCCACTCCCCAACACTGAGCTGAGATCGGATTTTTTTTCTGCCTTTCTATTTCTTTTTTGTACAACAACAAAAAAACCTCACCAAACCCCCAAAAACAAACCACTACCCGAACATCAGTTGACATTACTTGAGCTCTTTTCCATGTATTTGAATTCAGGACAGGAAACTTGATCTGATTCCTTCCCAGCCTGCTCCATCTAGAAACATCCCTATCGATTAAAAGCCAAGCCAATACGTGTTTGTCATAAAGTACACCTGTACTATTATCTGCTTTGTGTAACAGCAGCTCTGCCTCAGATTGGTGCCATCCTGATATATTCAAATTATCTTAGTTTGTCAAACAAGAGTGATGACCTGTGTGGCTCCTTCCTTTTGGGAGTCCTAAAGCACTTTGCTTATATTCCTTCAGTGAGCTTCAGAAAAGATGCTGTAAGGTAGTCAAGCATCGGTCTTTACATTGTAAAATACAGAATCATAGCATCATAAAGTGGTAAAGGTTGGAAGGGATCTTAAAGATCATCTAGTTCCAACCCCCCTACCATAAGCAGGGACATCCTCCACTAGACCAGGTTGCTCAGAGCTCCAGCCAACCTCGTCTTGAACACTTTCATGGAGGGGGCATCCACAGCTTCTCTGGGCAACCTGTTCCAGTGATCCACCACCCTCATATCCAGGATAGAAATAGGACTGATGTTCAACTTCTGTTCCCCTGAGCTGCTCTCTTCTCCATACTAGACCTGAAGACCTAAAAAGCAAGGAAGCAACAAAAGTTACACCACCACCCTCCAGTTAAATATCTAAAATGACACTACTGTTTTAGTGGTAGCAATCAGTTACGAATGGGGCAGCAGTAACATTAGAAGATCAATGTCATCTAGAGAGCTCACAAATGGTCAGAGAGTCCTGCTAGGAGACAATTCACCCTCTTTGCCAAGTGCATAAAATGGCAGGACTGGAAAAAGGCAGGAAGGAAGGACTATTATGTGGAACAAGGGAACATCAGCAGAAATTACTTGCCTAGGATGGTAAAAGCACAAACTAGATTATGGCCCTGGACCAATGCCTTGCTAGCACCACTGGACATTAAACCTCCAGGGTGAAAAGCAAGGTGTGCCAATGGTCCCTTGCTCAAACATGCCCACACACTGATTCCTATGACCTGCAAAATATCCACTGGGCAAGAGCTAACATGCATGAGACAAGAGCTGCCTTCCTGCTGGCCATGGAGCACCACAGGGGGGGGGAGCACAGCTGCACCCCCATGTTTGACTCTTCCTCGCCTCTCCCACCTGCCCTCGGAGTTCCCTCATGGGCACATAATTATTTCTGAGCCTTTCATTACTCTTCCAGGTTTGGTCAAAAATGCCTCAGGTACCTAGAAAGCTGACAAGTGACAAGACGGGGCAAGTAAATGAGACATTTTTCTTCAGAAACTAGGTTAAAAACACTATTTCTTTCCCCTGAATTGTATCAGCAGTAAATTCTTGCTCCTGCAAGTACTGCCTGTTACTCCAGAAGTGACTGTTGCCATAAAGGAATACAAAGCTCAAAAGCAGAATTTAATCTCATAGTTCCCCATCTGTCAATCAACTGATGGTGCAATCCTGTGCACAAGACAGGACACAATTTTCTAGGTTAAGTTATCTGGTTTTTGGTCACAGCATGCTCTTGCTGACATTCAGTCCAAGATACTGCAAGCTAGGAATACAAATGTAACCCCCTCTTCTTTCAATGAAGGGATTCATAGAAAAAAAGAGAACCAATAAATTAAATACTGATAAATCCCAAACTGTTAAGAGATGGTTGCTATTTTGATGGAGTAAGAGACCCAGAGAATAAAGTATTTTTAACAACAGGCCATTGAGAAAGACGTCAGGGGGCAGGCCATGACTGGAGTCTCCCCCAGGACAAACAGCCCCCAGAAAGAGGGGGCTCCATGTCTACCAAGGCAGGTTGCTCCGAGCAGCCTAAGAAAGGTGCTCTACCTTTCTCCAGCTTCCAAAACGTCCCCTCCATGCCTATGGTTGTGGACTGTGTCATCTACCTCTGTGCATGTCACCTTCCCTACTCATAAAACAACTCCGGTTTCTCAGGGCACGAGTGTTGAGCAGCCGTCAGCCAGCCACGGGGAGTGGAAGAGGCTGCAGAGGGGAACCAGCTGTGGGAAGTTCACCGGCTGGGATGGACACCCTGCTTGAGAAGAGGGTCTCTAATCCAGGGAGGAAGATTTTTCCAAGCCATGCCGATTTCCTCGAAAGAAAGTACAAAAAAGCCTCAAAGCGTGCAGTGGAAACAGCCCGCACAAATAACACCACAGCTGCTGTGCCAGGCAGAAAGTTGGACGATTGTCTGGAGGCGGGAGGAGGCCATGCCATCCTGTGCTCCAGCTCCCGTTGTCTCCTCTGGGCTCTGGCCTCTTTTGCCTTCACTGACTTCTGTTGACTGTGTAATTGATTTAGTAAGCGAGCGCGGGAGAAGCACCAGTGGTCTGGAAGCACTCTAACATGGGTGGAAAGCAATCTGGATAGTGTCCTAGCTCCACGTAACCTTGGCCAAGTCTCTCTGCCTCTCTCTTTCTGAAGTTTTCTTTGTCTGTGAAACAGGGACAGCAACTCCTCTCTGCCTCCTGGTGACTTTAACTGGTTAGCATTTCCTATTTGCCTTCAGACCCCTCCCAGTGGTACTAAAGGGAATAAGCGTTATTGTCAGTTCTTGTAGCTGCTGTTCATAAGCAGTCTTCTTCCTGAGTCCAGAGAAAAGCAAGTCTTACCTGTCCCTGTTAGCACCCCAGATTGATCAGTGACTGTCACTGTGACCGTAGTCACAATATCACAATGACTGATCTCTGGGGAGACCCTTAATGAGCTGCATTCTTTAGGCCCAGTGGTAGGGTAAAGCACAATTACCAAGCCATGTGTGTATTTCAGATACGAGGTTTATTATGCAGAGGATGTTTGCTCTGGATGTGATCATTTCCCAGGTTCGTGATTTGGCTTGGCGTGCAGGCTCAGGAGCAGCTGCATCAGCGCAGCAGTGGGATTGATTGATCAGGGCTCTTCCTAGTCCCAACTCACAGCTGAAGTCAGCTCATCACAAAGGTATTTCCTAAAGTACTTCTGTATGATTTGTTTGGAGCCTCTTCCTGAGTATGAACAATTTGTCAAACAGCTACAACTTAAACAAACATTTGACTCTTTCAGATGCTTCTTCGCAACTATATGATACATATGTGACAAATTCACAGTTCTACTCGCCAAGTCACACCAAAATCTGATTAGTTTTGACTTTCCCCACAATCCCTACAGCCTGCAGCTGTCCCTGACCAGCAGCAGACTTGTTCAGCCTTTCCGAATTTTGCTCATTTTAGCAGTCACTGGCTTATCAGCCAGGAGCTTTAACACAACTGACTCCCAAATGCTCCCGTCTTATCTATTTGCAGCTTCCCTGTGACACCACGTAGCAGCTCCCACCGGCTGGCCCCAGCTGAGCTCATGGGGGTACTGCAGACATGGGGAATTTGTGGTGCTTTCCCCAGGGTGTAGAGGACGTGACCTGTGACGGCACAGGGGGAGCAGACTGGCCCCAAAACCCCTTCCCCAGGTGCAGCACAGTGCCCTGTGCCTGCTCCAGGACACTCAAGCCAGCACATGAGCACAGCCTTGCCTCACGCCCTGGTGACAGCAGCATTTAAGAGCTCTAAACTCAGGAGCAACCTGTTTTCCTTTCAGAGTGCAATCCGTTTGCAGCACACGGTAACTGGGATCAAAGCCTGGCATTGCTACACAAAGCAGTTTAAGTTGCTCAGCTGTCCTCCTTATCAAAGGTTGAGTGAACATAACCACAAACTATCGCCAAGACTGCCAGGAGCACGTGGACAACAGCACCATCCAGAGAAAACCCGCTCCTCGGGCTCACAAAACCACCTCTTTGATTAAACTGAGAATTCAGCCTGACGCCATTAACCCAATGGAGGCAGGTGATTTTCTTACTTTTGTCAGATGCACCCAGACAACTCTGCGGCGTGTTTGGAGAAGCTGCCTCAGACCAAATGCTCACACTGCAGCCAGCAGCTTTGGATGAGACGCTGACTCTGGGGGCTGCTGACAGACGAGAAGGCAGCAGTCTTTATTCCCATTAGCATCTGTCCTAAGTGAATGTGCACTCTCACCATAAAGCCTGAAATCTAAATCCATGGGGAAATGTGCACAAAAAGGCTGAACAGATAATCCCATCAGTCCACTTGAATGGGAATCTGAGTCAACAAATCTAATAAACTGGGGTCAGTGGACCACGCAGATGACAGAGGAGCCTCCCACTGCTGCATTAGATCCTGCAGTCCCTTGAGGTCGCACAGGCAGTTTTGATGTAATAAACTGATTCTCCAGGCACAGGATTTCACCACTAGATGTCAATGGTATCTGAGCTTTCCAAAGGGAAGATACTGATAAGAGCAGGGTAGCTGCTGGAAGAGTTTACTCTAGCTGGCAGCAGCTTTTGCTGCAACCAACCATAGTCAACCAAGCCCTTTGCTTGCTCAAAACGGTAAAGTGCTCTTTGGAGAGAGGCCTCCCATAAGAACCCTGCCTGTCATCTAATAACACATGGCTCCAGCAGTTTCTTGTCTAGTTATTTCTGGGAAATAATAGCTACCTTTGCCATGTTACTAAGGCTCAAAGTCCTCTGAAAAACTTTACATTTAGCCTAAGTCTTTCCTCATTTGCACTTGTACGAAGCCAGACCAAGTTCCCTGGAGTCACTCAAATTGCTCTGAGGAATAAATTAAGCCAATAAAAAGCATGAAATTAAATATGATTGGCTAAACTACTTCATACTCTTCAGCAGAATCTCTTATTTAAAAGCAAAGTGAATTAGCTCACTTAAAATTAAGTAAACCTCAGCACACAAGCAATAAACAAGGGTGTCTAAATGCATTTTAGGCACATGTGAATTTTCCTCAGATTTGCGTGTTCTTTTCCCCTAACTGTCCTCCCCTGTTCTGCCGCTGCTATGCTGGACTTGTTCATTTCATTCCCAGTCCTGTCTTATGCCTCTCTGCTAGCTCCTATTATCACATCATCATCTACTTAGGCTTAAAAAGTGGCCTCCAACCAACAATCTGCCCTGAAGCTGGGACAAATAGCTGTAGCCTCAAGCCAAGGTCAATGCTGGTAGCTGGCATCAGCCACAACAGTTTTCATCCCTGTGAGAGTGGCAAGGCACCCAACACCCAGCAGCCCTGCCGTGTCCTCTTCTGGCGCTGCACCACGACCAGAAGTGTTGGCCTTGCATGAAGCCCAGCATCAGTAGCAGATAAAGCAGTTTGCAGTTATTTGCTGCCTTAAAGTATTTCAGATTGGATTCAGCGGGTACATTCGGTTTTGTAGCATAGCCAGGGCCTCAGCCTGACAGTAGACAATCGAGCATCCGGAGTTTCTAAACCCGAAATCAATAGAAAGCCAACCTGACCTCACACAGTCTTTCTGAAAGAAAGGCAGAGGCACCCTTGCGACAGCAGCTGGCCTTGTTTTGATGGAAGGTTTACCAAGCTGCTGGGCGTAACTTGAAGACTTCAAACTTTTGAGGGATTTATGGCTGAAGGACTATCACCTGGAGCTGCTGAGCTGAATTCCTCAGCAGACACTCATCTGTAGCATAGTCACCCCCAGTGACGGGCACACTTGGCTGGGGGCAAGCCCATGCGGCCTCAGTGACAGCTTAATTGCTTATGAAGCAACACAAACCTTCGCCTCCGTTACAGAGAGCTCTCACAAGTATTTGTCAAAGGCCTGGATAACTTCCCAGGGAAGCACTTGATCCGGGGTTTGATCCTCACCATCCTTTGTCATTTCTAGGTCTGAATCATCCCTATTTGTGTTTGCTGGTAAATTCCCCTCCAGCAAAGCACCGCTCTGAGCTTTCAAGCCATCTGTCAGGGCTCGCAGTACCTCTCTCAAAGGGTATTTTGCACTTTAGGTTAAAAGGGTGAGTTCTGCCAGTGCCACGTCCCCCTGGTAAGTAACGCTCTCATCTAACCCATTTCCCTGCGGAGGCAGCTCTGCACTCAGCAGGGTCAAGGGCAGGACTTTGCCTTTCCTTTCTCTTTTTTTTTTTTAGTTGTTTTTTAGTGGGTTTTTTTGCTGTTGTTGCAGTGCCATTTACCTCATGCCTAGTTATTGCAGCTTACAAAGAGGCTGTTTGCTGTCGCTGACCTTTTTCCTTTCTAACCTTACCTGGCGCACTAGCAGTCAGTCTGAACCAGCTCTCCCTGCCGCTGCAGACAGGAAAGGACTTGCACTGGTGACAGTGACAGCAGGAGGCCAAGACAAAAAGCTGCTCAAGTTTTAGAAGCCCTGACAACTTTCTGCAAGAAAACCTGTTCCAGAGACCAGACAACCTACAACCCACCTCCTTGCACAAACCATCCCTTAAGATCCATCTGTTCAAGGCAGGCTACCCCAGTGACTGTCCTTCAGTGTGGTTCAGTTCATCTGGTTCTGCCTAAAAACATCTCCATGTCTTGCTCACACGTTTCCCTAAGCTTACACCGCTAAATCCACATTTTCATGCTGAAAAGGGTAAAGTAAGTTTGGTTTTCCAAACAAATTCATTCTAAACTTTGCTGATTCACTATTTCTTAGCACCCCCAGCACTGCTCTGACTCCCTACTACAGAGATAAGAGCTGAAATGTTACAGAGAGGACCTCATGGCACCAAGACCATACAGAGCACTAAAGCCAGCCCACAAACAGTCCTGCTTACACACTAACTAAGCACTATCCACCTCTGCCTGCAAAGTAACAACTTAAACAGGCAAATATCAAGGTGCAATCAATCAGACCCAAGCAGAGAACACAAAGCAAAAGCTTTCCTCTCACCTGCTGGGTTTGTGTGACCTCCCGAATGGCTCTTCTCTCTCCTGACCCCCAAATGACCTTCTTCCTGGGTTTTAACTGCATGGTTTCTCTAGGATTGTTGTGTTTTCCTCAATGGGGAGGGAAGGACAAGAATTGCCTCTGTCCTGAAGAAATGGGACCTGTAAAGGGTGAGCAGCACTCTTCAGAGCAAAGGAAACTTTTCGAGGCTTTCAAGATGATGTCCCTTTCCCTCCTTCCATAGTCTGCCTAGATAGGAGAGGGAAGGAAAAAACATGGTGAATCCCAGCCAGTTCCCAAAATGCATGGATTTGCGAAGAGTATGAGATGATCTGTGCAAAGATCCTGGTGCATTTACAACAAAGTGGCAGTACAGACCTCCTGGGGGGACAAACAGCTGCAACTGCTTACCAGAAACATTACCCATTGTGATGGGCAATGAAAATTAAAAGTGTGCAGACTGTATCATTGCCACTCCTTGGCCTCTGAAAGGCTCTGAGGCTCAATCTCACTTTTGCTAGGCTTTCTGGACCTTTACAAGGATCTTATGAAATCCACTGATCCTCTTCCAGACAAGAGGGAGTGCGGAGAAGAACACTTCTCTCCTTGCTTCAAGAATTGTTTATTTGACCCACCTTTTCAGGCCTTCTCTGTTCTCCAGTTTTCATATTAACTGCACTGCATAGTTCTTTTAACTCTGATACAGCTACAGGTATTTCACAGTATTATTGTAGCCAAATATGTAGGGTGCTGTCACACAGCTCTCCAATGTGAAAGGCTCCAGGGAGACCTTATTGTGGCCTTCCAGTATCTGAAGGGGGCCTACAAGAAAGGTGTTGAGGAACTTCAGACAGGGGCATGGAGTGACAGGACAAGGGGTAATGGCTTCAAGCTGAAAGAACGTAGGTTTAGATTGGATAGAAGGAAGAAATTTTTTCCTATGAAGGGGGGGAGGCACTGGAACAGGTTGCTCAGAGAAATTGTGGATGACCCCTCCCTGCAGTGTTCAAGGCCAGGCTGGATGGGGCTTTGGGCAACGTGGTCTAGTGGAAGATGTCCCTGCCCATGGCAGGGAGGCTGGAACTAGGCGATCTTTAAGGTCCCTTCCAACCCAAACCACTCTATGATTCTATGAAATAGTGGTGATTGTAGGTGTAGAGGTAGACAGGACTTAGAGCTGGAGGAAGACTTACCTTCTTTGGGTTTTGTTGCATGTGTCGTTTGGCTGCCACCCCCATAGGAGTAGAGAGTTGGACTCCAGGGCATATGCTCTGTGTGGCATGAAAGCCCACTGAGATGTGAAACATAGCAAATATTCTGGAGGTTTGCTTTTCAGGCTGAGTGGTTTCTTTCCACCGAGAAGAGGGAGTAACCCCTACAGAGGGTAGAGCAGTTGTCCCCAGGCAGGTCAGCGCTGCTCTGCAGAGGGCTGTGCTGGCCCCAGAGCAAACTGTGCCCACCTGCTGCCTCCCACCTTCACACAGCTCCCTCAGGAATGGCTCATCACGGGCCTCTCTAATCACTTCAGCTAAAATTCAGAGTCCACTGAGCAGCTTAAATTGCAGGTCCTTGCCAGTAAAGCTCCTTTCAATTGACAGGAATGGAGGAGCCCTTGTCTGAATAGTGCAGCAAGATGGTCTGAATGGACAACACCTGGAGTGAAGCAGCCTCTTCTTGTGGCTCTTTTAGCACAGCTGGAGCTGGAAGGCAGCTATCCTCAGCTCTACACCTCCTCATCTGCAAATCATCTTAAAGGCATCATCACTCTAGCTTCTTGTGGCAACCTCCCAGCAAGGCTGATGGATGGAAGGAGAGCCCTTCCGCGCAAAGTTAGCTGCTTGCGTGCAGCCACATGTTGTCTGAAGAAATCCAGCTGACTAACGGCAACAGGTTAAGAGCTATTCCCCAGATCTCCTTCTGGGCTTCACTGTGGGGAGCAATGATCTCCAATGAAGGAACAGCGATGAACAGCTGGGAACATAAACTGCTCAGCTTGCACAGCTGGATCTGGAAAAGGACGTCTGGCTGTAAAGTGTCTTTAAACATCATTATAGAGCTGTGTCAACAATTTGGGTTTGTACTGTTTTAATTATTCCAGTTAAAATTCTCCCTAACTGTATGTTAACACTGCCACAAACACTTTGTAGGTCAGACTTAAGATAATTTAAGGTGCAGACACTTAAAGGATTAAGTACTGCCTGTTTGTAAAGCACTTTGAACAGACACCACGCCGTAAATGCCAAGAGTTATTTCTGTGTGAAACAGCCAGGTTTGGCTTAGTGGTTCCCAGGGTTTGCAAGCGGAAAGGGTGGAAGGACAGGACAAGCCTCAGCTGCACTACAGAGCACTTGCAGCCCATCACAGGTTCTGCCTTCCCGGCTGCAGACCAGCTGAGAGGAGGGAGAAGAAACCGCACCGGCAGGGATGCCTGATGACAGGGAAAAGCTTTTACTGTTCTTAGTAAGAGGATCAAGTGCCGATAAGCAGACTCCAGAGGATATGAAGATAGATTTACTCCTCCCCTCTCCCACAGGGACTTCTCATGGTGGCTCCAGACCCTCTTAGACTGTGCTGTGATGATAAGTCACAGCTGAGACCCCATTAACATCATCCCTGATTCTGAAACATCAGTACCAGTGAGTCCCACCGACCAGAGACGGATGAGCAGCTCTGAACAGGGTCAGGCTCCTGACCCTCTACGTGGGTCTGCATCCACCTGGCAAATGCAGTGAGGGTTTGTGGAACTGAATGACTGGAAGTAAAATATTCCAGTTAGGAACAATAAGTACATTTGATAGGCATGAAGGTACAGAGCCCACACTTCATTAAGGTAGTTTTTGTATTTTTAAAAGCAATATTAAAAAACACTGGAAAATGCAAGATAAACGTAACAGTTGCTTCTACAAATTTTAACCTTGTATTACTTGGCCATTTTGACATATAAATTATTGCTTACTAGCTCTCATAAATACACAACACAATAATATGTACAGAGGCAGACAAGCATGAAATACGAAAAGGAAAACATTGGCAACATTGATTCTGGTAAATCAGATTATTTCATATATACCAGGTCTCAATAGTGGATAACTACTAGCTGTAGTCCCTGAGAAGTTAGGTAAATACCTTGATTTGGGGGTTTCTATTTTATTACTTTTAATGCAAGCTGACAGGATTATGGCACTCAGAGAGAACAGAACAGGCAGGTGTTCTTATCTCAGCTCATTGACTTCATCCCAGTATTTAACAGTGTATAAGATGATAATAAATAGGCTATGCAAATAAAAATGACTCTGCTAAAATGTTGAGTATTTATATCTTCCTTTGTAATTTTACAGCAGCACGTCTTATTATTTCTGATAACACCTCTTTTTTTTTTGCCACTGTCATGCAAATGCAATTTATTTCTATCCGAGACGGGGCTAGAATCAAAAAGCTGTGTCATAGAAACACCTGCATTTGATGCAACAAAATCCCACATCAAAGAGGTACAGGGTGACCCAGCTTTTTCCTTTGTTCTGTCTAATTACTCCTCTAATTACTAAAGAAAACATGCAGAGCATTTAACCCCAGGTGTGACTGTGATAAACCGAATTTACAAGATTCATGGATTTTATCCTATGTAACATAATTACACTATTGAAGGACTAAAAAAAAAAAAAAAAAAAATCACAACACAAAATCACCAGTGTTGGACCCTGGCAGAGGCTATACAGCGTCCCTCTTCCCTTTCACAGGGTTTATTTCTTTCTAGTTCTCCTCCCAATCACCACACCTTCAACTGCTTGCCAGTCTGCAGCCTAACCTCTGCAATACTTCACCTGCTGAATGAAGACTCTGAAGCGCCATTTTTTAATTGGACATATTAGCTAGAGATTTGGGCTATTTGCCTTTCCTTTACGGTAACAGTTATAATGTTTTCTGTGTGAAACTGATGAACCCACGTTGGCCCCTCAGACTAGGAAGTTATATCAAAGTTGTACAGGCCACTAATGAAAACTAGTTTGTAAAGTTCTAAACTGTAGTCTAATTAGCCACAACACAGATAATGAGGTTAATGCTGGCTATGTGCCTTCAAACTAATTTTATGCCAGCTGCAAGGGGTAGACAACACCTCCTTTAGTACAAAGTTACAGCGGTGCAGATAGCAAACACCTCAGCTGGCTTGAAGCCTACTTGTACAAGTTAACCCATCCATTTACTGCAACCATTTTGAACTGGCAGAGTGAGGAGCCTTCAGGGTGGCTCTAGCATGCTTTCAAATCAAAGCCTGAGCACAGAGTCATCCTCTTCTGTTTTTTTTTTGTTGTTGTTGTTGGTTTGGATTTTTTTCCCTTTCTTTCTTTTCCCCTTCTTTATTTCCTTCTCTTTTACTCTTCTCCGGCACCCGCTGCTGCTTCATCAGCAGTAACTACCAAAACTATCACAGAGCCAAAGGCAGTGAACTGAGAAACAGCCCCACTTTCTCACCCTGAATACCTTCTGATGCTCCCTCTCCCACAGATCTCCACAGAACGACTTGGGGACCGGAGCATTACACCACACAAGCTAAATAAAGCATGCAGGCCCTGGAAAATAATGCCACAGTAAAAAAGGTTTCACAAGGGGGAGCCCAAAGCCCAGCAAACCACCCAGGTAACCCGGCCACGGCGGGGATTCAGGGAGTGATGTAGCCGGAGGGAGAACTGCCGTAACACAAGCAGCAAATTCTACCTGGTTTGTGTTCTTACACTGCAAAAAGGAGCCCACCGCAGCCAGCATCCTCATCTGAACAGTTTTGGTCTGTTTGCACAAAAGAGTTATTTACAATATGTGCAGTCACATCTACAGAAGAACATAGGAAATTTTTACTCCATGGCCAGCAAGAGTTTATTTTTTTTCTTTTTACTGGGTAAAAAGAAGATTTTTTTTCTTTAAAAAAAAAATCATATAGTATTTGATAATAACAAAGTACAAGCAAATACATTTCTGAAACATTTGTTTCCTTTACAATAGATCTATACAATATTTCACAGATAGGAAAACTGAATGCATTCTACAGATTCCCCCACAGACTACGTGTTAAAGCTGCTTTTTTAAAATCCCTTTAAACCAGAGTTAACACAACGATGAAAAGCATGCTACTTCAGTATTCCCACATTTCAGTAAAGGAGCATTTTCTTGGAAGTCTTCCTCACGCGGAACACATAGAGTAGAGATGGGCAAGCAATGCAGCGCACCCTCCCTGCTCTGCAAAGGGACTGTCCCTGTGAGTCAGTGTACAAACAGGCGCCAGACTGCGCAGCGCACTGCCCCTCGCCTGCGGTGTTCACTAGATTATTTCAGGGCAACTTCTAGGCACTGAAAACCACAGCTACGGTGACGGTGGTGCTTAGATGTAGGCCAGCTGTAGACAAGATTTTAGAAATGCTGCCTCAGGACATGCCCAGAAGTAGTACTTTTAGCTACCTGACAATTGCCTAGGGGATGGGTGTGAGAGGGACAGAAGCAGGAAAGGGACCCTGATGCCAAGAGCCCGGGGTGTGTGCAGGTAATTACACTGGTACGCTGGAAGGTGTACCCCTTTGTTCTTTAAAAGCTAGAAGTACGTGCAAGTTAGGTGAAATTTTACCTGCTGAAAGAGTATTTCCAGGAGGTGAGTTAGGAATGTAGGTGGATCTAGGCTTTGCCTCTGAACAGACACCAAGGAGGCTGTAACCCAAGCAGGAAACAAAGCTCCTGCTGTAACAACTTACAACACGTTAATTGCAGGAGCAGGTACTGTATATGAGATAACCGCAAAGGAAGAAAATAATACGTTTTCAGCATACAAACCGATTGTGTCCATAAACTGCAACCAAAGTGGATTGGCTCTTACAGTGTGTTTTAGAAAGCAGATTCTTAAGGGGCCATAACAGCGTGAACTGTTTACTGCTGATCTCCAAATCACGATACACTCTTGAGTTTCATCTGGTGCGCTGTCTTTTTATGTTCCCATTCCTGGTTGTCCGCACTTATCTCAAATGAGATGCTCCAGTGGACTCAGGGGAGCTGCACGGATTGCCCACTATGTTTGGCAACAATACTCTGGCAGCCTTGAATTAGTGAGGTACATACTGTGGTGAACTGAGAATCCATCCCCTCGCAGCATGTTGCTTGCTGAAATGTTTTGCTGCTGTGACACGACGATTCCTTTCATTCTAATACTGGCAGAATCTGCATTGAAAGCTACACTGGACCAAACAATATTTTCACAGACACCAAGCTCCTGAGCTCAAAGGACGCTGCTCCGCTCCCTCCCGTCCCAGTGACCAGCAGGGATGGCACCAAGCTTGCCCTGCAACTCTGTGAGCAGCTCCTTTGCTGGCTCTTGCCTGATTTTCCTGCGCATGTTGTGTGAGCTACTGATAAAACTCAGTAAACTTCTTCTATAGGGAAGCAACATGCTTGGCATAAACATTCACTTAATTCAAAGTGCTGCAGTTACAAGGTTATATGAAGCTATGCACGCTCACACTCGTGGCTCTATCCTGTGAGAAAGCTCAAACAGAGCTTGCTGGTTGTCGATGACATGCAGGTGATGGACATATGGCTTCAGCTCATGATGCTCTTTCGAAGAAACTTCATTGCCTGCAAGACAGGAGAAAGGGGATGGATCAGAAAGCCATGCCTTGTCTACTTCTCTGTCCTGTGCGTTACGAAGCCCCTGGTGTGCCGACCTGTCAGGTGCTAGACAGTCACAAAAAAGGCAGCCAGCGATCCAAAGGACTCGCTGTTTAAGTGCAGTGCATGAAGCAACTGCTAGATACAGAAAAGGGGAGAAGAAAGCAAGCAGCAGGCAATGCTGGGCAGCCAGCGCGCACAAGGGAGGGACAAGCGGATGGCAAGAAGCTGCCTCTTCCCGGTGGAAGATTTACTCCTGCCAGCAGCACAGGCAGTCCCTCCCCTGCAAGGGTGGTTCAAGGTTTCCTTTGTGCCTCTCTGGCAGCACAACGGGACCTGGAGCAGGGGTGGGCGACCCAGCCTGTAACTTTTAAACAACCTTAACACGAGTACACAAGACAGCAGGCCCCCAAATCGTTTCCTTCGGAGCAGGTGAAAGGTGACAGCACAGCAGACGGGTACGAAAGCTCTTCAAAGCTGCTCTGACAGGCCCCCACGTTTTGATCTGTTATGCTTTTGATTTCTGATCTAGTAACAGAGACCAGAGTCATGCTGTCATTTCATGAGAATTTACGCAGTGTAACAGACAAACTGAAGGGTGGCTTGAACAGCAGATGTTTTCTGTTACGAGCTTTACACCTGATGTTGGCTTGTGAGAACTCGCCACCCGTTAAACCCTCCAGCAGGGCTGGTGACTAGCAGAAGTCGAAAAGAAAAAGCTAAGCCCATGGCCACGAGACCCATCAATACAGGCAGAGAAAGCAAGGAGATACGTTTCCCACACATTGCTGACAACTGAGCGAAGGTTGAAGAGCTCTGTTCTAGTCCCTGTCCTCAAGGAATTTTTAATAACATTACCATAAATTAAAAAAGAAAACCCTCAAAATTCCCCGACTCAATCAGCTTAACTAGCACACTCCCTCCCTCTCCTTTGTTTCATTATCATCCTTTTCTCCACGCTACACGAGAAGCTTTCCAGGAACCGACCATCCCACGGGTTTCTACCAAGCGCTGTTTGCTGTAGGTAACGCGGAATGTCCATGCAGCCAGTTCTGCGTGCGGCTGCTAACAGGGCTCCCGGGCAGCTATTTTTAGGAGCTACTTCTGAGCAGCTATCTAGCTTGACAAATGTGGGAGAAAAGAGGGCAACATGATAAATTTCTGTTGGGATCCAGAGATGACCTTTCTGTTCTGAGGGAATAGGATCCCAGCAGTTGTGCTGAACATACTGAAAAACATTTGCATTTCTCATTAACACCCGAAATTATAAAAGCTTAAATTATGTTATTTATTCAGGCTGCTTTGCCTGGTTTTGGAAATGCTATATCCTAAATCCTGAAAACAAATAATAAAAGTATTATTTCCATTAAAAAGGCATTTCACTCATGCTTGGAACCTAACCAGTTTCTAATCCAGAAAGATTTTGGCCTGCAAGCTTAATACACACGATACAGTTCATAAACAATAATAATATTTCTTGCTTAGTTTTGTTTGAATTCTTTCCTACAGTGAGATGCCTGCTGCTCTTAGGCCAATCTGGGAATTGATGCAGTAGAAAGATTCATACTCCTGAGAGCAAGATAAGCCCACTAGAAAAGGAAACTGTCCATAAAGTCTCAATAAATATTCACTGAATTCATTTCATGCCTAAACGAATTTAAGAAAAAAAAAAGTGCCTACAGGGATGTCTGTATAATCTGCTTTTTAAATGTCAGCTTCACAATAAATCCAGTCTGTAGTAAAATAAAATAACAATCACGTACTTCAAACTACCAGATTATATGATAAATCTCATGTATTAACCTGGGATTTATGTTGCAACGCTTACAAAAGCACTTGGAAAAAAAAAAGGCAGAAGCGAGACGAAAGATTTACAGAGAAGCTGCAAAAAAAAAAAATCACATCATTAAAAGGAACCAATGCTACATTTTATAATGCCAAATAAGAGCCGTTCTAACTTACAGAGGCATGGTTTGAATTAATTAATATTTCCTTCAATATCTGGTTTAACAGAACAAAAACAAAAGGCATGTCCTTTTCCCTCTCCCACTCTCCCTCTCTTATATATATATCCATCTCTCAAAATAACACAAGAACCGCAACAATAAGCAGTCTCTGTTTAAAAAAAAAAGACTGTAGATACACATGGAAATTCTATAGAACAAATGTTCAGCAAAGCTCTTAACAGTACCTATCATTCTCCAAGGTACATGTATTTATACAGAATTTAATTTTTTTTTTTTGTCGGAGTCCATGCTGACAGCTGCTGAAAATTCAGCTGGAAAAAGAAACGATTCAAACTCTTTTTCCCCAAGGCTTCAGCACAGTTCTGAACTTCTCTTTGAAAAAGAGGTTTTAGTGGCCTCAGTAAATGACATGTTTAGCGTGTTTGGCTTAAAAACTCTAACCACTTCCTAAAGTAGTGTTGTGTTTGTCCCCTTCCTGTGTTTAACCTCTCTGCAGAGAATGAGAAATGCTGAGAAGGAGAAAAACAAGGTTTCTCCTCTGTGAGCAGCAGAAAAAGCAAGCTGGGGTCTTCTGGCATGGTCCCTTAGGGTTGGAATCTCTGGTGGCTAATAAGGTGGAAACACAAAATAAAAAGCCTTTCCATGCAGCTGAGGCACTCATGACCGTTTCCATCAGCATAGATTCTCCAGCATCAAAACCAGGCAGAGGCAGGCTGCCCCTAGCAGAGGTACTAACACAATCACCTCTTTTCTACCTAGTCAACTACTTCCATGAAACCCACAGGGTCTTAGTATCTTCAAGACTTCCACCATTTTGTGAAACATCCTTACAAACCCAAACTAAGCAAACAATTGCTCTTGGTAAAAAGCCAAGCAAAAAGCCATGGTGATGAATACCATATTTTGTAGCTACTGGAAGCCAAGAGAGCTGTGAATCCGTTACCAAAATCCACAGACCAGTGGGAGACTGAGGTAAGTTGGTTATAGCTGGGAAAGAGAAACAGCAGCAGATATCACAGGCTTCCATTATTCAGCACAGCTGGCACAGATATTACACAATATTTTGAAGAGGTGATAATTTTTGCAGGAAAAGAATTTATAAAATATTTAGAAGCTGTTTTTACAAACATTCTGTAAAATAAAAGTTCATCCAACTGCTATGTTGACCTTCCAACCACGCTGCCACCTCTTGCCAATTGGTCAAATAACTGTCCGTTATTCAAATGTACAAATGCAAAATATGCAGCAAATTTTGGCTACTCACCAAACTGGTTATTTCTGCAATGTCTCAATGACCGAACAGTATCAGCAATCATGTGCTGCAAAGACAAGATATAAAACATTAGTGCAAAAATCCAAGATGGATTCTGTCATTAGAAAAGCCTGAAAAAAGTCTCCTTGCCCTACACTGTACAGCAAAAAGCAACTGTAGTAAGGTAGAAAATGAAGACAGCAGGAGTGAGACTTCGCTCTTTGTCTCAGTGATATCATGAGACAGGGTTAGTCTAGAAGGTCCGTATGGATATCGCACAGACTAAATGAGAACAACTCCCTAAGAGCCCATGGAAAGTGGTAATGAAAAATAGCCAAAAACAGTCAAACAATTGTTTATTTTTGTTCCTGTGACTTATATTAAACTAAAAGCCTAGAGTAGGGAAGTCCTGTGGACTGGGTGGGTGCTTCTGGGTTCAACCACCAGCTTTAGTGCATTATCCAGGGCATTCAGTGGTCTGCAACCTCTCCTCCTCTCTCCACGTGTTGTCTAATGAGATCATAAGCTCCTTTGTGGCACAGACTACACTTTAACAAATACTTGTATAATGCCTAGCACAATCAGGCACCAGTATCAGCTAGGCAGTTTTCTGCAGCATGATAACCAACGCAAAAAAACCCAACCCACAGCCTAAATGCTGCAGAGCAAGCACCCTGACATCTCCACAGACACGTACCAACTAAGACTATACTGTAGGTGTACTGTTTGAAGAAAAGCTGTGATAACAGGGATATTGGATGTTCACTACGATTAAGCAGAGGAAATAAAAGATTTAAGTTTAGTTTCTTATTCAGGCTTGGGTCTTCAACTTATGAAAACTGGAATTGTTCACTATAAATCAGTGGAGTGTGCTCATTTTCACTAGATGTTGCCCATAAAGTTCTTGAGGCATTACATATTTTTCATATTTGACTGCTTCTGTGGCAACTCTTCATCAAATCTAGTAACTAATTTAAGCAAACTGCAGTTTAGCAGGAATATATATATAATAGCTCGTGCAAACAGCTGATGCTCTTCCCACATCTCTCTCAAAAATAATCAGAGGTGGAAAGGATTAACTGTTTTGAGCAGAGTATGTTTAAGACCAGAACGACGCAGAACAGCTCATCTCTCAAGACCCTAGGAGTGGCTTAGGCTCCTCCATGGAAAAGCTTATCACATGAGCATGTTTAATGGAAACTTCATACTCCTTTCATTAGTGAATCAAAATAATTTTTCTGGTTACCCGCTGTGCTTCATTGGCCATGAAATCATGCAATCTCTTGTGCTGATGTCCTTGCACTGATTATAATGAAGTTCTAATGAGATGATTTAGATTCATGATCAATAGTGTGAGTACTGGGAGAGCTACAACTTCCACCAGTGCTGTTGCTCTTATGTTTTCCAGCTGACACCGTTTGCATTTGGCTTTTAAGAGTAAGAGAGACCTCGCTGTCACGCACACTGTCATTTTTTGCTGTTTCTCCTTTGTAGTCAGTCAGTGTGGGGGTCCATCCCAAGACCAGCTTCTGAAGGTGATGCTCTCTGGTGAGGAAAGAACCTCTTTGTGTAATACTCTCATAAAGCAGAATCCCAAATCTCTCTGCTCTATCAGCCTAAATAGGCATTTCTCTCTGTCTGTTTTCAACTCTCTGAGATCCAACTGTAATACAGAAAATCAACCAATTCATCTGCAAAGCAAATGCTATTTCCTGACTGTTTAAACAGGTGCTTGCACACTTTTAGTGTGATGAGTAACATACATTTCTTGTGGCCTTTCTGCCTACAGGCTACCTAGGATCATTAGCACTCCCTTAACTGATGACAGCAAAAACTCAGGCTTGGGAGTTGCACAGATATTTGGGGGGTGGGGGTTGAGAACCTTCAGCTGCGTGTACACAGTCCTTACAGCTGAAGGCACTAGGTGAGAAGGTGTTATCTAAAACAGTAATGGTCATTGACCTGTATTAGAGTTTGCTGGAGTGTGGCTAAGACATGTCATTGCTAAGATATGGGTGATGGCTGACTGGAGAAAAAAAAAAAACAACTGCTGAAGAAGCCACGTTTCAGTGAAGCAGCTCAGTAAATACCATGGAAATACCTTCAGATGCAACAGTTTAAGACCATATTTTCATTTACTCCTTTAGATTTAGCTGAGGAAGTGGGTATGGTAAAAAATACTGATCTAACACTATCCTAGACTAGAGTTTTCCCAACATGGAGTTAAATAAACCACTGCAATCCCTTCAATTTTTGCTAAAACTAGGTAACAATCCTGAGACAAAAGATCATTTCATTTTCTTCTCTTCGCAAATTCCCTTCTTTATATTTTGAATTAACTTTGTCTTCCCTGCAATCACGTCATGTCAAATCAATTTCAGTCACGGTAGGATTGCTGAGGCCATGATGGTCTAAGAATATAAAAGAAGCAGGGATTGTAGGGAAAGAGAATATATTTTATTAAACCAACTGATACAGTTGGAAAAAAGAATGGTTCAGACTGATGAGTCCTCCTTCAGGTGAGCTGTTTAATGCAGAAATATAACATTTCAAAATACTGATCAAATGGAGACATGAGAAACCATCTTTGCTTTGAAATTCATAAGTAGAAATTCTATGCATTTATGACAGCAAGTAAGTTTCTTCCCCAAAGCAGTAATCTGCTATGGTAGAACAATTCTTTTCTTCTTTTTCTGCAACAGCAAATTTGCAGGTGAGGTTCAGTGACTTGATCCAAACCAAGCAGGAGTCAATGTCAATCCTAATTTTTCTCAGCAGAGGCCAGAAAGTGCTCAGCACAGTATAGAACACCAAGGAAGTCATTCTTCCTTGGGACAAAGCCTTTATTATTAGAAAAGAAACATGAACTGATACACACGGGATCACGTGTGATGCATCTTGTAAGTTCATGCCCATTGACTAAACAATTTAGCATCCAAATGAACCAATGTAATACGCATACTGCCTGAGTTTCCACCACACTCATATTTAAATCTCTCCTAAGCCCTCACTTCCTAAGCTTGCACTATTGCCTTCATTCATATGTACGCAGGGCTCCTTGAGACAGCACGCTCCTGAGGGCGTGATCTGACTAATAATTTGGAGGAAGTGTCAGTTTGAACAACCCTCACCCCACCACCATCTCCTCAGGCTCTCCCCCTGCCATTTAAAAATGCCCATTATCCATTTTCATGGAAAAGGTGAAATCCGGCTCACTGCAGTCAATTAGCAAAGCTCCCGCTGCCTCTGGAGACACAACAGTGACAGCAAGGGTAGGAAATCTTACCCAGCAAGCCCAGCACACATTAAACGTATACATGATTAAACAACAAACAAACAAACTTTCAAGGTCTGGCTAAGACTGGAACAAGAATCATATCCTATATATTCACTAAATAAATATACGGGCCAGTGGGGGTGTTTTAGTAACAATTATTGTGCATCAAGGGCTAGTTAATTTACATGTTAATTGGATGTACTTCCAAGAGGCAATGAAGAAGAACATGCTAATGAGTTTTATGCAAACACCTAAAGGTCAAACAGTTAATGGACTTGGGACAAGAAAACCTTTCATTAAATGCAAATCAGTGTTCTTGTAAACTCTGCAACACGAAAAGGTACAGAAATCAAACAGGAAACACAAAAAGAGGCGCTCAGGTTCAAAAGTCAAAGTCTACATCTGCTTGCAAGTTGAAAGACAACGTGCATTATGATGGGATGTGAAAACAAGTTCAACATCTGGTTCATGAATAACTACATTTGCACGATCATTCTCAAACAAGTGTAAACACATGGAGAAAATAGTTGGGAACAATCCGCCAGGCACAGCCATCTGGACTAACTGTCCCACGGCACATCTAGAGCAATTGGTAAGAACATTTTGGTTTCTTCATCAAATACTCCAGGCCAACAAAAAAAAAAAAAAAAAAAAAAAAAAAACGAAGTTTCTCCCCCCCTGTTCAGATATATAAACTGTGGCTTTCTTTGTTATGAAAATGTTTTTAACAACGAAATGAAAAATGCAAATAAGAGAAATAAAACATCCATCAGTAATATAATGCCAGCGAGGTTGCAAT
>Ga0181612_154484_pt1 | contig 33245 bp, 15 predicted proteins | sample HoacroProtozoa21_FD_119630 | JGI IMG/M metagenome (GOLD analysis project Ga0181612, IMG submission 119630) | Hoatzin crop microbial communities from Cojedes, Venezuel. Combined Assembly of Gp0051906, Gp0051904, Gp0051908 | reverse complement strand
TCCTGTGAATAGAGAAACAGAGTTACCATTCTGCATAGGATAAAACTGGGGAGCAGAAAGGCCCATAATGGGATTCCATCTCTCAGGTACCACTGTCTTCCTAAATCATTCAGAGACGATCCAGCTACCCCGCCAGCTTTCAGCGCGCCAACAGCCTTGATTCTCATCTAATAGACCCCTCATCCAAGCAAGTGCCTTCTCATGTGCACAGAACAGTGCAAACAACTCCGGGACTGACTGATGATTGCACTGGGTGCCAGAGACAGGAGCGGGAATCCTCTGTCACCTTCTGGGCTCTTATCTAGCAGAGGATGGATACAGGCAGGCACAAACCTGTGGAGCAGAATCAGAAAGGCAAGACCTCAGCAGATAACTTTGCAGCAGTCCTTGGAAAATCACAGCTACTTCTCAAAATACGGGAACTGTCATTGGTCAATCTCAATATTTCTAACAAACACCTAGATTTGCTGTTACAGCTGCAATATAGCTGTCGAACTCCAGAAACACATGGCTGCAATACCCATGTGTCCTTCTGCCCTAGCTTTCATGTTTTAAACATTAATGCTTGCATGACATTCTATTGAATAAAGAAGGAAAAGATCAAATATGAACTAGAATAAATCCTTTTTCACCTTTTAATTATTCTGTTACTGCATTTACAAAAACCCCATTGTGCTTTCAATTGCCAATAAATAATATCATCACAAAAATTAGAGGACTTGATTACAGTCATTGATTAATTAAATCATCTTTTCTACTGGTGTTGTACTGGTGAAAACTTGCAATAACAATTACAATAATGACATAAATCACATCTGTTGATTTCAATCAGGCTGCTGTGGATCTACACAGATCTAAATATGAGCATGAACCACAGTCATTATTTCAGGCAGGTCCGTTTGCATACAGGCCTTATGAATTAAGTGCACTGGAAAATAAGATTTCCAACATTTGTATGATACATAGTCTAGATTTTATCATATATTTTATCCTCATTCTAAGTTCTTATAATAAACAGCTATATATTACAATAAACATTAGAAATCTATTCTGAGCATTTACACTATCCTATTATTACACTAACAGAGCATCTTACAGCCTTCACTATGTTAATTCTTACATGGCCTAATGGGTAAAGAACTCTTATCCCTCTCTTCACAGATGAAGGAGTACATGGCCCCAACGGCACCATGCTGGGATACAACTCAGGTAAGGTTCCAGAAATAGGCTAGCTGTTATCTGAGCACTTTGCTTTGATTCAACCCGGATGAGGTGTTTTAACCTGGGTGGAATGTAGTCCTGAAATTACTACATTGCGCCAAAATCTGAGCTAGTTTATTTAGAGCTAGCCTGGACTTAAACCTAGAGAGTTCAGATAATTCAAGATTAGAGAAGAATTACACAATAGAGGAAAGTCCCCTCGATGTCCTAAGATGAATTCCTCCTTCTCTGTTTGTATAAACAGCTTGGCTTTAATTTAGAAAATAATAAACATATGACACTTCACCTTAAATGCCAAATTATATGACTAATTGAATGCTCCTAAATAAAAGCAACCCTGTCTTTTTCCAAAGCATCACAGGCCTTTCAAGTGTCATGTTCTCATTCTCACATATGATTACCTCCCTGCCTGTTTCCTTTCCTCTCTGATCTCAGATCTCTAACTTAAGTAAATCTTTGATCTGTAATTTAGAAAAGACAGTAAATATTTGGTAAGACTTAATATTTCAACTCAGTGCGCTATCTAGTAACAGGGTATTAATTCATACTCCTTTGCTCTCATTAAAGATGAGAAGAAAAGCTTGGAAGGGCTTATTGTAAATGCTCATCCAGACTTTATAATGACTTTCAAGCAAGCAAAGATGAATCTGTGTTTACTCTGTTCTTGACACTTGCCCGTTAGCTTAAAATAGTAAGTGCCAGTAACCTAAATATGAGTAGACTGTCGGACACATACCCAGCTTTTACTCTTCACGGTATGCAAGTTAGATATGGACATGACATCCTTCAGCTAAGTTACACAAATGATTGAGTCATTCTCCCTGCACAGACCAGGGACATTGTTTAAAATTCACATAAAATATGCAGCACTTCAGCTGCTGATCTTTTCAGAATTCCTTTGAAAGAATGTGTTGCACTTAGTTCAAAAGAAAAAAAAAATCCCCAGGGAAAAATTCAGAATAAATAAAATATTTATTTGGCTTCCTAGACAAACTAAAGCAAACCTGAGCAAGAGGCGTTAGATGGCAGCGGGTCAAGGCTCAAAGACAGGGAGAGGTTTGGCAGTCAGAGCAGTTCTCTTTCAAAGAGTGTGGCAGATGAGGGGAAAGACCAGTTGAATAAAAAAAGATGGTGCTCAAGGAGTGATAAATGCATTAAACAGTATAAAATCCTGAGCAAAACTGTCATGTAACATCAGAAGTCATGATGTATGAAGACTGAGAAACACACACCACAAGAAAGTGATATCTCAGAGAAGTCTAGATCCTGTGGCCAGGAGAACACCTTAGATGTCTCCTTCCGATATTAAACCTTGGAGGCTGGAAACAAACTACATCGACACTTGTGTGCCCATAGCCCGTCGAAGCGAGGCCATGCCACCACACTGAAATGCATCTGTATTCCTGCAACCACTGGACATTCCTGTGCTCCCTGATGCAGGGCTTTACACAGGCATTTATCCCTACATACTCATGGTTTAATCAGAGTTCTACAAACAGTGCAGGTCCCTGCTCACAGACATCAGGGAAAAGTTACAGAATATCCCCACAACTCTTCAGATATACACGATAATGCCTAAAATTTATACTGAGCAGGAAGAGACAAATTATATTTCTTCTAGTACAGTCCATAGAAGAGTTTATTAGTGGTGCAGGAGCTGCTTGGTACATATTTTGTTTGGAGTTTTTTCAGAAGTTTGACCCCAACAGAGTGCCTCAGGCACTGAGACAATATGTGAAACATCAGAGAAACAGTGTCCAGCAAGATTATAGGCAGCATTTCTGTTTTGAGATATGAATTCATCTGTTCTCCATCAGAAAGATATTATTTAAGCATCATTGCCATATTTATCTCAGCATGACATAAGAAACAAAAAGACTGGGAAACCAATTGGTGTTATTCTTTAGATCAAATAATTTTCAGTATCAACATCTGCTAGTTTGTTTATTAGTCAACATCACAGTCAAGCGACATTCGATCAGACACGGAAAGTGATCTACATTTCATCTGCTCAGGGTGAGTTGATGCTATGAAACATTAAGGGCCATAGAAGTCCCATTTTGAATATTTAAGTGGTTATTATCTTAATGATTGCCCTGCCTACTACATGGACATTTACCTGGAGTTACAGATTTAAGTCAGATCTGCCTTCTTTTTGGGGTTAGATTGTGATATTTCTTGACAGAGTTCAGACAATGATACTTTGCACATGCACGTGAACAAACAGGATAGATGCATCTGTGTACAGGTAATGCAAAGAATGCTGCCTTATTCAAAAGTAAGAGAGAAGTATGCTTGGAAGTATTTGTGCTAGTATAACTTGGCATAGTTTCACCAGCAGTAATTAAGGATTTTTTCCTCTGCAATCCCTTTTATAATGTAATTCTAGACACATACAGGTAAAAATAGCTCCCTTTGCAACAGAAAAACAAATAATAAACACATTAATCATTTTCATCATAATTAGAGACTCCACAGATCAACTCTATAAGGATCACATCCAAATGAGGATGTACAAAATGGTACAGTCATCTAATTGCTCCTGCTTGAGAAAAAAGAAAAAGCAAGAAAAAACCATGAAAAGCCTACCTCAACAGTCGTGAGTCGGAGTTTACAGCAAAACACTGACAGCAGTGAGCACAACTGTGGAACTTACATAGAGAAAACAACAATACACACAAAAAGACAATTTCTTCCAATTGTATCATGAACAAAAAGTCATTTACTGTTTAAATGTAGCCCCAAAAGGAGGGTGGTTTTGTGTACTAGGGTGTTTTGAAGCACCATCCTCAATGCTTAAAAATCGCTATGTCTTTGTTGCTAAAATGGAAACTTGCTGCACGATAAACACTGAAACTCCTCACACAATGCAGAAAAATGTGGAGTCAAACACCGACATATAAAGCTGGCCAATGGTGTGTATGTACATGCTTTGGTTATCATTTTCCATATTCTGCCCTAGCAGCTTCCAAACATAGTAGCGTCAAACAAAAAAAAAAAGTCTGAACTAAGCTCCTGAGCTATTAGTTTCAACAAGAGTGCTATCATTAAAGAATGAAATGCTCCTGCTCTCACAAAAAATAAATGCTACAGGCAACAATAGTCATAATTAAAGGAAAATATTCAGTTACATAAATATAACTAATTGTCTTAATTGTCTCTGCACCACTTACAGTTTCTGTATTTCTATCAATTAATAGTACTTTTCACGCAGTAATTGCTGCTCTGCATCACTGCACTGTGTAAGTATAAGGCAAAAACTGTTTTGATTGAAGACATAAGTCTTGTAATCTGACTGCTCAACCCTACTGTCAGAATCAATTTCCTTTGTAAATAATCAGGAAAAAAAGATTTGCTACCCAAAGATGGAGAATTAATTATGTAAAATTTATTCCGTGAAACTTATTTCAGCCTTTAGATTGGACACCTGTATCATTTTGTTCTCCCCTTCCAGAGTTTTAAACTTCCACCAATTTTTAAAATTTTATTGAAAAATCTAGAAAAGCAAAAAGAGGGGAAATATCCACGGACACCGTTAGTACACATAGAGCTCCATGAAGCTGCGAATACTTTCTCCAACCATTCCGAGTCGAATTCTGTAATTTTTAGGATTATACTCACATTCATTTTACAGAAACCATTTTGTTAAATTACCTATCCTAAGGAAATCAAGACAGGGAAATCAAAAGGATAGTTAACACTTTGTAATGGAGAACAGAGAAGGGGAACGAGCGCACTCAGCTTGGCAGGAAGCTGATACTGGTGCTGCAGCCAGAAGAGCTGGCAGAGGTGTAATCTAGGCTGTTTTCTCCAGTTGAAAAAGTCACACAGCCAATGAGGACAAATAAACCTCCAAGCTGGGAGACCCATAAAGTAGAAAAATTTACATATCTCTGTCACCTCTGCCAAATCGAGGTTACAGACAGAAGTGCAAAAAAGGAGAGTCACATTTTCAGGTGCAGTACATGCACATCGCTCTGCAGAAGTCAGCAGCTGAGAAAGCAGTCAATGCATTCATTTGACATTGTTATATTCTTGTAACTGAAACTCACCAAGTCTAGAGCAGTTGGGACACAAGGACTAAATCTTTTCACTTCACTGTAGTTTCCCTTACAGACCTAAGCCCAGAAATCACAGCATAGAAAGCCTGTGGAAAGACACACCTGCTTGATTACAAATTCAAATTTGTTGCTCTAGACAGTTACACACATGCTAAAGCTGAAACCTAATGTATGTGCAGCACTGGGAGTTTCTTTTATATACAGGAGTAGAAACTATATGTTGTATAAACAAAATGCAGACTGAAGAGACTTGCACCTGGGCTTTAGTCTCATTTAGAGGAGAGCGAAGGCTAAAGAACCTAAAAATTAGATATCCATACCAATACAGCATTTAAATAAATCCAGTATCAAATGGATGTATGTGACTTCTGTTCTTACACAAACTGCTTCTTAATGAATAAACACAAGAGCATAAGAGAATGAAAAAATCCTCCATTATTCATTAAAGACTTTTAGTGCTTCATTAGTTTTGTTGCTGTAATCCACTTCTGATTAGCCGGGTTGTCAAACAGCCATTGTCAAGTGCTGCTAAAGTGCATGAATTTCTTTTCAAACTACAGCAGTGTCATTTGAATGTAGTTAGCAACATCTCATCAGGTGTTACGGCCATGCCTGCAGAGTATAAATTAACTGTGATTTCTTTGGCACTCCCCTTTTTAATCATGTTTTCATATGAATTTTCATTTAGACACAACACAGTAGAAAAGCTGTTAGCATTTTAGATTGCTTCGCAAAATTACCTTGTCAGGTCAGGACGATAACGGAGGCCCAGACGGATAACAAGAGAGTAAGAAAGAAGAAAGTGGAGGGGACAGAAAGACAGACATTCTGACCCAGCACTGTCTGCTGATGACCCTATGGCGCAAGCAGTAATGAAGCATTTACATGCAAAACTCCAGATCCCCAAATTTAAATTCCATGAGCTTCCTCAGGCTTAATTTCTCCCTGCGGGACAGAAACCTTCAGCAACCACAACAGAAACTGCCGATAGCAGAAGCCAGCTCCACTAACCTTGAGGAGGCATTACCTTGCAATTTACTTTCTCATTTATTCTTGAATGTCCCACTACCCTAGAGTTCTTGCCCTCTCTCCAAGAGCTGTGACTTTGAAAAGTTAAAACTTCACATTTTAGACGTGTTCTGTTTGTGAAATAATTCAGATTTCTTTAAAATATTGAAAATTCGCCACTTAATCACCGAATCATCAGAACCATTAAAATCTTTCTTTGAACTTCTGTGAGGTTGGCTACATGAGGTGTGCCTGTGGCTGGAAATGGGAGAGAAAACGGGGAATATTTGGCTGATATCCCCAGCATACAGCACCCAAAAGAGTGCAAGGAGGGTTTGGAAGACAAACTTCATCACTGAACTGCAGTTAGGTGAATTGCCAGGTCTAAGCCTCACTGGTAAAAGATCGCAGGGGTTATGGTGGGGAAGGGAGCTTAGAAGGCATCATCTCCATTAAAAACAGACTTTCTTCCAAGTTCAGAACTAGACTGTGCACTAGTCCTCAGGAAATGGTTTAAAGCCTGTTTGCTCTGCTCCCACTGAAAAAGCTGGCACTGGAGAGCAGCAGCTGAGCTGAACTCCAGGAATTATGGCAAAGGGTCTGGTTTTGTTCAGTCATCTTGCTTTACCATGGAAGTGATTTTAAAGTTTTGAGAGACCATTCTTTCATTTTCTATGTGTCCAACTATGAAAATTTAAAGGGACCGTTCCAGCCTATTGCTTCAGGTGCCGTTGGAATACAAATAATTGAGGGACATTCAGTTTATTTGTTTAAAAACTATCAGTATGCTTCAAAGGATATATAAAAACTTGTGAATACTGACACGAAGGCCATTCTTTATAGCTAAACATTTTAATATCACCAAGGTAAAAATGGAACTTCTTTTTCTGACAAAAAAAATGGGCCAATTCCATATACATGATTCAAGTCAATGAATAAATACGCACCCACCTCAGAGGGACTGGGTCAGTCGGTTGGTGATCCTAAAGGGGCAATTTGGCAGCTAGTTCCATCATTTACCCGCTACACAAAGTAATTTTTTTTTTTTTTTCCACTTAACCTTGGTGTCACATTAACAACTGAACATTTAAAATCTTTGGGAAACTCTATCAAGCATCTTTTATAAAGATCTGTAAGAAGAAGAATACAAAGTTCCCAAGATAAGGTTTTCTAAGGCAAACCGTAAGCTTTGATCTATTTTTAACCACAGAAAAACCCTCCTCATCCTCCTCCATCTTTCTTTTCAGACCCAGGGAGATGGATGTGAGAATCTACCAAAGAACTTAAAGAAAATTCCATAGGGAAAATAAAAACTGTCTTCTCTAAAAAGAAAAGAATGGTAGCCATCATTTCCTTAGCTGCAGGAGATCTGCAGAACTACATGATCATGGGTGCCCACCCATGTAATGATGAAGTGTCTACTCAACCAGTCTTTGGGCTATGAAAGCATGGCGAGTAGGCTTTTATTATAATAAAGTATAAAACCAGGCATAACTTAAATGTATTTCCGATATACAATTACTTCTATCTCAAAATGTAAGCAGAAGCATTTTTAGTATTCAAGTGATTTTAAGGAATGAAAAGCAACTACTACGATCAGGGCATGTGTGGGGAAAAAAAAGCTTTCCTAGATTTTGTTTTTTTAAAATCAAGGCTGACGTTCTGAATACACTATTAACAAGTAAGAAATCTATGTGGACTGTAAAGAAGCTAATGGAAGTCTACAATGACCTTTAATAATTTAAATTACATTAATGTAATCTCAATTTAGATTTTAATTGAAAGACTCCTGATCTGTTCATCTGACTGCACTGTTTTCAACTTCTCTGTTTCACAATCTGTCTCTATGCCGTAAAAATGATTTCGCAAAGAAAAGCCAGTGAGGATAATTTGTCAGAAATTGCTTCCACCCATACAGGGCAACAGACGCCACAGGATTTTGTAAGGCACAAGCTTTCTGCCCTGCCTCTGAATCAGATGATACTTTTTCATTAGGATGGTTCTTCAAGAGCTGATTTTACAAGATGCAGTCATCAGTGTTAATATATTCAGTTACAAAAGACAGGTGATAGTATCAGCAAGTCCTTGGGTGAAACAATTACCTTAGGAGCAGCATCCTGGAATCTATTACCCAAAAAGTCTCACAATTAGGCTTGCAGATATGTAACACTAGCTTTGATATAAAAGGAAAAAAAAATTGAGCTGAAAACTTATACATTAGCTCAACTATTTTTAGCTTATTCAGTAGAGGCTTCATTTTAGAACCAGTATAATTTAACTGGTGAACAAAAGTAGTATAAGAAGTTTCATGAGTGACTAAGAGACATACTATAAACATTGCAAGCTTTTATTATTCTGATATTATTTCTTTACCTTTGAAGAAAATGCATGCATGTTTAAAAGACTCTACTGGCAACAAAACAAAGGCAGACACAAGCTTCTTAGATATGTCTGTCTGAAGAAAGCACAGTAAAAGGTTGATTCAGGGGGGAAGAAGGTTTTAATTCTTAATTTAAAGGAATTAATTGATAGTAGAAACAACTAGAGGAAACTTTACATTTTCTTTTACAGTTTCTTGGACAATGTAATCGTGATTTTTTTGACCAATTTTTACATCTGTCCATCCTAAAGTGAAGGCCAGGCGTGTACATCGTGTGGACAAGGGCTAGCACATATTCGCCTTTTTCTGCCTGATATCTCCCCATGCACATTGTTTTTGTCTCACAACAGAGGTGACTGGGGAGAACAAGCACATGGTTTCAATGCTAAGAGGTGACAGGAAACATTCTGTACCATTTATCATGCACAATGGCACACCGGATCCCACAGTGCAACCGCACATCTTCAAGCTTGGTTATTTTCTATACAGTCTTTCTAGAAATAAAAAAATGAAAGTTTGTTTCCTTACTGAACATTTCTCCAGAATTTTCATATATATATGTTCAAGGCAGTGTCAATTAAACACTTCATACCATAACCTCCCAGTTATGCTATGTTGCAAAAGAAGATTATTTCTGGAACACTTTGATTTCATAATGTGTTCAAATTGCATGGGACATATTTTCAGAATCACTCGTCTGTAATCTAAAGCTTTGGAAATAAAAATATTGCTGTATCACATTTTACTTAATACTGAAAATCCCATGATCCCATTTTCTCTTTATCACCATAGCAGGAAAAAATAATGCTTATTGTGAAACATTCTTTCCTGGAACCCATTAATGGGCAAGTCTCTGTATTTTATTAAACAAGTTCCGCATTCACCTCCCCAGAGTAGTTCACAACTTCTTTGTGTCACTGAGTTTCAGGAAAGAGTATTTGCAGGGAAAATGTTCATAAAGGCTCTTTTTAGCATTCCCTGACTAACAGCAGCATTAAGGTTGAGGGAAGATCAATGCTATTTCAGCACAATTTACTAATAGGGGATGAGTAACAAGAATGAACAAAGGAAGATAGAGTACTGTTGTAGAAGATTTAGAGAAGATTTAAGCCTTTGTTAAGATATTGGATAGTTTAGAGTGAGTTTGGAAAATTAGTCTGAGGAACCAAAGTAAACATTTAGCTGAAAAAAATCTGCACCTATTCCCAGTGTTGTATGCGATATAATTTTCTGGATAGATACACTCAAGACAAGCTTCAAAATCAGGTGCCTGAATAAAGTTAGATGGCAACTGAGCATATGAAGATACTTGAACTACAGTCTGCATCCACAATTTTCAAACTAGTATTTTCAAAGTTATATTAAAAGGGACTACTAATTCTTGAAAAATTGATTTAAATTCCTGGGGGGGTGTGGAACAGGATGAAAAGCGGCCGAAAATGCAAAATCTTTCAACTTCAACGTCTCTAAAGCATTTATAGGGTTGTGCAGCATCAATACATAAGCAGACTGCAAAGTTTGGTGGACAGGAAAGGTTATACATGGAAAGTGATGGCGCTCCAGCAGTTACCTCCCATCAGTTTGGCCACACCTGTTAACACAAACTTCAAGTACATCCTAGATTCAAAGCATTGTTTTTAAGTTGGTGAATTTTACTTTGCATTTGGGCAGGTCTATTAGATCTGTATTCGGCATATCCAAGAGCATGAGTGTGTAGCTTTAAAAATTACAGATTCAACTGCTTCAATTTCTGCTAAGCATGCATTAAATCCAAAACAGTTCTGGGCAATGGATAAAATATCATGCTAGGATTTATTATTTTCCTTGGAAAGCATAAGAAAAGAAATGTTCATTGCACTCATGTAATTAAACATGGAGATTTAAAACAAGAAAGGCAACTTTTCTATATCGGTGCAACTTATTGAAGCTTACTTAGTGGTCTGCATTGCAAGCACAAAGCAGCAAACTACAGTGAATACTTCTAACAAGATTTTCTGTGATGTGTGATTATCTATTCAAGTCTGTGCAAGTTACTTTAGGTGGTCAGAGATTAATACCGTCACTTTACTTTGACCACTTGAGAGAGACATATAGTAAAAGGGAAGACACTCAGAAGTCAGTGGAAAGAGGGTGATTAGTCCAGGTTCTTTTAGGGTGGAGGTAACTGCCCTCTGGAGATGCCTGTCTCTTCATATACCAAAGAACTGACAACTAGCTTAAGGAAGACACTCAACTTGCAAGCATATGAAGTCTACTTCACATCGCTTCAGAATCTGTCTGTGGGTAAGCTATAATTTCCATCTTCCTGGGATGCAGAAAATTCAGATAAGTTTACTGTCCTCAAAACAAAATGTAACAGCATTTTAAATTGTGGGCAGATTTAACTGTCTAAGACTAAGGAATTATACTTTTTCCATTAAACTGCATTTTCAAGTACAATACAAGACTACAAGTAAAGGAGTCTGCAATCTCCTGTACACCCTGCTTTCCACTTCAGCCAGCATGCAGGCAGCTCACTGCCATGACAGCATGACACTACTCTTAATTCTAGCAAAAGAAAAAAAAAAATCAGACTTCAGTAATCTGACAAAAGATATATTCAAGGCCACCTGAGGGTCTCCGGTGTTTGCATGTGAGTGTTCGTTACTAGCAACTCTGATCGATGGCTCATCCCTAGTTTGAGGGGGAGGAGAAAGTATCCTAATTTTTCCACTTAGGGACAGAGAGTTCTTCACTAGAAGACACCTGCAACAGCTGCATAGTTGAAAATAGGATCCTTTATACACCCACCATTTACATTGTAAGTTTCAATTTTCACATCACCTCCCTTCCTAACAGCACCGTTTGACACTTCATTTTTGCACCTGGAACCTACCTGTGCTTCAGAATATTTGTGCCTATCAGCTACCTGATTTCATCTATTGTCACGGCAGTAAGAAGCACAGATATATATACATATGTATATTTGTGGGTAATTAAACAGATGCCACGATGGTGGCACAAGTATTAATTAAAAAAGTTGTGAGGCATTAGTTACAGGAGCACTTGTAGCCTAGTTCAGGAATTATCTATTAACTCAGAAAATATAAACTTTTCATTAAAAGCTGAAAAAGATAGTAACCAGAACTCCAAAAATTTACTGTTCAACTATGAAACCAATACAATTTTGACTTACTATTTTCTTTTCATATTTCTGTTGTCTGATGAAAATAGTTATGGAGAGAACAGATGTTTCAACTAAACCTTTTAATGTTAAAATAACATGAAGAAGGCCACTACTTTGGAAGTCCTGCCTCTTTTGCCGGTAGCACTGCTATATGTCTTAAAATACATGTATTACATTAAATCCACAAACCAAAGTTCACTCATCAGGTTAAGAAGGGCAAAAAGCATTTGGCCTAGAAAACAGGTAAAAATAACCTGGAAGATATTCCCCAGGAGTGCATTTCATGTGCTTCAATCATTGATGGATGGCCAGAGCTAGTCCAAAGTAAGCCCTCTAGTATGTATATGGTCACATCCCCAACACTTACGGCCACACTCCCCTTTGGGGAAAAGCAGTTGTGATTTGCTTCTACTGTCATGCACTGCTCACCAACATGGGCATGCCTCCGATGTTTGGGCCAAGACCCCAAAAGCAAAGCTGTTGCTGTTTTGAGGAACATTTATCTGTGCACCATGTAGTATGGGTAAATGATTAAAGGAAAATGCTTCACATTACTATTAGAACCGGAACGGGTCAAATACAACAAATTTATTTCATTAAATTCTCATTTCATTTATTCTTCAGCCATTTATAATAACAAGGCTTTTCAAGACAAACCATTTTACACAGCTTTAAAACCACACCAACAAAGATGACATGCATTATTTACCGCCTCTTATCTTGGGCTAATGCAACTTTTTTTTTTTTATAAAAAGATCATGCAAAACTTCACACATTACTTTTGTGCCTGATGAGTTTGATAAAAGTATCCAAAAGCAAAATCTAAAACAGAGGAAAGTTTAGTCAGCTCTCACAGAGAAGATTTTTTTTTTTTTCCTGAGGACATTAGTAATAGGCAGCACAAATGCTCCATGTTCAAAGCATACATTCTCAGACGGTATAAACACCAGAAATCAAAATACTTCCCATTGTCAATTTTTCCCTATAGGGTGGTAAAGATGAGGCGAATAGTCACTAATCTAAGAGTTTGAAACCAATAATACGAAAAATTTCCTACAATATATGTTATTGCTTTTAGCAGAGTACCTATAGTGTGCTTCCCCCCCCCCCCCCCAAATTTCATAACATATAAAATGTAACCTTTCTCAGAATATAACGAGCATGAAAGAATACTGACAAATCATTGGTTTGGTTCTGAGCACGTCTCACAAGCTGAATGAAAGGAGTCCTAGAACATTAAGTGATAATCAGCCTTTAAAATTAAATTTTAAATCCTCATATATAATTCCATTTCTGTGATCCAAGTCTCTATGAAATTTTACAGGGCTTAAGAATTATTGTATCAGAATCCATTTAATTGCTAGAATAGTTTATTGGGTTCATTTCCACTGCACACTAGGGCTCTGCCCACCAAAGGATGGCATGAGCACAGCTGCCGAAGCCAGAGACAACAGTGCCAACAGGTGATCTGCCCTGGTACTTGAGAAACACGGCTGGACTTTTCCCACAAACCTAAACCCAAAATAACTGCAAGAGGGGCATCACACTATCAGCATATGTGCTTTCCTAATGCTTACTACACTAAGACATATTTCCTGCAAAGTCAAAGTTAGCCTTATTATTTCCTGTGAACAAAGGCTGGTTTTTGAATGGGTAAAAGCTCATCTGCTAGTGCAAGTTGAATAACTACGGTCCTGGTTTCTATACAGAAAACCAAAAAAGTTCAAAAGCGGTATTTGCTGGGGGGTGGGGGGAAAGGGCAGAAAGTAGTTTATGGATTCTTTCGCTTTTTGTTTATTCCTCAACTAAAATCCTGTTTGAAATGTAACAGTTCATAAACATTTATTTGGATTTCCACAGAACTAAAGGTTTATGTCCTCATGTGGTAGACTTAGTTCTTTAAGTGCACTGTTCTTTTCTGTACTATCTTTACAAATGAAATATGCAGAAGTTGTTACATTTTTTAAAAAATGACTCTAAAGAGAATAATCTTCATTGCACCATAAACTCTGTCAGCTGGACTGTAACAACTTGAACTGACTAGTTGCTTATTTGCCATCTCATCGTGCTTCCATTTCATGTATATTGAACTCAATAAGTAATTGCTGAAAAGAACTTTCAAAGTGTGTATTGTATCATGGCCCACAACAACATAGTTCTCGTAGGTGTGGTGGGGTGCTGCCCGGTGCAGCCCCTCGGGGCAGGTCAGGTGAGCATACAGGGTGGGAAGCACTGGGGAGGTGGAGAGGGCCCTGCCTCCCACGGGTCAGATGCTCAGCTGGTGTCAGCAAGTCCAGCATCACAAACTACAGGGGATCTGTGCGCTGCTTGAGGACACTGTTCTGGTGTTTCAGTACTAAAGCTGTATTCAGCCCTAGATGGTAGCAATTTTGTAAGAACCACCATTCATTTGAGCCATCTATGGCCAGAGATGTTTCTGCTGCTGCCTTAATGTGTTTTAACTATAGAGAGATTTCACTAAGCCAATTGCAGGCTGTAACACATTCATATACCAGATCATACATCACATGTAACAGCGAAGTTATAGGTGTAATTCGGAGTGAATAGTTACCCAGTCCCTCTGTCTGGCAAAAGTTACCATAAAACACTCACTGAGCAATCTGAAAATGTTAATACTTACTCCAGACCTCTCAGCTTTCTGTGATCATGAAGCATGACCACTTCATGCTTTTAGCCTCTGGAAGGGGCTGTATGCTCGAGCACCATGTCACACTGGCAACCACAGGCATTGAGGTCGTAGGACTGACATAGCCAAAAGGACAGGGGTGAAAGTCTACAGCTGGGGACTGTCTCATGTCAAACAGAAGGGAATTGGCAGCCCATTATTCGTGGCCTATTAGCCCTTCTAAACTTGTTTGCCCACAGCATTCCTTCCCAGGTAATGTTTCCAACCTCAAGCCTCGGACATGGCTCATTCTTTGCCCTTTCCTGCCACCCCTTCCAGTGTGATGATGGATTACCAAACTAGGATGCTTGCTGAGCTGGATGAAGTCAAAGTTTCTTAAAGTGCAAAAAAAAACAAACGTACAAACCTGTACGCTTCTTTCCATTTCCAGTTTTCTAGGTGTTCCTTTTCAGAATACAGACATTTTCTGACAGGATAGTTGCAGGTACAAACTTCACCTCAGTGCCTGAGGCTAATATTGCATTTCTGATGAACTGCTGATCAGCGGTTCAGTGCTCTTCATCCAGGCAAACAGTATAAGCTTCATCCAGTAGTAAAGTTTTATCTGCATTGCGCAGGACTCTAAACACTGACTCTTCATAACTGAGTATTTAACCTGAAATAACTTCTCTTAACAATCTCGGAGTGCCTATCAAGGGACTTCTAAACCACAAGAACTTTTGTCTGTGCAAGTTGGGCAAATACAAATTTCACCATTGCACACATGATTCCATTACTTCTCTCCCAAAGACCTCAGAAAGCAGCACAGTTTAAGAGTTTGTGGGGTTTTTTTGTAGACAATAAATGAAACAAACAAAACTGTCTACTCTCCTCAATGGATGAACTTTTGAAGCCTCTTTCTTCCTACCATAGATTAGCTCTTTCACTTGCTGCATGCACCACTTCTTCCCTGGTTGCTCCTGCACAGAAAGCTCAATAAGGGGGAAACAACAACAAACTAAAAAACTAAACCCACCACAACAAAAAGCTATAGCAATGTAAAGACAGGGACATGACCTGTGAGTCTTTTCAGAACGGAGCATCACTTAAACATTAATCAGACTTCCCCCATTGCTGCCTCATTTTTAATGGTTCTGCCTTTCTAGTCTCGCCATGCCCTGGGCTATTCACTAACTATCCCTCCTACCCACTGCTCTTTCTGAACAGTACTTGGGAAGGACAATCCCCCTCTACTCAGACAGTATTTGCTTTCCTTTCCAAGCTGTCATGGCCCCTGTCCACCCCTTGGAGACTGTGATATTTTCTCCTCTTCTGCTGGTTCTGTCTCATTGTGATTTCCTTCCCCCACAAGCAACAGGGGAAGTCACTTCCCCGCTTGCCATGCTACATCACCGATGTGGCTTTTCTGTCATCTTCACCCTATCCTAACTGCAGCACTGATCCTAAATGTTAATTATACTCCACTGAAACCTCTTGCCTCTCTTCTAGTCCAGCATAATTTATAGCACCTATTAGAGAGGTCTTTTCTTGCATTTTCATTCTATCCTTTTGTCACATTGTCACCATTGCCAATCAACTCTTTTCCTCCCATGCTCTTACCTTCAGGTATCTCCCCCTGCCTGCCTCCAACCCAGCTCTGGTGTTCCTGTCTCCCTCAGTCCCCTGTTCCCTCTCCACTCCTTTTGCTGTTGGCTGCCCTTTCACATCTCGTTCTAGACAAGTGCCTTGGGAAGTCAGTTCACTTGGCTCCCACTGTTAGCCAAAATAAAACCTCAGAGCCAAGTTCACACATCATCCGCAGGCAATATACTAAGGAATGTAAATTCTTCTGCCTGGCCGAGAGCACCATCCTTCCTCTTCATGCCGTGCTCAGCTGGATGTCAGTGCTTTAGAAGAGGAATGCAGCCCCATTAGAGCAGGTTTAGTAGTGTGGCCTGTAGCCATTTATACATATATCCAATATTAATAGAGATTTTGCCATCGACATGAATAGCTAGTATTGTCTATTAATGCAGATGTCTGGGAGCCCCAAGCTGATGTTTTTCTTCTTGTTTTTATCAGCTGCAGAATTAATCCTCAGTAGATATAATACCTGCCACCATAAATCTTCCAGATTTCAGAAGAGTAAAATGTAACCTACTTGATGGTTTGTATGTCTTTGATTAGTAAAACACAAGCGGGTTTGACCAGCAGCACTGCATCCTAATCACACAATTGTCCTGCTGAGCAATTTCTTGTACTTACCAGTAAGACACATGGGTGAGTTATGGGTGGAGTAGTGGAAAGTGTAATAAGTAGTAACAGATATCATGTATTTCTTCAGTTTGAATAAAGTGACATGTCATTGAGATTAGGAGGCCCTTTCCCTCCTCCTAAGCACTAATGGTCACTCTGAAATGTCCTGCTTAGAAATTTTGAGTCACCTAACCTGCAGCACACATTGTTCTTCACAAAGGATATAAACTTATCAATTATTTCAACTGTCAGAACAGACTGCAAGGAACTTGCATCTTGCATTCACATTTCATTACAGTATACAAACGCAGCTTGTTTTCCCTCGGTGTTTTGCTGTGTAACTTTTGCAGAAAGCATTTGAGATCTGAACAAAGAAGTCATCGTCATATCTTGAGCTAAGATGATGACAACACAATTATGACAAGTTCCTTCATCTGCCATTGCGCTGGGTAAGCCTCTGGTATTTTCAGGAGGGGTTTTTTATGCCTTTTTATTGGCATAAATGCAAATGAACACGTGCAAAACGAACACAAGAACATGGAGAGCTATCTTAATTAAACAAAGGGCATAACCTCAGACAAGGTTAATTTGAATATAGGAGTTGAAAAAAAAAAATCAATTTTGCACATCAATTTCACAATTCTTGTGAAAGAGATGTTCTCTGGCCTGTGTGCATTTCAAACAGTTGTTCAAATGCTTCTATTTTCAGAAAAATGCAAAGTTACTAATCTGGCTCTGTTTCTTAGGATCTTTATGAATATCACAAAATCCCTGATTTTGTTCAGTTTTAATAATGATCTTTGTGACTTCAGAATGATGTCATGATTCCTGATCTTTCACAATCTGAATACAACAGAGGCATTGTACAAACAATTCCCAAAGAGCCTTTTTCTGTATCTCAAAGTCAACATCACAAGATGGGAGTTCCAGCTTGAGATAATCTGACTTTATCAATAAAATTTCAGGAAGCCTTTTAGTGACTACAGGTTGAATCCTCAAATTGCTCTAGCCCTGTATTCTCTTCACCACTCAAAGCTCCTCACCAAAACTGTATGAAGGAGCTCTAGGGAGTGCTTTCTAGGAATCACTGCTTTGCTGAAGTATTTCAAGTCACTTGACCTTCAGCGTTACAGCTGCACCCGGGGTGAGCCGGAGCAGTTCCAGGAAAGGCAGTGCTTACTCAGCCATGCTGCTTGCAGCAAGTAAAATATTTGCTTAATAGCTAACATTCTCAGTGGTAATAATTATGCTGCCAAGATTATATTCTGTTGTTAAATTGTGTATTGGCTTAATTAAAAAGATATACTTTATTCTGAGTTCTTCTTCAAGTAGCACTTTCAGTAAACGCCAGAATAAAATAATTCCTCTTGCCGAGGTAGCGGCAGTTTCACGAAGAAAGGGCTGTTTTGCTGTGCTGTGGTGAATACAGTTTTACTCTATGATCTCCCTGGGAAGATGCACAGATTAGGTACTACTCAATGCAGAAGGACAGCAGAACTATAAAAATATCTTATATTAAATGTTCAGAAATGCTGTTAACAGAAACCAAGAATCACAGAAAATTAGGGCTGGAGAAGTAACTAACAAGACAAATATTTACACAGAGAATCTCTGCTTTTTCCTGTAACAACAGGTCACATCTGCCTCAGTAACATTCCTTTAAAAGTGATTTATTGTGGAGCAACACCTGAAAGTGCTATTGATGCTTCTTTTTGACAAATAGGTTGCAAGTATTCAAATTTGTTTTCTTTTAGTCATATTCTGCTTCTCTTACCCTCCATCTGAACAAACATCAAATTGGGAATGTGTTTAAGGTAAAGTTCCTTATACTTTAGGCAGTAAAAAAACTGTTAACTTTTAATTTATATTGTTGAAGTTTATACTCTGAAAACATTGGTACGCAAAAAGAACAATCATGACAACAGACAAAACAGAAAACATAATTTCAAGGCCGTCTAAAGAAAAAATCAAACCTCAAATCCATAACTTGTATTAGTGAAGACCATACAGAAAACATTGATCATGTAATTGATTAATATCATAAATACTACATACAAACTACAAATATAGCAAATAAAATGTATCTGTGTAGTATCTCCCCTTTGCCTGCTTCTTAGTCACCTGTTATGGACATAAAATATTTTCCTATAGGTAGAGATAGGAAAAGTATAAGGGATTGAAAATAATTCCACTAATCCTTTTTAGGCAAACAGCCAACTTTAAATGTCACGATAACATGGCACCATGGACTCATGGAGTGGTTTTATCACCTACAGGAAAACCTAAAATCAGTTAGAAGCCTATTTTGCCAGCTGAGTTAGCCACAAATAAAACTTCTGCTTTTAGTCTCAGAGGATTGTGTTCCAATGCCTACTAAGGATTGTTTGTCTCAGGAAGTTGTGTTACAGCCACTTCCAATAGTTTTGTTCAAATTGTGCTTCTATGAGAGAGAGAAACTGGCTACTTCATATAGGTATTGTATCCTCCCATGCAGCATGGAGATAAAGTTTTAAAAGAGAAAAGTTTGCAGCATAAAATAATTTTTAAAAAATTTTATGCATAAGAAAGTTCTTAGCTAACCATAACAAAGACTCTCCCTGAACTGTATAGCAAAAAAAATATTATGGTTCAATAAAAACCTAGCAAGTATGAAGAGACCTTAGTTAAAAGTCTGCCAGTATCTTTCAAAATATATTAAACCATGTTGGTGAAGAATCAATAAATGTTATTTCTCTTGCTTTAAGTTTACGGATATTTAAAGATTCTGTTGCAATGATGACACCCTAAAGCAGCAACTTTTAATAAAACAAACATATTTCCCTAGCAGGGTTTGGACTACGCTCTCTAGGTACTTCAACATGTTAGGGACTATTTACTTATCATTTATAAGAATTCTTTGGATATTGAGTAATTGCCACTTCATGATATTACCCCTGAAGTACCAGAAACATCTGGAAGAGAAAGGCGGAGGGCTGACAAAAGAGGTGCTGATAATTGTTCTTTCTTACATCTTCCAGTGTTCTGTGCATTACACCAGGAGTGACTGGAAGCCCATATGACTCAAGAAGTGGATATAAGCAAATCATCTTCCACCGCCATGGATGGATGAGCAGCAAGGCACAGATCTCCTCCAAGAGGTCAGGACAAGACCAAGGGGAATACAGAAGATGCTGGATATTCCATGTTTCAAGGCAAATGCCTTCACTGGGTTCAACTCCTCTGCCACTTTAGGAGACTGAGAAATATATTTGTTATTTCTGTGACTACTGTGTATCCATTTGCATTTGGTGTTATGGAGAAAAAACACTAGTCAGAGCTCAGCAGCATGCAAACTGACGTCCTGTAACCAATATCCTTGCTTGTACAAAAGGCAAGGCAATGGGAAGAGACTGTAAACACTATGGTGAGAGGGAAAAAAAAAAACAAATTAAAAAAATCCAGTGTAGCTTTTATTCTAAACCCATTGGGTCTTGATCAAGCAAACATAAGCACTTGCCAGCATTTGCTGTCTCACTTAACATGGGAGACATCTGTTCTAAGTATGTGGCAATGGTGGGCAAAACCTTGCTGTTTCACAATTTCAGCTCTCTCCATCCATCATTTCATTCATCTGTCATACTGCATTATTCATTATCATTCTACCTAGCCCACATGCTTTAGCTCCACTTACACAAAGAGGTTATTGTTTACAAAGTTTCAGACCAGAAAACATTAGTGGAGATGAAGAAAGTAACATTTCCATACAGAAACAATAAGCCTTTACCTGTAATACCCATGGAGGAAAATTCACTTTGACAAGCTACAGCTTGAACTTTATGAACATCTTAAAGCAGCTTGTAATCAAGTCTACAGAGCACTGCCTGGATATTAACATGCTTCTGAAGGATAGTTTGTTGTTATTTTATTTCAAAGCCTTGTTTCAGGACAGATTTGTTTTATCATGTTGATGATAATGAAGACTATCAGGATATGCCCATTATAGCTCTTTGAAATCCGCTTGTGAGCAGCTTCAGAAAGTTGTTCAGCATTTCACAGCAGCATTTTTTTTTAAATTTCAGCACAAAAGAAAAACTTGCTTCTTCTCCCCCCCCCCCCGCCCCCCCCCCCCGCATACACTCCTATATCACAGTGATGTTAGTTATGAATCAGACTAGCATTAAATGGCACAGTTAGACAGTAAATGTGTATAGCTTTTGACCGCTTTCCCCTTATCTCTACTAGGTGCCATCCTGTACTTTCTTAACTTCGCTTTAATTATGCTGGCACTAAAAAGGGGGAGGTATGTTGAATCATATTCCGCGCCCTGCCTCCCCAGAACCTAGGTAAACTCCTCAAGGCAACAGAACCCAAGTAAGTGGGAGAGACTGGGTTGAGCTTACAGTGACCATGAAAGATGGGCTCAGGAGCCCAGAACAAAAGAGCTGGTTGACTCTGTGAGTCCTTGCGTTGCAACAAGGATTTTCTCTTGCTACATCTTTAGAAAACAGTTGCTTTTTACGCATCGGAGGTGAGATCCTGTCTGCCCACACATACACACCAAGGAACAGCAGACAAGCTTTAATTTTGCTTCCTGATGCCTCAAGTCTGACATGCCTGAAAGGAAGAATTGCATTAGATTCATGTTCTTTGATTCAGACTCAATTTGATTTCCAACAGAATGCCAATAAAGTGCTACTTGCGAACATTTCATTAGAAGAGCTAATGTCAAAGTTTAAAGTCCTGTGCATGTAAAACATTTTGGGATGCCATTATCTGAAAGAATCTATAGAGAGGAATAAGTTCTTTCTATTTCATATTTTCCAGGAGGGCAATATGGATTCCAGAGGCAAGATTGCTTTGGAGGCTAATTGTGCATTCCTGCTGCAGGTTTAATATCAGCAGTGTTTCAGAATACAGCAGCAGAGACAAGCATAGCTAGGATGAAGAGTCTGTCAGTGTTTTATGATAAAACATTATCTGCACAGGGTTACAGCATGGTCTGGGCAAAGCACTGTGATGTGAGAGAGGACAAGGCAGAGCTGGGAGAAAAATCATTTGACAGTTATTAAAAAAGAAACCTTATTTATCTGAACATCTTTCAAAGAAAGACTAGGATACCAAAAGTACTGCTTTACATTTGTTTTGCTGGTTTACTTGAGAAAAAGACCCTCTAATTCTGCATGGAGTTTGTGCACTTAAATGATCTGGTTCCCTACTATATAATTAAATTGGATGTCCAGCCAGAATCACAATTTTTAGAAGAAACTCACCTGAGCACATTAAAAAAGTTCCGGAGAAAGGACTCATTTCATAATTAAGGCAGAAGGTGTGGGCTTCTGATCTAGGCTGAACTGAAAGCCTGAACACCGATAACTTGGTCTTTACAAAGAGGAAAAAATTGTCTTCTAACCCCAGTGGAAAGTAAAGAATCCTTAGCTGGAGAGTGGATGGAGATGTACCTGGAGCTGAGCAGTACTGCCATAAGAGGTGAAAATCAGGTCCTCAGCACTTCCCTCCACCCTGGAAAGCCTATTTCTGGAAAGAAGCTTGTGTCTTGGCTCCAGAGGACATTAGGTCAAACTTGAAACTACACAGCTACTTTATTTATTTTAAACACAAGTATGCAGAAATACAATAAATTTGAGCTTCTGAATACTTCAACAGTTAAAGAATAATTGCTCCCTGGAAGCTTAAAACCTACCTTGTTCACACATTTCAGGAGTGAGAACTAGCAGTTTGATGTTTCAGCAAGTAGACTGCAAAAGCTTTTGATTGTTGTTGTACTCCCCCCTCTCCCCCAAATTCCCTTAGTTTAAAATGTCTTCTAGACTTTAAAAAGAAACCTACCTGTTTCCTCTCAAAAGCAAAACATTCACTTTATTGCACTATGCAGAGAGAAGAAAAGTTCAGAAAACTCCTGTGGGTCAAATGTCAGCTCTCTTTGGCTTTTCTTCTCTGGCTTTAAGTTCTCCAAACAGTGATCAATATTTGCTGTAAAACTCAGTCCAGAGTAGGTGAGCTAAGGATGGAGTTTCATTAATTCAATCCCTCTGTGTCCCTTCCTGCTTATTTGTTCAGATTAAATCTTTGAGATTAGCTGAGCCTCAAGTTTCACATGTTTGTTTTAAGGATCACATAACTTTGTGCTCTCCACAGAATGAAGAATGACAATCCTAATTAATGCAGCAAGTAATCACATGAAGTTAAAAGATGGCTCTTACTCATCTGTTTACAGCTGATCTTTTGATGACCCAGCTTGAACAGTGGCATAGACGATCAGGAAACTCTGCAAGGTTCAGAGGGGGAAAAGCCTGGGACAGTGCACTTGATCAATGTCACTGCGAGTGTCAAGAGATGGTCATTATTGCCCTGTAGATTTATTGCTTAGGTCAAAGCAAATTACCTTCTCTCTTCTCAAGCTTTTTCCTGGCTATGTTTCTAATCTCTACCATTCTCTCATTCTGCTGCCCGTTCTGCTGTTTTGCAGATTGATTGTGGACTTACACGGGGGACTATGGAGTCTCTTTGGTCAATGGAAAGCCTGAAATTTTGGCAAAACATCTACTAGACATCAGGATAAAGTTCTCTTCCATTCTACGAAATTATTCTGCATTCTCCATTGGCAAACAAACTCATACCTAAAAATAAAGGGAAGAGCAATTTGTTTTGCTCACACTGGTTCAGTGGCACAGATGTGATTATTTTCAGGTGATAAAGCCTGTCTCTGACACAGCAGCTTTTTTTCTATTTATATAAGCACAGTACCACATTACCCAGAAAAAAATATCCACTAAAAATGCAAGACAAGGATCTTTATCAGGCATTTGTACCAAAATACAACTAAAACCTACACTTCCAAGGCACACCTTCAAGTGCTTCACAGGAAAAGACTGAATTAAACGCCAGTCATTTCTTCTCAAAAGCCTACTGCTGCCACAGCACTGCAAAATCAAAGATGAAGGAAAAAGCCTTTCACATTTTCAGGTTCAAAGAAACAACTGTCCCACCATCCCTCTTTACTTTTATAAATATACACGTACATATTCATGGAATGAAGAAATCTGGAAAGTATTACAATAGGAAAATAGAGCAAGCCTTTCAAAACAAAGATATGTTTTGTTAAACCTGAGGGACTAGAACACATAAAACACATGTTAGAGTGCAGTTTTCTTCTTATTCCTTTTGCGAATTTTCTACAATTATTCAAATGAATAAATCCTATTACTTGTCACAGGACAGGCTTTTTCACCATTGACACCTGTAAGCACTCATACAACAGACAGTCCTCCCTATAAATCTCCACCTTCACTTGCAACACCACTACTGCCAGGTTTCAGCTTCTCTTATAGAGATGAGACTGTACAAAGTCTGTACTGAATTTGGTGGGAGAGACAAAGACCTATTAAAAACAAAGGTGAAACATCAAAACCAAGTATCAGTTTAAGGAATAGATTTAAGGATGGCAGAGAATTGCTTAAAGGCATACAGTCTTTAAAACATGAACAGTAACATCACCAGTCAGACTTTCAAAAATCACAGGGACTAGAATGGCATACCTGTATTTCAGAGTTTGCTAATGATGCATTGTAAATATACCATCAGAAACTTTTCACCTTGTAAGGAAGTCTTCATGTCAGGCAGGCAACGCAAAGTGTAAGGAAACCTCATAAAAGTTTTCAATCCTGTAACTGTCACCATGAGAACAAGAAAAATAATCCATATTTCAGAAAGTTCTTCTACCAAGTTATGATAAACATCAGAATCTTCCAGGTGTTTTCCTTTTTCCAAAATTTTGAGGTTTATAACTGGTTTCCATTAAAAGTTTAAGGAGATACAATAAACATAAAAATCTAAAAAACAACTTTTTGGAACCACTACAAGATCTTTTCTCCAAAGAGCAACTCTTAAATACGAAATGTGAAATTTCTATGTATTCAGTCAAGTTGAGCAGCAACAGAAAACCAAGCATAAATGGTGGTAGACAATAAACTCAAATTATACAGGCAAGACAAATGCTCTATTAACTCTCAATTCCACCAGCAGGCTTATAATATAGAAGTGCATTCTACAAATACAATATTCAAACTGAATGGAGAACAGATTTCATCTATGTTACAAGGGCAAAGTATTCATATCACCCACCTACATCTTTCTTCGGGTCCTATCTCCCTAACCAGCATATCTGGAGGATGGTGCAGAGCACCACACCTAACCTATGTGCTCCAAGTCCTCTGCCATGCGCATGGCTCTGTCTCGCCTTTGGCTTCAGAGCAGGCTATTCAGTGGGGTAAGGGAAGTGCTTCTGGTTCTACACAGTGGATATCATGGTTTGCTTGTCTTGGACTAGACACAAAAGCAGGATCAAACAGAATCAGTTATATGAAGCGTGTCCAAACAAAGAGAAAAAAAGTAATGGCAGATGAGTACCTAATTTCTTATTTGACCGAATATTGGGAATGATATGCTGGTCTGGGGATTCTGTACCTTTACATTAAGAGCTAGTGTCCCAAGTTTGCTTTATAATATAGATATGAGTTTTAAAAAATAAATAGTGGAATTAGATTTGATTCACTATGTATTCAAATTTTACAGTGTTTCAGTTTTTCAGAAGTTGTGGAACGCCATATTTGTAATTCACTGGTGACTTGCACTGACTCTTCAGTCAGACTGAATTGGTATACATATTGCTTACCTTTTGGTGAGATTTTGGTAGAGGTTTATAGTTCACTAAAGTAAAAGTTTAAGGCAAAAGCATAAGTCGTCGTTTATTTAAAATGTAAATGAAGTGTAAACTGGCACGAAACAGAGATCTAAGCCTGGAAACTTTAATTGCATCCTGCTGATACTGAGGAATAAATGTGTAGTGTATAATATTATGCATTTATTCTATAGGCAGGTTGACTCTGTTGCTAAATGCAAAATGCTAATTTTCAGGCACTTTTATGTTGACAATCACAAAACTACAAAAAAGCACAGTAGGAATTCTCTGCTATTCTAATATATGGTAAAATATGATGAAATTATTTGAATTGCACAGGAGGCTGGGGAGCAATAAAATGGGCTTGCAACTAGATTGTATAATGAAGTCCATGGAGGTTGGACAGAAGTTCAGAAAACTATATTAACATAAAAAAATAATTAGAAAGACAAGGCCTTAATTCTAGCAATAACTTCCCAATTTTAGAATATACCTTATTTTACGTAAGTCAACTTTTCCAAAAAGCTTCAACAAAAAGTAGAAAAGAATATCTTTGATAAGGGGAGAGTTTACTACTCCTTAGCCATGTAGAAAAACGACACATTAGAAATAAAGAAGGAGAATTGTACTTCATAAAGCCTTTTATGAATGCACAGCATCAGAAAAACATACTTTTGGTCATTGCAACACTTCTACTTCATTACAGTGCCTACAAAACGCCAACGAACAAATTGATTTCTAATCATCAGAGTAGCAAGATTCTGGAACAGACTCCTGAATTAGTTGACTGAGTTTTTAGAACTGATCATAATATTTTTATAAGCAAGATGATAGGTAAGTAACTGACTATGCAGAAGGTTGCTTTTGGTGCAATGTGCCCAAGTTATTTTTCCCCCCTCTCTGAGTCCAGTTTTTCAAAAGCTTATTATACCAATGTTATTAATTTATCCAAGCAGACATCACAATGGAATACAAAAAGAAAAAAGGCAACTATCTGTGCACGCATCTGCGCACCCACCAACCCACAAGCCATCTGTATATCTGAAATGGCAGCTTCATTGTCAGAAATACCTGGAAACACGAACCAAACTGAAACTCTACACTAACAACACAATTTGAGCTGCTCAAGCAACAATATTCCCACCATGAATTGGAAAGTTTTGGAGCTTAACATGCACAGCTGGGATTTTGTTTTGGTACATTATCAAGAGAAAGGCAAACTTCATGGAACTAGATGAAAACCACCCATAGGGCTTGCTGCAAATTTCAGTTCTAGCCAGTTCAGGTATGTAATTATTTCTCCAACTTATTTCCTAAGCTCATTCTGTTGTTATACCATTTCCCATTCCACAAGAAGAAAAAAAAAAAAGAAGGAGGATAACACTATTAGTGCCCTTTCCCCCATCAAACTCACAGTTTTTCGCCCAGCCAGCAGAGTACTGCACCCCTCCAAGAGATATGGTTGTGTAAACAGCAAACCAGGGCCCACAGGCCCCCATAGGGGTTTTGGTCAAGCCATCCGGGTTCCCCTAATCACTCCTGATGCAGCACAGTCCCTCTTCACAATCCAATAATCACAAAATAGCCCTGACTATTGTGTGTCTCAGCCCATCCAGAGTACTTCCAGGTGACTTCATTAAGCAGACATCATTAAATAGCACTTTAATTACTAGCCTGATTAAGACAACAGCATGCCTAGCTTTCAATCCAGAGAATTGTAAATAAAAGCAAAGCAACACTTAGCATTGACAATACTTACAGCCTCTTTTGTTCTCAGCCCATTAATCACTGTCTCAGGTTAGGGAGTTTAAGAACAATTTAGTAAGAATATAACTTCAATAAAGCTTAAGAAAAAAATAACTGTTTCTTTTTTAAAATGTATAGATATGCCTTCAGCTATACTTCAGAAATGGTTTAGAATTCATTTCTAAGCCAGAAACTGTAACAATACATCTTATTATTAAATGTGAAACACAGAGATTCTGCTGCCAAATAAATCTGCAGTAGTACAAAGTCCGCCAGGACTATCTTCTGTTCCACCTCCGAGTTTTTTTCATCACTTGCTGCCTAAGGCCCGATTCCTGCACTAACTTTACCCACCTCCAGAGCCTCTCTCCTCCGCCTCCTCCCTTCCACTCCTATTGTTCAGTTATTTGTTAAATCATTTTTGTCAAGATAATTGGACTTTCCAGAGCTTGATGCACCGATTTTAGGTGAAAGGGACATATTTACTTTCTCACACAGAGCCAGTGAATCAATTTCCCTCCTGGCAGCCTCCCTCTAATGAAAATATTTTTCTCTCTTTTTACTTAAAAGCTCATAAATACCTCTTTGGTAGAGAAAATCTCTAACCTTTGTGCCTCACTGCCGCACCTTCGTGAATGACAAAATGAACTCACCAAAGATATAGACTTCAGAAAGACAAATTGTGTATTTAAACAAGTTTGCCTTCAGCACTCCCTTCCCTATTTTACCTTCTGCAGAGCTTACCCATTGCTCTTGCACCTGCACCCCTTCCTTGTGCCCAGAGCGTTTTTGAACAGAGGTGAAAACACCAGGAGCAAAAGATTTTTTCTTCCTCCTAAACACAGGACATCAACAAATATCTGCTAATGCCAATGTATATTATTTTCTGCTTCTTGGCTCTTGGAAAGTTTGTGATTGATGTTATCAGGACTGGGTGGATATCTGGGAAAGCAAAGCATTTCTATTGCACCTGTTGCACTGCAGAATGTCCTGGTGAAAAGATAGTGAATGGATTAAACACACTGCTTCCACCTTTTGTTCCTTGGTAGCTTTTTTCATTTCAGAGTAATAACGATGGAAGTAGCACATACTTATGTTTTCCTAAGATATTACAACATTTCAACAATGGTAGACTCATTTAACATCAATTTTGTACCACGACCTAAAAAAGACCCTTTCTTCTGAGATGACTAAAGAAGCTTTACCTTTACATTTCCCGTAAGGAGAAGGGAGAGCAAGAAGTGGACAGCTGTGGGTTAAAAGGAACTCACGCCTTGGAGTCTGCTAAAGTAAAACCCCGTGTGGACACATACTTGCCTAGATACTTAATCACCTAAATGCACCTCTGGCCCTACTTCACCTTTGCTCCTAAAAGCCCATATTTGCACACAGAGACACATGCAAATCCATCTTGCCTCACACTAAGTGTCAAGTGCCACAGGCTCCACTGTAAAAGCATTCCCTCCTTAGCTCATGTGACATGGATTCCAATTTTAGCTTTTGAAGACCCTTGATTTTTAACAAATCCCTTGGAGATTCCCAAAGCTGAGCCCAGAGAAAATGCCCAGAGAAACTTGTTCATATTTTGAATTAGTCCTTGCTTTTGAGCATGAGGGTAGACTGGAGACCTCCATAGGTGTCTTCTTACCTGAAAGCTTTTATGGTCAGTCCCTGCCATAGATGTCCAAGGGGACTCGTAGAAGTCCTCCCAGCATAGAAGCAACAGGCACCATCTGGCACTCACTGCATTTGCATCAACCTTCCAAAATAAATGAGTATTAATTAAGTAATTGCAATTGGACCTGCATGCTGGGAATGTGAATGCTACTGTGTATTATCTGGGAATCACTGGCTATAAATTTCCATTGCAAAGTAATGTTTCTCATTCTTATAAAAGCTAAGTAATCTTCACTTTTACAAGGAGATAAGAGTAAATAATTCTGCAAGTAGCTGTATAACAAATGTATAATAAATTACTAATAGATTATTTTAACTGCACTTTCTTTACTGTACTAATGAAACAGGCAAAGCATCCACTACCAAAGCAAGTTTTTCTCTCCCAGATATTTGATTTTGTACATGCACACAAACAGACATGTATCTTTATTTCAGCTTGCAAATATCAAGCACTTCATTTTTCTACGTGAGTGTCTCAGCATGTTGCTGGAACAATAAATATCTTATTCAGAAGATTTGTCCATACAGGTGTTTTTTTTTCCACAGACAACAGAGATGCATTCCCATATGAAAGCAAGTTGTATTCATTCTGTTCCCCTAGCAGGTCATTCTTATAAGACAGTTTGTCTTCTGTACTAAAGCTATGCCTGAAATCTCTGCCTGGACTTCGCTGATTAAAATCTGGTCTTGCAATGAAGTTCAGTGTTCACTTCCAATAGGGTGTATAAAATGAAGAAAGGTGATAGCTCCCGTAGTTTTTCTTGTACAAGAGTGGAACATTTACAGGAATGCTCTGTAGTGCCCCTTTTTGCAGCATTCTTGAGCAAAGAACTTCAGCTGCCATCAGGGTGGCTTACTGATACCCAGTAGTACCTTTAGCTTCAGTAGTTGTTCAATTATTAGACTTGACTTATTAGAGTTCATAGCTCAAAACTGAGACGAGCTCCTCATGCCTGAAACTTCTCTAGAAATGAAAGGAGAATGTAAAGTAGTTTCTTTCTTTGCATGCCACAGTCTTCCAGAAAATTGAATTTTTCTCTGCCATAACATTTCTACTCTTTGATGATTCTCAGGCAGATATGTTTCTGAAGATAGTGTTTGCTGAAATTATTATTTTTTGTATTGTTGATGGGGGGGGAAACAATCCTTCATTCTTTTTCTTTGTAAAGATTAATAGCTTGACAGTGGGTAGGTCTAAAGTGATACTTGCAGTATACTTGTACCACAAGTAGTTGAGGATTTTAAGTGACATAAAAGCTGGAGAAATAACTTATTTAAACAAACTTGAATAATTTGTACAATTAACAAAGAGAAGAGAGAAGTTTCACAGTGTCTCCTGAATTTTCCCCCAGATAAATCTGAAGCGAAGAATAAAAAGTACACTTGGTGACAGAGAGGTATCACTAAAATGAAGCAGAAAAAAGAGTTGAGGATCAGGCCTAAATTCAAATTACTTATGTTATGGCATAATCTGCCGTACCCTTCTTATGCTACAAGGTAGCTGCCAGCTAGTTCTACTGCAACACCAAGAAAGGCAGAGATGATGGGGGAAGAGCAGTACAAAGCGATTCTAAGATTATGTGCAAAAAAAACACAGAAGCCCCAAATTAACTGAGATTAAGCCATTAACCCTGCTAAGATTCAGTTTTTATTTACACTACACAGAGGTCAAGGGCATAATAACCATTTTATTAGTATGGATTTCCAGTCCTTTTGTAAGTCTGTGTCATAGGCTTAACGCTAAGTAGATGTACAAGTTCAGAGTGTTAATTATTCATTCAGCAGAAGCAGAAACAAAACCTAATTTGGAATGAGAAGCATCATTGCTGTCAGCGACCTTTTCTGGTTTAATTACAATTCCCTGCCTTGGCTTCTTCACGGAGTTCCTCCTATATTTTTCATATATTTAACTCCAAGCTCTTTAAAATGTTTGCTCTCATAGACAGTTTAAAGAAAAAATATACTTCACCAGAAAATATTCTAACTGCCATAGCTTCCTCCTTTTTTCTGAACAAAGTACATAGAAAACAGCTTATTGGCATTTTTACCTCTAAATTTGCAATGCCATTCAGCCCCTGCTGAACTTCTTTTCCTGTAAGTGGAAGTTTTAAAGCTTAAAAAGGGTAACTTTGAGCAGAAAAGGATCGAGATATTAATCTACTAGAAATGTTTCAATATTCTGTCATTTATTTTCCACATCCAGTGTGTGTGTATCACTTAGGGTATGTAACTGTTAAATCTCCTGATTTTGCAGGGAAACATTTTTATCAATTATTTCTTAGTTCTTTATATCTAGTGTACTACATGAAAACACATACTAAACTGAAAGCACTGAAATACATTAGAAAATTTTCTCTAAGTTGTTAAGCTTTTTAAGAGAATATTTAATAAAAACAGACAAACTCTCATAGAAGTGTCTTAAATAGGAGGAAATGAAACTAAAGTGGTTTGATTAATGCTCCCAAATGTGCTAAAAGATATTTTATTTGCAAATTTGTGTGCAATTTTCATTTGTTTTAGAAAAAAAAGATAGATTCTTTTATCCAAAGAAAAAAAATACCAACAGTTTTTCAACACTAACCATTTTTTAAAAAGTAAATAAAGTAAATATGACTTATTAAAAATCTAAACAGCAAGCAATACCATAGCATGCCTGACTAAATCTATGCTGTTATGATTCTGTAAATGAATTAATAAAATTAGCTATGATTATGCACTGCAGAATGAGATTTTGATTTACAGAGTAGAAACAATTCAGCGCAGGGCTAGATCTTCAAAATAGGTTGGTACACAGACCCCTGCAGAATGTTTGGAGCCTTACAGTAAATGTTTGCCAAAAGAAGTCTTTGGACAATGTAATACATCCATTATAATGTCTGCCTCTTCATAATAAACTGACTGTGAAAATAGCCATTGGCCAAGAGTACTGCTTGTGAACCTGAAGTAATCAACATCTATATTATGATTAAGAATAAGAGCAAATTATAAACGTCGAGATTCAAAACCAGCAGTCCCACTTAAATAGCTTTTAGTATTATTCCAGGTCTGCACATCTGAAAATTATTATATACATGATATACTAGTGGGAATATGAAAAGTATTATTTATTGGTGCTTGGTATTAAGTAAAAAATTATTTCAGTAACTAAAGTCCTCAGGCTGAGTATTCGTTGGAATGATACATCTTATTGCTCAGCCAGCTTATGATACAAAACTGAAGCTATTTTTTCTCTTTTAACGCAAAATATTCGTAAAAGAAAAACTGCCCTATTTCCTCCAAAGCCTGAAGTAAGTAAACACCTAGTTCAAAAAACCCCATCTTTGGCATTCTGTCATTGTTCTTGTACATTCTCTGATGGTATTTGAACATCTTCCTTCAGTAGATGGAAACAAACATGTTTTTTTCCCAAGTTTGTAATTATTCTTTTAGCCATTAGAGGCTTCTGACTTTCAGACAGCCACACAGTAATTAGCAACAGGTTTGCTGTCAGCTCCTGTGCCAAGGCAGGGATGGGAGACGCACCAGCACCTGCAGCACCAGTACAGTAACTCACCGGACACAAGAGGGGCGAGACGGGGGCCAGCCAGGCCTGGTCTGCTTTGGCTGTTGGCAATAGGAAGGCATCTACAGAGTCCTTGGACTTGTGAAATACAGTGATTGGCATCACAAGCAGTGGTAATTACTGACTTGTCTGATTTCACAACCAGCCTCACAGCGTTAAGGAAAGGATTATAATTCTACTAAAGCCTCCACCACCAGGATTCTGCCCGCTACATGGCATTTGTCAGATCAGTTATTAGTGTCGTATTATTTAGTGTGTCAATGTGGAGGTAAAATTTATTGCACTAGCTATGGATTTCAACATTTTGATAATATACTGGAGCTCCTAATGTTTCCACGTAGTTGGGGAAAGAGGCAATCCCAGTCAGCTGAAATGGAAGTTACAGCTATTAACAACCCCATATTTTACCAGGATGATGTCACATTGTTGCACAGTGACTTTTCCTCTTCCTCCTGCTAAGCAGCCTAACCATGAGACACTCTTTCATTTTTTTGCAGTACCTCAGAGCCAAATACATAATATTTTCAAATGTCAGCACTGTGTAGGACATAAGAATGGTGAAACTACGTGCAGGTACGGGAAGCACTCAGCACCATGTGAGGGCAGCTTTCTCCTGGTTTGGACCTGCATTGATATATGATGGTATTGAGGAAATGCCAGGCCATGCAACAGAAAAATTGGCCTGAACTGTTTACTGAAGTAAAAGTACTAGTGTTATTAACAGAAACAGTGATTTAAGCATGATCCAGTACATGTAACTCTGACGTGTTTTTTCAAAAGATGTAACCATTTAAGTCCAGCTTTGGAATAGTACTAAAATAGGCCAGGGACAGATTAGGGAAGCTTAAACTAAGTCACCAGCCTA
>Ga0181612_141720_pt1 | contig 33247 bp, 6 predicted proteins | sample HoacroProtozoa21_FD_119630 | JGI IMG/M metagenome (GOLD analysis project Ga0181612, IMG submission 119630) | Hoatzin crop microbial communities from Cojedes, Venezuel. Combined Assembly of Gp0051906, Gp0051904, Gp0051908 | reverse complement strand
GAGGCTTGTTAAACTGTTGCTCAATATTTCTGCGCTATCTGACTGTACTTTGAAACAAGGAATATTTGATATCTGCTTGGTAGAAAAGTAGCACGCGGGAAAGTGATGTTCAGTTTGAGATTAAGGAAACTAAATCTAGAAGCCTATGCATATAAGCGTACCTGTGTATTGGGTATCTAAGATGTCATTCTAGTCAGTGGATATTTAGTGGAAACCTAGGGAACAACTCAACTGACCAGGCAGGAGGAGCTTGACTGACTTGCCCACAGAGAGGCAATCGATGTGGTTTGAGATATCCCAGGGTACACAAGACATCCAAGCTTACTTGGAAGATATGACTCGGAAACCATGCTCCATACCCTTCTGGGGAATCAGCTGGAGGCCAGGTGGGTGTCTTCCAGGACACTGCAAACATCACTACTCACCTATGCATAAGCAACCAAAACAATCTGTTGGTGTCTGGCTAAAGGAAAGCTGAGCAGTGCCACTGACAGTAATACGAGGTTAGACACCGAGTGCATGTGGAGTTATGGATCTTTATGTGTCTTAGTTTCAGCTGGAATACCATCCAAAATGTGGATGCCTGGAGTATGACTTAATTGGGAAATAAATTTTGCTCTTAACTTGAGTTTACTTTGGACTGAGCGTTAGGAAGTGGTACCCTTGGTTAGGTTTCCAGTTTGTAGTAGCATCTAGAAGAATCATTGGGGTACAGTCCTTCTAGACTTCTTAAAATTGCAATTTGCCTCACCTTAGTGAGCTGGAAATGCTTATATGATGCTTTGCATGGTGGTTCTTAATGTAGTCGGCCAGTAGATGCAGTGTGAGACACTAACCATGATGGCAGTAAACACACTGTTGCCAGGCAGGATAGCATAAAAGAGGGGAAGATCTTCTCCAAAAGTGTAAGTAAATGCATTGAGTGCACCCTGGCATCCAGCAAAGTCAGATGCCAGCAGTAGTGTTTTGTGATGTTGCCAAAACAGTTCCACAGCACTAATTGTACACGACAAAACCGGTTATACGTAATGACAAAACTAAGTCTATTGAGAATGGGATAGCTGAATGCCTTTTTCACTGTGAAGCTCTTATTCCAGTGTCAACCCCAATAATTTCAGCTCAGCAGTATGAAAATTCAAGGCTCTCCCACAGCTGCTGTTCACACGCTACTGTCTGGCAAGCTGGCTTCCTTTCTGATTGATTTTCTTTATTGTCCAATTGAAATCTGCAAGTAAACCTCCCAGCAGCACAGTGTGGAGAGAAATGTTGTGAATTGGATAATACTATAGATTGTAGGACATGCAGTAAAGTGAATGGACAGTGGAGACAACACCTGGAAGTAAACATGAAGAATTTAGTTGTGTTAGGTGAGGGCTGTGAGTCACCACACAGCTGCATACAAAATGCAGGGAAGAGGCAGCAGTTTTGTGGGAGGTTGGATGCAAATACATGCCAGAAAATAGGAGAACATGAAATAAACAACTGTCAAATTATGCTTTGTGAGGTTAATCTAAATCCTATGTAAATCCCATATAAATCCTTAACTGAAAGATTTATTGCCTTTTAGAGATACGGGATCTGAGACTCAGAGCGGTCAGCGGTTAGTTCAAAGTCACTTGGTGAGTCAGTAGCTGAACTGAGAATGTCTAGAAGTGAAAGTATGGTCCCAGTGAAAAAAATGATAATTTTCCAGACTTCAATCAAACAAAGATTTTCCCTGGTATCTCTCCTAGCTTCCACTCCTATATCCTATTTGTCACGGCTTTCTCAAATTGCTCCATTTGGAAAATTCCCACAAGCAGTATTGACATAATTTATTGTTCAGATGAAGAAGGTTGCTTAAATGGAGGAGCTAGATGGATAACCTTTGAAGTAACTAGTGTTAGGAAAAGCTTCATGTGAAGAATCATCTATCCAACTGAATCCAAAATCCATCGATAACAACTTGTAGGGTGTCTGCACCACCAAAGTCAAATCTAAGCCCTGTCTCAAGCTTTAAACTCAACTCATATTGCTCTTCTGATTTGGATGTATAATTTGTGCAATTTCATTAATTTGCTTTTATGACATGTTTTGTGAGGTACATATGAAGTTTTCCAAAGGAAATTCAAAGCGCTGTTAATATTCATTGTTAATAAATATATGATAGTTCCCTAAAATACAGTATGTTTCATGTGTATAGAAAATATGGCACTTAATGAAGATCACTCACATAGTAATTTGGAAAAAAAAGCCCAGATTCTAACATGAGGTTGAAAACTATCTGTTGCTTGAGAACTTTATTTAGCCTACTTTTGGTTAAATACATTGAGTCTTGGGGGGTACATCTCAATGGACTGCAGTTGGAGTCATCACAGCTAGCATAGACACGAAGAGATGCTTTGTCTTGGGGAGCAAAAGCAGACAAGCTGTGAGCAAGGTGAGCAGGTCTGATAACAGTGATCAGGCAGAGTCAAGGGTGCAATGACCTCCAGATAAGTCTGTAGAAATGAGGCAGGTCAAAGGTCATGACAGAAATTCAAGTCGGTGAGTTGGGTCAAGTTCAGCATGGTACATGGCCAGGCAGGAGAGACTTACGACATAGCTGAGGCAGGCACTAAGAAACAACTGAGCTTTGACGCATCTATCAAGAAAAGGGGCTTTGCTCCCAAGGAGACATTTCACAGGTCTTTCTCACAGCACTGTGGTCCAAGAATACAGAGCGGTGCATAGAAGAGATGGCCTTGAATGCAGGCAGTGAAACCCTGGGTGGAGCAGAGCAGATTGCAGAGCCTGTTGGTGCACTTCAGATTTACACTCTGCAGACACTTTCAGTTAAGTGAGATGAACCCCACAACAGATCACAGAATCATAGAATCATGGCTTTTGGAAAGCTTTGCTCTAGATAGAGCATAGGCTATAGGATACAGATGCAAATGAAAGTCCCAACTTGATTTAGGCAGCAGAACAGATCTGAGGGTGGAGTCATGCCACCTAACCTCAACAATTGAAAAGCTAAGGTTTTTTTCCAAGCTGGAAGTACAGGCTATATTGCCAGTGAAAAAAAGAGTGATTCATCCCATCCCAGGAAAAGGTTAAAGGTATTATGCTTTTAATACGCCTTTCCTTTCACTGTAGCAGGAGTTGTTCTGATAATTTAGGAGTAGACACCTTAAGTCTAGTTGGCTAAAGTTACATGACATGTGTCCCACCTACCAGGGCAAGATAGTCAGTCTGGCTATTTCTGGCCTGAAAATGCCTTCTAAATATTGAAGATTTAAAACCTGCTTTGACTGTATCAACGACTGCAAAACAACTTCAGATCAGGACCATTCAAATCAATTTGAATGACATCAATGCAGACGGTATTATGCTCCATATCTCAGTAATTTGCTCTGTTAATTTCTCCCTGCAGTAGAAGATCACTCCAGCATTTTGGAAGGAAACATATTGCAATGCAGGCTTCTCTAATAGCAGCTGAAAAACCTCCACTGTCATTGTTTTGTTTGATTGGTCATTTATGTATATTTACAACCAGGGATGCATGATGTTTCACAGATGATTGTATTTCTGAATAAAATCCTGAAAAGAATAACTAATATGAAGGATGTTCTTATTTCTTCGCTGTTCAAGATGCTACAAGTAACAAAACAGTTTTTCTTAAATTGAAAACAAAATATTTTTAATCATATATGATACACAAAAAGAACAGAAATCTTTTTTAATAAAACTGTACCCAATTTGTAATGTTCTGATTGAATTAAGAAGAGAAAAGCAGACACAGCATTTCTGATGAAGAACCTGATTCTGTAGAACTGCTGAAAAGAAGAAAAGAACCTTTTACAAAGATTTTTTTTTTCGTTCTTTTATTATAGAAATGGGATTAGAAGGAAGGGATTAAGAACAGATATTTTATATTGTAATTTTGTTAAAGGTTGTCAGTAAAAACCGAACTTCAAAGTTCACTTCAACAGACACATTCTGTCTCTTTGATTTGCTGTGTGGATTTCTGTTTTAATGTTAATTCTTCACAAGTTCCTTCCTTCAGCACACACACATTTTTCTGTTCAATGAAGTGCAATTTTTCACACCTTCTTTTTTAGTATTTAGTATATTCTAGTCATATATAACAAGGACATTTAATTTATGTTTGTCTACAATGTCTAGAGAAATTGTATCTTAAACTGCCTGGTTTAAGATCTGTCCACAACATAATATTCAGGATAGTTTCTAGATTTCTTACATTCCTTAATGCTGATTGCAGTAGCAAAATACAAGTCTACAAATTGATTCTTTCCTGCCTCTTTGCAAAAGGCTGGGCCAGGGCTGAAATGGGCTGCTCAGACCATGTCCTGCAAGGTAGGAGAATCCAGGACTGACTATGCTATTGGGACCCAGTACACGTCTTTCTCAGATGAGTTTCTACTACCAAGGATTGGTCGATGATGATTGGTGATTGTCTATGGCTTGTCTCTGTTCAGTGTCATTTTTTTTAGGACAGTATATCTATGCTGTTGTCTCCGACGCTGAAATGAATGAGAGTTCTTCCAACACTTTTCTGGAGGCAGCAACTACTCCAGGCATGATCTTTTGCCCTGGGAGAGTAGTGACCCAGCTGCCTCCTATTTTACAGGGTAACTTTCATCCTAAAAAATTTGGGGATCAACAAGTCAACTTTTCCGTGAGCTGCAGTGAAGCTAAGGAGGTGAGTAACCCCCAGTCCCATCGGGGACTCCTGTGATCAGCACACCTCAGAACAAACAGGTCTCCTAGGGAGGATTCTCCAGGTCTGAGAGCATGCCCTCCTTCTTGCCCCTCATTGCAATCTTTTGCTTCAGTTCATATCACTTCACCAAGTGAGAGGTGAATATTGAAACCCAAGCACTCACAGGCGGTCAGTATCTCATTGTCATTGGCAAGTGGTGCTAATCCAGTCTGATGCTACTGCTGGCATGGATAAAAAATTACTGTGGTGGGTGTGAGAGTTAATCACATTCTGAAGTGCAGCTTGTTGCTTAAACATCCAGAACTCTCCACCACATGCAATATTTAGCAGAGAACTACCGTACCTGACAGATGTACCAAATGAATGGAGTAATAATTTCCTTTCGTAGAAAGATGGTTGAAATGAAACAGACTTTGCTGCTGTGTCTGATAAGTATGAAAATAGTCTATTAACATACCAAATGCTAAAGGAGGCAGTTAACAGATGCACGCCAAAAGGTACCTCTGGGTCTGTATCTCTTTTTTTTTTAACAGCCATGTTTTCTGTTTGGGAATTTTTATCTTTATTTGCTTCTGGAAATCATCATATACTGAAAAGAGGTAGTGGCACAGGGGGCAGAGTCTGGGAGATTTTCAGTTTGCTTGAATGAAAAATGAAGCTAGGCTGGTAGTGGTAGTTTTCAGGGCAGGGAAATGATTGTATCATAACTTTGGGGAAAAAATACAAGGCATAATTTGTACGGACTCAAGTCTGGTACCTTCTAAGGAAAAAAAATAACAAAATTATTATCAATAATTGCAAGGCTTCAAGTCAATCCTGGCTAGGACTGCTTTTGTGAATCACCTGCAGGGAGTTACAGGATATTAATAGCATTTTTGCCTCTGTAGCTTTCTTCAAAAGAAAGCATTTGATATAAGGGAAATTCATCTGCATTGCAGGGCTCTTCCCTCTGCCTCCTTTCTGCTTTTGTTGTTTGCCACTAGCTGCCAGACACTTTTCTTCAAATCCCTTAACGGCTGTGAATGGAAACATAGCTCTGTGTGGCTCTGATGCTACCCAAAACCTGAATTCATTCTCCATCTGTGACACAGATTCTGGGTGACATTAATCTCCCCCTGAGCATCCGCTGGCCTTTCATCCCTCCTGCATTGAGTGCAAGTCTTGGGGACAGGGGCCTTTCCCACAGTACGTGTGCTTGTGTGTATGTAATTGCAAACACAGAGCATCCAGCATAATACATCCCTTGTCTTGGCTACGGCATTAAGCTGCTATTGTAGCACAGAAAAAGAGGAAAAAAGACAAATGTTTGGCTAAACAGCCAAATGAATGAAGGTAAAGAAAACTTTGACTGAGGAGGATGGATTGGAATAGATTAGTTCAATTATGAAAGAGAGGACTGAAAGAGAGCACAATTCTCTACACTCTCTGACTAGAGCAAAAAAGATTCCATTCAGTCTTTAGGAAGAAAAATATCCTGTTGCGAAGAATACCAAAAAAACTGAGTGCCTGTGGAAGTGACACTTGTTCTATACATCACTGCCCATTTTTAGCCACAGGTTATCAAATACCTTGAGAAGTGGTACAGGTGTCAATAGTGGCTTGAGAACGGAGTAGGGCTGTGCACCAAATGAGGAGTTAACAGCTTATATTTGAACACCTTCTTGCTGGGCAGTGAAATATTAGTCTCTCAGATGAACCTGCTTACATGCAGGAGGATGGCCAGTGTTCCTCAAATGAACAGAGGAGGGCCTAGGAGGTATCGCAAGGAGTCAGAGGAGTTTGTGAAATGTTGACAAAGGTGGTATTAGGTGAAAACTGCTCTGTCCTTCACAGTAAGATGGTAAGCCAACAAAGTGCTGGCTACCTAATTGCTGGCAAAACCACAGTTTCTCAAAGGAGGGATGCTTTCAGCTACAGATATTAGTTACAAACACCTCTCAGCCCCCACTTTACGGAGCAAAGATGCTGCTTACGTGGGAAAGGAAATATTGAGGGAGGGGAAGGTATCAGAAGCCACGGAGTAGCATATCTCTGGAGTTCTCCCCTATCCTTAATTTCTCTAAGCTGTATCAGCGAGCTTTGCACACAGAGATTTGCAAAGCCCTGCTTAGTATGGCATGGCTGTACTGAGCAATTAAGCAGAACTGGGGATGGGGAAAGAAAATAGTAACCAGCACTATAGCTGATGGCAGGACTAGATAGCCTCCCATCTAATGGCTGTTCTGATTACATTTCTTACGCCTAAGGGAAATCTTGTAGGGTAGATTAGTATTAATTTTCATTATTAATTTTCAAATAAACACATTTCAGTAATTTTAATGTGAATTTAATTTTCTTAACCAGTCAGAGAAGTAGAATCAAAGAGAGTTGCAACGACCCACGCTCATCCCGCCTTGGATCATGTGAGACACTGCATGGGTTGGGGTGAAGATCACGCCCTTGTGTCAGACTCCATGTGTCCATGTAGGAGCTGGGATGCTGGTGGGACTGAACCACTGTCCCCTGCTTCCGGCATGATAGTTCCCATGGCAACAGCCTGAGAAGGAAACTCGGAAATAAACACATCCTGATGGAAATTTTTACTTGATTAAGAAAATACTTTATCAGAAACAATAGTCCTAGCTAAACTTGGCATCTGGTCATCATAAGATATCAGTCAGCCCATGTCTTTATCTTGCTTGCGATGTTAGTTTCATGATGGCAACTTAAGGCCGCAGATAAGGACTCCGTTTCCTCACCCCACTAGCTCTGGATGAGATTTCAGGTGCAGCACAGACCTTTTGCTGATGTTCTGCTCTGGGCTTCCCAGGTACTATCCTCAAGCCCAAACTTTTGTTGCAGAATAAGGAAAGAGCACAAGTCAGCTAGGAATATACCCCAGGACATTGCTGTCCTGAACTGAGTTTGATCTGATTGCTCAGAAATAAAAATTTTTTCCACCTTCTACAATGAAACACCTCTGAAGTTAAATCTTCCCACCATCTAAGATAGCACAGTTGTTTGGGCCAGGTTCTGATGGATATCATCGTGTGAAAACATCTCATGGGTTAAGAGACATCTTATACTGTGTCTGTGTTGCAGTTCTTTTGCCTTCACATTGATGTTATTGAAAGCAGAGCCCAAATCTTTCCATTTATTCTTCTGTAATAAATCATGCAAGCCATCCAACCCGGATTTCTCTTCTCATTGTTTGTACACAGATCAAAACTCATGCTATATATACTGCCAGCACATTATAGAACTATTTGAAATTTATTTAACCTCTGATTGATTAATCTTACCTAAAACTTAATTGTACATGGAACCAACCATTCTTTTCACTTTCCCACTCACCCAGCACACGTAAGGCTGATTTATTTTCACTCCAAATTCATTACATCGCAAATAATTTTATCTTCCTTAACCTCCATAGAGACCTTCCTTACGAATTAATATATAACATAAATGTTTTATGGGAACTAAATTAGAAGACGATGTCAAATCATGTTTTAAGTATTACAAACTACTTCTAAGAAGTTTTTATCCAGAGATAACAGGTGGGTACGAAGGAAATGTGCAGCTCTCCGTTACTGTGAAACGAGACAGATTGCTCCAAAATGACCCTTTGAAAGTCGGCATGTTTAGTCTAAATTGAAAATCCTTAAACGCATTGAGGTTGCTAATTGTTCATGGCAAGGTTGCTAAATATGTAAATTTCTAATTAAAATATAAATTAATCCTCACAAACGAATACGTGCTATCTGCAGAACGATGAGCAAAAGTTTTATGCCACTAATTAATGTTATCGCCTATTAGTTGTATTTACTTAAGTAAATAATTTATGCTGCTTTGCTTTTTCTGATATATACCAGCCAATTTTTTTTTTTAATGGTATCACTCTAAAATAATTACTGTCCTTTTGAACCTTCCCTGTGTATTTCAGACTTGTTGGGTTGTCTTTTAACATGGTAGCAATTTAATTGAAGCTATTTTTCCATTATTAACTTTATACTTAATATTGTGGGATAGGAGGAGAAAGAGTTGGAAACTGCTTTGAAACATTACAAAATTACAAAAAGTCAATACTCATTATATTCAGAGTCTTGATGGATTAGATAATTATTTAGCATTCCCAGCTTTGATGTTTTTATAGGACAGTTGAATAGAATATAACTGTTGCATTAAAAGATTCTAGTTATTTCTGTATTAATAAAGCATTATAAATGCACTGGCATTCATCTCGTAGGTATGAATATGTATAATGACATTGTCTGCACTTCAGCCTGGTTTTCTAAGGGAAAATATGTCTTTTTGTCCCGTTGTGTATATAATGTTACCATGTAATAAATAGTATGCAATGAATTATCAACAGCAGTGGGAACAGAAAAGAAAGACAAACATTATTTATGAATGGGACTGCAGCAATTTCAATTGAAATTCAACAAGGTATGCTGTTCAGCAGGAAATTCCTTGCCATCAAATATCGTTATTTGGGCAGCTTTCTAGTTTATATTTGTTAAGAGCCTTTTCCAGTCTGCCCTCTGAATGCAGCTGATGGATTAATTTTCCCTCTTCAGGTATGACTGCTTGGAGAAAGATATCAACCATCATAAATTCATAGCAAAGCTACTCTGCTGACTTGGTTGCATCTCATATTCCTCCCAAGGGCCAGCTCAGTACTTGCACTAGATCTCTCTCAGCAGGGAACTGTTTCCTAACAACAGATGGGGTAAGCAATCATTTGCCTGAGCAAATCAAGAGAGAGAATCCACTTCAGCCTTTCCCACTGGGATCAATTCCCGCCTTCTGAATGCCACATGCAAAGCAAGTCCTGCCAACAAATTGCAAGCTGCTACTTCAGTATGGGGTTTGTTCCCCCACCGCCCTCACTCCTGGAGCCTGGCTTGCTCCAGTGTCCTGTTTACTGATACCATTAACTTTTATGGTATTACACTGGTAAATGTTTATGGCTGGTCTTTGATGGATTAAGCTTTAATGAGGTTTTCACTAAACACAATTGCATGCTTTCTAACCAGAATCTTGCAGTAACCCATGAGGAATTAAAATGCAAATTCATGCCACTCCTAACTTGAATTAGCTTTCTCAGAAAATACCTGGTTGAAATATCAATCAGTTAATTTGATATCGGCTTAGCCCCCACCCAGAAGGAATCTACCTAGGATGGGACAAATAGAAAATGAACTATTCTATGCTGAAAATTATTCTCCTTCTTTCAAATTGTGATCAATTATTTAACGGGTAAAGAAATGAAAATGGGAGTATTTGAGTTTATTAAGAAGTATCCCGCAGGGTGTTATATCACAGTGCCTACTGAGATCGGCAATTAAAGTGAAAAAAGAGGAGTTCATTTCACAACAGGAGTTTGGGGTTTCTTGGTTCAGTTTGGTGTGGTGTTTAAGATTGTTTATTGGCTTCACTGTGTATGAGCTTCATTCAAGAGTTACTGTTATTTTAAAGTTTCCTTTTTTTACTTAAACCAGTCTTCAGGATGTGGAGGAGGCTCTAGGAGAGTTCTTGAGGAACTGGCAAGGCCAGGATCACTTCTCAGAAAACAGCTTAGAGTGCAGGTTGTACTAAATAATACTGATCAAGGAGCACATTCATTGTATCTTCCTCCAGCCTTGTTGCACCACCTACTTACACTGCTTTGAGATTTATATACCACTGGAATATTAACACAGTGGTGCCAGTTGACTTTCCTGTCAGGTAACATCCTATGGGTTCCCATGTAGGTTGTCTGTAAGTCTAACTGGTTTGTGTGTTACGTTGAATTATACATTGACAGCTAAGTCCAGTTTACATTTCAGCCTCTCTTTTTCTAGTGATCGCACCCTGCTGCCTAAATAGCCACTCTGATTCTGTTGTTACTGTAGGATTTATGCACAGGTAGCATACCATGGCCTTCCTCTTCTCTTAGATGTTGCGTAGACTCGCAGCTGCTAAAAATCACATTAAAAATGTTTGAAGAAACATCAGATTAAACTCCTTTAAATCTATTTTAATGGGTTGTGCTATTCCATTCTAATATTTTAATCTCAGCTTTATGATCAATTTCTTATAAGAACACTAGCAATATTTAGCTTTAGGATTAATTCCTTATAAGAAGACCAACAATCTTTTAGCCAAGGAATGTAGTGAATACAGTTGTATGGATTTTTAAATGCAATCAGAAAAGCTGCTGGGCACCATTTGATAATAAGCATCCAAACAAATGATAAGAAATTTCTTTTCTGTGTTGTACATGGTTTGTGAGACAAGTACCAGACTGCATGGGTCACTGGTCTGCCCAGAATGAAAGTTTCTGCTTATATAGGGAAGTTCTCCATACAATTTCAAAATGTGTAAGTCTCATCCTTCACTAATGTGCAGAAATCTCCTGAGTTGAATTAAGCAGCTGTTGGAAAGTACACAGAGACGTTATATAACACTTTCTCAAGCATGGTAAAAAAAAAAATCATCATTCACTAGAAATTTCTAGAGACATAAGTTATCCAGAAGTATCTGTACTTAACCAGAATCTTCCCTTTTGTTGGTTAAAAAGCCACCAAGAGTTTTTTTAAAAAATAAAGAATCTTTATTACATTATTCTACAGTAGTTTTACTGCTGATATAGAGCCTTTCACCTGGAGTTCTCAGAATAAAAATAAACGAAAATTTTACCGCATTTATTAAAGATACACTTTTATTGGTCTGAATGTACTGAAGAAGTTAAGCAGGACTATATTACATTTACATAAAAGCAACATTTCTATTTATAATGGTGCTCAGAGCACAAGATTGGGCTGTGTTTGCAGAGAGGCAAGGGGTTCCTGCTGAAGTTCAAGCAGGGCTGTGCTCCTTCTCGTGTTTGATGATTTGATGTTACTGAGCTTAGTTCATGCTTCATTAGGAAGATAAACCTCCCCGTTGTTGCATCACACATTTCCATTCCCCAAACACATCTACCTACAGCATAGATGTCTTTCAATATTTTTTTATTGAGGCAAGTGTTTTCAATACTTTAGTAATGATACATATTTTTTAAAAAGAAAAATTTTAGAATGTTAAAGATAAGGTTTACTCTTTAAAGCAAACTTTTGTGTTTTTCCAGTGCACGTGTCTTAACTTTGCCCAGACACATGAACTCTCTCCTTTACTTGTATGCATGAGGGGAGTCCCTTCAGCACCCTCCCACTGCAGTCAGAAATGCAGCACATTTACGCACGGATATGAATTCAGTGTAATGTGTAACGATGGAGGAAAGCTGGTGGGGGAAGGACGCAACAGACCTTGCTCGTTCAATCACAACTGTTTGAAATGACATTTAGAAGGTAGCAACAGGCAGCACTTAACATTTACGAGGAATTGCCTCCTTGCACTCCTGGGGCATTAAGTGTTCATTGCTGTCTGTGTAGGAGGGGTAGTGTGTGGAAAGCGCAAATTACAGCAAGTATTTACTGTTTCTAAAGGTTTGTTGAATGCCAAGAGATTCTTTCTGCTTTGTTCCTGGAGAGGGTTTTACGCTTGCAGAAAGAAAGATTAGCAAAATATATGTAGAATGATAAGTGGAGCAGGAGAATCTATCCAGAAGTACGATGCGATTCTAATCTGGTTTACCAGAAAGTACAAGGACTCCATCGGAGTCTGATGCTTTTTCACTGACATATTTCACACTGAAAACTCCCCTGTTTGAAAGCTGTAAAGTCATCTATACATAAGACTTTATTCCTTCATCTTCTATCTGCCACCAAAACTGATATACAGAACTTTGCTGCTCCAGTGAATAAAGACAGCAGAATGACAGCTTGTAGCTTTAGTTTCTTTCTGTGATTGTCTTTTTCTGGAGGTGTCCTCTCCGTGTTACCAATGTGATCTTGGGAACAAATGGGAGAGAAAGTTAAACGCTTGAACTTTTAGTGTTTCATGATGGGGTGTGACTATGAGCCAGCTTAACGCAGAAGATGTGTAGTCTGCTTAGCATGACACCATGCCTCACAGTATAAATGGCACATTGTTGCTATAAATTTCTACATCCCTGACTTCTGTGTCCATTCAGTTACAGCCTCTGCATTAGGCCTTTCTACATTTTCTCTTGGTTATTGTAAAAGCTGGAATGCTTAAAAACTTTGAGGAGCGCTGCAAGAACATGTGGGTGAGGATAAAAATCCCCATTGTTGGCCCCCGTGAATCATAGCCAACTTCGCTGCAGAATTAGACACAGAAAATTGTCTTTCTGGTTTTTGGTGAACTAGCAAACAAGAGACTTACCTTAGACTTTTCAAGTTGCAGGGGTTGCAGATAAGCACAAAGAAATGCTCTGTCAGTGGCATTGGTTACATCAGCCCAGCTCAGAGCATGCAGTTCTGAGTAAATGGCAAAGCTGCTCTGAAAAAATAATGTCAAAAGACATTTAAGCTCTTTCTGCAAACGGACAGCACACTCTGGCTTATTTCCGTACAATCATAATCAGGTGGAGAGTCAGACAGATGAAGAAAGGGATAGACAAGATCTCTCTATCTCTGCTAGTAATGGCCCTGTGGATGCAGCCATGGATCTGATTTGCCTTTGTTGCACACTGCTGACTCGTGCGCAGCTTGTTGTCCACCAGCACCTTCAGGTCCATCTCAGCAAGGCTTCTCCGCAGAATATTGTCTTTTTTCTATGTTTTCTTTTAGAAAATTTGCATAAAATGTCAAAAATCTGTGGATATTTTAGTAAACATATGTTTGAAATTTCTGACCAAAAATAATGCTTTAAAAAGTATCTGCCAAGTCTTATTCCCTTTTCAGCTCTGTGTAGTCAATTGGTACTTGAATGGTTCTTCAGCCTTCACATCTAACCTTCCATTTATAGATGCAAGCAAACAAATGACCCAATTTCCAGAAAATCTGAGTGGCCACAATTGACTTAATTTCTCTGCAAACTCTTCAAACAGCTCTTGAACAGATAACCCCCATCTCCAGATTGAACCTACTGCATTGTCAGGTGTATTATTCACTGTCTGTGTAACACTTCAGGCTCTTCAGATGTAGAGCGTTATAGTCATTCAGAAGAGTTCAGTGAAAAATGGAAACAATTCTGTGGGAGGCTATCACAGAACATTTTCCTACTTTTTGTTGAAGTTTCAAATTTCCTGACAGTCTCTGGTTTACTTTCAGAAAACCCCTGATTTTTTTTTTTTTTTACTATATGGCAGAGGAATAGCTGAATTGGTTAATAAAGCAATTGCTGTGTGTCATTAAAGGTTTTTAAAACATGAAATGTGGACAGTCCTGACCTGAACTAAATATCAATAGGTAGAAAAAGGGTTTTGGCACTGCCCTGTGACCTACCTGGGTGCCACATAAGAGCAGAAGTCCTCTGCCCAAAGCCAGACTAGATGTTCCTCATGACTGTTGACTTGTGTGCCAGTACACGATCATTGTTTCCATTCCCTGTGCAGCCTGCTGTAGGTGACCCTGCTTCGGCAGGAGGGTTGGACTAGATGACCCACAGAGGTCCCTTCCAACCCCTACCATTCTGTGATTCTGTGCAACGCACGTACCCACACAACCTAGCAGACTAAAGAGGCGTCAGTGAGGAGGGGGTGACAGAGCCAGGGCCTTCAGGCAACACAAAGGACAAGAGGGAGACCTGCATTCACTGAGTTCAGTCTTACAGCACCTGACCAAGGAAACAGTGTTTGCTGCTGGTGGGACTGCCTACGGCATTCAAGCTTATAAGTGACATTCCTTTCCTGCGATAGCATTTTTAATATATATTTCTGATCTAAAGCATACTGAGAAGACTTTTAAGGCAAGAAAAGGCTAACCAGGCAACAAAGGTGATCTTATTTATTCTAGGGTGTGACAGAGCATCTTAATTCTGCATGTATTAGCTTCCCTAATGAGGAAATGGATCATTATCAGTACGGTATCATTATAAAAATGCATATAACTCTGACATCTTGATTCTAGTTGGTGATTTCTGCTGTGTTCCTAGGTAATTAGCTGTGAGTCCCTTCCTGGCTGGAAACATTTAATGTTAGACCTGAGATACCAAACACAGCACAGTGGTTTGCTTGAGTCCATCTCCAGTTCTCATTTCTTTCTGTAAATAGAAAACATTTGGCAAAAAAAAGTCTTTCAAGCCATGTCAGGTTTTGATTTTGTTTTTATTTGTGGCACTAACAGACATCAATATTTTACAATATATAATATATAGTCACATTAAACGCAGATGGCTAAATATTCTCGTGCCTTCAACATTACACAGCTATACATTTTAAATTTCAGCTCCAAAACAAAAGAATCTGCCACCACTCCGGTCTGTGATTATAAAAATGTACATATACAAACGTCCTCTTCTTCAGTTTCATTACAATGTAGCAAATGTGAAAAAGCATTTTCATTTGTCCTTTTTAAATTAATCAATTTAACGAAATATTTTCAAAATATGTACAACAACAACTACCAAAGTAGTTAACAGCTGAAAAAGATGCTGCTATAAATACTCGCGAGACAACGTACAACAGCCAGACGAACTGGAAACAAAGGGCCAGCTTACGCAGGACCTGAACAAGAGATGACAAAAGTCCTGGTTACTGATATAAACCACCTTCGCTTCATTTTGCAGTGCAGGAATGAACTCTGAATGTTGGACCTCTACGCATACTCTGAATCTTCTTTATAACCTTCACAATCTGTTGCAAATAGAGATTCTTTAAGGTGTCTCAATATTTTTAAAGTGCCATGAATGTTACTAGGGTTCAGTAGATCTATGCTTATTAGCATTCTATACATCATACCCCATAAGTAACTTTTCAGCAGACACTGTCTCACTTGCATTACTGATTGCGTGCTTTCTCAGAGCTCCGCCAGAGATACAAAGTTCATCTAATTTTAAGAACCAATTACTTCAGCATATGACAATTTAGGTCCTTCATAATGTACAAAAACTTTCTTCTTGTGATTGTTTTTTATAGATCTTTATCCTGTTTTTCACCCTCATTGCTTACAGTCCTTTTCCAAATCAAGAAAGAAGCAAGTAAATAGTCTGAAATAGTCACATACTTCTACCAACTTGAAACGAATATTATTTTTCAGATAGCTAGCAAAGCCTTTTAATTTTGCCCATAAACACAATTAAGTATTAACACAGGACTGCATAGTGTTTATATTCTTATTAACCTGCCAACAAGAAGAGTTTATTGGCAACCTTAAATATTCAGAGGCAAAACACAATTCCTTGGCACGGAAGCTTTACAGCAGAGCAACGTATTTTCCCCTTAGAACCATTATGCAGGAACACACAGAAAATTAACTACAACTTATTTTGGCTTGTAGACAGGAGAATAAACTAAACTTCTGGATGTTTTTTGCCACTTCAGACCTTGAATGATGACTATGGGTGCATGCGGGGTTAGATTTTCCAATTACTTGTTCCTTATACATGATTCAAACGAGCAGAGGGACCTATAACAAAGAAAAGCACATGATCATTCAAGATATTTTTAAACCTCCAAGTGTTGACACTGTTAAGCAAACATTCTCCTGTGGGGCTGTTTTCAAGCCTAAGTCTCTTCATCAGCTCCTTGAGACTACTTGAAGCTTATGTGCTTTTTTCTAGCTATATCAGTTGTTCCAATGAAAGGTGTTATCCTTCCCTAAAACCCTCACACCTCACACATCCTTAGATATTAGGGCTGCAATTCAGTGATTACTGGAACATAGGTGATTTATTTTTCTGTGAACTTCCTTCATTTTGTGGAATGAAGAGAAACCCTGGCTGCAAGTATGCAATATCTGACAGTCAAAATCTGTTCAGTACTGGTGAGCTGTCACTGGTCATAAAAATCAATTGATGAGTACTTTGCTTCCTGATTAAATGAAGGAAGTTCCCGAAGGCTTTCATTCAGGAAAATACTTAAACAAATGCTTATCTTCCCTCCTAGTCCTCAGGTCATCTAAGCATATGCTTAATTTTAAATACATATGCTAGGGTGCTCTTCCAAAATCAAAGTTACTGATTCTATTAAGGTCACCACAAAAGCTAAACAGGAACAATGTATTTGATCAAGTCTAAACCATCCATTTTGGCTTTAGTATCCATGTAAGAAGCTTTGTTCTTAGGTAACAAAATACGTCACGGTACAAATTATAAGCAAGGTGAAGAGTTCAAATTAAATTTTATCTTTCAATTCAAATAGAGTAACAGCATGCAAACAACTGCCTCTCACTGTGCATGGGAACTAGAATCACTTTACAGGTTCATTTGACTACCTGTATATCAAGCTCGGCCAACCTTTTAGTGGGGCCTCCTGCCCCAATTCTAGCACACTAATGCCAACATCCGCTGCAGCTTTGAGTCTGTAATCTCCACCAGTGCACCCACGGACACTGATGATAAGAAACAGTATTTCTTCATTCACAATTATATATCTCTGATTACGTGAGATGAATAGTCTGCTGCTTGACATAAAGGTATGGAACTAGGCCATGCTTCCTAGAAGATACTCAACGTGCCATAATTCAGATTGATGCACTACTTCCTGGCAACCGACTTCAAATTATCCCAGCGTATACCAGGGACTCATTGTAATGGGTGCAGCAATTACCTTACCTGGCTCCTTTGATTGCCAACAGAATGATACGCTGCACGTATCAAGAGTTCATACGACTAAATGCCGATGCCAAATACTGGCATGAACACTTGTGGATACTGTGATGGAGCCAAATTAATTTTTAAAATCGCAGTGAGTAAACAGAAAAGGCTGCTTGGATGCAGCGGCAATCTTTACTGGAAAACGTGTGAAATTTGTAGAATCTCTCTTGCATGTACCGTTAAAGAGTGGTCTACAGCAATCATTTTACCACGACCAAAAGCCTGTTCTTCAGATATACCACTTGCCTTGCCCACCTTGTGCAGGTACATTCCCCTGCAATATTTCTACCAAATCCCTGGGTACAACTCTACCTAAAATGAGTAGATGGGATATAAGCTAAGGCAGCTTCTATAGCTTCTCTTTGTTGGGTAAGATTTTCAATCCTGCATGGGCTTGTGCTGAACTATACCTACAGCTAGAGATCTAATGGGTTATTTGCATGTGTAGTTACGGTTTTTTCCACAGATAATCATGGTAAAACCCAAGGCAACTTACACAGACACAAAAATACACATGCAATGATATAAAGAATTTCAGAAATCTAGCTAGGTTATTTTCCATTCTCTGAGACAGACATTAAAAACTAAACATAAGGATTTTACGTATGTGAAATGGTGACAAAAGTTGCTTGATACAATTTAAGGAAAACACTAGTTCACTTTTAACACCAGAAGCTCAAACAGTACAGCTCTATGACCTGAGTTTTGCTCACCAGAATTAGGCAAAATTTGGTCTCTGATCAGCTGTTTATTTCCTAGCTCAACCGATCCTCCTTTGTGTGGGAGGCAGACTGCATGGCTGGGAAGCAGGCTCCTCGCTAGTGAGAGACATTCGTTTCTCAAGACAACGAACCACCAAAGGCCCCAGGTCAGCCATCCTGGTTGGTGACTTTACTTGACGCCGTCTCCCTGACTTACTGTTGTACTCTGGACGTGTTAAACACCTGCCAGGTTCCTCAACAGACCATTTTGATAACTGAAGAAGAATTTTATTTCCTGCACGTTGTTGGGTCTTTTCCAGTTTGGTAAGTTCATCCCCCTCCAATAACATGTCTGCGCCTCCGCTCCCTGTGGGTAGGATCTGTCGTCTAACCACTTTCTGGCAGGTCTCTGAACTGCACTGCACTGGGCATGAACCATTTTACTGAGCAGGCCCAACTGGGCTTGGCACCCACAAGAATTTTCCTTCGGGAGTCTGTGGACAGCAATAGCGTGCAATAAAACAGAAGCCACTTCTTCAAAACAAAGTATGATTTATTTGCCAAAGCAGGCAGAGTACTCCAAGAAATGGACGAAAGAACAGCCAGGAGACCCATGCACAAACTGTCTTACCTATCCTTGGCATTTCCCTCAAGTACCTATTTTTGCCCTGGTTTGTTTGGGGTGACCCAATTACAGCCTGTGTGGTGCAGACCCTGACTCTCAGCAAGGCAGGGGCAGCCTGCAGCAATTTCTCTCCTCCCTTCCTGCACAGTGGATCTTATAACCTTAAAGTTCATGACTTTAGCAAACAGCTGTGTAACCAGGGGTGGAGTGGAGGAGTTGCCTTTTCACAGATATTAATAGAGCTCAAATGTTTGTTGGGATGCTTCTTATCTAGGCAACTAGTTGCTTTTTACGTTTGGTTCCCTTGACAGCCCCGTTTGATTGACTTCCATTGCAAATAACCCCTCATAAATAAGCACAAACCGAACCACACGTAACTAAGCAATGCAGATTCTTCCCAGTTCCCCACAATATTAGCTAAGTAAATGACTTCACTGTCAGAAGCCCTTGTCCCAGAAAACTTTGAGCAGACATTGGAAGAGAAACAGATGCGATCACAGAACTGAACTACCTACTCTACTGTCTAGTTGCTGCAAGAAAAATCCTCTAGAAAGCAAAGCCAAAAATGGCTTCATGCTCACACCTTCAAATCACGACATCATAGATCTTTGACAGAGGAGGCAAAACAAAGAAAGACGTTTGCTTCAAGCCCTGGCAAAAAAACCACCTGCCAGCCACTGTCTGCAAAAAACTCAGTGTTCCTTGGAGACACGCTCTTCAGCTGTAAAAGAAGAAAACCCTGATACGCAGCTATCATGTATTCTCCTCTACGGGTTCAGATTTTGCTGTCACAAGTTGTCCAGCTGCAGGGAAGGATCAGAATTTGGCTCTCATTTAATGCAGCAAGCTAGAAGAGATCTGAATGTGCACTGGATAGAAAGCCTTTGAGAAATCTGACAACATTTTTACTTTTATCAGTTATCAAGGGCATAAGATCTCAGATGTCAAAGTGATATGATGTCTTTGGCATATACAAGACTTAGCTTGCATATCCAATATCTTACAAGGACAGCGCAGTAACAAGAAAAGCATACTGTGCCTTGGACAAACCACTGCTCTCTTTTATGTTCATAAAAGATCTATATAATAAGAGATGTACTCTTCCGTCATTTCAATGTCAAAACTACCAAAAATTACTCTGTCTTGAAAATGAAGAAAGACAGGCACAGTATTTAGCAGAATACACCAGTATATCCAGCTCAATTTCATGGCCTGCACTGGCTATCCAACTGTTTTGAAATAAATTCCCAAGGATATGGCAAAGACTTATTTTAATGAGTAGAGCTATGGGTCCCCTCAGAGACTTCTCGAAGAGTAACGCAGATGGAAGAACAAAGAATTTGGAAAGATCTAGAAAACAACTGCATGAAGTATTCTTGAATGTCCAAATCCCATTTCTTCTGTAAATTGGTGAAGTAGGGAAACAAAGGCCTGATCTGGAGAATTATTTCTTCATAATCTGTATTCTTAGAATCATAGAATATCTCAAGTTGGAAGGGACCCATCAGGTTCATTAAGTCCAACTCCCTGCTCCTTGCAGGACTGCCTAGAATTAAACCATATGACTAAGCATCGTCCAGACGTTCCTCGAACTCTGACAGGCTTGGTGCCATGACCACTTCCCTGGGGAGCCTGTTCCAGTGACCAACCATCCTCTCAGTGAAGGAACCTTTCCCTAATGTCCAATCTGATGTTCCCCTGAAGCAGCTTCATTCCATTTCCTCGGGTCCTGTCGCCGGTCACCAGAGAGAGGAGATCAGTGCCTCACCCTCCGCTGCCCTCCTTGAGGAAGGTGTAGACTGCGATGAGGTCACCCCTCAGCCTTCTCTTCTCCAAGCCAAACAAGCCAGGTGACCTCAGCCACTCCTCATATTAGTATGCATAATACAGATGTATTTTTCCACATGCAAAATAACTGCACACCCAGATTTCTGTTTGTATGCTGATGTAAAGTTCCCTGAAAGACTGATTTGTTTGTGCCTTTTGTATGATTCTGTGGAATTTCTGGTTTATCGGAAACAAGATGTTTTTGTCTGCTTTTAATGTTAAAATTTGATTGCAGTTTTTAAATTATTTTGAACAGGACAAGAAAGCAGGGTTAAAGCATATTTACACATCTATGGTTGGCATCAGCTAAATCATGTGTTGGGGAAAACTACATCTGCTTTTGTACATTCCCTAAAGTCCTTGGATCAAAGTCTATTCTCGGATACTGCAGTGTAATATTGGGATGACCCCAGTAAGGCAAACTGATCTGCTTCTCTTTACCAAGAAATGCAGTGTAACTCGAGTTTAGGAAGAACAAATCTTGATCAAAAAGGTAAGTGAACTTACTCCCAAAATCGCACCTGGGCAACTAAGCATTTAGCCATATGGCAGCTGACTGACCCACAGCTGACCACAGAAGTGACACACACGTCACCAATTAATAAAGTTCAGGCAAACATTAAAACAACACCACAGTTTTACCAACAGCTCTCAGCAGTGTAAGTGTTGGTCTAGGACAAACTACTGAAATGATGAGAGAACACTTCTAAATATGCTTCAGGGTCTCATATCTGATGTTCCTTAGATTCACCTTGTCTAAAGGATATCCAGTATTACCTCCAATTCGCAAGAATGAAAAGGGCATGAAAATGCTTTCTGAAATGGTATTCGTGCTCTTCATGTTCTCTTTAAAAAAAAACTATTGACTATTCATATGATACTATTCATATACTTGCAGGCATGTTTTAGTCTTAACAGTATGTATTAATAGCTGTTCAAAGGTTTGAAATACACTCCTGATCTTCGATTCAGTTAGAGAAAACAGTGCATGTACCTTCTTCTAACTGCAGAAAGAAATGTGTGGCTAGAACAGCTTATAAATGGCTCTCAAAGCACAGCAAGCGTAGGTCATTTCATGCGCAATAAAATATAAAAGTACATTTACCTTTCTTAACTTTGCTGCTCCAGCACCAGAGCGAATGGCCTCCATTAGGGCTTGCCTTGCCTCCCCAGGGCTACCTGTAGCCGCGGCAGAGGACTTGGGAGCTGCTGCTGACAGCTGAGTGGGAGGTGGTGGTGGCGGCGGCTGGGCAAGAGCAGATGGGATACACAGCTGCCTTTCCTGAGGGTCTTCTGCCTTCTGCAAGGACAGTTCTGCATTCCTAAAACTCTGCAGCTCTTGGGAGGCCAACGAGGAGATCTGCTCATGATGCAGTTGAAAGGAGATAATTAATACCAAGCATGGTTAAAATGTAATTATCTGACATTTGATGCACTTTCAGTACCCCCTCTGATTTCAGTTTGCTTAAATCATCTAAAACACGTAGAACTTTTGTTTGCTCATGGGGCTGAACATCTGTTACTGCTCATTCACATCACTCAGCTGGGCTCATTACCAGCATCAAGGATCTGGCATTAACTCTGTCTCAGAAACTCTATCTTTATTTACTGTGAGCTCCAGCATCCTGTAACTCTTCTTGGCATGTAAGGTAAGAGAGAGAATTGGACTTGGTATTCATTTAGGAACAACCACAAGGGTTCTGGAATCAGGCAGATATATAAAGGCTGCAGCAGCCACCCAGGAATCTCGCTACTTTTTGCAGCGTGGGCTGCACACACATAATCTCAGATGACAGGGAGGCTCTTCTACTCAGACATGGCTTCACTGAAGAAGATGCCGTTAAACCTAAAGTTTCCAGCCATACTAAAAAAATAAACAATAAAATAGGACACCAGAGAGAACTACGTGAAAACACCGAGAACAGAATCAATTGATTGCTCTTCCAAGAGCATTTCTGTGGAATTTCTGAAACTAAAATTTCTGCACGAATTACCAGCTTGGAAACTCCTCCTACTTTAAATGAATGCAGGGGGAGGATGCAATCTTTCAGACTAAGCTGGCTTTTCCGTCAACTGTCTCAACAAATACTTTTGCCGTTAACAACATTATTAGTAATAATCATGATGAATTGTTAGTAATTACAATGATTTGGCTATTATTAGGAAATGCAGTATCATGTGCCAAACCGGAGGTTTTAAAGCAGATCCATTAGCATTCCTTTTTCAGAGAAACTGAGGCACAAAACTTCTCTAGTGAAAAATGAAAGGATTACTCTCCCCTCAAATAATCCACATTCAGAGAGCTCCTATATTCTTTTCCTTCACTATACACACAAACAATATGTGGGAATAACGTCATGTCAGATAAAACATGAACATGTGAGATAACATGACAGGGACAGCCCTTTCATCATAGCACATCTGTATCTTGCCCTGTACACATACAAACATGGTGCTTTAACTAGCACAGGTGACATGGTGTGAAGAAGCCGCATACAGTTTCTAGGCAACTTTCTTTAACATGATGGCAAAAGCTTCTCTGCTAGAGGAAAGTATTCTAAAAAGTTTCTGTGATAATACAACACCACTTCATTGGCAGAGCCTCTTTTACACAAATTTACATTTATTCCCAATGAATGCGGAATGCAGTTAAGTATGTGTGAAGATGGCTGCTGCCTAGCACGTCCCACTCTCAGGCTCAGAGGAAGCTGTACCCTACCTGCAGCAAGGGCAGTAAGATATCTGAGGGATGAAGTAATTGCCTAACACAGGCAAGAGATTCTTTCTACCTAATGCCAGCTATCTGGACACGTGCTAACGGCCTGAGTCATTGCACGAGGGAAATGGGAACCTCCTTGCCAAATACACATCCTTGGCTGGAGTAGTGAACTGAGTGAAAACTAAGGCTAGAATAATGCAGGTTTTGGCTATGAGGAGAAAGAGATGCTTTAATGATTAGGTAAATCCTTCAGACCGAAGGAAGCATCCTGCTGTAGTGAAAGCTGATGTTCCATCAACATCAACTACTTGCATGCAACTTGCATGCACCAACTCATGTTAACAGATAAACAGCATGCATAAAGAAGCCCTAGTGTGTTTTCCGGTAACTGGGACTAGGTGCATATGGTAGGTAATGCAAATATATGAATCTAACTGCCTACTCCTAAAGTACAAAAAACCCCCACCTAAATGTGAAAATGATGAACATTTGATGTCTTCTATGCACACTCCCTGTAATTCATTTGGATTTCTATGTGTTTCTTTCTCAGCCAAGAGCACACCACCTGAAAGAGCGTTAAGTTTTACAGCAGAGGACAGGACTGGACCCGCTGTGCTATCTGTGTAAGTCAGATCTGGTCTTGTGTCATATTATTTCCCCCTCAACTTTTGTCTTCGCAGCACAATGTTTAGTTTGTGGCATATACGGGTTTATTCAAAACGCCCAGTAGGAAGAGACTGCACTTAAAAGATCACTTACCATCTTGATTTCTTACCTTTCTCAGCTTTGAGGTGCCGCTGTGGCCTCTAATTGCTGCTAGTAGGGCTGAGCGCTCATTCTCTGGCTCAGCATATGAGGGCTTCCTGTGACTGCCATTTAGTGCACTGTCCGAAACCTAGAATATGAAAAGAATAAAGCTCACATTGTTATTAGATATTTACTTAGAGACAGTTTGGAAACACTATTAAAAATATTTTTGGCACTTGTACCAGAATGCAAGCTATGGAGACTAATCAGCCTGTCTTCTTTCAGGCCTGCTTTTACAACCCTTACTCACACTGAACGACGAAGATAACGTGTAGATAGTAACGCTGTACTTACAGATGCAGTCTCATATCCCCCGAGCATGAAGTCAGTGGCGAAACAGCATCATCTAGTATTACAAAATGCAGTTTTCTTTCATTGCAGGTATTTACAGCTTTTCAGCATACTGTGTGTTCCTGTTTTTACATAACACACTGAAATGCGGGGTCAGCTCTTAAGCTAACCTCAGTCACCTCTGCTTTATGCTGCACCTCTGCACCCTCTGCCTCTTCTGTGCAGCAGCAGTAGTGTTGCACAATATACAGGATCTGCAGAACAAGCATTGGCTTGGTCTGTATTTTGCCATGATGAATTTTTCAAATGCCTTGTGTACTCCAGCTCACCAGCAACTCTACCAGTTACAAAACCTCTCGTGTCTGACAGGGTGAGTACAGGGCTCTGCAGTCTGAACAAGCTAAACGAAGTCTCCACTTTACCTTTCTGAGTTTCTCCTTTCCCCCTCCTGTTTGAATGGCTTCCATGAGGGCACTGTGCAGTGATGTGTCTTTTGGAATTGGTTTTTGGACAACAGGTTTGAACTTCTTCTTTGGTCCAAAGATATTGGTCTGCGCGTTAACATCCAGTTCACTACTAGCATTAATATCCAAATCATCAGGTTTCTCCTCCTGTTCTGACTCTGCGTTTGCTGCTGCACCATTTAGCTCGGGTGAAGCTTTAAGTGAACTAACTTGTACACCATTAGCAGGAGGCCATCTAGTGATTCGCAAAGATGAGCTGAAAGAGGATGGGACTCCTTGGAGATCAGGAGACTTGAGAGATGAGGCTGAATTAGTATGGGTCAAAGTCTCACATTTCTGGTCAAAGAAAAGACGCATCTTTTTCTCTGCTATGCTTTGTCTGCTGTTTAAACCATGATCATCTTCTGCACTGTTGTTATCCCTTGAAGAGGATTTAGTAAGTGGGACACTGGCATTCTTTTTATAGAAACTCACAGGAGCTGCTTGATTTGGTGCCCTGATGTTAACTACTTTGTTTTCCACGCCAGAATTATCACCAGGTGTAAACCTGTGGGATGCTTTTTGACTGCAAGTAAAAATACTTGAAAGTGTTTCTCTAGTTTCTGCTGATTCTGTTTCCACAGGGCTATCTTTGGCCACAATAATACATCTTTTTGGTGAAACTTCTGCTTTGTTTTTAACCTCTCCTGTCCTGTGCTTATTTTCATCTTTCTCATGATATTCCATAGAGTCAGACTTAAAGGTAGTTACATTGATGTGTCTTGCAATGGCAGAGGCAACATACTGACTTGAAGTTCTCCTGTGTGGCTTTAGAAATGGAAGCTCCAGCTTGTCCTTATTAATGGTTGGGGCCACTAATGGTATTGCCTGAGACTGCGTAAATGGAAGAGGTGGTTTGGTCCTTTCATTCTCAGACAGTCTTTCAGCTACCTGGGTAGTAACAGTTTGTGGTCCTACAGGTTTTGGAGCTGCAAGACAGACAGGTTTTTGTTCATGTTTTATAGTAAAAGGCTTAGAGTTTGTGGTGACTGCTGACTTTTTAGGAAGATGCTCGGCAGAGTCATCACTTTGCTTTTCCATAGAACTTGACCTCCAGAATGCCTTCACTTTCCCAAGATGAATTTCCTCACTTTCATCAGTAGAAGTAGCTGGTATGTGCTTACTGACACCAGTGTTTGGGCCTATAAGGTTGCCTAGTTCATCTATCTTAATGGCACCAGTGGAAAGTGAAACTCCTCTATCGAACTGTTTAACTTCAGGTTTTGGAGGGACAACTTTAAAGGTTGTCAAACCCATTTTAGGTTCATAGCTTGTCCCTGTATTCTGGGCCCGATGACACCATGTGGGTGTTGCTGGGGCTTCTTCTACTTCAATTTTTTTTGCTGGCGGCCATTTGATTTCTAATTCTGACTTACTTTTCTTCAGAGATCTTTCCCTGTTACTACATTCATTAAATGGATTTATCTTCTCTTTTGCTGCACTGATTTCAGCTGTGGCCTTGGAGTGAGATGGAGTCAGCTTAGATTTATATTCGTCAGACTTCACACCATGTTTGGGGGGGGGTTCCAGTCTTAAGTTCTTTTCACTTCTTTTTTCAAAGCAGGATGTGAGAGATTCAAACATATCTCTCCTCTGTTCCACAGGCAAGTGACTGAATTCATTTACAGATGGTTGCTGGTGTATTAGGTCTTTGGATATGCATACAGCTCCACCATCTGTGTGTCCCTTATGAAAGGAGGCTGCATTGTTGTTTTTATTTGTAAAGTTTCCTGTACTAACAGAGTCAGCTGAGATATTTTGTGAAACTGTTGTCTCTGTCGCGTGACTTCCAGCTGAGTTAGAGGTGCTAACGTCTGGAGCATCATCTATGACTGTTACTGGAACAGAAATCGTAACATCTTGGGCAGCCTCAACTTTTCTTATACGTGGGCTCAACACTTCATTGATGTGCTCAGGGTCAGAGTTACTTATACCATCGGCTGCTGCAAAATACAGATACAACATTACATAGGCAATATGACTTTAAATTACACAAACAGCCAGTACAAGCTTAAGCAGATGAGATATTTTAGTTACACTAAAACTAGCAGGAATATATTCATGCCTGTACTACAAAAAAGGAGAGATCTGGGTCCTTTTTATTGTCTGGTTGCTGATTAGGATCAGCCAAATATTCCTGCAGTCGTCCTGCTTCAGCCAGTGGGAAACATACAAATGCAGCTGAAAGCAGAATTTAATCTATTGTTCATACCTTATCTTTGACTAACTTCTCTCACTGATAAACATTTCACCACATGACTCCAAAGGAGAAACATTTCTGAGAAACAGCGAGCAACTCCAAATTATGTTTCCCAGACCTGGTTAGTAATAACAGCCCAGCTGAAGGATTTCCTTGAGCAAGCAAACAAAGAAACAGTACTTGTATTTTTTCTCTGTTCTTCTTTCATTACCAGTGACTCCAGAAGCCTCATTGTGCAAGAAGCTTAACTCTCCTCTCATATTTGCTGGTATAAATCAAGGGTTACAACACAGAAGCTAAGGAATTGCAGTGTTAGAGAACTCACAGAAATTAAATCAGAACTGAGTCCACTGCAGAAGTACTGAAATAAAGATGGGAAGTTTTAAAAAAGTATTGAATATCATTTGGTGAGAAACCATTAATAGAGAAATACTTTCATACACAGTAGGAAAAAGAAGAGAACAATATGACATTTTATCTCTTCCCACTGTTTCAAGTTTTTATATTTTAAATACATCTGTTAATGCAGAGAAGGCATTGGCTACAAAAATGTCCCGCCCTTCTCCACTTCATTATGATAAAATACAAAACAGAGGTATTGTTCATTAAACACAGCTAAATTCACAACTGATTTAGCTTCACTGAAGCCAATGAAATGATACCAAATTGGCCTACAAAATATGTCCATAAATTGCTGATCATCTCTTTTTGGTACCAGGCATCAAAATACAATGACAATCTGATAAGCAGCTTGAAAAAAATTCAAGTGTGGGTCTATAAAGAGCGGCTGCCCCAGAAGCAGAGGGAGAGCAGCCACTTTGGGTTGACCACTTTCCACCTTAGACTTGTAAGTTGTTCCCAGTGATCTTAGTGAGAAATGTGCAGATGTCTCAGAGTACAGTTTGACTCTGCATCTCCTGGCTATGCCTCTCTCTCTTGTACTTTAGAGTTTACACACTTGCTACCTTCTAAATCTTCATCCAGGTCATCCAAAGTCTGCTGGAGTTGTGCAGCTATGAATACATCCTCATTCTCACGCTCAGTCAAAGCCATTTCTTCTTCTTCTTTCCTGCTAGATGAAAGAGGAGAAAGCGGTTGGGTCTCCTCCTTTTTTTGCTTTGCACTGTTGCTCTAAAATACATTCTCATTTCAGTCCCTTTGGTTCCACTGGGTTCTGAAACTCATTCCCCAAAGTATGAAAAACGTGCAGCCTCAGCGACACACACCGCCACACCGACTCGTTCACATCTACGCAGGATCTCTGTATGCATACTCAGTGTGCTGGTGATCAGAAGATTAGGATTAATAAAGCCTGTTGCAAAGAAATGGTCTGGCTTCACCGTGAAGTAGGCATTTCAGCTGGGATGCAGAAAAGCAGCATATGCCAAGGCAAAGGTTTTGCACATCCATATCATTTTAAAGCAGACCACTAGCCATCCTGTGCATCCCGTGTGCCAATATATCTGCACCATAATTAAATAAAAGTTGCATGGCAATGAAAATTAAATACAGCTAAGTACTGTTAGACGATCACTCTGAGGGGAGGGAGGAAATGAGGAAAGGGAAACGAATCCCTTGAGAGCTGTTTCTAATGAAACATATCAAGGGGCCTGATTCTGGCAGAAAATAACTCCTTGTTTTTTGATGAAGTTGTACAATGATCTAAAGCAAGTCTGAAATCAGGATGAGTGCCAAGTGATGTCTTGGCTTATTAAAAGTAAAAAAGAAGACGAAACTAAGAAAAATCTTAAAAAAAACGTAACTAAACTTCAAAAAATACGCATGGCAACCTGTTACACAACAGATCTTCTATTACTAGTAAGAAAAATCTTAACCAGAAGAGCTTTCTTATCTAAATCACTGGAGCTAGGATTTCACATTGGGCAATTCATTTTTTCCAGCTACCTGTTCCTCACCTGAATTTAAGACACTGTCATCTGTGACACTGTGTCTAAGTTTTGCCCTTGTGATTAGCTGATTGAAAAAATAATTTTCCATTCCAGCCACACCTAAACTGGCTCAGGTCGGGTGAAGCAGATTTGTCCTTTTCAAGATCAAACCCTTAATAGAATAGATACATTATTTTTTTGGTAGTTTACCGAACACTGCCTGAAAAATGCCATTTTTGTGCTGTCCTTTAAGATAATGCTCTGAATAAAAATTTGGGGATGTTTCCTGACGTTGATTTATTAAGACTAACAACGTAGCTTCCTTTTTTTGCTATTTTATTATTTGTTTTTCCCCTTGCTCACACCAGGAGCAACTGAAAGCACGTATTGAAGCACGAAGTATTTTCTTTTGTTTTGATTTATTTATTTATTTATGTAGCATTCACCTCTCTCTATGTCTTTTGTAGTAGTCCTGGAGCATGATTCTTCTACTTGCACCTAAACTGTCTTGCACTTACACAGCTGACTTCATGTATGTGGGATCAACGAAAACAGCACAACACACCTGCAAGGAAGCCTTCCAAAACTTTTTTCATGTACACATCCTTGTGTATCTGAACATACGGATGAGATAAATTCAAGATGGCAAGGCTACATATGTGTCTAAGTGGTTTCCAAAACTGGAATCTACGACAGAAATCTGTACTGGTTGTTTGAATACAGAGGAAGAGACATGAAGAGACACAGTGCTCTGTGACTGGAATACAATTTCTGCCAACTTTTGCCACTGACCCGATCTTTGACAGGCCCTGAACATCCCCAGAAGCCAATGTGAACCGATGATGCTCAGGCTCAGCATCCACACTGGTAAACTCAGTCAAATTCTCCAGCGGAGGCAACTGGTCCTCTAGGACTGCAACCCTACTGTATCCTGAAGCGCACACACACAAACCAATGAGATTACTCATCTGAGCAATCTGAGAAAAAGATGTAAATTTATAGCAGCATTCAGACTGGGAGAAAAGACTAGCAAACAAAACTCTGCACTTGAAGGTGGCAGACAGCATGAACTGACTGAATTTCATATTGGTTTTGCAGTGGAAAGTTTTACAAAATTAGTAAAAAATACTTGCTCTCCTCTGAGTGTGTTTTAAAACAACTTATTTGCAAACTCAGAGAGAGCATTTTCGATGGGAGAATCATTCAGACTGTGCACCAGCTAAGCAACAGGTCTATCCAGTGTGGAGGGCAAATATTGCTTTCCTCTTTACAAAGCTGGTCTTGTGAGATAGTTGTACACAGCTGGAAGCAAGTTACCGACACACGTTGAGACGCTCTGTGAAAAAATTGTTTCCAAAACCTTGGAAGAAAAATATGTAAATTTGTATATACTAGAGCATGAGACCTGATTTCACGAAGGTCATGCCAGCTCACCACCTTTTTGGTACCTGATTGTATCTTTGTGTCTCTTGCCTGACTGTTACACAATACACCCAAAATCTGTATTACTAAGGTTGTCCGTGCTGGGCTTTCTCTAGGAAATAAAAGGAACTATTGGCTTGAGAATTTTATGGGTAATTCATCTAGGAAAACATATTTGGGACTGGAACAGGGATTCCTGGGCTCCAAACATGCAGTGTAGGTCCACGGCACTGACCAGCTCTTATCTCACGTCAATCAACGGGAATCTTTCAATGACTCCTTACAGCAAAATTATCGTCTCCTTGATGGGCACACCAGTCACAGAGGTCTCTTTCATTATCCTCTGTGCACTTATGCAGTGACTGTACATAATTTGCCTCCCAATCTCTGCTTCAGTCTCCTTATCTAGTCCACTGGGACAATAACATCCAACTCAGATTCTTTCTGAAGGAATGAGAACAATGCAGTGAAAATAAAAGGATTCTTATTTGCTCTTAGAGGGAGCTTCAGAAAAAGCAGATCTTTTCTTTTGCATTTCCAGATTCCTAAAAGAGCTATTGTTCAATTCATCTCCAAACTTACCTACAAAGCAAGTCAGAAGGTACAGATTAATCACAGGACTCTTCTTAAAATTCTGAGCATCGGGAATTCGAAATGTGATACGTGTTTTGTGAGGTGAAGCTCTGGTAGTTTCAGGTAGCTCACGATTTATAAAGATGCCTAAGAAGACTTTCTCACAACAGTATTTGGGAAAGGAAAACAAAAAGGCCTCTAATTTTTTTTTTGCTTATAGCCTTCCTCCCTTCTAACTCTATACACTTTTCTTTTGTTGTCAGCTCTGTTTTGGACAGAATCCAAGAAAAATATGAGTTTTTCCGATACCATGTTTTACATACTGGATAAACATTACCAGTGGTATTTTCTCACACACACTTTTTTGACTTGGGGAAGAACTTGATAACATTTAGATGGCCTTCCTGGTAAAACGTGAGGCACTAAAAATACAGCACTGGTGAGCATTTAGCCCAAGCTCGAGATGGCAAACGGGCATGGTTCCTGGAAGCCTGTGCACTGATTACTTACGTAGATTAGCAGAGATTTGTGCAAAAGCACAGAACAGAGCAAAGTGACTACTGAACTACAGCCTGTAGTGTTCCACTGAGCTCAGGCTACAACACATAATTACTCCTTGGCAGTCATTTGCGCAGTTGGAGGCAAAATGAAACTTACAGCAGCATTTCATCAAATCAGTGCCATGGGAGATGGATATTTATGAGAAAGTTTACATTCTAAGTAAGAGAGAAACTTCTCTGATAAACCTAGCTGGAAATGCTGCATTAAAAAGAACCACTAACCAGTAGTAAGACTATGGATTTGCAATGACAGGAGCTGCCATTTTGTTACAGTTAGAGCAGCTTTACCTGGGGGTCTGCAAATGATGAAGCTGACCCACGTGTCTTCGAGCACTTCTCAGGAGTTCTGGTAAGCCTCACACATGCTACCACAGGTAGAGACCACAACTCCCACCGTAACTATCTAAATACAACACAGACCCATGTAAACTGCAGAGAAGGGACTGAGGAAGAGATTCAGTTACCTAAACTCAGGCACTTGGTGCCATCTGAAACACTGGAGGACACGCAACACATCTGTCTGGGGCTGGCAGACATAATATGGAAGATAGAGAGACCCACGTCCTGCTGGAGTAGCAGCAGGCAAGACGAATGGCAGTAGACATCTCTCAGGTTAACTGAATGCGACCTGAAAAGTCTCACTCATGTTGCACTACGTTTGCCATATCAAAAGACTTGAGAACATGGCTCCTGTGAATTTGTTACTAGTTGGGAAGGGAAGACAGAGCCATTGCAAACACCAGAGTGAAATCCAGACAGGCACACGGCGCAGCAGCACATGTAGGGATGCAGTGACCGCTGTGAGGCAGCTCAATGGACATTGAGAGCATTCAGCTTCTTAGGCAGCTAACAGGGACTGACCGACATGGAAAGCTGATATGGTTACTCCAGAGTGAGCTTTGGAGCATCTGGGCTCCTTTTCCAGCTCTGATCGTCTTCTCAGTCTGATACTGAGGAACTACATTAACCCATCTGTAGGTATCCAAATTTGTCCTCTTCCAAATGAATCCGCAATCTTCTCATCTTACACAAATGCTGGAAAGAGCAATGCTTCTACCTCAGGTATATATCAAGGTGGGTGTTAAAGAAGAGACTGTTGCTGAACGATTTTAACTTGTAGAAACTATGGCTGAACCTTTTTGAATACAACTTTCCATTCAACCAGGGCAGAAAGATGGCATTAAGTAAACTCAAGGTGTTTATATACTTGTGTTTGTGAGCGATTCAGAAAAGTACTCTTCAAAAGCAGAGGTAACTATGTTCCAGGGTAATTGACTGTTTACAAAATGGACTGTTCTTCCATTCTTTGCATTACTTTGGCTAGATGACATTTTTCTGTTTCCTTCCAAGGAAGGAATATAATAGCTGCAGGAGAGCAGCTAGTGCAAGTGATGGTCTTTCTGGCGACCTAAGCCATGACCTGACCAGCCACATTTTCCATTTCTGCTGCCTCCTGTGAACCTGAGCATGAAGTTTTAATGTTTGACTGACCAAAGCCTGTCAAGATGCAAAATCTGTAGACTGAACAACCTACTTGGGACTGGTTAGGTCACAAGGTCACCACCTGTCTTTGATGCAGGATTTCTGAAATTGTAGGCAACTAGGAAAGGAAAAAGCACAATGGTCATATGCTGTTGAATGCCAGATAACCTTGCTTTTTTTGTTCTTCAATGAGCAATAAAAAAAAAGCTGCACATACTTTTTGAGAGCAAGCTACAGATATAATTCCCATTCCAAATTTTTTAGTTTGTGTTCTGTTCCTAGTTCTGTGGATCTGCATCAAACTTACAAAGACCTTCAGACT
>Ga0181612_102888_pt1 | contig 33247 bp, 26 predicted proteins | sample HoacroProtozoa21_FD_119630 | JGI IMG/M metagenome (GOLD analysis project Ga0181612, IMG submission 119630) | Hoatzin crop microbial communities from Cojedes, Venezuel. Combined Assembly of Gp0051906, Gp0051904, Gp0051908 | reverse complement strand
TTTGGGTCGAAACCACACACCGAAAAACACCTCCCGTAACACCGCCGGTAACAGCAAAGATAACACCGCCGCCTGTATATTCTGCAAACGGTTTATCCGGCTCTGTGTCCGGAAGTTTCGCAAAATCAAGACCTGCAGAACGGATCATACGAATCAGTTCCTGGCTTGTAATGACAAGGTCGATCAGTCTCTCCCCGTCTTTCTCCAGTTCATCTCTGGAAGCTTCCATCTTCTTAGCCGAGCACGGCATAACGGCTACTGAGTAGAAAGGTTCATCCTTGAATGCCTTGCGAAGCACCGCACCGAACATTTCCATCGGGGATCCGCACGTAGATACCTGAGGCATGATCTCCGGATAGGTCTTTTCAATGTGTTTGATCCAGCCGGGGCAGCAGGATGTAAACAGAGGAAGCTTCTGACCGGTCTTTACTTTGTTCAGGAATTCGTTGGATTCCTCAACGATCGTAAGGTCGGCAGCAAGACAGGTGTCATAAACATAGTCAACACCGAGCCTCTTCAATGCGGTAACGATTTTTCCAATAACCGGCTCCGTTGGCGGAATGCCGAAGGCTTCGCCAACACCGACGCGGACTGCCGGAGCAATCTGAACGGCGGTCTTCTTATTCGGGTCGAAGATCATCTTCCACATCTTGTCGACTTCGTTCTTTACTGTCAGAGCACCTGTCGGGCAAACAGCAGCACACTGGCCGCATCCGACACAGTTTGTATCGATCATGCTCTGACCGAAGCCGCAGGAAACAAAGGATTCCTGGCCACGGTTGCAGATATCGATAGCTGAAATGTTCTGAACTTCAGAGCACATACGGACACATTTTCCGCAGAGAATACATTTAGAAGGATCTCTTACAATTGACGGAGAAGTTGCGTCTTTTGGCTCTTTGCAGTAATTATTTGCAAATCTTACTTCATGGATACCAAAGCGAAGTGCATATTCCTGCAGTTTGCAGATACCGGACTGATCGCAGGTGGCACATTCCACATTGTGAGCAGCCAGAAGCATCTCGATGATAAGTTTTCTGTGTTTCCAGATCTTTGCGGTATTTGTTTTGATCACCAGTCCGTCTTTCGGAACCATGGTGCACGCCGCTTCGATTTTTCCTCTTTCGTCCTCAACAACGCACATACGGCATCCACCGTATATTGAAAGGTTTTCGCAATAGCACAGGTTCGGGATGTCGAAGCCGTTTTGCTGAGCAACTTCAAGAACATTGCGGGCGTTTTCAAATTCGCAGGTAACGCCGTCGATAATCATATGTTTCACTGCCATTGTCTCAGACCTCCTCTATAGCGTCTTGCGGACATCCTGCCTTACATGTACCGCATTTGATACATTTGGCAGTGTCGATCGTATGCGGTTTGCGGAGTGTTCCGGTAATCGCATCTACTGGGCAATTGCGGGCGCACTTCGTGCAGCCTATGCACTTATCAGGATTAATCTGATAAACAAACAGGCTCTTACATACGCCAGCAGGGCATCTGTGATCACGGACATGTGCAAGATACTCGTCTCTGAAATATCTCATAGTTGACATGACCGGATTGGTAGCAGTCTTGCCCAGACCGCAAAGCGAACAGTTCTTAACTGTATCGGAGATCTCAGCCATAAGATCCAGATCCTCTTCTTGACCTTCACCTTTGGTGATACGTTCAAGAATTCCCTGAATCTGTGGCACACCCTCACGGCAGGTAGAGCACTTGCCGCAGGATTCTTCTTTTGTAAAGTTCATAAAGAAGCGGGCGATCTCGACCATGCAGCTGTCCTCGCCCATAACGACGAGTCCGCCGGAACCGATGATTGCTCCAACTTTCTTTACGGAATCAAAATCAAGAGGAAGATCAAGATGATCTTTCGTCAGGCATCCGCCGGAAGGTCCGCCAATCTGAACTGCCTTGAACTCAGTATCATCTTTAAGTCCGCCACCGATATCATACACGATCTCGCGAAGTGTAGTTCCCATAGGAACTTCGATCAGGCCGGTGCGTTTGATGCTGCCGGTCAGAGAGAAGGTCTTTGTTCCGGGGCTTCCCTCCGTGCCAATGCTCTTATACCAGTCTGCACCTCTTGCAATGATCATAGGAACGTTGGCAAAAGTTTCAACGTTATTCAGAACTGTCGGGCTGTTAAACAGGCCCTTGTCAACCATTCTGGGCGGTTTCGGACGGGGCTGTCCGCGTCTGCCTTCAATGGAGTTCGTAAGTGCAGAACCTTCGCCGCAGACAAATGCGCCGGCACCCTTGGAGATATGCAGATGGAAGCTCTTTCCAGAGCCCATGATGTCGTCGCCAAGAATTCCAAGTGCCTCACAGGCTTTGATCGCTCCAGTCAGTCTCTCAACTGCCAGAGGATACTCTGCACGAACATAGATATAACCTTCCGTTGCTCCTACAGCAACCGCCGCAATGATCATACCTTCGATCATTCTGTGCGGGTCGCCTTCCATTACGGAGCAATCCATAAATGCACCGGGGTCACCTTCATCAGCGTTGCAGATGATATATTTCTGTTCATCTTCGCCTTTCGCTGCGACCTGAGCCCATTTTTTGCCGGCCGGGAAACCGGCGCCGCCGCGGCCTCTCAGTCCGGATTCGCTGACTTCGTCAACGATCTGATCGGGAGTCATATCAAACAGGGCTTTGACAAGTCCTTCATATCCGCCTGCAGCAATATATTCCTCAATAGACTCTACGCTTATTTCACCGCAGTGCTCCATGAGGTAACGGGTCTGTTTAGTATAGAACGGAAAGTCTTTGGTAAGATGCGGATACTGTACACCATCTTCATACTGAACAAGACGGGAAATAATCTCGCCTTTTTTCAATGTTGTCTCGACAATCTCCTCAACATCTTCGGGTTTAACATGGACATAAAAAACATCCAGCGGATCGATCCTGACCAGAGGTCCAAGAGAGCAGCATCCGATACAACCGCATTTTTTCAGGTTGAGGCGATCTCCTTCCGGCTCATCTTCCATAGATACGGAATATTTCACACCGGATTTAGCGAGAACTTCTACAAATTTGTCATAAACCGCTTTTGAACCTGCTGCAACACATCCGGTACCGGAGCAGACAAGGACTCTGTTTTCCTGTCTTGCAACGATATCCTGAAACTGTTTCTGCAGAGCTTTAAATTCGTCAACATTTTTAATTTTCATACTTGCTCTCCTCTCGAAGAGTAGACACGAGTTTACGCATCTTCTCCGGTGTCATTTTGCCATAAACGGTATCGTTGACCATGACGGTCGGAGCAAGTCCGCATGCGCCAAGGCAAGATACTCTTTCAATGGTGAAAATGCCGTCCTCCGAAGTATGCTGTCCAGGTTTCATCCCTACAGCTTCCCACAGAGCATCCTGTACGTCATCAGTTCTGTTTACATGGCAAGCAGTACCATTGCAGCACTTGATAACATATTTACCTTTCGATTCGAGCGAGAAATTGCCATAGAATGTGGCAACACCGTAAATTTTGGCATAAGACATTCCGATCTTATCGGCAATGTACTTCAATGCCTCTTCCGGCAGGTAGCTGTATTCCTTCTGCAGATCCTGCATTATGCCAATAACTTTAGACTGTGCATAATCATGATTCTGAAGAATGGAGTCTACAGCTGCGAAATCAATCTTCATAAGAACCCTCCTTCTTATACTTTGTGCTTTGCTTTTGACAAAATTAACAGAATAGTTCCCACCTATTCTGAAAATAAAACTGCTTAAATTAAGTAAACCACTTTAGGCATCAAAAGTAAACAAAAGTTATTTTTTTATTCAAGATTGCGTTATTGTTTTGTCACTTTGTTTCTTTTTTGTTTCTTTCTTTGTGAGTTTTGCATAGTCTTATTCTCGCCATTAGTGCGAGATGTCGTTTTAGAATTCTATTGGTGTTATTCACGAATAACTGATATTATATATAAAGCAAAATATAGCACAACATTTTTAACATATAACAGCAGGTAATATCGATGAAAAAAATTATTATAGGTCTTCTGGCACATGTAGACGCCGGTAAAACTACGCTATCCGAAGCCATGCTTTATACATCCGGAGAATTAAAAAAACAGGGACGAGTCGACCATGGAGATGCTTTTCTTGACACTCACAAGGTAGAGAAAGACCGTGGCATCACCGTATTTTCAAAGCAGGCCGTCTTCTCCTATGAAAGTACCGAATTCACAATTGTGGATACGCCGGGTCACATGGACTTCAGCACAGAAATGGAACGCACTTTATCTGTCCTGGATTATGCTGTGATAGTTATCAGCGGATCGGCAGGAATCCAGCCCCACACAGAAGTGATATGGGAACTTCTGCAAAGACATGATATTCCCGCTTTTATTTTTATTACAAAGATGGACCTTGATACGAGTCATAGAAATCTTTCTGCTGCCCTGGCAGATCGTTTAAGCATAGGATGTATTCCCTTCAGTGACGGTATTCCTTTAAATATGGAAGAAGCTGCTCTTTGTAATGAATCATCGCTGGAAGAATATCTTGAATCCGGAACTCTTTCGGAATCTACGATCTCAAGGCTTGTTAAATCTCGAAAACTATTTCCGGTTTTTTCCGGTTCCGGCCTTACCTGCGAAGGAGTCAAAGGATTTTTGTCCGCGCTTGATCGCTATGCAATAGAACCTGAACCGAACGCCTCTTTCGGAGCCAAAATCTATAAAATCATGCGAGATCCTCAGGGAATTCGAATGACATTTCTCCGTGTTACCGGCGGTTCAATCAAAGTTCGTTCTGCTTTAGAAATACCCGCTCCTGACGGTATTAAAAGCGAAAAGGTCATACAGATTCGTAAGTACTCCGGCGTTAAATTCGTCTCATGCGATGAAGCTATCCCCGGAAGCATCTATGCTATTTGCGGCCTTGAAACTTCTCTTCCCGGCATGTCGCTCGGAGAGGAAACGGGATTTTCACATATTATGGAACCCGTCATGAAATACGGCATTCTACTCCCCGGAGGAGTCAGCCCCAGGGAAGTTTACCCCAGTTTACGCCAACTTTCCGAAGAAGATCCTCAGCTGAGCATACAATGGGATGACCTTCATCAGGAAATCACCGTTCAGATCATGGGGCCTGTTCAGATCGATGTTCTTAGACAAATCATTGACGAAAGATTTGGCATTCATGTTGAATTTTCTTCCGGATCGATATTATATAAAGAATCTATTATAAAAAAAGTTGAAGGTGTGGGACATTATGAACCTCTGCGTCACTATGCGGAGGTGCATCTCCTGCTTTCCCCTGCTCCGCGAGGATCAGGCCTTATTTTCAAATCCAACTGCCGCGAAGATGAACTGGATCGGAACTGGCAGAACCTGATTCTGACACACCTGGAAGAAAAACAGCATCTGGGTGTCCTCACAGGATCCCCCATCACCGATATGGAGATCTCGCTTATTGCAGGAAGAGCCCATGAAAAGCATACCGAAGGCGGTGATTTCAGGCAGGCTACTTACCGAGCGCTCCGCCAGGGGCTCATGTCCGCTCACAGCATCCTTTTGGAGCCGCAATACACTTTCCGCCTCAAAGTTCCTTCCGAACAGCTCGGGCGAGCACTTAGTGACATAAGGGCAAGAAAAGGCCGTGTTGATCATACAGAAAGCGGTATAGAATACTGCTTGATTAGCGGATCTGTACCTGTTTCCAAATTCATGGACTATCCCCTGGAGGTTGCCTCTTATACACACGGACGAGGAAGCATTTCATGCTGGCCCGGCGGATATGCAGAATGTTCTGAGCAGGACAAGGTCATAGAAGAGATCGGCTATGATGCAAAAAAAGATATGGACAACCCGTCCGATTCCGTTTTCTGTGCGCATGGTGCAGGATTCAACGTATCTTGGGATCATGTGAAAGATTATGCGCATATAGACACCGGATTCGGCCGCACGAAGGAACCCAGCGAAAACCTTCTGCGTCCGGTTATTCGTTCGCTGAACCTAGATATTGATGAAAAGGAGATTGAGGAGATCATGCAGCGGGAGTTCGGACCGATCAAGAGGCCCGCTTACGTATCTCGAAGTGAATCCGGCGAAGCAGGCAGTAAGCCGCCGTCTCCGAAGCCTGTCTATCTGATTATCGACGGATATAACATTATATACGGCTGGGATGACCTAAAGAAGCAGGCGGAAACGGATCTGGGACTTGCAAGAGAAACCCTTATAAAAACCATGGAAAATTATAAAGCTGTTACCGGTTCAGAAATTGTTGTTGTTTTTGACGCCTATCGCGTGGTGGACGGAGCGGGTTCCAGAGAAGATCATAACGGCGTTCATGTCGTATATACAAAACATAAGGAAAGTGCGGATTCCTACATCGAGAAGTTTGCAGACGGCATCGGCAAAAACTATTCTGTTCGTGTAATCACTTCAGACGCCATGGTCCAGCTCTCAGCTCTCGGTTCTGGTGTTCTTCGTATATCTACAAGAGAATTTCGTCTCGAAGTCGACTGGATCTTGAAAAAACTCGGCAAGGATATTGAACAGATCAATAACTCGGTCAGGAAAGAAAAAGTTGGAGATAAAATAAAAAATGTCAATAAATAACTCGGATAATCTGAAAAGATTTTTTGATCTGGATTCTCAATGCAGCAGGAAAAGCATTGTAACGCACTCTTCTTTTCTAACTCCTGCCGAGCAATATGAGATCAATTCTTATCTGCAGACACATTTATCAGACTCTAAGATAACGATGAGTGGCGGCAATGATGCCTGTGAGCGAAGAATTCTGTTCTGCCTTCCCTATTATCTCGAAGAGAACTCTTTGGATATTTCTGAATATATTGATGCGATTCAGCTGTTCTGCCGATACGGGACCCCCAGTCACAGAGACTATCTGGGTGCAATTCTTTCTTTAGGGATTCGACGAGATTTCATCGGCGATATATGGGTTTTCGATAACGAAGCCTATATTTTTTCCATTACTTCCGTGACGGACTTAATCTTAACAGAACTTAAAACCGTCGGTCGGTATGGAGTTGCAGCAAAAAAAATTTCGATAAACACTGTTCCGGAACGATTACAGGAATTCAAAGAACGTACTTTTACAGTAATGTCAAGCCGTCTTGATGCGATACTGGGCGATCTGTTTGGACTTTCAAGATCAAACGCCGTAAAAAAGATACATGAAGGCGCCGTGAATTTAAACTATTCAGAATGTCTTAAACCTGATCAACCCGTTAAACCTAGCGATACCATATCTTTGCGTGGGGCCGGGAAAGCTGTAATTGACAGTTTTAGCGGAACAACCAAGCGTGGGCGTACGATCGTTATAGCGAAGATTTATAAATAGCAAGGAGCATTTTTATGGCTGATTACAACTACAGGCTGGATCTCTGTTACGACGGGACGAGATATGACGGCTGGCAAAAACAAAAAAATACCCATCTCACCATTGAGGAGACGATCGAGGCAGTAATATCGGAAGTTCTTAATGAACAGGTTGAGCTTCATGCCTCGGGGCGTACAGACGCCGGAGTACACGCGCTTATGCAGACAGCCAACTTTCATCTACCGCATTCGATTGACTGCGGCATACTGAAAAATAAGATGAGAAATATGCTACCGCAGGATATTGGCGTAATCGATCTTACGCCGGCAGACCCGCGCTTTCATGCCAGGCTAAGCTGCAAAGGCAAATCCTACGAATACCGCATCTGGAATTCAGAAGAACCCTGTATTTTTGAAAGAAAATATGTGAACATTATTAAGGAGCCTCTAAACCGCGACGCAATGCTCAGAGCCTCGTCCTTATTTCTCGGCACACATGATTTTTCAGCATTCTGTTCCATGAAAAGTAAAAAGCACAGCACCATAAGAACACTAAGCAGCATTGAAATAACAGAGGACACCCCTATATTATCTATCTTATACACTGGAGACGGTTTTCTTTACAATATGGTAAGAATCCTAACAGGGACTTTAATAGAGGTTGGATTAGGAAAACGAAGTGAATCCGATATAAAGCACGCTTTTGAAACCAAGTTCCGTACTGACGCTGGACCGACGGCTCCGTCAAGAGGTCTTTTCTTAAAACAACTATATTATTGACACAATAAAAAAAGAAGAAGCCTGTCGGCTTCTTCTTTTATTTCTGCGTTTCATCCTCTGTCCCATCCCCAAGCGGTTCCATAGTAAGGCCGGGTCTGAGATCACCATAGTGAATCGCTCTGATTTTTTTGTCTCTGCCGATCAGATACACCCTTCCTGTCTCTTTATACGGTTCAAAGACTAAAGCTGCATCTCCATCAGTCTCAAACATGATATAGGATATCAGAGTATCCTGTTCTTTCCAATCTTCTCCGTGCGGTTCAGGCCAGTCTTCCGGAACATCTTTTCTTCTTCCTACCGAGATCCTTAAAATCCGCTTGTCAATGATATCAGAGAACAGGATATCGCAGTCGACATTCGGCAGTGCATTGGGCGCGCGCAATTCTTTCGGAAGTTTATTTATGCTCATTCTCACTTCAGAACATCTGGAAAAAAGAATCTCAAATCGGTCTCCCGAATCAAATTCAATGATCAGCGGCTGATCCAGCAGAATAAATCTGCTGAAAACAGAATCCGCAGGAATGCATTCAATCAGCGGCGGAATCGGATTTTCTGGATTTTCTTCGTTATGTTTTGAGGCTATTGCAATAGCGAAGTTCTGGATCCATTCCTTCGAAAGATTATATGCGGGTCCAACGGTATATATATGCTGTATCTTTCTGCCTGCAATCTGTGTATTCTTGAAGAACGTCACGACTTCTTCCGGCATCTGCAGCAATCCCGCTGACCAGCGTTCAGGATCATAGATATTATTTAAAAAAACATTGTTGCCATTCATCTCTATCATTTGTTCATACCTCCGTTATTTTCGATCAGTCCCGCATCTCGATTATGTAGCATTGCAGCTTTTGCAGATGCAGCTATTTGATCCAATAAAACAATTGAAATTTCTTCTACCTTAGAACCCACTGAATAATCCGCAGGGGCAATATAATCTACACGTTCATGACGAAGAAGGTTCTCCGCTGTGATCCGGTCTTTGTTGTAGACTGCGATCGAATGACCTCCGTGGGAGCGAACGACTTTCATACTCGGCACATCGGTTATCCCGTCCCCAAAATAAATCATATTACTGAAAGGGACTCTTCTCATTGAATCCGGCATATACTCGTTGATTTTTGAATTATCGTTAACATCCAATATTCCTTTATTGATTCTATAAAGGAACTGGGTCTTACTCGTATAATTCACCGCCATAGCCGGCCAGCACGCTTTTCCTTCCTCATCATAACAGAATCCCCCTGCATAAATTTCATGGAAACAGTCCGCTATCTGCGTGCCTTCAATAATCTCCCGAAGTCCGGATGACACGATATAATGTTCAATTTCAAGTCCGATACTCTCTCCATACTTTGTCATTCTATCAAACCATGTTAAGACGCCAGGGAAAAACTCAACACTTTTACCCTGATTTTGAAATGTTTCTTTTTTTAACTCTAATTTCCCTTTCGCGCTTTTCACCATGTAAAGCATATACGCAAGGATCGGATCCATCTTGTTTTCCTTGGCGATCCTGTCACAGTTTTTCCAGAACTCCTCTGTTGAAAGTCCGACATCAGGAATAAAGGTATATTCCTGCATATCTTTCGGCGATAGCGTTCGGTCAAAATCATATACAAAAGCAGCAATTGGTGCCATTGCATATCTCCTCTCTGAACGATACTCAATTCGTTTTCTATTATATTCTTTAAAATGCATAATGACAATGCTAAAACTGTGCATCTCACTGCTCCGTGAAGTTGACGCTTACGATTGGTAAGAATATAATTTTAATACCTGATACAGACAAGCAAGTCATCATTTAATACGAATTATCCGTGAGGATTTATCATGGCGAGATGGATTGAAGCAACAGTTACCGAAAAAGACGAAGGTTCTACTGTTCGTCATATTTTGAGGAACGAATTACATATGGCGTCTTCTCTTATTTCAAGACTCAAATTGAAACCGCAGGGTATCTGCCTTAATGGTGAAAAAGTCTATACGAATGTCCTCGTTCGTGCCGGGGATGTCGTTAGTGCTGATGTAGAAGATTCTAATCCGTGGAATCCAGCCAAACCCATCGACTATCCTCTAGACATTAAATACATTGACGAAGATCTGATCGTTATCAGCAAACCCGCTGGAATGGCGGTTCACGGCTCTGACCGAATACCAAACTGTACAGTAGCAAACGCCTATGCGGCTGTTTTTGGCCAGAAGTGTTCGTTCCATCCTGTGAACAGGCTTGACAAAGGCGTTTCCGGCCTGATCCTTATTGCGAGAAACGCTTACATGCACGACCGGCTGCGACGGCTGATGCATACCGAACACTATGTGCGAATATACACTGGTATCGCGGACGGCATTGTTACACCTCCCAGTGGGACGATCACTCTGCCTATTACAAAGCACCCGGTTGAAGGAATCAGAAGAGAGATTTCTCCCACCGGGATCGCATCGGTAACGGATTACAAAACACTCCAGGCATCAAAAAACAGGACCATGTTGAAAATAATTCCGCGTACCGGGAGAACCCATCAGATCCGGCTTCACTTTTCTGCAATTGGTTATCCTTTAACGGGAGACCCTCTGTACGGAAATCCCTCAGAAGAAATCGATCGTCCTGCACTCCACTCCGCAGAGATCCACCTTGATCATCCGATCACGGGAGTTCATATACACATTGCGGATTCTATACCCGAAGATATGCGTTCGCTTCTTTAAATTTACAGATTTTTACATTTGTCTGCTATTATTCCTTGTTTTTGATTCAATCATAAGATAAAATATAAAAAATTATTCAGATTCCGATAATCAATTTTATTCGGAATCTGTTTTAGTTTACAAATAATTAAACTAAGCTATGTTATGTAAACTAAAGTAGTAAATATTTTAATTTTACCAGCAAATACTCAGCGGTTATTGAATGTTTAAACGATTTTTTTCGTTATTATTTTTAGTTAGGAGCTATTTTTGTGGAAGATAATTTGATCGTGCAGCTTTTTCTTGAACGAAGAGAAGATGCAATCGAAGAACTGAAAACAAAATATGAGCCTTACTGTCATACGATCGCTTTCAATATACTTGGGAACAATGAGGATTGCGAAGAGTGCATTAACGATGCATTCCTGCGTATATGGAATTCGATCCCTCCGAACAAACCTGAAAATCTTTCCGCATATGTGGGAAAGGTCACCAGGAATCTCGCTCTCGACCGTATTCGCCAGAAAGGTGCGGAAAGACGCGGCGGAGGCGAGACGGAGCTGGTTCTCGATGAACTGATTGACTGCATCAGCGGCGAGGATGAACTGGAACGTCGAGAAGACTCCAGAGAGATACTTCAGGCTATCAACAGTTTTCTCGAAGGTCTTAACTCCGTCGAGAGAGGTGTGTTCATGCGTCGCTACTGGTTAGCAGAACCGATTGCAAATATCGCATCACGCTATAATATGTCTCTATCAAAAGCATCCTCAATGCTTCACCGGCTTCGCGGCCGTCTTAAAAAACATATGGAAAAGGAGGGAATCGTACTTTGAAAAAAGAAGAACTGTTCGACTTGTTCGGCCAGGTTGATGACAAATATGTGTCTGAACTTTATGATGATCTTATTGAGCAGACAGACGATTCCATCCCTCTCCAGAAAAAACATAGCGGCTGGAAAAACATCGTTGCAATTGCCGCTGTCTTCTGTTTTGTAATACTGGCTACCATCAATATCATCAACTACAAAAGTTCTCCAAACGTTACTGAAGCTGATGTTGATGAAGGTGCTCTTGTTCAGGAAACCTATGACGGTTCCGCCTCTGTTATCATTGACGTGAATCCGAGTTTGAAATTTATCCTCGCAGATGACGGTACAGTAGACTCTATCATTCCTCTGAACAAAGATGCTGAAATCATGCTCGCCGATCAGGTTTACGAATCGAATGATCTGCAGTACTGCATTAATGAGCTGATCAAAGATTACACTGACAATTCCTATATATCTCCAAATCAGAATTCTATCCTTGTATCTGTTACTAATTACTCTGACGATGTTGCTCAGTTTGTTTGTGATTCTTTCGTCTACGATATTGAGTCTGCAGCCTCATCCTACGGTGTTTCACTGTCGATCCTTTCACAGATCATACCCGATGCTTCCATCTACGAGGACGTTGCCGACGAGCATCAGATTTCCGTTGGGAAAGCGGCGCTGATAGAAACTGTTTCCGGCGGAACGAGTGAAGTCTATGGGTCCGCATCCGAGCTTTCAATTCAGTCACTAAATCAGATTGCGCAATATACTTCAAATTCCCAGATTACAAGAATCGGTGAAGTGGCAGGTGCGGTCAGTGAACAGCAGCTTGAGTCTCTTGGTGTCAGCCTTATGAGTATTGTTGATGCATTTTCGTATGCGGAAAATATTTCACAGATCTACAGTGAGATTTGCAGCGAAAATCCGCAGCTGAGCGATCCTCTTTACTACCAGTACTCTTTAATCATGCAGGAAACCGACTTGTCAGACGGTTCTCAATTATGGTCGCTTATTACAAAGAGCGCTCTCGATCCTGCAGCTGACATCTCATCCTACACAACCGGCAAGAGTTATGCAGATGAGAATCTCAGTCAGGAACGCAATATCGGCAGCGCAATAGTCGAATTCATCGAAAATCTTCTAGGACTATAGGCTAGAGTAATTCATAAAAAAGACTCGGTTTATTTCGAACCGAGTCTTTTTTATCCATATTGTTCAGCAAGATATTCTATTGCTTCCCGGTATCCTTCCAAGCCGTGCCCAGCTATTGTTTTTACAGCCGCCATGGAAACATAGGAAAATTTTCTGAATTCTTCCCTACTATTAATATCCGAAATGTGTACCTCTACGGTCGGAATCGAAACCGCTTTCAGTGCATCTAAAATTGCGACACTTGTATGGGTATAAGCTGCGGGGTTTATTACTATTCCGTCGACTTTATCAAAAAATGCCTGTTGAATTTTATCCACGATATCTCCTTCGTGATTGGACTGATATATTTCTACATCCGCGCCAGAAGAAGCCGCCGAATTCTTAATAAGTTCTTCCAAGGCCGTAACATCATTTTTGCCGTAGATGTCCGGTTCTCTTATTCCTAGCATATTCAGATTTGGTCCGTTTATAACAAGAATTTTCATAATCCCAGTTCCTTTATTATTGTTTCCGCGTTAACGGAAGGACAGACACATTTAACAGTCAGCTCGCTCCACCCTTTATATTTGGGCATTCTTTCTTTAATCAGCGTTTCAACGGATTTGCTTTGTGAAACGGGTCTTCCCTCTTTTGAGAGATGATTCATATCATTTCTGTCTAAAAAAACAATAACGCTGTTTTGATGGAGCAGCTCATAGTTTTCGTTTCGTGTCACAACGCCGCCTCCGGTTGCGATCACAAGGCCACTCTGTCTGGCGAATCGGTCAAGAACTTTCGTTTCGACATTTCTGAATTCTTCCTCTCCGTTTTCCGCAAAAAACTCCGGAATAGAACATCCGATTTCACGAACAATTTCCTCATCAATATCGACGGCAGTTCTTCCAGTCATGGAGCTCAGTTCCCTGGCGCAGGTCGTCTTACCGCATCCCGGCATTCCGATAAGAGCAATATTTTTCATCTGATTTTCAATCAGGCGAAGTCCTTCGTCCTGTCTGCTTGCAGACACTTTTGTCTGCGTAAAAAGTTCACAAGCTTCTCTTCCCTGAGCAATCAGCATAGGCAAGCCTCCGCTGCAAGGAATACCGAGAGATTCCGCATCCATAATCATTTTTGTTCTGTTCGGATTGTACACAACATCAAAAACACCGGACAGGTGATCGAATGTTTTAAGATCTACCAGAGTTTTTCCGTTTTCAGGATACATCCCAACAGGAGTTGCATTGACGATGATCTCTGCATCTCGATGGTCCGGAATATCCTCAAATTTCACGTTCCCTTTACGTGAAACTGTCACGATTTCCGAAGCTCCCAGATCATGAAGTACCGTTTTTACCGTAGGGCTTACTCCGCCGTCACCCATCACAAGACATTTTTTCCCTGTAACGACGGCTCCAGAACGTTCTACGAGCCATTTGAATCCCGCATAGTCCGTATTATCTCCAAGAAGCGTTCCGTCGACTCTTTTTACGATCGTATTGACACTTCCGATTGCAGAAGCTCTTTCTGTCAATTCATCGCAGTATGGTATCACGGCTTTTTTATACGGAATCGTTACATTGATTCCGTCAAAATTCTTTTCTTTCAGGAAAGATTCCAGTTCTTCTTCCTGAAGTTCAATAAGATCGTAATCATAGCCTCCGAAAACACGGTGTATCTGCGGCGAATAGCTGTGTCCCAGTTTCCCACCGATCAAACCGAATCTCGAATTTAGAATTTTTTGTCTTCTTCTGCTCATTGACATGATATCCGAAAACAGTTCCTCGATATCATCTGCATAAATAGGATCAACAGAGGATCTGAGCATTTTTTTATGCTCCTCTTCTCTGCTCTTATCATAAATCGGCATATTGTTGTCTTTTTTGTATTCAGCAATCTGAGCACAAACATCTATTCGCTCTTTGATCAGTGAAGTTATTTGATTATCGATCGAATCAATCTTTTCCCTGAGTTCTGAAATATCCATCCATGTCACCGGCTTTCCCGAAGCATCCGCTGCATCGTAAGAGCCGCGGCCGATTCAACGACCGGTCTTGCACGAAGCACAATGCAGGGATCATGTCTTCCTTTGATAGTCAATGTTGTATTTTCCATGCTTTGAATATCTACCGTCTCCTGCTCTATACCAATGGACGGCGTCGGTCGAAATACGACATCGAAAATGATCGGTTCTCCATTAGATATGCCGCCGTTGATTCCACCAGCATGATTAGTTGATGTTCTTATATTACCGTCAATAACACGAAACGGGTCATTGGCCTTACTGCCTTTCATGGAGGCAAACCCGAATCCTGAGCCAAAGCTGATACCTTTCACCGCCGGGATCGCAAAAACTGCCCTTGCGAGTTCTCCTTCAATATTCTCCCCATAGTCTGGAGAGCCGAACCCTGCGGGAAAACCAGTGACCGTGCAGCGTATCACCCCGCCCACGCTGTCTTTCTGATTGGATGCATCAGAAATAACAGAATTTATAGTCTCTTCATCCGGAAATTCAATTCCTCCTATATTCACGATTTCAGAATAGATCGAAACATCATGATTTTTCAGATCAAGCATGGCAATTGAGCCGGCAAATACAAGAGGTGCTGTAAGTCGGCCTGAAAAATGGCCCCCTCCTCTATAATCATTAAACCCTTCATAACGAACCGAGGCAGCATAATCTGAATGTGACGGCCGCGGTTTTCTTCGTATTTCGTCATAGTCCGAAGAATGTGTATCGCTGTTATTAATTACGGCGCAAAGCGGGGCTCCGCTTGTTTTTCCTTCAAACACGCCGGAAAGAATCTCTGGTACATCCGCTTCTTTCCTGGGTGTAGAAAGGCTGTTCTGCCCCGGAGCTCTTCTCTTCATCATTGCACCAATAAATTCCGTGTCCAGTTCTATCCCTGCCGGTACATTCGTCAGCACAACACCGATTGCCGGCCCGTGAGATTCTCCGAATATCTGATAGTTCATGTATCAGTTTCTCCTGTTATGATTCCACCCAAGTTTTCATACACTTCAAAAAAGAGCGGATATGATTTATTCACACACTGTGAATCCAGAATTGTCACCGAGGAATCCGCCATCATTGCAGCGATTGCAGCAGCCATGGCAATGCGGTGGTCGTTTGAAGGATCGATTACACAGCCGTGTACCGAAGTTCCTCCCTTTATTTTCATGCCGTCCCGTCGTTCTTCATAGTCCACACCGAAAGATTTCAGCATGTTGCAGACAGATCTGAGTCTGTCACTTTCTTTAAATCGAAGTCTTTCTGCGTTTTTTATGATAGTCTCCCCATCTGCCTTCATTCCAAGGACAGAAACAATAGGGATAAGATCAAGAATGTTCTTGGCATCCACGTCTATGCCATGCAATTTTGAAGGATATACCGTAAATTCGCCGTAATTATCCTCGACTTTTGCTCCGAATTCTTCCAGGATATCCAGGATTTTGCGATCTCCCTGTGCCGTATCTGTATCCAGTCCTCTGACCGAAATCGGATTGTCTCCTACAGCACCTGCAACAAGCCAGAACGCCGCATTGGACCAGTCACCCTGCACATAAGTTTTCTGAGGAATATCATAATCACCTTTCAGCAGAATATAGTCTCCCTCTTTTATGACATCGATGTTACTTTCCTTCAGACACTCAACCGTAATATAAACGTATGGGGCCGACTGAATCTCATTTTTCAGCAGAATGCTTCCGCCGCCATCGATCAGCGGCATCGCAAAAAGCAAGCCTGTAATAAACTGTGATGAAACATCACCGGACATTTCAAAATCTGAACTATCCAATTTTCCGGATACGGACAGTTTGGCAGTTCCCCGGCCAGAAATTACTGCGCCGTGGGCTTTAAGTTCTTCATAAAGCGGAGATAGCGGGCGTTCAGGAAGCCTTCCTCTCATAAGCATTGTGCACTTACATCCCAAAGCACATACCACCGGAAGCATAAACCGTAATGTCGAGCCGGACTCGCCGCAATCAAGTTCCGGATTTTCCGGAATATTATTTCTGTCGATCGGGCTGATTTTGATCATGTTGTCTGTTTCCGTTATATCCGCTCCGAGAGCCCGAAGGCAGCGTATGGTGGCTTCGATGTCCTCAGAGATTACATCACAGAATATTTCGCTTTCATGATGTGAAAATGCCGCACAAATCAGAAGCCTGTGGGCATAGGATTTAGATGGTATTGCGTTAACCTCTCCTCCAAGCGGTTTGGGTGTAATTGTTTTTTTCATGCGCTCTCCTTACCGTCTGCAGGACGGTTCCCCCTCTTTTGAAAAATTATAATCCACACTCAAGATAATTTCTGGCGTCGCGAAGGCTCATTTTTCTCATCTCACATTTGCCCACTGCTAACGGAATGATCAACAAGATCTCGTTACCCGAACGTTTCTTATCATGATCGATGTTTTCAAGGATATCTTCTTCTGAACATTCTGTAGTTACCGGAAGGCCTAGTCTGGCAAGAAGCGAAAGGACACGGTCGCAAAGCTCTTGGCTGCAGTCTCCTGATTTGGCGGCACTCTTAAGGATCACCGCCAGTCCCACTGAAACCGCTTCACCATGGGAAACTTTATACTCCGTCAGTTTTTCTACGGCATGTGCTACAGTATGTCCCAGATTCAGCAGTCCCCGCGTTCCTTTATCGAATTCATCTTCCTGAACGATATCTCTTTTGATTTCTATGCATTTTTTAATTATATCTTCAATATTATCTTTCGAATTCTCCAGAAGGTCAAGGAGTTCACCGTCTCGCAGGATACCGTATTTGACAACTTCTGCACATCCTTCGCGATAGTTTTCCTCCGGTAGTGTCAATAACGTAGAATAATCACATATTACTATCTTGGGCTGCCAGAATGCACCCACCAGATTTTTCCCGCTGTCAAGATCTATTGCCGTCTTGCCTCCCACGGAGGAATCCACCATTGCAAGAAGTGTTGTAGGTATCTGTACATAAGACATGCCGCGCATATAGGTTGCAGCAGCAAAACCCGCGAGGTCTCCTGTCACTCCGCCGCCAAGGGCAACAATGACATCGTTTCTAGTGATCTCATTTTCGGCCAAGTAGTTGAGCAGTTTTAAATAAACTTCAGCATTCTTGGATTTTTCTCCGTGAGGATATACAAATAGATGTACATCATAGCCTGCTTTATTGAGACTGTCTCCCACTTCGGAAGCGTAAAGCTTTGCCACATTGTCTCCGCATACGATCACAGCATTTTTCCCGGCACAGGTTTCTCTTATGAGCTTCCCTGATATTTTAAGGATACTGTCATCGATCAGCACTCTATAAGTTGCAGATGCTTTGATGGTGACCTCAGTCATGGTCTCCGTCCACCTTTTCTTTTAAAGTTCTTCCCTCTTGCAGCAGATACTCCAGACGTTCTGCATCTTCATGTGCGATCGCATTTCTTATCTCGGTTACAGACTTAATGAATCCATCCAGTTCTTCCACGAGATTGTCGGAATTTTCAAGAAACAGCTGAGTCCACATGACAGGGTTAAGTCTGGCGACTCTTGTCATATCCTTATAACTCCCGGCAGAAAGTCCCAAATGATTCTGGGCGGTGGGGCTCTTTATATAGGAGCAGGAGACAACATGTGCCATTTGAGAAGTATATGCTATGGTTCTGTCATGCTCTTCCGCAGTTGCAACCGTAATATGTGCAAATTCCGCAGGCGCAAGCATATCCTTGATCTTCTGAAGAAACTGGATATCGTCATATACAGGAGGGACGATGACCATCGGCTGTCCCTTGAACATCCCGGCATAACTGTTTTTAAAGCCGGAATATTGAGTTCCTGCCATCGGATGGCCACCTACATAAGTATACCCGTATTTATCTGCAAGTTCAAATCCCGCTTTGCTGATAACTCTTTTTGTTCCTCCGCAGTCCATGATAACCGCATCTTTCCTAAACAAGGGAGCATTCTTTTTCATATATTCAATGGTATCATCCGGGAACAGCGCAATAAGAATAAGATCACAGTTCGGAATCGATTCTTCGTTTAATTCACCATCGGCTACTCCGGCAAGGACCGCATACTGTGTTACACTCGTTTTCCTGTCATATACGTATACTTCATGCCCGGCATTCTTGTAATCTCTGGCAAATGATCCTCCGATTAATCCAATACCCGCTACACCTACGATCATAAAATTGCCTCCCGAACTTTATCCACACGTTTTTTCAGTGAATCAAACTGATCCGGCGTAATGGACTGCACCCCGTCACACAAAGCATGCGGAGGGTCATTGTGAACTTCTATCATGAGTCCGTCAGCTCCAGCAGCCACTGCAGCAAGAGACATCTCGCCTACAAGGTCCGCGTGACCGGTCGCATGACTGGGATCAGCGATGACCGGAAGGTGGCTCAGCCGGTGGACGACCGGAATTGCCGAGATATCCATAGTGTTTCTGGTGTAGGTCTCAAAAGTACGAACACCTCTTTCACACAGGATCACATTCCTGTTTCCTCCCGCGAGAATATATTCGGCACTCATCAGCCACTCCTGTATGGTGTTGGCAAGTCCTCTCTTCAGAAGGATCGGCTTATCCGAATGTCCAAGCTCTTTTAACATCATGAAATTCTGCATATTCCTGGCGCCCACCTGAATAATATCGACATCCTGGAACAGATCCAGTTCACTTATCTCCATAATCTCTGTAACAACAGGAAGACCGGTCTCCTTTTTTGCCTCAAGCAGAAGGTCGATACCAGATGCACCCATACCCTGGAAGGAATAAGGAGAGGTTCTGGGTTTAAAGGCGCCTCCTCTGAGAATCTTGGCACCGGATTCCTTGACGCTTTTTGCGATTCCGATGATCTGTTCTTCGGATTCCACAGAACACGGGCCGGCAATACATATAAAATTACCGCCTCCGATCATCGTGCCATTATCCAGAGTTACAATCGTATCTTCCGGATGAAACTTTCGATTTGCGGCTTTGAATGGCTCCGAAACACGGCGAACTTTATCTACGATCTCAAGGGCTTCCACCAGTTCAAGGTCTACTCGGCTTACGTCTCCTACCAAACCGAGGATCGTCACATCGTGACCTTCCGAGATGTCCGGAGAAATCCCCTGTGCCTTGAACCATCCCACAAGGTTCGAGATCTGTTCGTTCGTTGTCCCTTTTTTGAGTACTACTACCATTTTTATTCCCTCCAAGAAATAATAAAAGCCGTGCAGTGATTTCACTGCACGGCTAAAATCTACGATATAAGGATCGAATTCTGCACACGCGAAACCACTATTACTTAACTTTTGTGAAAGTAATAGTAGTAATAATATTCAGCTGCAGAATTTTTAAAAAACATTTTTACGACCTCAAAATTTCATTGTTACTTTTATAAATCTTTTGGATAGATATGTCAAGACCTTTTTAGAAAAAAAGGCCCGGATCAAAGATCCGAGCCTTTTGTAGCTTTGTTTAGTATATCAGCCAAGCACCTTTTTGCAGAACTGCATGAACATGGTTGCAGTCTCTGCACGGGTAGCTGTGCCTGTCGGTGCAATCAATGCTCCGGGACGTCCGGAAATGATTCCCTGACCTACAGCCCATGCAACGCTCTCGCTTGCCCAGGAGCTGACGGAAGCAGCATCATTAAATCCGCTGAGGTCTCCGGATGCTGTGACGTCTTTGCTCTTAGACTCTGCATAGCTGCGAAGCATGGTCGCCAGCTGCTCTCTTGTTACGTCGGTATTCGGTGCAAAGGAACCGTCACCCATACCGGCTACGACACCGTTCGCCGCTGCCCAGTTGACCGGATCTGCAAACCAGTCATTCTCGGAAACATCGGAGAATCCGGCTACGGTTGATACAGCAGGTCTGCCTTCCAGGGCATAAAGCATGGTCGCAACCTGTGCACGTGTTACGTTGGAATCGGGCTCAAAAGTATTGTCGCTCATACCAGTCATGATTCCGTTGTTCAGAACATAATCGACCGGTTCATGATACCAGGCAGACTGCACCAAATCGATGTATTTATTCATCGGGCAGTTCGGATCTGTTGTTGTACCGGATCCGCTGTCAGTACCTTCTTCGGGCATGGCTGCGATGATCTGATCACAGATGTACTGATGTCCTACATAGTCCGGGTGGCAGTGAACCATGAAGTCCCAGTAATATTTCGGATTGAGCATAGTCTCATCTTCCCATGTCTCTACATCATAGATGTCTACATAGGTAACATAGTCTGCGTAAGGTCCTTCCGTGGCAATAGCCTTCAGATCATTGCAGAGGTCGATACCGCCCTGCTTCAGAGTCTGAACGATGGAATTGTCAGAAGGTGTTGCATTCTCAAATACATTGTAAGCGCCGGTTACATAGATCTCAACATCCGGATTGAGCTCCAGAATACGTCCCACCATACGATCGAAGCGTACTTTATATTTCGCGGTATTGGTCTCCAAAGCATCAAACAGCATCTCGTAGCCGCCTGCCAGCTGAACCAGATCATCCCATGACTCAATGGTGTTGAGCTGGCCTTTAATAGCAGTAAGGGCCGGCTGGATCTCAAGACCAAATGCATAATACATGGTGCGAAGGATCGGATCGAGCATTGCCATGGTAAATGTATCATTGTTACCTTGTGTAATAGTGATAACATCCGCATTTGCTACTGCATCCTGCGCGGTATTCCAGAGGTTCTCTGTATCTTCGATTCCTCCGAAAATCTTCGGCAGGAAGAATGTACATTCGGACAGCCATCTGTCATAGTAGTTTTTCGGCTGAGCCAGTTCCGCATCATACTCCGGATCGATCAGCCGCAGGATGTTGATGCTCGTCCAGGATTCACGAGCCAGCTTATACACATTCGTTGCACCGATGGCATCCGCCAGCAGTTGCGGGAAAGAACCTTCTACAAGTTCACTGCCGTGAAGTGTAAATCTGTTTCCCAGGCTGTCAACATCACCTGTAGTAAGGCCGTAGCCTGCAGGAATGCTGTCACCGATGATAACATAGTTATCGTAGTGTTTTACTGTCTCGTAGGTTGCAGCAGATGTGCCGACACTTAAAAGTGCGACCATCATCACCACTGCCAGCACTGCGGACAGTATTCTTCTGGATCTGATTTTCATTTCATTTCCTGCTCCTCTCTGCTCTTCTGGGCAGAGTGAGCTTTCCCCTTCCTTGTTTTTTAACTTTGAAACAAAAATCTTATTTTGTTTCGCCATTTGCAAATCAATGGAAATATTTTAGCACACTATTCTGTAGATTCAAGTAGTTTTAATTTAATTAATATCGATAATTTTTTTATGTTAACTTCATTTCAATTTTATTTCATAATTTCTTCGTCGAACTGTACAAAATTTAAAGATATTCATTAATTCTTTAAATTATTAAATTAAAATGAAACATTAGGAAGGCGGATCAGTTTATGAAAAATCTAAAACTTGCACTGAAAGTAGACGACATAGATATTGTTTCAACGATTTTTACAAACAATATATCTGACGTCTCTGAAATGCAGGTCTGATCTTTACTGAGTAAAAAGCATCGAGGAAGTCGGAGAAGAGGCTTACTCTCTCCTTCTAAAAATCCTCAATGGTCAGATGACAAAAACAAAGCAATTCACTATACAAGCACGATGGACATCTATTGCCTCGATCCTGTCATTTAGTGTATAATCGTGACAGTTTCTTCTCGGAAAGGAGGACCGTAAATTCCTTATACGGAATTACGGAAACAGCTCATGAGCAGAAAAAAGAAAAAAGAAAAAGCAAATAAAAAAAGAAAACATTATTTTTCTAAATTTATAATATTTATTATTGCCCTCGCAGTCTGTTTAGGAATTGCGTACTGCAGATACACAGGTCTCAGCCCGAGAGAAGCCTATGAGAAGGAATTATATCCCTACATTCCGGAATCCTGGCATCAGTACATTCCTGATGTTCTGTTACCTGGAAAACTTGTTCAAGAGGAAGAAGACTCCTCGGAGCTTTCTGCTGTTCCGCCGGATACAGCGGAAGAATTCACCGAAGAAGAAACCTCTGTTTACGGTATCGACACCTTTATTCCCGAAATGACATCAGACACTGTGCATCTCGAGGCAGATGATACTCCGATGGTTAATCAGTACGGAGAAGAAGATGATGCTGGAGAAGCCGGCGAAGAGACTATTGACGAAAACACCTCCGTGTTTGATGCTCTCGAACTAACGGCGCTTCCCACCGCAGCTCACCCGGCCACCGACGTCGAAGACACACTGCGCTATAAAACGCTAAATAGCAGTTATATGGTCCTTGTGGATATGGACGAAGGAACGATCGTCGCAGAGAGATCATCGGATGAAGTAGTAAGTCCTGCCTCAATGACTAAGATTCTCACCGTATTGGCTGCTTCCGAATTCATAAAAGACCTCGATGACACCTACACTATGACGCAGGAAATTCTGAATTATGCGGCAAATAATTCCTGCTCCGTAGTGGGTCTGGTTGCCGGCGATGTCGTTACCGTTCGGGACCTTCTCTATGGAACGATATTGGCATCCGGTGCAGACTGTGCCATGGGGCTTGCGGATTACTGCTGCGGAAGTCAGGAAAAATTCGTTGAAAGAATGAACAGCATCTGTGATTCTCTGGGGATCTCCGATACCGCTCATTTTACAAATGTCGTCGGTGTATATGATGAAGATCTCCATTGCACAGTTACAGACATGGCGGTGATACTTACCGCAGCTGCATATAACGATATCTGCTTTGACGCCCTGTCCGCCAGAACCTGGACGATTTCAGCAGCCAGCGGTGACTATGAGATCTCGAACTGGTTTTTGCGTCGTATCGAAGATAAGGACACAGGCGGTGAAGTTACCTGCGGAAAGACCGGTTTTGTAAATGAATCGGGTTGCTGTGCGGCAAGCGGATTTGTCAGTGAAAGCGGGCATCGCTATATCTGTGTGACCGCGAATTCCTACAGTTCCTGGCGAACGATTTACGATCATGTAGCCGTATACAGAGCCTATACGGAATAGTATGAGGCATAAAAATAAAGGGATCCCTTGAATAGGATCCCTTTTTTCATTTTTATTGTCTTTTATTATATTGTGATCATCTTATTGTGATCATCAATTCGCCCGCTTTGACATTGTCTCCTGCTTCAACGAGAATCTCATCGATTTCACCATCCATTCGGGCAACGACCGAGGTCTCCATTTTCATGGCTTCAACAACCGCAAGGACATCGTTGGTCTTGACCTTATCGCCTTTCCTAACATTGACCTTAGAGACCATTCCGGGAATGCTTGCACCGACCTGGCTCTTATCCTCGGGATCTGCCAGAGTAACGGGTTTTGCTGTGGTTGTTGCGAATGGATCCGGAACCGCCACATCACGTGCAGCTCCATTTAGTTCGAAATGAACTGTTCTGGTGCCGTCTTCATTTCGATCTCCGAGACCGAGGTACCGGATTACAAGTGTTTTTCCGTCCTCGATATTGATCTTATTCGTTTCACCGAGAGCCATTCCGTTAAAGAACACATGGCTGCCCATTCTCATGATGTATCCGTATTCTTTTCTGTGTCTGCAGTACTCTTCCACTACTTTCGGATACAGGCAGTAGGAAATGACCATCTGATCCGTCGGATCCGGATAGAATTTTGATACTTCTTCCCTCGCCTTGTCAAAGTCAACAGGCTCCAGCAGTTCACCGGGACGACAGGTGATCGGTTTCTCACCTTTCAGGACGATCTTCTGAAGATCCTCCGGGAAGCCCCAGGCTGGCTGTCCCATCATGCCTTTGAAGTATGTGACGACGGAATCTGGATAGCTGAGATCAGCGCCTTTCGTCGTGATATTTTCAGGCGTCAGTTCATTTTGTACCATGAAGATTGCAAGGTCACCAACCATCTTTGACGAAGGAGTAACCTTTACGATCCCACCCAGCATGTCATTCACTTTTTTATACATTTCCTTGACTTCCTGGAATCTCGATCCCAGGCCAAGTGAACATACCTGCGGATACAGATTGGTGTACTGTCCTCCAGGAATCTCGTACTTATAGATATCCGTTACCGGTGATGTAATACCGTTGTCGAAATTCTTATAGCGCAGTCGAACATCCGCCCAGTAATCCGTAAGATACTGGAGTTTGTCCATATCAAGGCCCGTATCGCGTTCCTGTCCGTGCAGAGCGGCAACAACCGCATTAAGCGACGGCTGGCTTGTCAAATGAGACATGGTTGAGATGGCCAGATCCACAACATCGACTCCGGCTTCTGCAGCCATCAGTATCGTGGCCACCTGGTTTGATGTCGTATCGTGTGTGTGGAGATGGATTGGCAGTCCGATCTCCTGCTTCAGTGTCTCAACAAGCTTTTTAGCAGAATAGGGCTTGAGAAGGCCGGCCATGTCCTTGATGGCCAGCATATGAGCTCCGCGTTTCTCCAGCTCTTTGGCCATATTGACATAGTACTGTAATGTAAATTTATCATTCTTCGGATCCAGGATCTCACCGGTATAGCAGATGGTTGCTTCGCAGAATTTTCCTTGTTTGAGAACCTCATCCATCGCGATCTCCATTCCAGGGATCCAGTTGAGTGAATCGAAAACTCTGAATACATCAATGCCCGCTTTCGCTGATTCCTCAATAAATTTGCGTATCACATTATCCGGATAGTTCGTATATCCTACGGCATTTGCGCCGCGCAAAAGCATCTGAAACGGAATATTCGGGATCTTTTCCCTAAGCATCTCAAGACGTTCCCACGGATCTTCATGCAGGAAACGAAATGCAGTATCAAATGTCGCACCGCCCCACATCTCGAGAGAAAAGCAGTCGGCTTCAATTTCACTAGTTCCCTCCGCCGCTTTTACCATATCTCTGGTTCTCATTCTTGTGGACAGAAGCGACTGATGGGCGTCTCTCATGGTAGTATCCGTCACAAGGAGCTTTTTCTGTCCAAGAACCCATTTTGAAAGCGCCTCTGGTCCCTTGCTGTCAAGAAGAGGCTTTAAGCCTTCTCCTCGCTCGCCTGTCACCGGCGGGAAGCGCGGAATATCGTACTGACTTCTCTCCGTTTCCGGATTAGCTACCTGTATATTTGCAATATATCTGAGTACACGCGTCGCACGATCTCTTGATTCTGTGATCTCAAACAGTTCCGGAGTTTCATCAATGAATTTAGTCCAGCATTTGCCTGCCTGGAAAGTCGGGTGGACCAGAATATTTTCAATAAACGGAATATTCGTTTTAACACCGCGAACATGAACTTCACCCAGCGCACGTCTCGCCTTATGCACAACGCCGGGAAATGTATTGTCCCATGCGGTGATCTTAACAAGCAGAGAATCATAATACGGCGAAACTTCGTATCCGACACCGCTGCACCCGCTGTCTACACGAATTCCCGGGCCGCCGGACGTTCTGTATGCCGTGATCTTTCCGGTGTCCGGTGCAAAATTGTTAGCAGGATCTTCCGTCGTAACACGACACTGTATCGCATAACCGTTGATATGCACGTCATGCTGATTTCGAAGTCCGATCAGTTCGTAGGAAAGCGGATATCCTTCTGCGATGAGGATCTGAGCTCTTACAATATCTACACCTGTTACCATTTCAGTAACCGTATGCTCAACCTGAATACGCGGGTTCATTTCAATAAAATAATGGTCGCCGTTACTGTCAACAAGGAATTCTACTGTACCAGCTGACACATATCCGACATGTTTTGCAATCTTGACCGCATCTTCATACAGTTTCATCTTTGTTGTTTCAGGTATCGCAAAAGCCGGAGCCATCTCGACAACTTTCTGGTATCTGCGCTGAAGCGAGCAGTCACGCTCACCGAGGTGCACCACATTACCATACACATCGCCGAGTACCTGAACTTCAATATGCTTTGGATTTACAAGATATTTTTCCATGAAAATATCATCATTGCCGAAAGCCTTTTTCGCTTCGCTTTTAACTAGTTTGAATGCCTCGGCTACATCTTCCTTCTTTTCGCATAAGCGCATACCACGTCCGCCGCCGCCTGCTGCCGCTTTCAAAATAACCGGAAAACCAAAACTTTCGGCAAGTTTTACTGCTTCCTTTTCATCCTTGATCGGTTCCTTTGTTCCGGGAATAGTAGGAACATCACATTCAAGAGCGATCTTCTTTGCTTCCAGCTTATCTCCCATTTTCGCAAGAATTTCTGACGGCGGACCTATAAAGACAATTTCGTTATCCTCGCAGGCTTTCGCAAATTCTGAATTTTCAGAGAGGAATCCGTAACCCGGATGAATGGCATCCACTCCACGTTTTTTAGCCAAATTTATAATAGACGGAATATCCAGATACGCCTGAAGAGGGCTCTTATTTTCTCCGATAAGATAGGCTTCATCCGCTTTGATTCTGAAGAGCGAATTAATATCTTCGTTTGAATAGATCGCAACGGTATTGATATCCAGATCCTGTGCGGCTCTGAATATACGAATGGCGATCTCGCTTCGATTTGCAGCCAGGATTTTGCCGAATTTAGTGGTTTCCATGAAATTCATCTCCAGTTGATAGATATTTGGGGCCAAATTCATTTTTATAAATATTATACAAATTTCACAGCTTTTATCAACTTTTTGGAGTTAACTTTTTGTTAATTTTATACAGTTTGTCTGTTTTCGATAAATTTTTTGGTGTTTTTATGATATTTTTATGCTTTTTTAATGCATGCAATTATTTGTTTTGCGTTAATTTAAAAGCAAAACACCGGCAGCCAAAGCTGCCGGTGCACTGCTATTGCCGTTAGGGCTCGTATAATAACCTGCACGTCCTGCAGGTGGGTCGCCTAAGTTCTGTTTCACTGCTTCCAACATCCGATTTCTCGGGAGGCCTGCAATCCGCAGACTCAATTCAGCATCCCTTATTAAAAGTGTGGGTCTAAACGAGCCCGTCGTTGACCACGCACAATGCAGACAACTAATTAAACAGATCCTATCTTCTACGCCTCGCTTTGATCCACTTCATCGTCTTCGTAGTTAACGATGATCCTCATGTACTCTTCGTAAACTGCATCAATATCATCATCGTCGATCTGTTCAAAAGAACGCGTACCGTCTTCTTCTGCAAATTCTTCCAACAGAAGCAATCCGTATCTAGGATCGTTTTCATCTATATCTGCCGGAAGAAATGCGGTAAAAGAACGATCCATAAATTCAAAGGTAAACAGTTCTTCTAATTCGTACTGTGTACCATCCTCTGCTGTTATTGTAATGAAATCACTACCGTAATCGCTGTATTCTTCGCTCATCGATACGCCTCCAGTTCTTTATGGTTTCATATTAGCGGATTTGAATATATAAATCAAGCAAATATGTTATGTAAATCAACTTTGTTGTTAATTGTGTATCGTTAACAATTATTTTTTCAAACATTGAAAATTCTCATATATATTAAAAAAAGTAAAAATATTCTCAATATATATTTATTTCTTTTCGAAGTTATGGTACAATTTGTGCTTAGATGTGGAATTGCGTACATTTGGAGGAAAACCACAGAATGAGTAGAAATAAGAAAAGCAAAGCATCAACCGCTGCTGGAGTAGCAGTCAGAACAATAGGAGGAACCATTTCCGCAATATTTAAAGTGATTGGAACGATTCTCCTCATTATCATTCTGTCCGTGCTGCTGTTCGGCTGCATATTCGCGTATTACATCAAATCGACCGTTACGCCGAATATTGATATCAGTCTTGAAGATTTTTCTGTTAAGCAGTCAAGCGCTATTTTATACGAAGCGACCGACGGCACTTGGCAGAAACTCATCGAGCTGTCCGGATCCGAAAAAAGGATCTGGGTCGATTACGATGAAATTCCCGAATACATGGAAGATGCTGTCGTTGCCATTGAAGATAAGCGTTTTTACACCCATCGCGGTGTTGACTGGTATCGTACAGTCGGTGCATTCTTCAATATGTTTCTTGGAATGCGTAATGATTTTGGTGGTTCCACGATCACTCAGCAGCTGATCAAGAACCTGACGAAGCAGGACGACATCACCGTTCAACGAAAGCTTTTGGAAATTTTCCAGGCGCTCGAACTGGAGAAAAAATACGACAAGCAGGATATTATAACATGGTATCTAAATGTTGTATACTTCGGTGAAGGAAGCTATGGCGTTCAGGCCGCAGCCCAAACCTATTTCGGTAAGAACATTCAAGATCTTGATCTTGCAGAATGTGCTGCGATTGCCGGCATCACTAATCTGCCGACTTATTATGACCCGTTCTACAGCATGGCAAACAACAAGGAACGTCAGGAAACGATTCTGGACGAAATGTACGAGCAGGGTTATATCACCAAAGAGCAGTGTGACTCGGCAAAGGCTGAAGAACTTCAATTTGTCCGCAGTGAGAATGAGTCTTATACCCAGGAAATATATACGTACTATGAAGAAACGGTTATCGATGACGTTATTCAGGATCTGATGGAAGCCAAAGGCATTAATGAATCTTCCGCACAGCGTCTTGTTTATAACGGCGGCTACCAGATCTACTGCAGTCTGAATCCGTATGTTCAGAGCCTTGTCGATTCCATTTACACTGATCTGTCTCAGCTTCCTCAGTCTTACGCAAATCCGACAGGTCAGCAGCTTCAGAGCGGCATTGTCGTAATGGATCAGACTACCGGTGAGATTCTGGCCTTGTCCGGCGGCACGGGAAGCAAAACGATCAACTTCGGTCTTAATCGTGCTACCGATTCCAAGCGCCCTGCCGGTTCATCTTTTAAGCCGGTTGCCGTCTACGGCCCCGCTACGGAATATGGTCTGATCACTCCAACGACATATGTTCTCGACCGTCCCAATATGAAGCTTTCCGGTACTTCCTGGTTCCCAGCCAACTCCGGTAATTCGTATTACGGTCTTATCACGATTTATGATGCACTAAGGCGCTCCTTGAATACAGTATCTGCTCAGATACTGGACAAACTCACTCCGCAGGCTTCTTACGATTATCTTATACAGAAGCTCGGATTTACGAGTCTTGTGGAAGCAGACTGCGATTATGCGCCTCTTGCACTCGGCCAGCTGACAAACGGTGTAACCGTAAGAGAAATGGCTCAGGCATTCTCAGCGCTTGCAAACGACGGAACGTTTACTTACGCAAGGACCTATACGAAAGTAACAGATTCCAGCGGTAATATTATTCTGGACAACAGCGCCAAAACAATTCAGGCTTTCAGTGAAAACACAGCTCATGTTATGACATATATGCTGGAGGGCGCTGTCAACAGCGGTACTGGTACCGAAGCGATTCTGAGCAATATGCCGGCAGCCGGCAAGACCGGTACAACGACAGATTCAAGAGATCGTTGGTTCTGCGGCTATACGCCTTACTTCACGGCTGCGGTATGGACTGGATATGATACCCCTGCAGTTATGAACTTCAGCGGCAACCCCGCGGCTCAGATCTGGAAGAAAGTCATGGCACTTCTCCATGAAGGATATGAGTATAAAGACTTCCCTGAAGCAGATATCGGTGAACCGACCGGCATCTTCGGAACCTATTCAACGCTGTACAGCCAGATCGCAACGCCCACACCTTCCCCTTCCGAATCGGAAGAAGAGGAAACACCGGCTGAAACAGCAACTCCGGAAACGCCTTCTACCGGAGGAACCGATGAAGGCGAGCTTGTTGGTTGATTTACATAAAATCTTGTCACCATTTTGTACAATTTGACTTAATATTTGAATCATGTTAAAGTGGTTAATTGGTTTGGAGGTGTTTCTTTGGCAAAACCAGACATTTTGGAATATAAAGGTCATCCCCTCCATAGACAGGGCAACATCATTTACTATGGAAGTATGGATGACGAATACATCATTATGATGCAGATACTGGATACTAAAAAGGTTAAGGATTTGGACGTCGCTGACCGCGTATCGATCCAGCTTCAGCTGACCAATCCCGATTTACTGGCAAAGGATCGGATCGTAAAGGAAAGCGTTAAGGACGGTCTTTATGATGCAATGGATATCGCTTCCATCTGGTTGGACCGTGCATTAAACCCAAAACAATAATAAATTTAAAGGAAGAAAAGGTATTTTATCATGCACAAGAAAGCTTTAACTGCAATAATCACCACATTGATTCTTGTAGTAACATTGATTACTTCTGCAAGCGCTTCCTGTTATGGAGCCGCAACGGTTACCGGAAACTCTGTAAACGTTCGCTCAATGGCTTCTTCTGACAGCAGCGTGGTAACAACCGCGAATTCCGGCGAAACAGTTATTATTGAAGGAAACATGAACGGTTTTCATAAAGTTGTAATCGGCGGTCGTGAAGGCTGGATCGCAGACCAGTATCTCAGCTTTATGAATGAAGCTGACGGCAACTTCGGAACAGCATACGTAACGGGCTCTGATGTCAATCTCCGCTCTGCGCCTTCGACCAGCGGTTCTGTTGTTGCCAAATGTGCATCCGGCACAGCTGTATCCGTAATCGGTGTCAGCGGAACCTGGCTCAAAGTTTCGGCTAACGGACAGCAGGGATACATCAGCGGAGATTATGTCAGTTTCACCGGTGCTTCTTCAAATGCATCCGCTTCGGGAACTGCAGTAGCTTCCGGTACCAATAATGACTCCTCTTCTGTAAGATATATTAAAGGAGACAGCGTACGTCTTCGTTCCGCTCCCTCCACTTCATCCGAAGTTCTCGGCACCTATAACGCCGGTACTGCGGTCACCTTACTTGGCACCAGCAACGGTTGGGCTTATGTTTCCGTCGACGGCAAAACAGGCTATGTATCAGCAAGTTACCTCTGCTACAGCTTAGAGGGTCTGAATAACAGTCAGACGACGCAGACCACCTCTGCGAAAACGGGATATATTCGCGGGAATAACGTTCGCGTAAGATCCGCTGCATCGACGAGCTCTGAAATTCTCGGAACTTACAGCAACGGAACTAAGGTTACCATTCTTGGCACAGAAGGTTCTTGGACTAAAATAACAGTCGATGGAAAAATCGGTTATGTCGCCAGCACCTATGTTTCTGAAAGCGATACCAGTTCTTCCTCATCCAAATCTTCCTCTTCCGCAGCAAGCACTTCCAATGGTGTGACCGGACAGATGGTAGCTGATAAAGCTTGTGAATATGTAGGTTATCCTTATGTATACGGCGGCTCAGATCCTTCAGGATTCGACTGCTCCGGATTTGTAAAATACATTTACGGTCTTTTCGGAATCACTCTCGACAGGACCGCTGAGCAGCAGGCTTCCAACGGAATCGCTGTTGACAGAGCAAATCTGATCCCCGGCGATATCATCTGCTTCTCTTATGGCAGCGGTTATATCGGCCATGTAGGAATCTATATCGGCAACGGACAGTTTGTACATGCAGGAAACTCCAGCACCGGCGTTATCATTACTGATTTGAACAGTTCTTCCTACAATGACCGTGTTGCTGCCTGCCGCAGAATCATCTACTGATAAAGTACCTTACTGAATATAATTTAAAAGAGCTGAAGTCTTCTTCAGCTCTTTATTTATTATTTTCTTCATTTATAAATTAGCTTGACATTCCCCTGTGAAAATGCTATTATAATCGAGCATTCAAAATTTGAATGTAAGGTTGTGCGCGAGTGGTGGAATTGGCAGACTCGCTAGATTCAGGTTCTAGTGTCCACTCCGGACGTGCGGGTTCAAGTCCCGCCTCGCGCACCAAAAACAGCATCGGATTCTTCATCCGGTGCTGTTTTTTTGTATTAAAACGAATTTACATTTTAATAAAGATATTCTGTATCTTTATCTGATATAATTAACTCACTAAATTATGAGGTGATGGTTTTGACAACTAACCGGGCAATTCTAAAAAGCAATGCAAAGTCTTTGCTTATAAATGCCAAACCGAGCCCTTTGATCATGGGTGTTATCTATTTTCTCCTAACTTATCTTTTAAACACTCTGTCTTCAAATTTAACCGGTGTAGCCATAAATATTCAAGAATACATGAACGCTGTCAACAGCGGAGATATTTCCAGCTATTTTTATGACGTAATGTCGAACTATCATCCTGGAGCAGCTTCTGTAATTCTTTCGCTGGTTATTCAGGTTGCGCTTATTGTAATAAGGGTAGGTTTTCTTATTTTTATATTGAATACCTACTATCATCGTGATAGCAGCTTTTATAACATTCTCGACGGATTTGGTATGTTCGGAAAAGCGTTCTTATTATATTTGATCATGGCCATTCTTATTTTCCTGTGGTCTCTTCTGCTTATCATTCCAGGAATAATTGCATTTTACAGATATCGCATGGCTCCCTTTATCATGATTGAAAATCCTCAGCTGTCCGCCATAGAATGCATTAAAGAAAGCAAACGGATCATGTCCGGTCATAAAAATGAATTGTTTTTACTTGACTTGTCTTTTATCGGATGGTTGATTTTAGAAATTATTCCTTTGGTAAGTGCCTATGTAGCTCCCTATATGAATCTCGCCTATGCGGGATTCTATGATGCCGTAAAATCGGGCAGCTACAGCGGCAGTGACTATCAGTACTCCGTGGATGAAAATAATCCCTTTGAGACATAAAGCCTTCGTAACAAGAAAGACAGCGCT
>Ga0181612_115430_pt1 | contig 33268 bp, 26 predicted proteins | sample HoacroProtozoa21_FD_119630 | JGI IMG/M metagenome (GOLD analysis project Ga0181612, IMG submission 119630) | Hoatzin crop microbial communities from Cojedes, Venezuel. Combined Assembly of Gp0051906, Gp0051904, Gp0051908 | reverse complement strand
TAATTTTGCCACTATATTATGGAGACTATTATCCATGGCATGCATGTCACCACCCTCAAGATCTGTCCTTCCCACGCTGAATCTAAACAGAGTGTCGCCGGAGAAAGCAATCTTTTCTTCTTCACAATAAAAGAATGTACATCCCGGAGTATGTCCCGGAGTATTTATTGCTTTGAACTGGTGGTTACCAAACGAAATCATTTCTCCGTTTCGGAAATAACGTGCTACGGGAGGAAACGGTTCCTCGTAATGCATTATCTTAAGATATTGTGCCGGTTGCCCCTTCATCTTATTCATCAGAAACTCATCTTCAGCACAGACCTCAGCCTTTAAACCATATTTCTCTAATACGAAATTATTACCGAAGTTATGGTCTATATGAGCGTGTGTTACCAAAAGATGTACGGGTTTCAGTTCCTCTTTCTCTATATATGCAGCTATGGCATCTTTTTCTTCCTGGTAGAAAGCGCCACAGTCGATGATTACACATTCTTTTGTCTCATCGCTGACGATGTATGTGTTTTCAGCAAGAACATTGCATACGAACCTCTTTATTTCGAACATGATGTTATTTTTTTTCTATTATCCCGGGAGATAGATGATATGTTTTTCCTTAAAGAATTCTTCTTTGAAGAAACTATTGATATCTGTCACGTCAACAATCTTCCTAAAAGGGTATATCTCTGCCTGTACATCACCGCCTTTAAGACAGATGATACCATTAGGCAGAGAATTTTTTTGCTCTTTAGATATATTCTTTTTGACAATCTTAACGAGGTCGGGTAGGGGCATTACGGCCCTAGATACGATGAAATCAAATTTATCCTTCTCGTCCTCACCCCTTAAATGAACGGCAGTAACGTTTTTCAATCCTATGCTGTCTGCTACCGATTGAGCTACCATGATTTTTTTGCCTGTACCGTCAATCAGTTTAAACTGAACGTCAGGAAACATTATTGCCAGTGGTATTCCCGGGAAACCTCCTCCGGTGCCAAAATCCAAAATTTTTGTATTAGGACGAAACTGTATCAGTTTTGCTATGGCAAGGGAATGGAGCACATGATGCTCGTAAAGATTATCGATGTCTTTCCTAGATATCACATTAATCTTTGTATTCCAATCGTGATACAAGTCATTCAAGGCTTCAAACTGCCTTGTCTGTTCATCTGTAATCTTCGGAAAGTATGTCTTTAATATCGTCATAGTCGAGTTCTATTTCTATTTTTCCAACCACATAAGGCGCAATGTCATACGGGTTATATAGGAATACCATCTCATCGTCATCAAACTTGAAGTTCTCTGAAGGATATATGTCGGTGTTCAGCAGAAATCCCTCTTCGTTGAGTTCATGAAGATTCTTCTTCCCGGTATCCTTGAGTAACTTATTTATTAGCAGCTCTTTGAGCTTAGCTTCGCTGTCTGGTTTGAACACATCCTTAAGTGTAAGGAGTTTACCTGTCTTCGGATCAAAATTCATCAGTATTTCTACAGTCAAGGGGTGCGCACCGCCTTCATACATCGTAACCTCAGCTTCGTATTCGATTATATCGTTGCGCCCTTTTTCGACTTCCGTCTTTATATGATTTACAAAGTTATATGTCTCCTTGAAATCTTCACTGGCTTCACGATATGCGCTTAAGAACTCATGTTGATAGTCGTATACGTATTTGTTGGCAAAGGAATCCGCAGCCTCGCGCATCGTGAGGTCTCCCTGAAGCATAAACAACTGATCGATAAGGAGAGAATCAATCTTCTTACCTATAGCATTGCCATTTTTTGCAGCGCTATGTACGGATATGTCAATGTCACATTTTGGAGAGGACGGGTTTTTAGGATCTATGTTTACCTGCTTTTTAACCTCAATCTTGTCAAAATCTATTTTTTCGTTACCATTGCCACCGCCGCAACAGCACAAAAGACTAATACTGCCTAAGAGCAGAAAGAAGTTCGCTATTTTCATTTTTCGTACCTATTGTTATTCTAAGACAATTACCACATAGTGTGATACGTGATCTGTTACGTACTACGATACCCTTATCCAAGAGATAATTATAAATTTTCTGTGCATCGTTTACCTTTACCAAGAAAAAGTTTGCATTACTGTTATATACCTGTTCGGTGATAGGCAATATCGCAACCGCATCCATCAATCGTGATCTTTCCAAAACGAGATCACGAACCCACTGGTCTACCTTAAAAGGATCCTCGAGGGCACTCATCGCCTGCTGTTGAGTGAGTTGATTTACGTTGTATGGATATTTAACCTTGTTGTATATGTCGATAATTTCTTTCGAGGCAAAAGCCATACCGAGTCGGATACCTGCCAATCCCCAAGCTTTACTGAAAGTATTTAGAACTATCAGATTAGGATATTTGCCTATCTCCGTGCGCATGGGTGTCTGTCGGGTAAAATCGCCGTATGCCTCATCAATGATTACGATACCATCGAAGTTACTTACGACTTTCACCATTTCTTCTCGGTTTATATCATTACCCGTAGGATTATTCGGAGAGCATATCCATATTATTTTTGTATTTTCATCTGTTGCCTCCAGCAGTCTGTCGGCAGACATGTTGTAGTTCTCGTCAAGTAGTACGGGACGATATTCCACATCATTGATATCTGCACATACTTTGTACATGCCATACGTTGGCTCTATTGCCACGACATTATCGATACCCGGTCTGCAGAATATTCTGTAAGGCAGATCTATCGCCTCGTCGCTGCCATTACCCAAGAAGATACATTCCTTTGGAATCCTTTTTACCTTGGATATCTTCTCTTTCAGTTCTTCCTGAAGAGGGTCGGGATACCTATTGAAAGGCTTATTAAAAGGATTCTCGTTGGCATCGAGAAATATGTTAGCCACTTTTCCGCTATATTCGTTTCTCGCACTGCTGTACGGTGCAAGATCCCATATATTTTTTCGTACTAATTCTCTAAGTTCTTTCATCTTATATCTTTTTCAGGAGTGAGAACATCTTAACTATTCTCCAATTGATGAGAGTCTGACGGTCATAGCATTCCTATGTGCATGTAGCGATTCGTTTTCTGCCATAAGTTCCACAGCTTTGCCAATACTTTTTATTCCGTCTTTAGATAAATGTTGGAACGTAACCTTACGGTTGTAACTGTCAAGGTTGACACCATTATACGCTAAGGCATATCCGTGTGTAGGAAGAGTATGATTCGTTCCGCTAGCATAGTCTCCAGCGCTTTCGCATGCATATTTTCCTAAGAACACACTACCTGCATTAATCACCTTATCAGCTAATTCCTCGTAGTTGTCGGTTGCAATTATCAGATGTTCCGGAGCGTATGCATTACTTAAATCCATTGCTTCGTCGAGATCATGAACCAATACTATACGAGAGTTGTTGAGACTCTGTTGAGCAATCTCTTTGCGAGGAAGGACATTCAACTGCTTGTCTAGTTCGTCGGTAACCTTTCCTATCATCTCCTCACTGTCTGTGATTAGTATCACCTGAGAATCCGTTCCGTGTTCTGCCTGTGACAATAAATCGGCTGCAACAAAAACGGGATTTTCGTTTTTGTCTGCTATGCAGCATACCTCGGAAGGACCTGCGGGCATGTCTATTGCAACATCGTGCAGACTAACCTGCTGTTTGGCTGCCATTACATACTGATTGCCTGGTCCAAAGATCTTATATACCTTCGGTATGCTCTCTGTACCGTACGCCATAGCTCCTATAGCTTGTACACCGCCAGCCTTAAAAATTTTGTTTACTCCCGCAATATCTGCAGCCACAAGTATAGCGGGATGTAGTTTTCCTTCCTTATTTGGCGGTGAACAAAGTACGATATCCTTACAACCGGCAATCTTGGCAGGAGTGGCAAGCATAAGTACAGTGGAGAAGAGTGGGGCTGTTCCACCGGGAATATACAATCCGACTTTCTCTATCGCAATACTTTTCTGCCAACATGTAACGCCACTGCACGTTTCAACCTTTTTACTATCGAAACGTTGACTCTCATGAAATTTTGATATGTTTGAATGGGCAAGTTTCAATGCCTCATACAACTCCTTGGACATATTCTTTTTAGCCTCTTCTATCTCCTCTTTGCTTACTGCAAGATCGCTGAGACGGACATGATCGAATTTCTCCTCGTACGTTTTCACAGCATCATCACCATGCACCCTTACCTCGTTCAGAACTTCATTAACAGTGTTGGTAAGTTGCGAAATATCTAAGTGTGGGCGTGTCGTTATTTCATTCCACGAGTCTTTCTCCGGATATCTAATTACATTCATCTTTTTATTTAATATACTGCAGTTATATTGCTGGTTATAGGAATGTTATACTTTTTATAATATCATCTTTTCGATAGGTACGACGAGAATGCCTTGTGCTCCGAGTGACTTAAGTTGTCCTATTATATCCCAAAATCTTTTCTGGTCTAACACTGTGTGTATAGAGCACCACTCGTCATCAGCAAGAGGTATGATAGTAGGACTTTTTATGCCTGGTAAAACGTCGATTATCTCTTTCAGTTGAGCTTTAGGTACGTTCATCATCACATACTTTTTGTCCTGTGCAGCTCTTACGGCATGAATTCTGAACAGCAGTTCTTCCAAAATCTGCTTTTTTTCGTCTGACAAATCCTTATTTCCGATAAGTATTGCTTCAGACTTCATTACTACCTCTACCTCCTTGAGGTTGTTGCTAACGAGTGTACTACCGCTACTGACAATATCAAATATACCGTCGCTCAAACCGATACCCGGACTTATTTCCACGCTACCGGTTATGACATGTATATCAGCGTTGACATTATTCTTTTCGAGATATTTATGAAGTATATTAGGGTAGCTGGTTGCAATTCTTCTGCCCTCGAACCAATGTACGTCTTTGTATTCGTTTGCTTTAGGTATTGCGAGACTCAATCTGCAGGCGCTGAATCCCAATTTCTCTATGACATCGGCATCTTCGCCTCTCTCCATAAACTCGTTTTCTCCTACAATACCTATGTCTGCAACGCCAGAGGCTACGCTTTCGGGGATATCGTCATCTCTGAGGTAAAGCACTTCCAAGGGGAAATTAGATGCTTGTACCAAGAGTGTTCTTTTACTACTGCCGACTTTAATGTCTGCTTCGGCCAACAAATCCATGGTGTCTTCAAAAAGACGACCTTTTGATTGTACTGCTATACGCAACATACTATATTCGTATTTATTATCAATAATAACTGCTATGGCTGCAAATTTACAAAAAAAATCCCGTATCTCTTTCAGAAATGCGGGAAACATAGTAAAATCGTGTCAATTTATTAATTTTAATCCATGTGGAAAAGTTCCACGAGTGGAATGCTCACAGGTGAGTTGTCTGGATTAACCTCCATGATGTCTGCCATCATATTCCACCATTTTTGTGTTATAGGATCCACATTTGTTGTATCCTGACTATTTGTTTCTTTAGAGCATTTCTGTACCGCAAAAAGAAGATTTGTTTCTTTATCCCAGAAGATACTGTAGTCACTGACTCCAGAGTCTTTGATCATTTGCTTTAGTTCTGGCCATATTGCAGCATGGCGCTTCTCATACTCTTTTTCACATCCTTTTTTCAGGATCATCTTAAATGCAAATCTTTTCATGTTTAAATTTTTTGATTGTTTGTAATATCTGTAGGTTTATTTCTCTATATTTGTAAAGAGGGAACGCTGTTTGACGGCGTCCCCTCTTAGCGTATTTGTTATGAGAATTTATTATTTTTCTCCTTCTTCCATCTGCGCTTTCAGTTGAGAGAGTGCATCGATATCACCAAGTGATGTACCTGCTGCCTTGTTCTCAATCTTCAAATCATCTTTCTTTGAAGATTTCTTTGATGACTTCTTCTCCTCTGCAGGTCCCTCTTCGTAAGTACGGCTGTGAGAGAGGATGATTCTCTTGCTATCTTTGTTGAACTCGATAACTTTGAAATCAAGTTCATCGCCCTTCTTAACCTGTGAACCGTCTTGTTTAACGAGATGTTTAGGTGTTGCGAATCCTTCTACGTTCTCTTCGAGCTGGATTACTGCACCCTTGTCAATGAGTTCAACGATCTTTCCTTTGTGTACTGATCCAACAGTATACTTAGCTTCGAAAGCATCCCAAGGGTTGTCTTCCAACTGCTTGTGTCCAAGAGACAGACGACGATTTTCCTTATCTATTTCAAGAACTACAACATCGATGTTAGCACCAACCTGTGTGAATTCTGCAGGATGTTTAACCTTCTTAGTCCAAGACAGGTCGCTGATGTGGATAAGTCCGTCAACACCTTCCTCCAATTCTACGAAGATACCGAAGTTTGTGAAGTTACGTACTTTAGCAACATGTTTGCTACCTACAGGGTATTTAACGTCTATAGTCTCCCATGGATCCTCTTTAAGTTGCTTGATACCAAGGCTCATCTTTCTCTCATCGCGATCGAGAGTCAAGATAACAGCCTCAACCTCGTCACCTATATGCAGGAAGTCCTGAGCTGAACGGAGGTGCTGGCTCCATGACATCTCACTAACGTGGATAAGACCCTCAACACCTGTTTGGATTTCGAGGAATGCACCGTAGTCTGCCAATACGACTACCTTACCCTTAACATGGTCGCCAACCTTGAGGTTAGGATCAAGTGAATCCCATGGATGTGGAGTAAGCTGCTTAACGCCAAGAGCGATACGCTTCTTCTCCTCGTCGAAATCAACGATAACGACTTTAATTTTCTCATCGAGCTTAACGATATCATTAGGATCATTTACACGACCCCAAGAGAGGTCTGTGATATGGATGAGTCCGTCAACACCACCGAGGTCAACGAATACACCGTAAGATGTGATATTCTTAACGACACCTTCGAGAACCTGACCTTTTTCGAGTTTGCCGATAATCTCTTTCTTCTGCTGCTCGAGTTCAGCCTCGATGAGAGCCTTATGAGAAACAACGACATTCTTGAAGTCCTGGTTAATCTTAACAATCTTGAAGTCCATTGTTTTGTCAACGTACTCGTCGTAGTCACGGATAGGATGAACATCAATCTGGCTACCTGGCAAGAATGCCTCGATACCGAATACATCAACAATCATACCACCCTTAGTGCGGCATTTGATATAACCCTTAACGATCTCGTCTTTCTCAAGAGCCTCGTTAACGCGATCCCAACTTCTGCTCATACGAGCCTTCTTGTGAGACAATATTAACTGACCTTTTTTGTCTTCCTGACTCTCTACGTATACCTCTACGGTATCACCTACTTTAAGATCGGGGTTGTAACGGAATTCGCTAGCTGGTATAACACCATCACTCTTGTAACCAATATTTACGATTACTTCTTTTTTGTCGATGGATGTTACTTTGCCATCAACGACCTGATGCTCGCTTACGTTGTTAAGTGTTCCATCGTAAGCCTTTTGCTGGTCTTCTTTGCTGACATTCGTTGCTACGGAACCACTTTCGTATGCGTCCCAGTCGAAATCAGCTACCGGATTTACGTTTTTTGTTAATTCTGACATAATAAATAATTGTTTTTAATTAATAAAATTAGACTTTATGTTTACTGTGAATAAAATCGGCCGCAAAGGTACAAAAAAATGACCTATTTATTTACCCTATTTCAATTTTGTTGCGCTCTTAATAGGCGATATTAATATTTATTAAGCAATATTATCATACTTTAGCTTATTGATTTGAACATTATTTGATTTTTGTGTATATATTTGCACCGAATAATGGTCTAATATCAAAAAATAATAATCTATGTCGTACCTTGAAAATCAGATTAGTGACATTTTTCTCAATGATGAGGGAAGGGTGATCAAAACAAAAGATTTCTTGAGATTGTGTTTGCACAAATGGTATTATTTTCTCTTCTCTTTTATCATTTGTATGAGTATTGCGGTGTGGTATTTGTTGCGGACACCTAAAAGCTATACTCGGGGAGCATCGATACTTGTTAAACAGGAGATGAGAGGACGAAACGCCCATAGTGATATCTCATCACAGTTTTCCAATCTTGGAATCTTGACCTTTAACAGTAGTGTGAATGATGAGGTGATAAATTTTCAGTCTCCTAACCTGATGTACGATGTCGTCAAACGTTTGGATCTGAATATTAACTATTCGCGAGAGGGTGCATTTCATGATGAGGTATTGTATGGTAGTACATTGCCATTGCAAGTGAAGATAAAAGGCCTTCGAGACAATGACGTCGTAAGTCTTACTATTGCGCCGAGAGATAAAAATAGTGTTATAATAAAGAATCTTAGTAAAAACGGCTTTTTATATGATGGTGCGCGTATAGCAAAGTTTGACGAATCGCTTAGAACCCCTATTGGTGAAATATTGGTAGAAAAAACGAAAGATTGGCCGAAGAAATCTTTCGATTACGATATACACGTAAACCGTTATGGTTATATTCAGACTATGGAGACCTATTGCAGTCGTCTGAAAGTAGAACTGCAAGAAAAGCAGGCGAACGTTATAAATCTAACGTTTGTAGACGTTAATATCCAAAGAGCAGAAGATGTACTTAGTACCCTGATAAACGTATACAATGAAAGATGGATAGAGGACAAGAACAGGATATCTCTCAGTACCAATGAATTCATAGCAGAACGACTGAAGGTGATAGAATGTGACCTCGGCAATGTGGATAATATCATATCTTCTTACAAGAGCAATACTATGACTCCCGATCTTATTGCCTCTGCGAAGATGGATATGGAACAATCGGCGGAAGCGAACAGGGAACTGATGAACCTAAATAATCAGTTGAGCGTGTCACGTTATCTCCTGAATCATATACGTGGACATAAAGACCAACTGATACCTGCAAATGCCGGACTTGAGGAAAGTAATATACAAGGTATGATAAATCAATATAATACGATACAGTTGCAAAGGAACAGGTTGGCAGGAAACTCAAGTGAAGAAAATTTGTTGGTTAAGGATATGGATCAACAGCTTTCGCAACTTCGTTCAGCCGTTATCTCATCGATAGACAATTACATTGCATCACTCAACATGAGGATAGGCAGTTCTATGTCAATGCGTGCAGGAGCCAATGCACGTATTAGTGCCAATCCTCGTCAAGCAGGGAAACTCTTGTCTGATGAACGTCAACAGAAAGTAAAGGAATCATTGTATCTCTTCTTACTGCAGAAGCGTGAAGAGAATGAACTTTCTCAAGCATTCACGAGTTACAATACCCGTGTTATTGTTACTCCTGATAGAGGTGGATCGTTCAGACCTACGTCACCCAAGAAGATGTCAACACTGTCTCTTGCCTTTATTCTGTCGATATTTTTACCTGCTTTTTTACTATATTTCAAAGAAAAGGTAAATACGATGGTTCGTTCGAGAGCAGATATTGCATCTATAAGTGCTCCTTTTGTAGGTGAAATCCCGTTAGTAGGGAGTCTGAGAAAAAAATCTCTGTCACGTCGAAAAAAAGATTCAGATACATCATTGGCCATAGTTGTAAAGAAGGACAGTCGTGATATTGTAAATGAAGCGCTACGTGTACTTCGTACTAATATAGAGTTTATGAATTCGAAAACGGATGGAGCATATATCATGATGGTTGTATCAGCTAATTCGGGAAGTGGTAAAACATTTATAACGGCCAATCTTGGAGCTGTCTTTGCACTAAAAAACAAACGTGTATTGCTCATTGATTTTGATCTACGAAAGCATAGTCTAAGTTCTTTATCCGGAGATATGAAATATGGTGTTAGCGACTTTCTTGCAGGACATGTTAGTGATTACGACAGCGTAATAATCAAAGATATAGATAATAATGGATTTGATCTTATGCCTATAGGAACTGTTCCTCCCAATCCCTCGGAACTATTGTCTGAACCGCGATTACAGATGATGATGACGGATCTTAAAATGAAATATGATTATATTTTCCTAGACTGTCCTCCAGTGGAAGTCGTGACAGATGATGACATCATAAACAAATATGTGGATGCAACATTATTTGTTGTACGTTGTGGACTATTGGAACGTAATATGCTTACATTTATTGACAGCTACTATCGGTCGCAAAGATTTAATAACCTCAGTGTCTTACTCAATGGTACTGATGGCGGAGGTAGGTATGGTTATTATTATACGTATGGTGGATAGAGATATTTGATAACGGGATTTATGATACCTAAAACGATTCACTATTGTTGGTTTGGCGGTAAACAAAAACCAAAACTTGTCGAGCACTGCATATCGTCATGGAAGAGACACATGCCGGACTATGATATCATGGAATGGAATGAAGACAACTATGATATCAGAAAATGTAGATTTATGTCGGATGCGTACAATGAGAAGAAATGGGCTTTTGTATCAGACTACTGTCGTATAGATGTTGTAAACCAATTTGGCGGAATATATCTTGATACCGATGTGGAAGTGATAAAATCTTTCGATGACTTGCTTAGATACCAGATGTTCTGTGGTTATGAGAAATCTCAAGAAGTAAAAACAACTCATTACATCGCTTTCGGATTGGGTTTCGGATCCGTAAGGCATCATCCAATATTGAAAGATATTCTAGGCACGTATGAATCACTAGACTTTTATAATGACGACGGATCATTAAATTTAATCACTTGTCCACTAATACAGACAGAAGCATTAAGACATTATGGCGCTACAATAGACGGTGAGACGAAGATATATAATGATGTGGCTATTTTTTCATCAGAATATTTTTGTCCAATGAACTATATAAATGGAGATATACGGATAACAGACCGTACCTATTCCATACATCATTATTCCGCTACATGGATGCCGTGGTTTTATGTGTGGGAACAGCGAATGTGGCATAGTATGGGTATACGGAATCTAAAGCTCTTGCTACGTATTATGAATCTAGTAAGACATGGTTCACTACGAACGTAATCACTTTTTACACCGATAATAATTATGATACCATATCTGATAACATTTATTTTGTCATTGTCACTCTTTTATGCCGGAACAAAACATCAAGGGATAGTACGCATTATCTTTTTCTGTCTGGCCGTTTTGCCTCCAGCTATCCTAGGTGGTTGTAGAGACTTATGTATAGGTACTGATACCTTGGGCTATCCTACTTATACATTCGATGAGGCTTTGACATCATACTCGTTATTAGGTGCATTAAAAGATAACGATGTGGTAGAGCCCTTATTCGTAACTGTAGCATATCTCGTATCAGAATATACCCGTGACATACATTGGTTCCTATTTGTCAATCAACTTATAATGATTATAGGTGTAGCGTTTTTGTTTGGAAAGAGTAGGATAGATATATGTCTTGCCATGTTTCTGTACTTATTCTCTTGCTATAACACTTCGTTAAATGCGATGCGTCAGTCTATGTCAATACCTTTTTGTGGAGTGGCGTTGATTGCCTTAATAGGCAGAGAGTATATCCTCTGTGCTGTATCGATGATAATAGCTTATTTTTTTCATTATTCTTCGATACTTTTTATTTCTATTCTTGCACTTTATTGGCTAATAGAAAGAATTCCATATATAATGGGACGTAAGATAACGTTAGCCTTCAGTGTTGTGGTATTATCGCTGATACTTTACAATTTTAGTTATATGTTGGAAACAATGGTTGCAGTAGGTCTGACGGAGGAGAAATATGATGCTTTATATGGTAATTCTGATGTCTATGGAACGAATATACCTATTTCGCAGTTAGCTCTTCATGGTTTCAATCTTGCATATTTCTGGTTGGTAACTCGGTATAATAAGCGAACATCGTTTTGGATACTTTCCAATTACGTGTTGATGACGAGTCTGATACTCTGCTTTCTGGGACTCATCTCTACTTATGCAGTGCGAGTGGTTGATTATTTCCTTATCGTAAATATCGTAACGTTAACCTATTATACCACGAAAAATTCATATAGATATGTTTCATTACCCATTATTTTCTATCTCTTCTATTGGTTTATGACGGTTGTTGTAGCCGACTTGGGATATACTTATCCTTATAAATCACGAATACTGGAATCTTTAATATAAACAATAATATGGACAACCCTTTAATAACAGTGATAGTAACCGCATATTGCGTAGAGAGTTATCTACCCCGTTGCATTCGTAGTATACAGTGTCAAACGTACAGAAATCTTGAAGTAATAATTGTCGATGATGGTAGTCCGGATCGCTGTGGGGAGATTGCAGATATTTATTCTCGTGAGGATGATAGAATAAGGGTGATACATAAAGAAAACGGAGGTCTTGCCGATGCCCGTAATGTGGCTCTTGGCGAGGCTTCCGGTGAATATATAACATTTGTAGATAGTGATGATTTCGTGAATAATGATTATGTATCTACGTTGTATGATATCCTGCAAGAATCTGACTCGCAGATCTCTGTTACCACACTGAATCCTGTCAATGAGAGTGATTATACGATTAAAGATACTTCGAGAAAAAATAATGTAAAGATTTATAGCAGTGATGACGCTATCATTTCGCTCTTTTATCAGAAGGGTTTTGACACCTCTGCATGCGGGAAGTTATATGCTAAAAGTCTCTTCGCAGAGGGTATACGTTTCCCTAAAGGATATGTATATGAAGATATGGCGACCATATACAAACTTATGATTAGATGTACTAGAATCGCATATTTGGATTATCGAAGCTATAATTATCTGTATCGTAGCGGTAGTATTGAACGCTCCCCTTTTAGTAAGGTTAAGTTTGATTCATGTAACCAGATAGTATTGCAACTTGAACATTATATGTCATCTACCAGTTCTTGCATACGAAATGCGGTTATGTGCAGGATAGAAAGTCTTGTTTTCCATGTCGTACTGGACATTCCCATGAAAGAACATTTTTATACAGAGCAGTTATATGGTATAATAAAAAAATATCGTAGGAATGTTATTATAGACCACCGGGCACGCAGGAAGACCAGAATCGCATGTTTGTTATCTTATCTAGGAATAGGTCTTCTGAAGGGTATATTCTCATTGAGAGGGGCGTTGTAAAATATTAAGGTTCCAGACTTGATTGTCCGGAACCTTAATATGATGGTGATAGCGTTTATACGTTAATCTCAATAGTATATTCGCTCATAAATGAAGCTCCCGGTAGTAGATGATTCATAAGATATTTATCCTGAAACTCTCCGTCGTAATGTGCCCAGTCGTGAATACCGTACCATGGTTCTATACATACGAAGGGCGCGTTTTTTCCGAAAGGACTCCATAGTCCCACGGCAGGAGCTTTAAACGATAAAGTGACAACTGGTTGCATCTTTTTGTTTAATAGCTCAATCTTATGAACCTGACTTTTGTCAATAATGACGGCATCGTCTTTGAAACTCTCTTCAGTAAATTCGTATAATCCATTGTCTGTCTTTAATTCAAAACGTTCAGGATTGATACAACCGCCTTCGTTTCCGTAGATTCGTTCTATCTTGTTCGTATTATCAAAACGCATAGTACCTATCAGTGCATCACCTTCATTGATGTCGGGTACGTTGAATGCAGGATGACCGCCTATCTGGAAATGCATCTCTGTGTTTCCTGTGTTCTCTACGTGCCATATCACATGAATCTTATTACTATCTAAGCGATACGTTACTGCGATGTTGAAAGGGAAAGGATATTGTCTAAGAGTTTCTTCACTTTCGTGTAAGGCGAATGTTACCTTATTTTCTGATTTGCTTATTAGCGTAAACTCAGTATCTCTGGCAAAGCCATGACGTTCCATAGAATATTCTTTACCGGCATAGCGGTACTTCCCTTCCCATAACCCGCAGACAACGGGGAAGAGTAGTGGAGAATGACGGTTCCAATATTTTGCATCAGCCTGCCACAGATATTCTTTGCCATTGTTATCTTTTATACTCTGAAGCTCTGCTCCCATACTGCTTACCTTAAGCGTAAGCTTCTCACTTTTAATCTGTTCCATATATAATCGTTTATTAATAACCTTCTTCTGTTCGTATTTCTTCTTTGTCTATTTTTTTCTTATCCAGAGAGTACCAAGCGTAAACTATGTATGCTAATACGAAAGGTATGAGAAAAGACACGTATGTCATTGTTTTCAGTGTGAAATAGCTAGAGCAACTGTTTTCTATTGTCAGAGAACTTTGTAAGTCTACATTAGACGGATAGTAAGCGGTATTATTCCATCCCGCACATAACAATAGGGCAAGTACCGTCAGTATCACACCTATACCCGTAGGCCAAATACCTTTGAAATAGGTTTTACTGAAGATAGTGCGTATTATACCATACAGAGCTAGTAAAAGTCCGATGACAAGTATCACTGTGACGTACCACATATCCACCAAATTATGTAGGTATTTATACGGTTCCATTGTTATCTCTCCTGTTACTGGGTCGTAGGCATATCCGTCCTTTAGTAGTGTCCTAACAAAGAAGGATAGGAAAAGTATGAGAAAAACGACAGTGCATCCTAAGAGTCTTGTGTTTGCCCTAGAGCGGATGTTTTCGTCATCGATATTGTTCGTTATATATAGAATACCGAGTATACGTGCAAGGAAAAATACCGACAGACCAAAAATCAAGTTCCATGGGTCGAGCAGAGCATCGAGACCATTGCTGGAGTTAGCCCATCTGCTTATCACTGGTTGTACCTCATCTACAATATTATTCTTCTCAATAATGAAATTACTGCCATCGAAGAATGTTGCAACAGCTCCACCTAGAAGTAGCGGTCCTATGATACCATTGATAATAAGGAACCACTGGAACATCTTCGTACCAAGAAGGTTACCCTGTTTATTCTGGAACTCATAGCTAACAGCTTGTAAAACGAATGAGAAGAGTATAATCATCCAAAGCCAGTAGGCTCCTCCGAAACTAGTAGAGTAGAAGAGGGGGAAAGATGCAAAAAAAGCTCCTCCGAATGTTACCAACGTTGTAAACGTGAGTTCCCACTTTCTACCAGTGGAGTTCATTATCATACGTCGTTCGTCGATATCCTTTCCCAGTGAAAATACCAGAGAATTGGCACCTTGTACGAACATAAGGAAGACTAAAAGTGCTCCTAACAGTGATATCAGGAACCACCAGTAATGTTGTAAAAATTGATATGTCATGATTCAGGCCCTTTCTTTATTTGTTTAAACATGATGTTTAATTCCACTGCCAACATGGTTGTAAATAATACGAGGAAGATGAAGAATGTTAACATTACACTTCCTGGATTGAGCGCACTAATAGCTGCTGACACGGGTAACATATCCTGTATAGTCCAAGGTTGTCTACCGAGTTCTGCCACAATCCATCCTGCCTCAGATGCTATATATGCCAACGGTACTAATATGATGGAAGAAAAGAGAATCCATTTCTTTCTCTGTATGTCTTGTCTATACAATACGAATAACAATACCGCGAAGAAAAGTATGAACAAGCATCCCAGACCTACCATTACACGGAAGGCATAGAAACATATCGGGATAAAAGGTACCAGGTCGTGTTTATCTTTTATATATCCATACCCGAAATATTTAATGTTTTCCTTTATGTCTGTAAGATAAGTTTCTGATAATGCGGTATTTCCATCTTTCTTTGCCTGTCTGTATTTCGCTAATGCATCTATGGCGATACGTCCTCTTTTTATTTTCTCGTCATACGAGGGTTCAACGGTTCCATCCTCTTTGGTATACCCGTTGAGTATGTCATTTACTCCAGGCACATATCCGTTTGGATCGTGGGTTGCCATAATAGACAGAGCGTAGGGTACAGCTATTCTTAAAGGTGCTTCCTTTTCGTTAACGTAGTCAGGTTGACTGAACGGGTTTACGGCTGCTATACCAGTAAGACTGACACCGTTACCGCCATTGTATAACGCTTCCATAGCCGCAAGTTTCATAGGTTGTGTTTTGCCGACGGTAACAGCCGATACGTCACCGGAGATACAAGCCAATAAAGAAGCGATAAGACCTACGATGCCGCCGATCTTAATACTTCTTAGAGCGAGTTGATGCTCTCTATTCTTCAGCAGATACCAACTGCTGACAGCGACGACGAAGATGGCTCCGATGATCCAGGATGAGATAACGGTATGAAAGAATTTGTCTACGGCAAAAGGCGAGAAAGCCACGTCGATAAACGATGTCATCTCGTTTCTCATCGTATCTGGATTGAATTCTTGTCCTACGGGATACTGCATCCATGAGTTGGCAACAAGGATCCACCATGCTGATAATGTCGCTCCAATAGTCGTGAGCCACGTTGAGGCGAGGTGAAAACCTTTGGATACCTTGTTCCATCCAAAATACATCACGGCGACGAACGTCGATTCCATAAAGAAAGCCACGATACCCTCGATAGCTAAAGGTGCTCCGAAAATGTCACCGACAAACCACGAATAGTTACTCCAGTTCGTTCCGAACTCAAATTCGAGAATGATACCAGTGGCGACTCCCATGGCAAAGTTGATGCCGAAAAGCCGTTGCCAGAATTTTGATGCCACCTTCCACGACGGATCATTGGTACGGTAAAAGATGGTCTCTACAATGCCCATTATCACACCCAATCCAAGGGTGAGAGGGACGAATAGCCAGTGATAGATAGCTGTCAATGCAAATTGTGCCCTTGACCAGTCTATTGTCTGACTGCTGATTTCAAGTAAAAGGTTTTGTAGCATAATCGTTTTATTTGGTTTATATAATCATTCTGATGCCCGTTCTAGAAGTTCTGTAGTGACGAACTCCGCCTCTTTGCCGTCTTCACTATGTTCACCGATGTAGTTGGGAAAAAAGAAGACCTTCAGGATAAGGAATATAACTAACAACTTTATGAGAATTACCATCCACAACGTCTTTCCTAACGTCATGTCACGGAATCCCTCTATGTAAAAATTCCAAATCTTGCCAATCCATCTCATAAGCAAACGGGTTAGTGAGAAACTTCTGAGTGCGAAGATAGTAAAAAATACCATAAAAACAAAAGTTGTTCCCAAAAACTTTGAAAATATTTGCATCTAATTTTGTCTTTAGGATAATATTTGCTATCTTTGCATCGTTTTATTTTAGGGCGATGGGACTACAACAGGACTTGTTAAATTCCCATTGTCCTTGATTATGCTATATAAACGATTCGTATGAAGAAGATATTCATATTATGTTTTATTACAAGCTTTGTTTGTGAAGCAAATGCTCAATATTTTTTGTCACTGGACAGTTGTAGACAGTTGGCATTGAGGAATAATAAGCAGCTGAGCATATCAAAGGTGAAGAAAGAGTCGGCAATGAATGTAAGAAAGGCTGCTCGAACGAAATTTTTGCCGCGTCTGAATGCATACGGGTCATATTCCTTCTTCAGTAAAGAGATTTCGCTATTGAATGATAATCAGAAGTCTAGACTGTCGAATTTGGGAACGACTGCTGTAAATACGATAGGTTCAGGCTTGTCTCAGAGCGCTTTCGCTAGCATATTGGGTGAATTGTCACAGGAGGTGGATGTTTCAGATCTCGCAGGGACGGTGGAAGGTCTTTTGAATAAGAGAGGTAACCAGATTGTAGATGCGTTCCGTACTGATACAAGAAATATTTTTACAGCATCAATTATGGTAACCCAACCGATTTTCATGGGCGGTAGGATTACTGCAATCAACAAGATTGCAGACTATTCTGAACGAATGGCAGATATTGGATATGACCAAAAGACTCAAGAAATAATATACAACGTAGAGAATGCTTATTGGTTGGTAGTGTCATTGAAACATAAACAGCAGTTAGCGAATAAATATTTAGAATTGGTCAAAACGCTAGGTTCTGATGTTCAAAAGATGATTAATCAAGGTGTTGCGACTCGCGCTGATGGACTTACTGTTGATGTGAAGATAAACGAAGCCGAGATGCAGAAGACCCAAGCGGATAACGGTTTGTCTTTGGCAAAGATGTATCTATCACAGTTGTGCGGCCTTCCTATTTCTGATGAGATTACTCTTGCCGACGAGAATGCAGAAACCTTAAATGAAGCTGTAGCTTCGGCTGATTTTGATACAGATAAGGCTATAGAACAACGTCCTGAGTTGCAAATGTTACAGACTGCCGTAGATATAACAGGTCAGGTAACGAAGATGGCTCGAGCCGATTATATGCCGATGATTGCTCTTACAGGTGGATATCTCGTATCAAATCCTAATGTGTTCAATGGATTCCAAAATAAGTTTGGAGGTGTATGGAATGTAGGCGTTCTTTTGCGCGTTCCTATATGGAACTGGTTTGAGACGGCTTATAAGATACGTGCTTCGAAGTCTGCTACTACGATGGCAAAATTAGAATATGATGAGGCTAAAGAAAAGATTGAACTGCAACTTAATCAGAGCAGTTTCAAAGTAAAGGAAGCTAACAAAAAGTATGCTATGACACTTAAAAATACGGAGAAAGCGAATGAGAATCTTAGATGTGCCAACTTGGGCTTTAAGGAAGGTGTGATAAGCAGTACTACCGTTATGGAGGCTCAAACGGCATGGTTGTTGGCGCAAACACAGAAGATAGATGCGGCAATAGATGTCAAGATGACTGAAATAGCATTGAAGAAGGCAATGGGAGAACTAACATACTAACAATAGAAAACAAAAGAACAATATATTATGTCAGAAAAATCACAACACATCAATGTCCTTATCGCAATATTTGGTCTAGTCCTTATCGTTGTGGTGGTGGGTGCCATAGGTTACCTTACATTGGGTACCAAAGAGGAGGTTATCCAAGGTGAAGTCGAGGTTTCGGAATATCGCGTGTCGAGTAAGGTCCCTGGGCGAATATTACAGATCTTCGTACAAGAGGGTGATTATGTAAAGGCCGGTGATACCCTAGCTATCATTGACGCTCCAGAGGTAAAGGCGAAATACCAGCAAGCGAAAAGTGTTGAGGGTGCAGCCTCTGCAATGAGTGAGATGGCACAAAAAGGAGCTCGCCAAGAACAGATAAAGGGGGCGTATGAATTGTGGCAACAGGCGAAAGTGGCTGTTGATGTGAAGAAGAAATCGTACGAACGTGTCGAGAATCTTTACAAAGAGGGAGTCGTGACGGCTCAGAAAAGAGACGAGACGAAAGCCTTGTATGATGCTTCTGTCGCACAGGAAAAAGCTGCTAAGAGTCAGTATGATATGGCTGTTAATGGTGCAAGACAAGAGGAAAAAGCTGCAGCGGCTGCAAAAGTGAACCAAGCAAAGGGCGCCGTACAGGAGGTAAATGCTTATATAAGTGAAACGATGCAGACGGCGCAGATGGATGGTGAAGTAAGTAGTGTATATCCTAAGATAGGTGAATTGGTTGGTACAGGGTCGCCGATTATGACAATATCCATGTTGCAGGATATATGGGGTACATTCAATGTTAAGGAGGATCAGCTCAAAGGATTGAAGATAGGAGATACCTTTACTGCTTATTGTCCTGCTTTTGACAAGGATATTAAGATGAAGATTTACTATCTTAAGGATCAGGGCTCGTATGCAGCATGGAAGGCGACGAAGAGTACTGGTAAGTACGATGTTAAGACATTCGAACTTAGAGCAAGACCTGTCGACAAGATAGAGGGCCTCCGTCCTGGTATGTCCTTAATAATGAAAAAATAGGGGAATATTAATGAATAGAATATTAGGTATAGCAAAACGCGAATGTAGGATAATTTTTCATAGTCCTATGTACATTCTGTGCCTTTTTGTTTTACCTATACTGGTGATTCTTTTATACACATCGATGATGGACGAAGGTATTCCTCAGGAATTACCTCTTGGCATTGTCGATCTTGACAATACTTCTACCACCCGTAGTATGGCTCGCCGTCTTGATGCCTTTCAAGGGTGTAAGGTGGTAGGTCAATATCAGAATATGAATGAAGCGCGAAATGCTGTTCAACGAGGTGAAATCTACGGTTTCCTACTTATTCCTGAAGGTACCACACGTGATCTCCTTGCCTCTCGTCAACCCAAGGTGACGTATTATTATTCGATGGCTTCTGTTTCGGCAGGATCATTTGTCTTTCGTGACTTGAAAACAATATCATTGTTGGGCTCTGCTGCCGTAGGACAGGCAACGTTGTCGGCTAAAGGTGCTACGGCTAATCAGATAAAGACATTCCTGCAACCAATAGCACTGGATATTCATCCAATAAATAACCCATGGGTAAACTATAATTATTATCTGAGTCCGTGGCTTGTCACGGGTGGAATATTGACTTTTGTTTTTCTACTTTCAGCTTATTCCTTAGGACAGGAGATAAAAAATAATCGTTCAAAGGATTTGGTAGAGATGTCTGGGGACAATATGGTAGTGCTTATAACGGGTAAATATTTACCATATACCATTATCAATATGTTGGTATTCTTGGGATTTTTTGTTTATTTATTCTGTTTTAAGGGTTTCCCGCATCAAGGATGGTTTAATGCAATAGTCTTAGCATTTCTTACGGTTTTAGCTTCGGAGGGCTTCGGAATCTTTGCATTTGGTTTGGTACCATCTCTTCGTTTGTCTATGAGTATCTGTTCTCTGTGGGCAGTACTCAGTTTTTCTATGTGTGGTGCAGCTCTTCCCGCATTTGCTATGGATGCTCCGTTAATTTCTTTAGCTCAACTTTTTCCTCTGAGACATTTCGAACTGATATATCAGGTTAGTGTATTTAATGGATATCCTCTGTATTACGTTATAAGTAATGTGGTTGCTCTTTTGTGTTTTGCCTTGCTGCCATTCTTCTTGTTGAGAAGAATCCGTATGGCATTGATGACTTGGGATTATATGGATTAGGAGAGAGATGAGAGATTTACTTATAAGACTTCGTTTAGGTATTAGGAATATTCTGCATATAGCACTCTCTGAGTCGAAAATAATATTCCGTGATGGGGCGATAATCCTTTTCTGTCTTTTTTTGCCTTATGTTTATCCACTTCTCTATTCATGGATATACAATAATGAAGTGGTTAGGGAGGTTCCTGTAGCAGTAGTGGATCATTCTCATAGTGGTTTATCGCGTCAGTTTATCCGTATGTACGATGCTTCTCCGGATGTCGCAGTTAAATACCATTGCTCGTCATTGGACGAGGTGAAAGAGTTGATAGGTCGTCAGAAGATTTATGGTGCATTATTCTTCCCTTCCGATTTTGAAAAGAAATTGTATAGGATGGAGCAGTCGACTATCAGTGTATATTGCGATATGTCTTTTATGTTAGCCTATAAGGCTGTATATCAAACGGCAACGGCAGTACAAGGAGAGATGAATTCACAGTTACAGTTGAAGGTCGCACAAAATAAGACTTCGCGTGAAGATGAAATAACAGTTGCTCCGTTGCAGTCTGAGGGCGTTGCTCTTTTTAACCCTACTAGTGGATATGGTACTTTTATTATACCTACAGTTTTGATGCTCATTATTCAGCAGACATTGCTGTTGGGTATAGGTCTGTTGGGTGGTACTATGCGTGACAGGCAGCGAGAGGGTAGATCGTTATTTCTGGAGAAAAATTATGGTGACGTGCACTCTGTTATTTTTGGTAGGTCATTAGCTTTCTTCGTGTCATATATACCTGTTGTAGCTTATCTTACCATGTTTGTCCCTTGGTTATTCTCCTTTACATCATTACTTCATTGGGATTCCCTGTTAATGTTTATGGTTCCCTATCTGTTGGCGTGCATATTCTTCGCACTAACATTCTCTTATTTGGTACCCCATCGTGAGGATGTAATGTTGTTGGTAGTCTTTTCTACCGTTCCAATGCTTTTCTTATCTGGTGTATCGTGGCCAGGAACAAATATTCCTTGGTATCTCAAGATATTATCATACTTACTTCCTTCAACCTTTGGTTCTTCGGGTTTCGTGAAACTGAATACATTGGGCGCGTCGTTACGTGATGCAGGTTGGGAATGTTTTATATTGTGGGTACAGGCAGCGGTATATTTCGCTATCGCATGTAGAGCTTGTTATCTGCATAAGATAAAAGAATTGAATTTATTATCCAATAACACATAGAATAGGCTTATGACAAGTGAAAACAATCATGTGGTAATAATGGCAGGTGGCGTTGGCAGTAGATTTTGGCCAATGAGTACGCAGGAAACGCCCAAACAGTTTATAGATGTATTGGGATGTGGAAGGACTTTACTTCAACTAACCTATGATAGGTTTGAGGGAGTGTGTCAACCGTCTAATGTATGGATTGTGACAAACAAAAAATATGTGGATAAGGTAAAGGAGCAATTGCCAGAAGTTCCCGTGTCCAACATATTATGTGAACCATGTAGACGTAATACGGCTCCATGTATTTGTTATGTCAGTTGGCGGATAAAATCAAAGAATCCTAAAGCGAACGTTGTGGTGACACCTAGTGACCATGTCGTAATGAATCCTGTAGAATTCAGAAGGGTTATAGTACAGTGTCTTGATTATACTTCCAACAATGATAGTATCGTGACAATTGGTATCAAACCTTCACGTCCTGAAACAGGATATGGATACATACAAGCCGATTTGTCATCAGCGTCACCTAGAATAAAAGAAATATTTAGGGTATTCTCGTTTAAGGAAAAACCAGATTTGGCTACAGCAGAGGAATATATAAAGAACAACAATTATTTCTGGAATGCAGGAATTTTTGTTTGGAGCATATCTACGATAGTCAATGCTTTTAGAATGTATCAACCAGTGATGTCCAATATTTTTGAACAACTGTTACCGGTGTATGGTACAGATAAGGAGCAGGCGATGATAGATGAAAAGTTCCCGCAGTGTGAAAATATCTCTGTAGACTATGCCATAATGGAGAAAGCAGAGGAGATTTTCGTTTGTCCTGCAGACTTTGGATGGAGCGACCTTGGTACATGGGGATCACTGCTCTCACAAAGTAAAAAAGATCTTTATGGTAATGCATCTATAGGTAATAATATTCGATTATATGATACAAATAACTGTATCATACATACTACAGAAGAGAAGAAGGTTGTAGTGCAGGGATTGGATGGTTATATTGTGGCAGAACATAATGATACGTTGCTGATATGTAAACTGAGCGAAGAACAACGCATAAAACAGTTTTCTGAAAATGAATAAAAATAAAGGTAAAAGAATATGGAAAGAAAAGTTGCATTAATTACAGGTATTACGGGTCAAGATGGATCATATCTTGCTGAATTCTTGATAGATAAAGGTTATGAAGTACATGGTATTCTCCGTCGTTCTTCATCATTTAATACAGGTAGAATAGAACATCTGTACCTTGATGAATGGGTTAGAGACATGAAGAAACAGCGCTTGATAAATCTTCATTGGGGTGATATGACAGATTCTTCATCGTTGATACGAGTTATAAGTGAAGTTAAACCTACCGAAATATATAACTTAGCAGCTCAGAGTCATGTAAAGGTTAGTTTTGATGTTCCAGAATACAGCGCAGAGGCAGATGCTGTAGGTGTACTTCGCTTGCTTGAAGCTGTAAGAATATGTGGTTTGGATAAGTCTTGTCGTATCTATCAGGCCAGTACTTCAGAACTGTATGGTAAAGTACAGGAGATACCACAAACAGAGAAGACTCCGTTCTACCCTCGTAGTCCGTACGGTGTTGCTAAATTATATGGTTTCTGGATTACGAAGAACTATCGTGAGAGTTATGGCATGTATTGTTGTAATGGTATATTGTTTAATCACGAGAGTGAGCGCCGTGGAGAAAATTTCGTGACACGTAAGATAACTCTTGCTGCTTGTAGAATTAAACAAGGTTACCAGGACAAGCTATATCTTGGAAATCTAGATGCACGTCGCGACTGGGGTTATGCACGTGATTATGTAGAGTGTATGTGGTTGATATTACAACAACCAGAGCCGGAGGATTTTGTTATTGCTACAGGAGAGATGCATACCGTAAGGGAGTTTGCTACATTGGCATTCAAGGAATGTGGCATAGACCTTAGATGGGAAGGAAAAGGCGTGGATGAAAAAGGTATTGACGCAACAACGGGTAAAGTGCTCGTGGAAGTTGACCCTAAGTATTTCCGTCCATGTGAGGTTGAACAGTTGCTTGGTAACCCGGAGAAGGCCAAAACACGATTGGGCTGGAATCCTACGAAGACATCATTTACGCAACTCGTTAAATTGATGGTAGAACATGATATGAAGTTTGTTAAGAAACTATATCTCAAAGCGCAATTGCCGGAATAAAGAAAATATAGAGTATTGATATATGTTGGACAAATCAAAGAAAATATATGTGGCAGGTCACCATGGCTTGGTCGGTTCTGCAATTTGGAATAATCTGAAGAGTAGGGGATATAATAATCTAGTAGGCAAGAGTCATAAGGAATTAGACCTTATGGATCCAATAGCCGTTAAGAAATTCTTCGATACCGAACGCCCTGATGCTGTTGTGCTAGCAGCAGCTCATGTAGGTGGTATAATGGCAAATCTTAATTATCGTGCCGATTTTATATATCAAAACCTACAGATCCAGCAAAATGTTATCGGTGAGAGCTTTCGACATAACGTAGAAAAGCTGCTGTTTTTGGGTAGTACTTGTATATATCCACGAATGGCACCTCAACCTATGACCGAAGAGGCATTGCTTACATCACCCTTAGAATATACTAATGAACCATACGCTATTGCTAAAATCGCAGGTCTAAAGATGTGTGAGAGTTTCTCTATACAATATGGTTGTAATTACATAGCTGTGATGCCGACAAATCTGTATGGTCCCAACGATAATTTCCATTTGGAAAATTCGCATGTCTTACCTGCCATGATACGTAAAATATATCTTTCCAAATGTCTGAACGAGGAGGATTGGACTGCAGTAAGGAAAGATCTTAACCTTCGACCTGTTGAAGGTATCTCGGGCAATAGTAGCAATGAAGATATTTTGAAGATACTTGCAAAATACGGTATCGCTCCAGATGCAGTTACACTTTGGGGGACGGGTAGTCCTATGCGCGAATTCCTATGGAGTGAAGAAATGGCAGATGCCTCAGTGCATGTACTACTCAATGTCGATTTCAAAGATACATACGAACCGGGACAAAAGGAGATTCGAAATTGTCATATTAACGTTGGTACAGGTAAGGAAATAACCATACGCGAAGTGGCAGAGAAAATCGTTAAGGAGATAGGTTTTAAGGGCGAACTGAGATGGGATAGCAGTAAACCAGACGGGACACCAAGAAAACTTACGGATGTATCTAAATTACATCGTTTAGGATGGCATCATAAGGTAGAGATAGATGAAGGTATTCATCGTCTCTATGAATGGTATAGAAATAACTAAAAATAAAATGCGGGTGCTTCAATCAACACCCGCATTTTTTATCATTAATCTTCTTTCTTTTTCTTCTTATAGCTTTTGATAATCCAATATGCCACGGCTAAAAGAACTATCGCGATGATTGCGAATTTTATGTAGTCGGCATATTCTGTAATTTTTGCATCCAACTGGTCTTCAGGAACGATGGAATGCAGATACCACCCTAAACCAGCTAATATTGCGTGCCATGCTCCCGCACCAATCGTAGTGTAGAGCAGAAATTTCCAGTAGTTCATCTTTGCCAGTCCCGCAGGTATAGATATGAGATGTCGTATACCTGGTATCAAACGACCTGTCAGTGTAGCAACCACACCGTGGCTATCGAAGTATTTTTCGCTCTTCTCAACTTTCTCTTGATTAAGTAGACACATTTTTCCCCATTTGCTATTTGCGAAACTATAGATGATGGGACGACCTAAGAAATATGCTACGACATAGTTTATTGTAGCTCCAAGATCAGCTCCTAGGGTAGCAAAAAGTACGACAAGCCATACATTAAGATCTCCACCTGCAGCGTGGTAAGCCGCGGGGGTGACAACAAATTCTGATGGAACCGGGATTACGGTACTCTCAAGCATCATAAGGAACAGAATAGTGCCGTAGTTTAAATTTGATAATAATGTGGATAACCAGTTCATTACTTTTTATTGTTGAGATTTTTTCTCATGTATTCGTAATAATCCTCTACTTTCATTCCTTCCGGGAAATATTCCCTTAGAAACGCGTATGCGTCTCTTGGCGTTCTCTCTGTGGCAAGTTTTAAATACTTAAGGAATTCTTCGTTATTACCCATTTCCTTATGACATAATGCCATCTGCGCTAAACCAATATCGCATTGGGGATCATCGAAGTCGATTGACTCTTTCAACGTTTGATATGCATCTTCATATTTACCGTTGTCCAAATACGATGCTGCTATTTGCAAGACCAAATCTTGGGTGGTATATTCATCATTGAGGGCTTTTTTGAAGTATGCCTTTGCCTCCTCATATTTTCCCGAAGACAAAAGAATATGTCCCCGTAATAAATTTACATTACATTTGTACCTAACGTTTGCTACTGCCTCCAGTTTTTCGGCAACCGACAATGCTTCGTCGAATCTCTTTAAAGTGATAAGGATAAATATTTTCTCGGTATATATTTTAGTGAGTTTATCATTATCATCATTGAATAATTCCTCAAGTTGACAGATCTTATCCATAGCCTCATCGTCCCTTCCCATAGAGACCAAGATGGTACATATAAAGACTTGAGCAGATTCATCGTTAGGCTTAAGATCGGTGTAACGTGTAAAAAATTTCAATGATTCCTCATAATTTTCCAGGTCAAAAAGAGCTTCAGCTTTCATTCTCAAAGCATCTGTATCATCTGGATTTATGGCGATAGCGTATTCTGCACTGTGTATAGCTTCTTCTATCTCGCCACTCAGCATCTGTGCAGAAGAAAGGTCATTCCAATACGTACCAGAGTAAGGGTCTTTGTCTAGTAACTCGTTAAAAACCTTCTTGCTCTTTTCGTATTCTCCGTTATTGAAAAAGGTTCTGCCGATTATCTCCTTTATTTCATCAGGACGGTGGAACTTCGTATTTTCCATCATCCATTCAATAGCTTTCTGGCCTAGACCGAAATTATTAAATATTTCAGCACAATCTTTTACAAACGCGTTATAATCATCAATATCTGTAATATTGCTGAGTTCTTTATTAACTAACAATATTGCATCTTCGATTTTATTTTGTCCAAGAAGTATTTCTAGTTTCAGAAATAGATATTCAATATCTGTCGTATCTGTAATTTGTTCCGCTATCTTTTGCGCCTTATCAGCATCTTTGTCTTCGTAGAGAGCCAGTCTTGCCTTAAATGCAAGAGGTCCGATTTCTCCAGGATGCATCTTCAGTCCCAATTCCATAGCTTCTATGGCCTTCTTATCCTCTCCGATACTCCAGTAATATTCTATTAAATCTGCAATATCGTCAGAATCAAAATAGGGAGTCTTTCCTGCTGCGAGTGTCTCCTCATACTTCCTAAGCAACGTCAGGAATTCATTACTATCATAATAATCCTTTTCCTCTTCCGACATATTGAAACAACGATAATTATTTATTAGAACTATCTATCATTTTTTTCCATGTGTCCTTCAATCCTACAGTTCTATTGAATACAAGTTTATCCTGTGTGGAATCGGGATCCATAGTGAAATAACCAATTCTCTGGAACTGCAGATATTCTCCCGGTTTCTTTTCTTTGAGGTAATCTTCCACGTAACAATTCTCTTTCACCGTAAGAGATTCTTTGTTAAGCAGTTCCCTGAAGTCTCTCTCATCGGCACTAGGATTCTCAATACTGAAAAGTCTGTCGTACAGACGAACTTCAGCCTTACGTGCATGAGCCACACTTACCCAATGGATGGTTCCCTTCACTTTTCTGTTGGCACCATCCATTCCACTTTTGCTTTCAGGGTCGTACTCTGCATATATTTCTTCAATATTACCATTGGCATCTTTCTTGCACCCTGTACACATTATAATATATGCATTCTTCAGTCGCACTTCTTTTCCTGGTGTCATTCTAAAGAATTTCTTGGGTGCATCTTCCATAAAATCATCACGTTCTATCCATAATTCTCTACTGAAAGCGATAGTGTGTGTACCATCAGCCTCGTTTTCAGGATTATTTATGGCTACCATATCCTCAGTTTTACCTTCAGGATAGTTTGTGATAATAAGTTTTACAGGATCTAATACGGCCGAAACGCGAGTCGCCTTATTATTGAGATCCTCCCTGACTGCTGCCTCAAGTAGGGCATAGTCGTTGAGAGCATCAAATTTAGTATATCCGATACTTTTTATGAAATTACGTATGCTTTCTGGTGAGTAGCCTCTTCTTCTCATTCCGCACAATGTAGGCATACGCGGGTCATCCCATCCTGATACGAAATTTTCTTGTACGAGCGCCAATAACTTACGTTTACTCATCACAGTATAGGTGAGATTAAGTCTATTGAACTCGATCTGCCTTGGTCTGTTGTCGTGTATATTATCCGTCTGTCCTGTATATTCTTTCAACAGATCGATAAAGTAATCGTACAAAGGACGATGAGGTACAAATTCCAGGGTACAGATAGAATGTGTTACACCTTCGAAAAAGTCGCTCTGTCCGTGAGCGAAATCATACATTGGATAGCAATGCCATTTCGTTCCTGTGCGATGGTGCGGTGTATGTATTATTCTATATATGATAGGGTCTCTAAAATGCATGTTCGGATTGGCCATATCTATTTTCGCCCTAAGAACCATAGAGCCTTCTACAGCCTCTGGAGTGTTCATCTTCTCAAAGAGTTGTAGATTTTCTTCTATAGGTCTGTTGCGATAAGGAGATTCCGTACCCGGAGTTGTAGGCGTACCCTTTTGCTCCGCTATTTGTTCAGAGGTCTGTTCATCCACATAGGCTTTACCTTGTTTAATAAGCCATACTGCAAAATCCCACAACTTCTGGAAGTAGTCGGAGGCATAGAATATCTCTCCCCATTTAAATCCTAACCACTGTATGTCTTCCAAAATAGCTTCAACATATTCGGTGTTTTCTTTTGTAGGGTTTGTATCATCGAACCTGAGGTTACAAACACCATTATAGTTGTTTGCTACGCCAAAATCCATACATATAGCCTTTGCATGACCAATATGTAAATGTCCGTTAGGCTCTGGCGGGAAACGGGTTTGGATACGTCCGCCGTTCTTACCCTCTGCTAAATCTTCTTCTACAAACTGCTCTACAAAACTGAGCGATTTCTTCTCCTCTTCGGGAATATTCATAGTTTTTTCTTCCATGACAATGTTTTTATTCTAAATAATATTTCGTGTTGTGTCTATCAGACTGCAAAATTAAATAAAAATATTCTATTTATGCATTTCAATCCCAAAAACTTTCGTATATATTATAAGGTGAAATCATATATTCGGTAGATATTTATGCTAAAAGTTTCATTTTATGTTTTTAAACATATTATTATTTTTGTTTAAATAGAAAAAAGTGTTTACCTTTGCATCGTTATCCTGAATACAATCTTTTTACCTTAAAAAAGCTAATGCCTATTGAGGAAAGGTCTCTTACTGGGAAGTCAGAGACCTTATTATTTTGTCTCTATTTAATACCTCTTTCATTTAAAGCTTTAGCATATTTAGCTGCATTCTTAAGATGTTCCTCGTATGTGGTAGCGAAATTATGTGTTCCGCTAAGATCCTCTTTTGCACACATGTATATATAGTCGTGTTGTGCGTGATTTAAAACAGCGTCTATACCGTCAATAGTTGGAATTCTGATGGGTCCAGGAGGCAATCCAATGTTTCTGTATGTGTTATACGGACTATTTATCGTTAGATGTTTATGGTATATCCTTTTGAGTGAAAAATCTTTTAAAGCGAATTTTATCGTAGGATCAGCCTGAAGGGGTATTTCCTGTTTTAAACGATTGATATACATTCCTGCAACCATCGGCTTCTCTTGTTTGTTAGCCGTCTCTTCATCGACGATGCTAGCCAACGTTATGACCTGTTCTTTTGTCATTCCGCAATTTTCGGCTTTTGATAGTCTTGCCTCATTCCAAAAGTTATCAGACTCCTTTTTCATCCTTTTCATGAATTTATCTATCGAGATATTCCAATAGACCTGATAGGTGTTAGGAATGAACGTACAAGCGATGGTGGCGGTATCGTATCCCAGTTCTTTACAGAGGGAATCATTTTTGAATACCTGAATAAATTGCGTGCTATCAGCCATTAGTTTAGATCCGAGATAACCTGCCATGTCTTCCATTGTCCTGACAGATGGAATCGTTAGGTTTAACGGCGTTTGTTTTCCACTTTTCAGTTTATAAAAAACGCTTATAGGTCCATCTCCGGGAACTATTTCATATCGACCTGTCTTAATATTCTCCGCATAGTCGGTATGTCTTACAATAATTTTGAATGCCGACAAAGCCCTCACGTTAGAAAAGGGAGATAACTTGTAAAAGATAGAGTCACAATTATCATCACTGTCAATATACAAGAACTCACTCTTTTCACCTTTGTTTACTGAGGAAAAGAAATAAACACATAATGCTGCAACGATACCGATGATGCAGATTGCCGGTAATACGATGTATACAATTTTTTTCTTTTGCATGTCTTTCTATATATAAAGTGGTGCAAAGTTACCCTTTTTTCCGGAATTGACAAAAAATATGTTTACTATGCCAATAAAATTTGGCCTTTTCACGGATTTGATGTAACTTTGTGACCGTTTGTAAAGGGTTGTATAGAAAAACCGATGAAAGTACAGTTTCATATCAATTATAATACCAATTGGGGAGAAATCCTCCATGTAATATTTGTTTGTCACAACGCTGACGGTTCGTTTAGAACGGATGACTATCAGATGAATACAGAGGATGGTTCATCATGGACTCTTGATGTTACTATTATGGAGTCTGTTCGTCGACGTGTTAAGACTTTTGCATATAGCTATGTAGTTGAGAATCAAAATGATGAAATATTACGTAGGGAATGGAATGGTGACGGAAGAAAGTATGATTTCAATAATGGCTTGAGTTATATCTTTTATGATCAATGGCAGGATTGTCCTATTCAATACCATTTATATAGTAATGCTTATCGCGTTACGACGAAACAAAAAAGAATCCTTGCTGATTACCAGTCGTTGCTAACATATCGTAAGACGTTGGTTTTCAGTGTGACAGCTCCACAACTTCAGGAAGGACAGTCGTTGGCGCTGTTGGGAAACCATCCTGCTATAGGAGGATGGAACGAAGCTCGTTATCTTAAGATGATTCGTCAGGGTGAGTACAAATGGGTACTATCGGTTAATGCTGATTCAATACAACTGCCTCTCGAGTATAAGTTTGTTGTCATAGATGATAAGACTCGTAAATTGGTGATGTGGGAAGAAGGTGACAACAGATGTTTCGATGCTGAATCGATTGCTGATGGTCAAGTCGTGGTACTATTTGGCGAGCAACTGCGAGTAAAGGAACGTTTATGGCGCTTGGGTGGTGTTGTAGCACCTTTATTCTCCCTACGTTCGGAACATTCGTATGGAGTAGGAGACTTTGGAGATATAATAAGGATAGTTGACTGGATGAATGACGCGGGCTTGAAGGTCCTACAGCTGTTGCCAATCAATGATACCACGAGTACGCATGGTTGGACAGACAGTTATCCGTATAACTCCATCTCTGTTTTTGCGCTGCATCCACACTACATGGATCTAGAACAACTGGGTGAGATAGAGGATGTTAAGCTAAAAAATGATTTTCATCGTCAGCAAAGAGAACTGAATGCTCTTGACTATAGCGATTATATGGCTGTAGACCGAGTTAAAGAGTCGTATATTGACCATATCTTTACGATATCAGGAGAAACGGTACTCAGTTCGGATGATTATAGAGCTTTTTATGATGATAACAAAGATTGGTTAAAACCATACGCTGCCTATTCTGTGATGCGTGATAAATATGGTACTGCTGACTTCTCACAATGGAAGGAGTTAAATACATATAGCGAAGATGATGTAGATAGGATTTGCAGTGAGAATTCTCTATACAGCAGAAACGTAAAGAAAACATTTTTTACGCAGTACGAATTATATCGTCAGCTAAAACGAGCTTCAGACTATGCACGGAGTAAGGGGATAATACTGAAGGCCGATCTTCAGATAGGAGTAAATAGACATAGTGTGGCTACATGGTGTCATCCTGAATATTTTAATCTCGACATGCAGACCGGTACCCCTCCTGAAGGGAATAACAGCGGTTGTAACTGGGAATTTCCTTCTTATTGTTGGGAAGCTATGGAGCATGACGGATACAAATGGTGGAAGCGTAGGTTTTCGATACTGGAAAAATATTTCGATGCAATACGTATAGATCACATCTTGGGCTTTTTCCGTATTTGGGAGATACCTAATGAATGTGTATCACCATCTATGGGACATTTTTCACCTGCATTACCTTTCAATGAAGAAGAGATATCATATTTTGGCTTACATTTCCGTAAGGAACTCTTTACACGACCGTTTATCAACGATAACATTATAAACAAGATCTTCGGAATTCATGCCTCTTTTGTAAAAGAAAACTATCTTGAGAGAAAACCTTATAACCTTTACGGACTACGTCCTGAGTATTCCACTCAAGTAGCGATAATGAAACATTTTGAGAAGAACAGAGATGAAAATAGTCTGTGGATAAAAGAAGGCTTGATGAAACTTGTTTCAAATGTGCTGTTTGTGGAAGATACACATCGTCGTGGTATGTATCATCCTCGCGTAGGAGCTCTCGATACGTACGTGATGGATGTTCTCAGCGATGAAGAAAAAGATGCATACACTAAACTGTACAATAATTATTTCTATCGTAGGCATAATGATTATTGGAGATATGTGGCATCCAAACGTCTTTCCGCAATACTAAGTGATAACAGAATGCTCGTATCTGCCGAAGATTTGGGTATGTTACCAGATTGCGTGCCTGCAGTTCTCGACCAACAACGAATACTTTCATTACGTGTACAGTGGTTACCTAAGCAGAAAGATGTAGAATTCGACCATATCGGAGCCTATCCTTATTGGAGTGTCGCGACTATCACTACTCATGATATGCCGTCAATGCGTCTGTGGTGGGAGGAGAGTCCTGAAAGAACACAAAGATACTATGTCTCAATGATGCAGAAAGAAGGTTCTGCACCGAGACATCTTACTATCGCACTCGCGGAAGAGATAATCGCACGTAATATGTATTCTCCTTCGATGTTGTGCCTTATCTCGATACAAGATCTTCTCGCAATGGATACACAATTGAGATCAAAGGATATATACCAAGAGCGAATAAACACACCTTCAGACTCATATAACCGTTGGCAGTATCGTATGCCTCTGACGATAGAAAAACTATCAGAAGCAACGATGTTCAACAGAAAACTGAACACGATGATTCAACGTAGTAG
>Ga0181612_168251_pt1 | contig 33280 bp, 14 predicted proteins | sample HoacroProtozoa21_FD_119630 | JGI IMG/M metagenome (GOLD analysis project Ga0181612, IMG submission 119630) | Hoatzin crop microbial communities from Cojedes, Venezuel. Combined Assembly of Gp0051906, Gp0051904, Gp0051908 | reverse complement strand
CTGTTGTTGTGTGTTGGCCTCGCCTCGGCGCTGTGACAGCGTGTGCGTGTCGCACACGCACGAAGCTCCCGTCCTCCCAGAGATGCTCTGTGGGCTCCGCCGTGGCAGGGGGTGAAAGGAAGAACGAGCGGTGGCTGATGCTTCTGGATTCGCTGTGCTGACGAGATAAATGGAATTGCCAGAGGGTTGCTAATACCCTTTAAAACAAGAAATATTCTCTCTCCCACAAGGATGTGGAAAAAATTAGAGCAATTACATTTGTATCGTGAACCTCTGTACCAAAGGGAACAGGGAAGGGGAATGGGGAATACAGTGGAAGGTACAGGACACAGAGTTCCCATTCTGTGCTCCAGACTAAATAGCTGGGCTTAAAACTGGGACAGGGGAAAACGGTTATCAGTATTTTTCTCAAATATGTTTGCTCACAACTGTAGGGATGAGCAGGGGGCTGTTTTCCAGTATCACTATGGTGTAGAACGTGTTAAAGCTGCATATTCCAACACAACACAGTGCTGCTCCTGTGCAGCTTTATTTGTGTGCGCAGAGAGAGCAGGCTCTCTCTAGCACCCTGTGTTGGTAGAGCAGCACTTCTCGAAGTGGAGTGAAAGTAAAGATGGGTGTTTTTTTTGGTTAATGCCAATTGATTTTTCCTTATTAGACTGAGTTCTCTCTGCTGCAGCCTCTGCCACTGTGTAACTGGAGATGCCCTGCTTGCAAATGTCTGTGAAGTCAGTCTATTTTCCATCTGTAAGTAATGTTTTAGTGTTAAATGCAATTTATCTTCACTCAAATTGCAGAAGATGTCAACACTAAAACATTTGCTACAGACATCATAAACTCGAGACATTGGCAGGCACCGCTGAACAGAGCAGAAACAGTGGCAGTGAATACATATTTTTAAACCATCTGGTATGCAAGCGCTATTGGATCAAAAATTGACATGGTGTAAAAAACTCGCCACTGTTTGTCAGATGACCTTTGGGCAGTCAACAGAGAGAAGTCCGTACCGCATGTAAATGACTTGCAGTGGTACGTCCTGTCTCCGTTCACACTCCTGGGCCTTGTTCCCTCGCTTGCCAGATTTCAGAAACTAATAGGCTTATTTAGTAACGTTTAGAAGCAGCTCAGATAAACCAGTGCCTTGAGGGCTTTGCACGCGCTCGGCTCTCTGACTATGCGCTGCCTTGCCTCTGTGGCCTGCAGGGAAGCGGAGCTGCCAGAGCCGTGGGTGGGAGAGATCCCCTTTCTTTTCCCCCCCTTGTCTGTTTTCATGTTTTGCTTTCTATCCAGTTTTCCCTTTGTCAGGAGCGCTGGCATGGGTAGTATATACACATGCATGTGCGCACACAGACACTGGCACCACTGTTTGTTTTATCCTTGTGGTATATGTCTGTAGTGGGAGGACGACTCGTGGGGCTCTTCGTATTTTGACAGAGAAGCCCCTTGAAGACGAGTAGCCTGGTTATTGCCAGTCTTTGACTGAGGATGGCGTATACTTCAACAGGGAGATCTCTGCAGACAGCTGTTCCTGAAATAAATGTTGCAAGTCTCTAGAATTTTCCCCTTTCCTTCCCAGAGGATTTCTAGCTCATTTCTGACCATGCGTCAGATGAGTGTGCGTTTACTGCTGCCTGTAAGCAGCAGCCAGCGTGAGAAATGGCCAAATTTCTCAGCTAGCCCCTAAAGCGTGATTGAAAGCAGGGGCCATATGAGCTCAAAGTCTGAAAGGCTGAGCGTGTGCGGTCTCCCTCCATTACAGGTGGCTCAGAGTGACCCTGGAGAGAAGTGACAGGCAGCTCCTGGCATTAAAAAGCCAGCTAATATGAAAGCCCCAGGCGAGGCCTGGCCACCCCCACCCCCCCCCAGCAACCAAGATTCTGCCGTTCGTAGTTAAATCAGGCTTTAAAATACACTGTCTAGCGAAGAGTACTTGGGATTCCAAACATGGTAAAAAACAATAAAAGGAAAATGAAGGTATCTTCTTTCTGCAGTAGTGACAGGTTGTCTTACAGCACGTCCTTGTCTCAAAATGCATATAAAATACCATGTCCACAACAGGCTTTCGAGACAAACACCCCATTACTGCACAGGTATATGAAGAATCTTCGGCACCCCCACATTTCCTCTGGCTTCAGCTTTAGCTTTTTTTTTCTTTTTTTGCCTTTGGGAATGAGGTAATTTCTAGATTAATGCTGTCTCTCTGTGAACAGACTTAACTAGGTTGCTCTAGATCTCTTTGTCTTGGAGGATGAATAATACACAGGTGATAGCAATATGAGTCATTTGCTCCCTTAAAAGCAGGTGATATTAGTTTTCATTAGGCAAAAAATCAAGAAGCTCAGTATGGATTAAGCACCTGAGTTTTACAGTCTCTGCCTGGTAGGTTTATGAGTATGGGAAAGACAGCCACATCTCCTGGAAGGTGAAGTTGCGCTGAACGAATTTACTGTCGTCATTTGGAAAGCTCTTCTGTAGACAGATACTCCTTGCTGAAAAGGAGCATTACTCAGTCGCAGACTGTGTCCTCTGGGAGGAGGAACAGGGTGCCCAGGAGTCCCTGTGGTTATGAATGGGATACGTTTAAATGAAACTTCTTCCAGTGCCCTTTGCGCTGAGAGGGCGGGGAGATGAGCAAATAGATTAAGGAGTGGACTTCCCTCCTGCACACACGCACTAGCACACGATTGCTGGATTTGCGTAAGTCTCTCAACAGAAATGCATGTAAACTTAACCTTCTACCTCCTGGTAGGAGACAGGGAGGTGACATGGGACATGCTGAGGCATTCTTAGATACTATTTTCCTTATTCCCATAAGAAAGATATTGATATCACAGAGATCTCTAGTTCAGGCTTTAAATAAACTAGAGCCAAAGTACAAACCTATTTTTAGGTGACTTTAAAATATCCTGACATGTTTACCAAGTTGGCTTCAAACCAGCTAAAACATGTGTAAACAGATAATACAATATATTGCTGAGACAGAGAATTTCTACTTTCTTAAAGTGTAGGTTAGTAAGTGCTTTTCTTCACCACACAAGCACTAAAAATCAAGGAAGATAAAAATGTAAGCAACAGTGACACCTGACACAGTGCCAGTCTCCAAGCATCCTCTTGATACGTACTAGCACCACAATACCTTCACCAAAGTCACATTTTCTATTCAGGCACACTCTGAAAAAACAGACAACAAAACTGCAGTGCACAGCCTTCAGTCTAGCTTTCTAAAGCTGTATTGCTTAATAATTTAAGGACAGTGATAGCCTAAAAATTGCAGTCTTAGCAGCTTCACATAACCTACGTTAGAGGGTGAATATCATATTTATTACGTACTCAAGATGTCTGACTTTATCAAGACGAAGTCTGCTATGTTTTTGGCACTATATCACTTAGAAGAGCTCAGCTATATGTGACGTATTACTAACAAAGCCATCTATAATCAGTTTAAGGGGCAGCTGTTCATGGTCTCTGCTTCCTGCAGTGCTGCTCATGGGGCCTCACTGGAGGAAACGGCAGCTCTGCCAGGACAGCACAGAGAGCGAGAGAGGAGCCAACTTGAATATCGCAAAGTGCCGTTGTGCTACCACTCTGTCTTGCTGCTGATAGCTTTCCCTTCCCTCGCGAAGGTGCTTGTCCTCGGTGGGTCCCTCTGCTTCGCACCCATGGCACCAGGAGCAGTGCAGCTGTGCTACCACCAGCCCTACTAGCTCTGCTGGCGAGGTGCTGTGGTTTGCAGACAAAGGTGATGTTTTCTGGTGTGATGCTTGTGGAAATTGTGTCTTTCCAGGTAGGAGGTTGCTTTTTCTGCTTAGAAAAGTGTGACATCAGTGCAGCGCTCGGAGGTCATGGCAATCACTTTTTAGCAACATAATTTCTGAGTTCAGGGGACTGGAATTCAAATGATAGTATATCTTAATGTTATTTTCTTACACCGTTAAGGTTTTTTCAGAGTACTAAACCAGAAAAATACATTCATCTCTTGAGAATGCAGATGCTTCATGGGGCTTGCTATTGAGTGTAGCAGAGAAAGCATGTCATTTCAGGGCTTAGAAGATCTTTAGAGAGAACTGATTTCCTCAGGAGATTACGATATTTCCATAAACATGGCAGGGAATATTGTGGTAATGGACATGACACACACACAAAAAACCTGCGTTCTTCTTCTCATACTGATTTCTTCTTGGAGGCTTTGTGACTTTAGCTAGATTTTGTTTCTTGGCTGTCAGTCATCTTACAATCTCCATCTCAGCTGGAGGTACCTGCATGGATTCCTCTTGATTTTCTCAAAGGATTCCCTGTCTTCTGGATTTCGGCATTGCTGTTAGATGTTTGCCCACTGTCTCTCTGAGCTCTGGATTATACTGCCGGCCGGCTGAGATGCAAGAGTCTGTTCCCCTTTTGTACTAGTGATGATTAGCTGTTAATAAAGGTGCACTGTGCAGCCTCCAGGTGCCTGCTTTGAAAAGGCCTCTGTTTTTCACGAAGAACTGAATTGCCGCTGCTCTGAAGTGTTACATCTCCACTGTTCTGTGCTGCGGTGGCGGGGCTGCAGCCTTTATTTCCACCAGGATGGCGTAAGAGTTGGCTGTCACAGCGCAGTTGCAATGCCGTACAATACAGTCACCAGCCCCGGTAAATCAGCACAGCCAGTCCTTGCCGGGTTGCCATCTTCTTCAGTATGTAACTCTCTTCATGGACACAAAACTCATTCCTGAGAAGTGGTATTGGTCAGCTGAATTTGCAGGATCAGAGATCAGCTAAATGTCACTATATCATGATAGCTCGCGTTCCCCTGAAACGTGGCAGCAGTGACAGGTTTATTAATAGGCGTAGGTACCTGTTCTGGATGCTTTGTGGGAACACAGTGGGCATAAATGGCAATGAAGGGATTTGTTTTGGGTTGAGTGACTTCACAGGATAACAAATGTTATCGGCTGCTGCACTGTCAAGGACACAATTAATTCTGGTTGCGCAGTACAGTTAATTTGGTATGCATCTCAAATGTTTTCAGTGAGCTTTGCATGCAGATCCAGTGGACCGTAAGAAAAGTTTCTTTTTAGCCCTCAAATCTGCCTCATCTATTTTAAAGTGATTCTAAAGGGACCTGACAGTGTCCCTTTATGTGAAACAGAGCTGCTGGTTGAAGTCAGAGGCACTCTGCTCCATGCTCTCCCTCTCCCTGGGGGCACTTGGGCTGGTTGCCTTTTTGTGAGACTCCAAACTCTGCCGTGTCAGCCACCTCCTCAGCTCCGGGAGCCCTCCACGTGCAGGACGAGCACCCACCAGTGCCATCTGTAGCAGGATTCCTGCCTTCGGGGACCTCCAGTTAAAGGGTTGTGCTGGCCCTTGTTCATGGAAATGAAAGCCTCGTTTAACCATTCTGTGCAAATCTTTCTCAGGTATTTCTAGGGCATCAATTTTAAAACTGAAGTGCTGAACAGCTTCGAAAGGTCCTGTTTGTGTTGGAAAAGTGTGCTGTTTTGTTTTGGTTTTTTTTAAATTTAATTCAGAATAAGGAAATGGTAACACACAGAGTAACAGATTTTTAATTACCGTTCTTCCTAGCCACCCTCGGTGAATTCTACTTAGGTTGGTGAAAGTCAAGTTTGTTGTTAGAACAGCAAACTTGGTAGTAATGAGAGCAAAGAATGAACTCTTTGTTTAGGACCTCACTTAAGTGTTGAGAGGGAAAAACTCTTAAAAAAAAAAAAAAGACAGGGAAGGGGCAGTAACGTAAATGCAGCTATTAAGCCATGTTATTGGGACCCTGGGTTTGTTCTTAATGGAGGGAAATTAGCAATGCAAATATTTCTAGTCACCAATTATCCATGATATAAATAGGTCGGAAATTTGCACTGTTAATACCAGCCGTGTTGAAACCTTTTGTCAGCAGTTCATCAGCAGAGAGATTTGGGTTTTTTTTCTGATTTGTATTCCTGTGGCTTGTTAAAGGCTCGAAGAGGGGGAGGAGAATGGGAGTAGGAGAAAAACAGGTTTAATGGGCTGTAAGGAGTAAAACTCTTTTCTGTTACTTCTACTGTAAACAAAATGATCAGCTGAAGCCTGACTTTGTTTAAAAAGGAAAAAAAAGTAAATAGCAGTGATTCTCCTGTGCTACTGCTCTTCCATAGTTCTGCTGTATGTGCCTTCCTTACAGGGTTTCATCCTTTAAATACAAACGAAGAGGCATTAAAGGGACATAAGTGCCCGAACAGCTCTTTGCAGCCAGTATTTCTGCAGAGCATATCAGTAATGCAGGGTGTGGGGAGACCGGGGTGCCATGCTGGTGGGGGCCATGCATGCATCAGTCGCCCCAACTCTGCCTTCGCAGGTCTTTAGAGCTTTTCAAGGCACTCAAACAGTTTAGAAGCTATTTTTAGCCAGCATATTTTGTTGAATGAAATATCTTGGTCAGGGACCAGATGTTTCTGTTGAAAACTGAATACACACACAGACACATGGAGGAGATGCGCCTTCTTTCCTGTCTGCTTTTTAATTTTTAATTATATGAATTGAGTGGTTATTGGTCGCATGTTTTGCTCCAGTCTTTTCTTTCATGTTGCATCCCCACTAAGAAGAGCAGTTTTTCTGGTGCAGAAAACCATAAAATAACACAACACGGTGGTACTGACAGAAAATGGCTTGTTGTGGATTTGGCAATGATGTTACGGGATGCAGTAGCTCAGGCTGTGGAATAGCTGGGCCGTCCTACAACATACTTGCTGCCTCTCAGAGAAGAAGGGTACTCAGCCTGGGGTAATTCTTTTAAGTAGCCATACGTTTAGAATTTAAAAAATAAATAAAGGAGAAGGTAAAGGAATTTTTAGGCTCATGTTCACCATCTCCTTCTGGAGAAACAAGCCACTGGCTTATCCAGGGGAGGAGGAAAGCCCTAAGCTTCTGCTGGGACCTTTGCTGTATTAGCAACATCCTTGAAGACTTTATAATGTGCCACAACTGCCCAAATGAACTAGGAGGATGGGGTTAGAGATCGGCTGCGTACATAGCTTGTGTACTTTTTTTTTCCCTGGAGATTCCTGGCACATTGACAGAATAGTACGTATGTTGTACCTGCGTAGCTGTGTACAGATGCAAGGTGAGTGTCACCGTGTTCTACCGCTAATGCAGTGAGAGTGTCACTTTATTTGCAGTCCAGGAAGGGACACTGTCAGAACTCAGGCCTAAAGGCAGAAAACCTTGTTTATTCCCTTTGTTTCATTCCAACAACCAGAGCAGCTCCCTTGCTGTTGGACCCAGAGTCACAGACTGCCGTAACTCTGTTGTGGGTTGCTTAGCGAGCAGTTCCTTTGCTTGCAAAGGAAGTGGTCCAGGTGAAGGATCAGGTTCACTGATGCTTTGGGGGTGCCAAACTGGGGTATGTGTGTTGCTCTCTGTCAGTTAAGATTTCTGTGCAGGGACAGGTGGTGCTATTCCCTCGGCGATTCTTACCCCATCGGCTTATGTGGAATTAACAGTGATGATTGCAGAATTCTGTCTGTGAAGCTGGCACTGGAAAGTCAATGAGTAATACACCGCATGGTGACATTTCCACGTTGCACACAGTGAGAGGGTTTGCAAGGGCTTTTCAGTAGTGTGTGAATGTGCTAGCAAGCCAGGTCAGGCTATGATCCCTGCCTGCAACAAGTGTGCAAGACAAATTGCTTGGCAAGTGTGTGAGTATGTGCGCATTGTGGGTATGTGCACATTTGGCTGAAGCAGGACAAAGCACAGTGTCCTTTTTGCTCATTATTTTAGCCTTGTAGTTAAAAAACTATTCTGCAGCAATGATTAACCACACCCTTGCATGGAGGAGGTAACTGAAGGCTCAGGGCTTATGCCCCTGCTCAGTAGCTGTGCGATCTGTGTATTATGGATCATACAGTTTTATACAGGAACTTTTTTCGCCTGGTCTTAGTTCCTATTTCATCAAAACTCACCCTTTGAAGGAGTGGCACGCAGGATGAGGGTAGAACAATGTTCGCAAAGGCTTCTGCTCCTCAGCCTTTCCCGAAAAGAGCTGTAGCAGCTGCTCCTCTCCCTTTGCTGCTCGCTGTAGGATCGCGCTGTTCTCAGCTGCCGTGTCAGATCAGGCCATCAGTCCATCTACTCCAAGGCTGTGCCTGCTCGTGTTTGAGAGTTCACCCATACCCACTCCTGCACTTAGCTCAGTAACTAGCACCAAACACATGCAAGGAAGATTAATTTCTCCTGTCTTTCCCTTCCTATCTCCTGGCATCTGCTTGTGCCTCAAAGCACTTACCCTTCAGTAGGAGCCGGACATGAGGAGCTGTGCTACCATGGTGCTTCTGCCGACAGAGAGTTCTAAGAGACTCTAGTGTTGTCCTGTCAGCTCCGTCTTTGGATTCATGATATGGTCTATGTGCACCTGCATGCTGGAGAGCTTGGGAACCCACATGCCTTGAGAACGTTTTATTTTAGTGATTCAGAAGGGAGCATTATCATCACCTGTCAGAAATAAGTTATGAAGGCAGAAGGGAAGAAGGCAGCTTGTCTCCGCATGCTTAACCCGATGAGGAATAGCAGCTCTCAAGGGGTAACAGTTCCAATTTAAAAGCTAAAGAATTATAATTTTCTTTCAAATATCCTCAGAGATTTACATGTCATTAGCCCATGCTCTCAAATCTGGCAGACCCCAGAACACTGAAAACTGGACCACAGCACTAATCCTCTCCTGAAAACAAGATGACAGAGGTCTTCCCTCACACACAGAGGTTAGCAAAAACCACAAGATTGTTGGTGAAAAGTGAAGCAATTGCATGCCCACTGTGTTGCCAGGAAGGACAGCTTTTCCCTTGTGTGCTGTTCACTGTAGAGCCATGTGTGCAGTTCAAGGGGTAACCTGTATTAAAACATTTAACAGTTGAGTCTTGAATGCTTAAAAGAAAAATATCTCTGAAGAGTGTTGCAGGAGAAGTGACAGCAGGACTTGGGAAGTGCATCCTGCTTGGGATGAGACAAGAGCCTGTGATGGTTGTTCAGTGGCACTGCTGGGCTTGAGTTGCCTTGGCTTTTGAGCGACTTGTGGCAAGCAAGAAGAACATGAAGAAAGAAACCAAATGCAATTAGTATTGCAACGTGTTCAATCACTGCTTCAGTTGCTGTTGGTAGAAGTACAAGATGACCTGGGTTTGTGTTGTGTGCAAATGTTGGTATGGGCTGGTTTCTTAAAATTAAGGATGCTAGGTGTCACATACAAAGACTGTGAATTTTTAAATCATAGGGTCTAAAAACAAACCTAATATTTGTGTTAAATAAAAACATTTTTTAAAATTGTTTTTAAAAATGTCTATGGAGACCTGGGGTGTTACTAAGCCAGTTTTAGTTAGCGTGGATTAATGGAAAGTGCTTCCATCTTTTGACAATTCAACTTTAATTAATAAAGCTAACTGTGCAGTAGCGATATACTAACTTCTGTAAGCTGTTTGACTTAGCGCGTCTCATTGAAATACGCAGTGCTGAATGGTAGTGTGTCAAATTTGATCAATGACCAGAACTCAAAAGCAGTTCGTGTCACACAGTCATCAGACAGGGATGTTTCTAGTGGGACTTAGCAGGGACTAGCACTGGCTCCAGTGTTAGTCACTACCTCCATCAGAGGTGGAAAATAAATCTTCTAATGTTCGTGGATGACAAATGTAAGCAAATGATTGGTGCAGAGGGTAAGGTTTTTACACAGCTACATAATCTAGGAACTTTACCAGAGCTGTGCACAAGGTTGCACAGTCTTTGGGCAGAGTCATCCAGTGTTCAGTTGTACAGAAGCAGCCCGTTTTGATGTGGCACACACAGCTGGGGGTTTCTTGTGACTTGCCCAGCCTTTCAGCCTGGTGGAATGGACTATAATGAGGTCCTTGGACCTAGACAGGGAACATACAGTAAAGGAAAATCCCTCACTTTGGTGCTGGGAAGAGCAAAGGAGCATCCAGTTCTCTTCTCTGTGTTTTAAGAGGAGTGTTAAATTGGAGGTAAGAGAAGTGCAAACATAATCTAAGGCTGAGAAAAATGTGATATAGTGGTAGACTGGAGGAGATCAGTTTGCTTTCCTTATTAATATGAAGATGGGAAGGAATTTGATTATGGTAAGTCATTTCATGGGGAGAAGAAAGGCTTTTTAAGGGTTCCTTAATCAAGTGAAGAAACATATTAGAAGGACTTAATACCTGGAAACTTTAAATCATGATGAATTCAAATGGAAGCAAGGTGCAGGTTTCTAGCAGAGAAGGTGGGCAACTGTTAGAACAATCCACCACTGGAACTGACAAATTCTCCATCTTCAGGTGATTTTAATGATGCCTGGGTGATATTCTTGGATATCTTTTAAAGCATACATTTTCTGTAGGAATAGCAAGGCTGTGCTGCTTTACAGTCTGTGATGGAACAAGATATCAGACTGATGATCTCATGTTCTCTCAAGACCTTAAAATCTCTTTCTGTATATCTGGGTACAAAGCTTTTCTTTGTGTTCCTTGACTGATATTTTGAAGAAACTGCAGTAAAAAAAGCCATGAATCTGGCCCAGTTTCCCATTCAAGGAGGTTCAGCAAGGCCAGAATGCAGACACATGCAGGTGACAGCCTTAGGCAGAGCTTTGCAGGAAAGTATGAATATCTTAAATGTGTGAGGGTGGGAAAAGCAGAAGATGGTGGAGTGATTGCTGTGGGAAGGAGCTGAAGCAGAGCTTCTGTGGCATCAGCTGAGCAGTAGGTGAGGAAGATGATTAGTTGTAGGTTTCCTGGGTGGACTTAGAAGGTCAAAGAGCAAGAGATGAACTGCTGTACTAGTCGGGAGACAGTTAGTGTAGTAACTTCACAGGGTGAAGGTGAGAGAAACATGGAGGGATTTTAATATAATATAGGATGGAAAAAGCCTAGCAGCCTGGAGGGGCAAGGAAGAGGGGCCTTAGGCAGGGCGACACGGACAGCAGTGATACTGGTAACAGCTAAGGAGACTGAAAGGAGAAAAAGGAGAGCTGGGGGAGCTCAGCCTTCATCATGGTGAAGCTGAGGGACAGCAAGGCAAAATATTGAAAGGCTTTGAAGGGAGCTTGGCCATGTGGCAATGCAAGGAGAGGTTTGAGATTTCTGCAGACCCTCTGCCTTCCCTGCTATGTTGAATGTGGCTTCTGAAGGGAGTGCCTGGGGGTGCTATTGCAGAAGATGTATGGAATAAATATGGTACAATATAATGCCTCTAAAGGTGTCAGTCAGTCAGTAGGGATCTCGCACTACTGTAATGTGTTTGCACCACAGTTATCAAAACTAAATGGCCAGGGATGAAGAGAGTACTGTGCCAGTAATCTTGGCTGCTACTTCAGCTGAATGACAGATACAAATCCTGAACCCAGAAAAAGAAAAGCGATCTGGGCAAACAGCAGTAATCTGTCTGTAGATTCATTTTACAGCTAATCAAAGTTGGATATAACAAGCTTGTAGCATCTGGCAGTCCCTAAATGGTGTGATGAAACCTTTAACTCTTCGGCTTTCTGACAATGCTGCTATGATTTAAACAACTCTTCTTATGTTAAACACTGGAGGAGCGGAAGGGAGGACAGAAAAGAGAGAATGTTGAATTGTGGGACCTTACATCTTTTGAAGAAGAGGCTGTCGTCCCTTCATCCTCACAGGACTCAACAGAGTGGAACTCTCATCTTTTGCAAGACCTCTGCATGCTACAGACTCTTAAGACCCTACATCCAGAGTTATTGTCAGCACTTGTTCTTGCCTGTGTGAAGCTCACTGAGGCAGAAAGCATCTTGGAAACAGGTTTTCATCTTCAGGAATTCAGTTTCTATCAAATAATTGTTAATGTAAGAAGACCTGCAATTATGGGAAGTATAGTAAGACTTGGTGCTTTGTAGCTTTAAAAATGTCCTTGACCAAAAGGGTCACCTTTTAGTATCATCCCGAACAGACAGAAAGCCATCATATAAAAACCCAAGTAGTCAAGTTGAAAAGGGTTCTCTGTTCCTTCTGAGGGAATTCTGCTGAGCTAGTCCTGTGTGTTGCATGCAGCATGCAGGCCATAGAGCAGCGGAAGCACTGGGAACTGTCATCTCATTGTTTCTTAATGCAGACGTCTGAAAAGAAAAGAGTGCAACCTTTTAGAAGTAGTTACTTAAAATTAGAAACAATGTTTTAAAGCTAATAAATGGTTTGCTTGGAACGGTAGTTTGAGGCTTTTGGTACACATTATGCCTGTACAGTTTGCATCTAACCTGAGAGCAGCAGAGATTCAGGGGGATATACAGTGCTTGTTCTTATCCATTTTTGATTAATTCTCTTTGTGTGTATCCCCGTTTCTCTTTAATGGGTGCAGACCCTTTTAACAAGTATTTCCTTGGTGATTTCTGCAACTACTCTTCTCTGCCATTCTTATTCCTAAACTCTTGTCACATAAAGTTCTCTGAAATTCTGATATTTAATGTGGCTCTTAATCTCAACTTTGCCTTGTCCATATGTAATCATCAATCATTATTATAGCTTGTTATAGATTGGTAATGCGCTTGGCTTTGTACATGGCAGAAAATGAGAATGACTGCTGAAAGGATGAACTAATAGACTAGGAAAGTCATGGGAAACCTCAGAGGAGGGAGAAATGTGGAGGTTTTTGATTTTATATATGGTTGTTACTATTGACTCCCTTCTTCTAAGCTCTCTGAGTGAGGTTTGAGGACATGCATTGCCTTTCCTCGTCTGTCCATCCAGTTACTTTGTTTTCATTCTGTTCTGTTTTTCAACAGGTAGAAGAGGGTTTTGTGCTGCATTTTTGCAGCTTTTTCTGATTCATCCTCAGCTTTGTGTATGTATGGCTCTGCCCCAGCACCTGTTTGTGCAGAGAACTTTGCAGAGAACTTGGAAGCGGTTCACCGAGGCTTTCCAATTGCCCTCTCCTCTTTTGTCCACCTGTGGAGCATCATTTCTGTAGCTGCGAGCAGAGCAGACTGTATCTCAGGGGAGGAGCGAGGACTTGCGCGTGTGTTCAGAGTGATTGGCAGGGAGCCGCGTTCTTAGAAACACTGTAAGAATGTCACACCAGAGCACTTGGGAAGACAGAGATATATATAGAGCTCCCCTTCATTCAGCTGTTGTCTAATGGAGTTTCTTCTGCCTATTACCTGAAGTTAGGGAGTGTATTCATTATCTAGCGCATAATGTGGTTGATTGCAGGCTTTAAACTATGCAGCAGTGTTTATAAATCAACAAAAGCTGATTAGAATTAAAACTGAAGTATCAGTAAAAATGTGTAATCTGCTATTAGGAATAGTTTTAACAGCAGTCGTTAGTCGGCTTCCCCTAAAACAAGGCACGTAATCTGCTGGTAATAATGATAAATGTCCTTAGAGCCGTTATGAATCAAACCTCAGTACTGACTTTCAGTAATATTTATTGTAAGTCTCCATGACCTCTTCAGTGGCCCCTTATGCACTGCTTATCTTCCGTTGCTCTTTGTATCCGAGATCTGCTTTGAGTCTTTACAGAATACTCACTTTCAGCCGTATTTTTGAAAGGGAACATGACATCCAGTCCCCTCCTTAGAGTCCTATGAATGAGCATTCTATCAGTGAATCAGCCTTGAAATGTTACAATGCAGTTTTAGTATTTGTCAGCATTTGTATAAAATGTGCACCAAGCCAAACCATAAAGAACTCAACACTTAAACAAAGAGCAGTAATCATCTGAATTGGCCTGAGAGCTCCAGAGATTACTGGAGCTCCAGAGATTACCATGGACATTTGTTTCAGTTATTTTTCCTGGCTCTTGGTGCAGCTTGCACCTTTGCTTGTAGGCAGAAAGCCAGTGCCCCCCTGTCAGTGTAGCCCAGAAGTGGCTGGGGGACTGCATTTTTTTCTAGTCAGACAAGAATACACTGAAATGGTAAAACACTGCTGAAGGCAAGGCTGAGCTATCTTAGCTAACAGTAGTTTTTCCGATAGAGCAGTTGATTCTGATCCTGTTGAGTTGATGCCCTTTTCTGGCCTCTGTTAAAAGTAGATGATAGAGTGGATGTCATTGTGTTTGGTTGAAATACAGAGATTTACTCCCACCTCCATTTCATCTCGCTTAAAGCTTGCTTCCAGCTGGAACAAAGCACTCCTTAAGTTTGGGCAGTGATATCTTGAGCTACTGGAAAGGGGCCAGTCCAAAGCACTTGATTTCAAGGAGATTTAATATAAAGTTTCTACTCAGAAGAATGTGAACTTGGTGCCAAAGGCCTTGATTAAGACCATTTCTAAGCCTGTTGGACATTGTCAGATGCCTTTCCTGGTGATCTAATTAGCTTTGTAGGAAGGTTTAGTGTCAGCTCAGAAAACAAGCGGGGAGAGAGGGTACTGCTGGCTGTCAACAGTACGTTGAAGCGTTATGTGAGAATTCAGCTTCAAAAGCATTTCTCTCAAGTATTAACCACAGTTCTCATAAGTCATGGAGTTACAGTTTCAAAATTTTCCTATACAGTCCATCCTCAAGAAATCTTAATTGTCTGAAAGCTTACATGGGATGGTGACTTGAGGTTTGCCCCAGCATTTGGACTGATGCCTCCAGGGGCATGGCAGAGCAGGTCATGGAGGATGTTTTACAAGGGTGAAATAAATAGGAAAGACAGAGAAGCTGGTCGACATTCACAAATGCAGCAGCTGAATACCACCTCTCCTTAGCAGAAGGCAAGGTGGTCTGTGCTTGGGTGTCCTCTTGTAAGAGGAGCCCTCTGAAGAGCTGTGCCAGCGCAGCCACATCCAGGCTCTTCCTTAGGGCCCTTACAGGCAGGGTGCTGCTCTGGCATTTGGGCCCCACTATCAGCATGCCAGCTTTATAAGCATGAAGTGGAAATGGGTGCACAGTCCTGCCTTGGTGTGGAACAAAACCCCACTTGCCATGTCCACTGCTGTCGCCAGGGTAGGTGTGACGTGAGTCTGGACGTCCACCTGGTCCCAGAGGTCGGATGCACTGCGGGAACCAGTGCAGGCCTGCTGTGCACAGGTTAGGGTGAAATGAAATGGGAGATTCTGGCAGGGAGAGGGCAATGGACAACACGTGTAAAGCTGCGGCTGATGCTGCCTGCTGTGCCAGTGTCACAGAGGTTCCTTTGATGATCCCACATGCCGTTTCTTAGAGGAGATCATGGGGGTGCTGGCAGGTATTTGCAGGGCTCAGGAGGTGCTAGGGGCAAGAACAGATTTGTCATTACTCCAAGTCCTGACAGGGTAGTTTGTCAGCTGGTGAAAAGCGGGAAAACTTGAATTTCAGAGGCACAGGAGGAACCTCTCACTGCTGTCCGACTGCAGCCAGCAGCACGGGGGCTGCCATTACCAGTTGCTCACTTTGTTCAGGTCCCCTGCCCTGCTGTCCAGCTTGTGCAGAGGAGCTTGCCTTTTCTAGTGTGTGCATCTTCCAGGAGTGGAAGCTGTCTTGGGAGGCAGAGAGCAGAACACAAAATAGGGTATGCTGCTGTGTGGAGTGAGGGGAAACCAAACCAAAGCATAGGTGTATGCAGGAAAGCTGAGATTGCAGCCCGTCACCTTGCTGCATCTACTGCTACCTCCATGGAGTAGTTGTGTGTGCCACTGCGGCATGAGCTATGTACACTATTGTAGGGTAAGATTATGAACAATGCTCAAGGATTATTGTTCGATAGATCCCCTCAAATCTGGAAGGCTTACATTGCTTTCTAGTCAGGACGGACTTTTTTCATATAGAGAAGGCTGGAATCTGTATTACCATTTCAGAAACGTAGAGATCTGTGATTCTATGATGATGATTTCTTCGTCATCTGAAATGTGCTGTTTTCAAGCATAACAGCTTGGCTTGGAGGAGGCAGCAGAGAGGATCCCACCTGCAGCATGTGTCTGCACACTTGCACGCGGTCTTTACCAAACGCTGCCTGGTCCATCTGTCATGACAGAGTAAAAATAATTCCACAACACTGTACGCTCTGCAGTCTCACTAATATAGAGCCGTGCTTAGTAATAAATCAAATGCCTAGGTGTCATGTTTCATCCTGTGCAATTAAACTTTGTAAAACCTCCGAAAAATGTATTTTAATGTAAGTAGCAGTTCACTGTGAGAACCTCTAACATGTGTTTGTCACGGTCGATTCAAAAATTCATGTGATGCACTGAGTGTGACAGTGATTAGAGGATCATCATTTCAGTATTCGTGCAGCTCCATGATTATTTAACAAAGTTCCAGGTTAGCTGTCTGGAAAATACTAATCTGTGCTATTTTGTATGTGAAGTAAATAAACAATTAAGCCCATGTCAGATCAGTTGGGGTCAGCAAGCACTCTCTCCATTTTTTCAGTGGAGCGGTATAATGTGACACGATACTGGGCTGCGGTGCCTAAACCCTTGCTTAGGCTTCCTGAGCCAAGTCTTTGCGAAGCGGTGCTCATGTCAGCAGGCAGGGTAACTCCTTTTCGAGTTAGTTAAGCTTATCTCCTTCCTTGCAATGCTGGCTGTTTAACAAACCCCTGATGTAATTTGTGCCGATTGCCTCCCCCCACCAAATTCTGGAGAGCTTTTTCTGCACTCTTCACTGTCTTACAGAGGGTCTTTGTGATTTTTGACATTTCTGTGATGGAGCACTAAGTAGTATAAACTTGAGGTCACAAGGGAAAACAAAAATAAAATTTGCATGCATTTCCAGGTTGTTTTCATAGCTGGTGAATAAGCTCTGGCATTAGGATGTAGTTATGATTCACTCAATTAAAAGGTCATCAGCAGATCAAAATGAGAGCTAAATACCTTGACAAAAATACCTACCATGGCTAATTTTTTTTAACTTCATCTGTGAGCCTTACTTCAGGAAAGCATTATAATATGTTCTAGTAACATTTCTACAGTAAACAAGAGCACTCTTACCAGGGCTGGGAAAACTAGCTTGCTGCTGAAATCTTCTGTAGTAGGGAGAACCCCAACAGCGTGTTTCTTCTTAAGAAAATAGAAACAGAATGCAAGCGCTTGAAGGACTTTTCTAATCATTATTTTTGTATGGGGAAATCAAAAAAATAATTTAACGTTTTACAGTGAAATATGGTGTAGCCTGTGGAGTTATTACTTCTGATATTCTGTAAATAAAATATTTTGACACAGTTGTGATGTGGAGTGTCGAAGCTGTCTGTCTCACATGGGCACTGTGTAATTACCCGTCCTAATCGCAATTATGTAATCTAGTATGTTGTTAGAAGATTAGGGTATCTATTTATGTAGCTGAATCCCTGAAACGTTCAAAGCACCGAAAATTACTGTGGGGAGAAGAAGGAAAAGTAAACATTTGAAAATCACATTTAGGAAGGGCCGTTAGGGTTAGAAGACATGCTGCCAGAAGGAAGGCTCTTTGCAGTCAAAGGGAAGCGCAGCCCGTGTGGGCACAAAGTAGGGCTGCGGCTGTGCCAGCGGTGCTCTGCCAAGGCTCCCCGGCAGCAGACTCCCGTCTGCCGGGACCGCTGTGCGCAGCCATCCCAGCCCTGCCTTCTGGGCCACCCAAAAGCTGCCGTGCTCGCTAGGCTCGGGTGCGTCGCGGCTCTGCCCTCTGACTGCCCCGCGGCTGGGCATCCCGGGGAGAGGACGCCTCAGCTCAGTCTTTGCCATCACCAGCGAGTGGCTCGGGCTGGTTGAAAGCTGAAGGCTTGGAGACTGCTTCTTCTTCTCTAATTGTCTGCCTCGTCAAGGGAGGCTGTTCACTCTGGGTCAAAACTTGGTGCCATTTTCAAATTAAAGTTCATTGTTGAAGGCTCAAGTCTGAGTTCTATACTTCTGTGACAGCTTTTCAGTTAGAAGTGCAGTGAATTATTCTTTTGCTGCTTCCCTTGCCAGGTAGGGAGTGAATGGATTACCTGGGGTTCGGCCCTTCTGCCGAGAACTGAAGCTGCTCGCTCAAAGGGAGACTGGTCATTGTGCGCCTTGATGACCCAGCCCATCGTGTCGGGCTGTTTCACTGTGTACGGAGGAGACGCATGGAGAGAATTCAGCAAGGAAAAATGTTTTGTGCTTTAGGGAGGAAGCCCTATAGCAGGCAGGAAGAAAAAGCAAAAGAATTATTCACAGTGCTTATAACTGAAAAGGTCTCAGAAGAATAGAAGTCTTAGACTGGAGGCTTTCATCATGAATGTGGATTTGAAAACAAGACCAGATTTTTGACCTAACTTAAACATTACACGCAGGAAAGATACCCTTGCAGAAGTGGTTAATGCAAGCAGAGGGGATGATTAAATGAGTTAGACCTTGTAAAAGGATCCATTTATCAAGGCTGTGTACCTGGGGAGCTGCCATCCTCGGGAGGCTGGCGGGGGGATTTGCAGAGCCTTTCTTTGTAGGTCATGGCTTCCAATTTGTCTTAACTTGCTACTGATTAAAAGTTACCAGCGAATCTCTCTGTATTAACTGTTCAAAATGAATTTCTTACCTCAGTATTGCTCCAGCAGGTGCTGCCTTTTGCAGGGTAAGAGTTGCCATCACAGCGGCCCTCTTCCCGGCAGACTCAGCAGAGAGCTAGAGACACAAAATGCTGCTTGTCTGTTCCTGAGGCTCGGCTTCGGTCCGCAGAGACCAGTGAGAGTATTCATGGCTCCACAAGAGATCTCTTGGATGACTACACAAAATTACTGTCTTTCACAGGGCTCTAGGTCTGTCTGTCAAAGGGGACCCTGGTACACCCTCTTTGTAAAACCACTGAGATTTGTTGATGAGTAGTGCCACGGGCGAAATGTGGTGGTAGTGGTGAGGGTTTCCTGGGGTGCAGAGACAGTGTGCAGGTCAGACTGTATGACATGCTCTTTTTGGGTATTTTCTACGAATTTTTTATATCTGGTCCCCAGCACCAGTCACTTGTAAAGTGCCTGACAAAGAGCATATTCCCTGCAGATGGGGAAGGAGAGCTAACAACTTCTGTTGAAGCCATCAAAAGAAGACCAGAGCCCGTGCATCTAGAGTAAAAAGGGGTCCCTTGGAAACATCAACACAAGAGTGGAGACCAACAGCACAGAAAGAAAGAATATTGGCAATAGTAGATGTTTTGGTCAGACCTCTTTTGTTCTTTGATGGCCTCTATGCACTTACTCATGTAGACAGTATTTCACCTCTAAACCAAATACACGAGTTCATTAATACCAGTCAAGACTTGCGGTGGAGTTTTTAAATGAGACTCTTCTGCTGAGTCAGACAGATGACACATCCACCTGCTCATGTTATGTTGCCTAGAATAGAGATCTTTTAAAAAGTGGAATTAGAGTGCATCTTGTCTCACTTCATTTTGCGTACTTGCACCGGGATGCCAAAAAGCTACTTCTGAGGCCACAAAGTGATTTCACTGTAGATTCAAATGTCTCTTGTTTTAATAATATATATTATATCAGTGACTTATTTCAGGTGTTGAAAGGGTGGATAACAATGGTTTAGAGGAAGACTTCTTTCCTGCAGGCACCAATAGCAGTTTGGTACTTATCTCCCCAGTAGCTTTTAATGGGAATTAAGCACCTACAAGCCATTTTTTTGCCTTAGAAAATCTCCCCCGCAGGCTATAGAAGAAGATTGGTAGCATTAAAAATGATGACATTTATCCAAGAAAGGCAAAAGGGAGCACAATAACCTGGTACTTCACAGGTGCTTTTCATCAAAAAAGAAACCCCACATCTTTGCAAATTCAAGATACAAATGTTGCTGCATCCTAACATTTGACCAATTCAGTGAGTTTTTAAGAGCTTGTATCAATGCTACGTGCCAGCTAAAGACACAAGTGAAATATATACGCTGCCTCATTTCTCATTGCAGTGTATTTTGACAGTAGAAGTCAGAGCTGTGGTGAGAGCAAGCAGGGCGAAAATCTGGTATATTCTGAAGCATCGTATGTTCTTAAGGACAATCTGAGTGATGTGTAGGTTACCAGGATAGAAGACTCCGGATGCCGCCTCCTCCCATCAGTCTCTGGGTGGGTTAGTGGTTAATTATAACCTGCCACTTGGGTTTTCCCCATGTGACTAGCAGTGATTTCCCTGTTCCTAGATTAATTAAAATGTTAAATAAGATCTGTCCCTAACACCAGTCTCAGGGGTAGCATGTTATCATTTATCCTCACCCTTTAGTTAGGGACACGCACTAAGTTTTCAGACATCTCCACCAGGATTTAATCCCAGTCAGCTTCAGCTTGGGGATGGCCTTTGGTGAGGTGCTATAGCACACTTTTCTGTTGACTCTGTAATCCGACCAGAAGGAAAAGCTTGGGTTTACCTCTTCTCACCTGCTGTTTTTGTATCCCTGATGAGTCCTGGGTTCCTGCTACTGTTTCAACGTAGGCAGGTTTGTCACTCGCATTTGTTCTGTTGCAGTTTTGCCGTTACAGGGCAGCGATTGCCGGATCACGTTTTTTGCCTCTCCTTGCAGTAGGTTCTACTCCTTTTCTGATTCTCAGATGGCTTAGCTCTCTACAGACTCTAAAATAATTGCAGTTGGTATAGTAAATCTGTTAGCTAATTCCCATGACACGTTGGCATTAAAACTAAAAGCTGAGATTTTTTTCTGTGCTTCTTTCCGAAAAAATGCTGGGCAGCTCAAGCGCTTGAATCCTAAATGGTGCTGTTTTCCCTTATTTATCAGACCTGCTTTTCTGGTTTTTTTGTTCTGCTGTCTCCTCATTTCCTAGAACTTTCATGGCAGCATTAAGTCATTCTGGATTTTCCATTTTCTTGACTCATCTATGCTGCTTTTTCATGTTTTGATCCCATGTTGATTCTGTCACGCCTTTCTACTTTTGCGTACCAGCTTTGGGGTTTTTTTAAGCTGCTTGTTTCTTGATGGAACTGTGCTGCCCTCCCCATTCCCACAGACCAGGCTGGCTGAGTTGGTGGGAGAGTCTGTCTACACAGAGCAGATGTATAACAAATTTAGCTATTAATAAATGGCAGTGTGACAGTTACTATTACCGTACCCCTTCCTTTTGGGGACCTGCGTGTCAAAATCTGCATGTTAACAGAACTCTCTTTAATTTCACTTTTCTTGTGACTCAATAGCAATAGCATTTGCTCTTTTATTTGGCCATCACAAGGGAATAGTAATAGATTTTCTTTGAAATCATTTTCTCTCATCATTTCCCATTACAGCAGTATACTTTGGCTCGTAAGGATCTCCTCATACCCTTCTGCTGAAATAGTTTCTTGTACAGCAAAAGTGGTGTAACAGAGCTACGGTCGCCTTGAAACTGGCTGAAGATTTTTTTTTTTTTAAGTCTAAATTCCATTTTAACAAATATAAAGGAAAATGTGGGAGGAGGCAGAGGAAGGTGGTTTATTTCCTGTGATCCCAAATGGACATTCTTCCATTCTCTCACACACCAATATTTTGGATGCTATAAAATGGTTTGAGTTGAAATGCAGGGGGAATATGGACACACATTTAAGCTGGTTTCCCTTGAGAACTGTAGCAATCGTGCTGGTTGTTTTGAAAATGGAGGACTGCAGTAAAAATGAATTCCACTCTGTGATGCTTTAGTAGCGCTTTGAGATTCTGCTTGTGTAACAAATGATGGGCTGGTGAGATTTAAAACCAGAAAGGTGCAAGCACCTAGGAATACAAATAAAAGTATTTCTGACCTCACCTTAATAATTGTGATCAAAAATCCACCCTGACATTGATAACTAAAGCAAAAGAGCAGCTGACAGAAGTCAGTTGGAAAGCACAAGGAATAGCTGGTGACATTCTGATCTGTACAATTAGGTGGATGCTATTAACATTTAAGTAGTTTGAAAATCAACTCCCTGAAATACAGAACTGTATGCTTGAACTGTAAAAATGCCGTCATTCTACCTGACTCAGTGATAATTGCCTAGTAAGTGCTAAACATAGTGAAAATACAGTGAAGGCTCAGAAATGCAGGCTAGGAACCAGTGATGGGAATGAAAGCAACGTTCATCTTAAAACAAATTCAAAACAGCACTCAGTTTAAAGAAAGAGGGGGGGAAAAACCCCAAGCTTTTAAAATGCCAAGTTTGATGTAACCAAAGGAGAAAATAAGTGGTGGTGGTTTTCAGCTGAAGAAACCAGGGATAAAATCTTCACTGTGAGCATAACTTTTCTCACTGTCACACACGCATGCTTGCACGTGTGTCTGCTCGTCGCATGCTGGAGCCAAAGGGTCTTTTTTTTTTCCTCCATATCCTCAGCCAAAGTCTGTGTAGATGGTGGAGTTTGCCTGCGTGAAAGCAGATTTGCTGGATAAATCACAGTTCTGTTTGGCGACAAGTTGCTGTTGTTGTTAGCACATCTGAAAACTTGCTTCTTGGCACCACATCTTCTGCTCCTCAAGTTTTGTCTTGTCTTGCTTACTGAGGCTGATCTGCCTCACCAGGGTGGTCCCTCGGAGTTGGGCTGCCCTCTGTGTCTAGTCAGACCAGAGCCCTGCAGCGTTTGTGCCCTCCTGTGCTTTGGCGTGCCCTGTGGAGCCTCCTCCCAGGACCTAAAGGCTCCTTTGATCAGCTGGAAGAGAACCTGACACAAGAGGGGGAGGTAATCCGAAGGGTTTCATGGGAAAATAAGAGACAGGACCCGGTGGTGACCTTTCCAGGCTAACTCATCGCCCGATGGCAGGACGCGCTCCCTGGGCGAAGGGAGCCCATGCGCTGCCCGGGCACGGTGCGGCTCAAAGGGCCGGGCAGGACGCAGCAGAGGCGTGCTGCCTGTTCAGACTGACTGAGAGATTGCTTTAGGGATCTCAACTGGGTAAATAGCAGCACTTTTATCTTCCTTAATAAGAAAGGAAGCGTGTATGTGCAGCTGTAACTATCTCTGTTTCAGAGCTGTAAGTCTCTGTCAGCTTCAGTGCCTGGTGCATTCCTCATACAGTTAATGCAGCAGCACCTGGGAGAAACTGTGGTCGAAGTCATCCAGAGAGGCTCAGCCAAAAGAAGCTGAGTCAAGAGCCATCTTGCTGTCACCCCTGGCAGCTCCCTTAGCGTGTGAACACCTCGGTAGGGAACTGCTTCAGGGAAACTGTCATGTCAGCATGCTTGGAGATGCGTCTGTGTTCGGAGTGCATCTCCCTGCATCCATTGGCTCTATTTAAAGCATTTTGCTTGAAAGTGTGTGCTGACTATTTAGAAAAGCTTGCTTTTTTACTGCCATATTTCTACAGAGCTCGTCTTACTTGGAAGGGGGTGTGCGTGTCTGTGTGTTTTAATTCCATCTTTCACTCCAGATGGTGAAGAAGAAGCTCTTTTGACTCCAGAATGAGAAGTTTGCTGGTGGTGGTCTCTCTGCTACCAGCACTACAGGCTCCGTGGAAAACTGGGATATTAATTCAACAGTACAGTAATTCAAAATTTTACATGTAATTCTATTAATGATGTATGAGCCAGAATAGATGCCAGCTTCCTCTCCTAGAGCTACATTTATTTTGCAAAACAATAGGATAAGAAGATGTTTAGCTTCATTTTTGTTAATATAGTGAGCAGACATGACTGATTACACACAGGGAACAGAACAGTTATGTTAAAAAAATGATGCAGTCATTTTTCTGCCTATAGCCACATTTCAAAAACAGAAAGGATTATTTGTAGATCACTGGGAAGTGTTAAATGAGTTCATTGAATATTCTGTTGGTATGCAGAGATGCAAAAACAAAAGATGCAAAGGTGAGAATTCCTTTGCATCTGTACTTTCTCAGCAGAGAATACCAAAGACAAACAACAAATTTAAAAAAATAAACAACTACCTCTTGCAGGTTTGATAAGGGAGGAATGAAAACTGTTCCAGAGAGGGAAAAGAAAATTTAGATAAAATAGGAGAATTTTCTTCTTCTTGCTTGTAGTAATAGGCATTAATTACCCTTAGCAGGCGACTGGGACTGGGGAGGGAGGTCAGCTGCACCTCAGAGGGTACCACTGACGTGGGAGCAGCCTCAGCAGCAGGTCCTCAGGCCAGGAAAGGTCCTTAATCCACATTCAGTGGATGTGTTTCTGCTGTGGATGGTGCATCATCTCTGTGATAGTGCCAGTGGCGAAGTGAGGTGTGCTTTGGTATGCTGTCTGGCACAGATGGGAAGATCCCGTGATCTTCACACAAGTTCTGCGGGTCTGGAAAGGCTGAACTGTGCCACTGGTTTTGTCAAGAGATTTTGTAGTGATTAATATTTGACCAGCTCTTAGGAGCTAATGGACGCTTGTTGTAGTAACTTCCCTATTCAACTCCTGCCACACACATCTGAATTTATTTTCTTCCTGATTGGCTTTAAAGGTGTGTAATCATGCGAGACTTAGACTGTTGACAGCACAATTTTAATTCTTACCAGCCACTCAACAGACAATTGGTGCAGCAGGAACAGAGTGCAGGTTCCTACTGTCCCCTCGTTTTAATAGGTGCACTGCTATCTCAGTTTCATTAATCGTCTCACCTCTGAATGCAGCATTGAAGTGTTATCAGCTTCTCTCTTGGTCTTTCATATTCTTGCCATGCTCATGTGTGACTGGAAGCAAGCTGACTGTGTCCTTGTAAAGCTGAGGATACACCTACACCACACGATGATGCCGTTCGGTATACAAGTGCTCACGCTGGCTTCTCAGAAAGGATCTTGTTTTGATAGCGTGGAGATAAGCACGGGCTAATTTACCTTGCTTGTGAGTTAACTCTGTTCAGCAGAGATGTACCTATCTGCCATCGCTTTAGGCCAGGGGTTCAACTTTGATAGGCTTGGGGAATCCTACTCCAGTATGAACAGGAGATGTTGCACAGGGACATATTTTGCATCCCTGGCATTCGTATCTGTAGCAGGAACAGCTTGACGCTTTCTCCTGACAGTAAATAGTCAGTGTGTCACTGCTTAGCAGAATAAAAGCAAGGACAGGAGTGCAGTGCTAAGTTTGCTGTTGTAACTGAAGACCACCTACCCGGTGCCCTGACGCTTCTTTTTGCTGCTTATGTTAACTACTATTTCTTGATTTTCTTCAGTTGTTTTTCAACTGCAAAATATCAACAATGTTTTTTTCTTTTATTTCCTTTTATAGCACTTCAAGTGCCTCTAGCTCCCTGACTTTAGCCATATATCTGTCATCAGGAAGGTTGGTTTAGATCCACCTATGTTTACCCTGATGCATAAAGAGAAGTATTACTGCTGATCTCATTTTGAAATGTTACTAAGAGGGAAGATGAAATTACTGCAGGTTGTTGTGAAGCAGGAGTAGGGTTTATAGTCAGAAGCAATGTTTCAATGTTACTGGGAAGGAATAGGTGAGCTGATGACAAAACCAACAGTGAGAAGGGGAGACCTTTGCTGCTTTCAGCAGCACCCTGTGCCATCAACCCAGACTGCCAGCCTCTCCGGTGACAGGAATCACTGTGTTCATAAAGTGTGCTGGGCAGGCTGAGCTTTATTTCGAAGGATCGTCTTTGAAATATGCTGATTATCAATATTTAAAAAGGCTCAATTAGAAGTTCAGGCATATTACACAGTGTAGCTAATAAGAGCCATGGTGTGAAATACAATAGCGCTCTGGTGACACTGTTATGGCATCACGGTTAATGACCAAAATATTAAAGAACTTACTGAAGTTCAATCATCAATCAAGGTAAATTGATTCTTCTGGCAAAGAATGCAAATGTGTTGCTTTGATACTGCGCAAATACCAACTACTCAGGCTTGGCTCACGCTCATTTCTATGGTTATCAATTTATGAACAGCTGGGTAAGCCATGGTGAAAGGAAGGGGGGAGTAGCGATAATTAACTTTCTGTTTACTAATTACTGACTGAAATTGTCACAATAATCCTGATTGCTAGATTTCTGCTCAAAGTTTTTCTCCCTCCTCCTTGCATGTTGTCTCCGTTGTTGTCTCTTGAATCCAGGGCTACTTTCAGCAGAAGAAATTGAAGAGGGGATGAACAGTTTAAGTCTTTCGGCAATCAGTGTTCCCTTCAGATGCTAAATGTGTGTGAAAGTGTCTTGGTCTGTCTTGGTCAAAGTTGTCATTATAATCAAGATATCACTGGAGCAGAGGCTTGTTGCCCTGCTTTCAGGAGGTCATTGGTGCCTCTTCAGATCCTGCTCTGGTTCTCTTTCACCTTTTTCATCCAATTTGCTCTGTTGGGCCCTGCACTCAAAGGTCTCACACAGTTGCTCCTCTCCAGGAGTTTATTCCTTTTACTTTCTTAGTTCTTGGATGGTGCCAGTGCTATCACCTTTGCTTTGTTCCCTGGTGGAGATCTTGCCTGCAGCTGTGCTGCCCCGGGCACAGAGCTTGCCTGTTGTCCCTAGACCCTGCACATCTGGCGTGCTTTTCCCATCTCTCTCTGAAGCGTGTAAACACAAGTACAAAGCCTGCTATTTTAGTATGATCCCTCCTTCCCTCAAGCATGCCGTGTTGCTGTCACATGGGGTAAGGTCTTGGGGTGCATCCTGTTCCACGTTTCAGGACAAGATGAAAATCTTCAGAGGCTGCAGCTGGTTTCCAGCAGTGTGACACGCTGCCCGTAAAACAGGGCTTTCAGCCATGCCCATTGCTTGGATGTCCGCTCCCCCCAGCGCAGTGCTGTAAGCCTCACACTGCGCGACCTCGCGACTGCACTTGGCCTGCCAGTAGGCCTCCCTGCATGGGTGCTTTGTTGGTTTCCAGCGTGGGCAATGGGCAGACTGTCCTCTCACCTGAGTCATCACAGGAGCAGCAGAGGTCTAATAGGCGCTAATGATAAACACTGATCTCCTCTCATGCTGCTTATACAAATGTCACATTATGCTCTTATAATGAAAAGTGAGAACAAGCCATTCCTTACCTCAAGGACAGAGAGCTGGCAGTATGACCATGGCTAGTAGCTCCTGAAATCTTGCCAGGACTGATAATATACAAACCCAAATTGCTGTAGTAAGAATTACATTCGTAGTATTTCATAAAAAATACCCTCATTAAACATTTTCATTGAAAGACCAAACTGTCAGGAATAGACCTAGGTTTATAATTGATTTTTCCTACGTGGACTGCTCTTCATCCCAGCCTTCAAGTGAGCTTCATTTATATGTGAAGTGTGTGTGGAGTAAGTGTAGGAGCTGTGGAAGACAGGGACAGAAGTACTAAGTTGTTGCTGGGAAGGAAGGAAGTACAAACGAGAGAGACAGAGAGAGGGGTCAGCTATTCTTCCTAGGAGTACAGACTTTTTTGAGAGATGGTTCTTGTCTTTTGTTCCTCAGCCCGAAGTTACCCTGAGGATAAGTGCAGTAACAAAGGTTTTACGTGCCCGTATTTTTCTGACAACAAGGAATGCAGGCCCTAACTACAATATGGGATGTGTGAAAGGCCACAAGAAGTAATCTACAAATGGAAAAATATTCCATGCAGCAAAAGACTTGAAGCTCTGTGCGCTGCACTTACCAGAAAGACGAGCAAGAGGTGAAATATTTGTGGAGTACGAGTACCCAAAGTGAGAGAAGGCGCTAGCTGCAAGGAATGACTGTTTAATCCATCAGACAGAGCCAGAACAAGAATCAATAACTGCAAGCCGAAACCAGAGAAATTCAAGCAGAAATAAGGCTCAGATCTCCAGCAGTGGGGCTGATTTGCCACTGGAAGTGTTGGCTTCTCTATCTCTTGATGTTATCTAACGCTGGACACCTTTCTGCAAGACGTTTAAGCCCAGCGTAGGTGGAAAGAGAGCACAAGGCGGGTGTGAAGGGCTGCTGCATGGAATTTGTCTGATACGACGGACCAGGCAAGGTGACCAAATGCTCTTTCTGGTCTTACAATTTTTATCTGGAAATACAACAGGTAATTTCTGGATTAACTCAGCATTGTCGTTATGGTTAGATCTTTTCCTTGAAAACAGCAAAGAACTGATTTTCACTCAGGTATTTTGAAGTGTGAATGGAATGAAATTCATCCTTATAAGTAAGTAATATCTGATGGGGTGGCATGGAGAAAAACCCAGAAAGCGATCATATGAATTAGCAGCAAATCTTCCTCTCCATCTTTGCAGGCACACTGCTTCCATCACAAGGTTAACTAAGGCCTTCTGCCCTGCATTTTCATCTCTGCATCAGATGGCAACTTGAATTCCTTTACAGGAAAGTGCAGGTCCCTGCTCTGGGGTCTTAGGAAGACAGTAGCTGGGCTGAAGTCACGCTGCTGGATCAACGTGCCATGAGTCCCTACTGGGACATCCAAAGCGTTTCTCTTTTGAGCCAGAGCGAGCTGTGGAACTGTCTCAGTGTTGGTCCTGGGAGGTCGCTGTAAAGGCAGTCTTGGAAACCAAGGCTGAGATTTTTTTGTGCAGTGCTGATTTGGGACTTTCTAGTAAAGTCAAAGTAAAGGGAAGGGCTGAGTTCTGAGACCGTGTTCTGCTAGTGGTTGACCATTAACAGCAAACCCCGATTCTCAGCCTATTGACACAGCGCAGAACTGAAACCAGCTCTTTCAGGAAACAAGAGCGGGAGTGGACGGGTTATGTGGATGCGGGGCTCGCATGTCATCAGCTTCCCAGAAAATGAATCTTTCACAAGGTTGCTGGAGAGAAATTGGCAGCCCTGAGAGCAGGAAAGGATGTAGCTGCAAAGCAGCAGCTGATAGAAAATACCGTCAAGCTTCCTCAACTGTCAGTTAGGAGGAAAAGAAAATGTAGCACAGAGCTGCCAGCACATCTGGCATAAACTAAAGGTTTAACTGAACTAAAGCATCCGTCCTCCAGCTTGGCCAGTTACTCACTACCCAAGAACAAACTCTGTGGAAAAACTGACAGGTAACAGATGGAGCAAGCAAGCAGAACTTTGTTCATCAGCCCCTCCTGCCAGTCATAGTCCATTAGCAGAAACACCTCTTCTCCCCTGAGTTAGGTGGCCTCTAGGAGCACTGCTGTGGAGTAAGCTTGGACTGTGCCATCAGGGTTGTTCTCGGGGTGTTTGACACTGACTTGTTTGACATGTCAGAAACCACAGCTGTCAGGTATGGATTTTTGTATCTCACTTTTTCCTCAGGAAATGGCTCATAACTAATCATGTCACGGTTCTATTTATAGGTAATAACACTAAGCTCACCCTTTTTCCTGTGGTCGTTATTCAGTAGCGAGCTGTTTTCATGAAGTTATTGTGTGTCTCCTATAACTGGTAACCACAGCTAGAAAATGCAGAAAGACATTAGGATCTTTCACATTTGGTGGAACCAAGACCCAGACCCCAGTGGTGCCAGAACCTGAGCTTGCCACAGTGTTTAGGGTCAGCTGTGTTCGGGGAGGAGCAATACCTGCTGCGCTGGGGCAGGAAACAGCTGGCTAGGAATAAATGGAGCACTCGGAGATGGGAAGCAGAAATATTCGTCCTCTTATCCTGGCCATCTGCTTTTTTCTTATTGAGGCATGTGGCGTACTTCATTTCAGTCTAATGCCAGCTCTGCCCAGAGGGGTTTAGAAGAAACAAATGAAGTTCCTTTCTTCCTTATACTATCCTCGTAGAGTTGCCCGACCATAAGTCTTTGCCCTTTTTCACCAAGATAAAAAACGAATCAAAATAAAAAACTAGTGTTGGGGACCCTATTACTTTTTGCCTCTGTCTACGTTTCCTTAATGACTTAATGATTTCTGGTATTCGTATGTGATGCCCATAATTGCTGGGGGGATGGGGACGGTTGCGTTTGTATGGAGACTTGCTCCCTCATTGCCGACATCACCACATCCCATAGCTCATCTGCGCAGTCGTTGGGATGGTGTAACTGCTGTGTTACTTCAGCATTGTGCCTAGTTAGACCCATTCTCTCCAGAGAGATGTTTTAAGACTTGCCAATCCAGTCCAGTCAATCCTGCTCCCATCCAGTCTAGTCCCACTCTAAAGACCAGTGGAGCAAACTGGCAGCTTTGGCTATTCCCGCCTTCAGAGTGGAAACATCACCATCTTTGACGCTCCTGTGGGCTTTAAACCTGTGGGAGCCCACTGGGCCCAGCCTGCATATCCTCATGAGTTCTTCCTTCAGTGCTGCCTTGCCTAGACCTTCTACATCTTTTCTCCACTCCCTCCTGCTCCTATGCAAAATGATACAGTACGCTGGCCCGCTTCCTCATTAGCACAAATTTCTGTTGTGGTTGAATTGTTTGAAATGTTAAAATCTGGACTGTGGCTGTCAAAGCCAGGATGCTTAGGAAAGAATGGCTCTTCACAGAGCCATATGCAGCTCAAGTGAAATTTGAAAATCTGTCTGTAAAGGCAGCACACACTTGACTGATTTTTTTTCTTTTTTTTTTTTTTATGGAGCACCTCATAACACTTGCAAATATCTGCTGTAACTGCAGCCTGAGCTTCTTTCTGAGCGTGCATAGTGTGCAGTAGTTTTCCTTGGGCATTTGAAGATGTGCTGCGTGGGGAGTAGGCAGCAGCTTTGTTGTAGACGCCCAGCAGTGATGGGCGGAAGCTGTGCTAGGCAGTAGCACGTACTAAAAACCTGTTCATACGGAGCTGTGCATTACTCAGGACTGGCAATCCTGCCCACTCTCTTTGGACCTGCAGAGTTTAATAAGCTGCATGTGCTGCCTCGGCATAGCAGCTTTCCCTCTCCTGCACTGTGAACCCTGCAAGCTTTCTCCATGTCCCTGCTGCAGTTTATAAGCTCTGTCTGCCAGGGATGCTCTGGAACTCCTTCAGCTTCAAAAAAAGGGTTGTCATGAATATTTTTAAATATAGATAGCCGGTCTCGAAGAAGTACTCAAATACAGATTACTGAATGGAGATTTCAGCTAGAATGCTTTGAGATACAGTTTTCTAGGAAAGCTCTGAGAGTTTACAACCTTCTGTCTGCTATCTCTAAAATACATATTTATCTGACTTCAGATTCCCTTCAAAATTTCACCTTAATCAGTACCCTGTATCTTCCACCTGCAAACAGGGGAGTTAATTACAGTCATAAATATGTAGTCACTGGCCAGTCTCCCTGAGTAGATACATACCACTGAAATACAATTTGTGGAATTTTCTTGTGCTGTAGGACATTCAAAATTAATGTCCCCAAATAAGTATCCCATGGGAGGTTATCGGTGATACTGGTATCCTCTTGAAACCCAGGACTGTCGAAAACATACATGAAATAATAGGTGTGAGAATTCATATAATCATCTATGAAAAGTTAAACAAGAATTAGCAAGAATTGGTTGCTTTAAAAGACAGAAGTTTAATGATCAAAAGAGCAGCAATAGTGGTACCATTCTGTTCCTCAGTGTGTAGCCCTGCAGAAAGAATTACTGTGATGCCATATAAAAAAAATGTTAGAAAATCTAGTGCAACTGTTAAAAACACCTATTTAAAAAGAAGTTTGATGATTATGAAATTAGTTGTATAACATTTCTGGTAATGCAAAAAGTGCCTCTGTAGTACAGCAAGTGGAACTGTGTGAACTATGGAGCTGTAGGATTATAGTTTCATAGAAGGAGGTGCATGGCATGCCTCCTACTACATTATGTATTCCCCCTGGAGTAGTTCCTTCTTGCAGAGTTTCAGGTGTGGAAAAGATGAGCCGTTACATTAGCAAAAATGATTGCCTACAATCATTCCAAGAGCTAAGTCTTTGTAATTGGCAAAGGGAGCAAAGCGCTTGCTGTGTTGCTGTAGTGCAAAACTGATATTAGGCAAACTGAAGCAGGGCAGTGTGGTTTTTGGATGTGTATATACGGGGCAGCTGCAGGTAGCGTCTCAATTAAATGTGTCTGTTACCACGGGATATCTCTCCTCTTAAAGTGTCTTGTGCTGTGCTTTTGGGGGTGTTGCTTTTGCTGGCTGGCAGATTTTTAGGGGCAACTGTTTCTAGTAGTTGCAGCTGCCAGTCCAGTGCAAAGACAACCAGCTGATGCAGATCCCTGTGCTCTGTGTTTGCTTTCAGTACCTGTGCACATCCCCAGCCTAGCCAAGATAATGGCGTGTGCCAGCTTGCAGCGGGCTGGGCTCGGTCTTTGGTGCCCAGCAGCCATCCCATCCCAGCGCTGCAAGACGTGCTGCTGGGCTGGATGTTGCGGACATGTAACTTACCCCAAGGACCCCAGCGGGCTTTTGGGAGCTGTGCAGAAGACCTTGTTTAGGTGATGTGTCTGTCAAAGAGGCAGTCAATGGGGACATCTTTCTTTGTCCCTCCCGGGTGGCTTAATTGAGACTACCACCCATGGAGAGGGGTATCATTCAGAGTGAAATTATGGACAACTGGCAGGATCCCTGTCCTCATAAATCCCAAATAATTGTGACAAATGTCTGGAGCACCGCAGGCTTGCAGTGCTCTGCCAGCTGCCCTGCCAGCCCGGCGGCAGCCACCACGGCAGGGCCAGCACCTTGCAAGGCTGCGGCAGTGTGACCCTGTCCCAGGGCTGCTGGGGACTCACTGCCGTCACCGGAGCTGGGGCTTTTAGCTGTTTTCTGACAGGGACACAGATCAGGTCTGTTTAAAGCAGCCAAAATGGCAGCAGTTGTTTCCTGCTGCCTGGTTTGTTCATATTGATTACAGACCCTAGTGGAAACCCACAGCTGAAATAGCAGAGTTTGCTGCCAGTTTTGCTGTGTCAGCAGAATGCTGAGATTTCCGTCACTTGAGGGTCAGAAGGGAGATTAGGTTATCTGTCCCAATGTCCTCACATCTTGGGGAGTCACCACATAGTCCTGCCATGCACCCGGGCATCTCATTGCGCAGGAACCCACCCCAGGCACGGCTGGAGAGCGGGACCCTCAGGGCAGCCACTGATGACAAAGCCCCTGTGAAGCAAGGTGGCTGTTTGCACAGGGCTCCTGCCATCCCTGCCAGCTGCGCTGGGCTGCCCAGGTGGGGAAGCAGCCGTTCCTCCCTCTCCCATGGTCCTCATCTGCTTTCCCTCCCCAGGAGTCCATTAGTATTTCCGATCCCCCAGCTTTGTGCATATTTTGTGGGATCATTCCTGGTGCAACCCTCAGCCGTTGCTCTCTCCAGGCATGGCACGGCTATAACTGCTCTCTGCTTCTTCAAGGAAAGCTGGGAAGGAAGCCAAACAACGGACATACTGCAAATAAAATTCCTGCCTGAGCAAAGCACTGACAGTTGTCTGAAGCCCTGGGCTGTGGGAAGTGGCTAGAAGATGTCTTGTTGCAGCTGTTACACGTGTGCTGGGGGCAACACAAACATCCACTCCTGCTGCCAGCCCACTCAGCGAGCCGGGTGCTGGGGCTTGGCCGTTTGGCTCCCCAAACCAGGCAGCACACGAGCCCACACTCCCTTTTCTACACACATACACCAGCGATGCAGCTTCTCTGGCAGACTGGAGGAAGACTTTTCATGATTTTTTTTTTTTTTTTTTTTTTTTTTTTTTTCCCTTT
>Ga0181612_115804_pt1 | contig 33280 bp, 22 predicted proteins | sample HoacroProtozoa21_FD_119630 | JGI IMG/M metagenome (GOLD analysis project Ga0181612, IMG submission 119630) | Hoatzin crop microbial communities from Cojedes, Venezuel. Combined Assembly of Gp0051906, Gp0051904, Gp0051908 | reverse complement strand
TTTATTTCCATAAAAGTTACAAAGATACTGGCCTTCTGACTGAAGGTCAGCCGTTGGTAGGACAAGGTGCTGATGTTTGAAAGTAACGCAAAGTGTGATTTATACTTGTGAATATTTGAAAAGATGCCTTTTCAAAAGTTTCATGAGAATAATGAATTTTATGTGAGAGTATTTACAGATACATCTCATCACAAGCAGCTGTCACATGAATTCAACAGGAAAATTAGAGATGAGTTCGCAAAAAGCTACTTGAGAGTTATTTGGACCTTCCGTGCCCTTTCTTTGGAAACAGAGAGGACTGTATGCTGCCATATCAATAAAGCCTGCTGCATTTCGTATCAGTGCGTGCTCGTTTTCTGAGGTTTCATGAATTCAAAATACTTATTTACATTTTCAGAATGAACAAAGAACTCACCTTTCTGAAGGAACATGCTCCCGCACACCCCAGTCACCTCGTGGCACTTCAGCCAGCCTCCAGGGCTGCCCAGGCTTTGGTTGCTCCCCCGAGAGCAGGGAATTGCCCACTCGGAGGTGGCATGTTTGAAAAGGATTTCAGGACGGCAATGGGGCTGAGCACGTGCAGAGCAGCGCAGTCTTAAGCCAGCAGCGTGTGTTTCTTTTGCTGCCCGACATGTCTGTTTGGGCGTTATCCAGAGGGAGCCGCTGTGACGTACAGACTTTATGTAGGATTGACGAGGGAAGGAAATTGAACTGGAACGGGCAGCAATAAACCAGTGACTCTCCAAGTCACGCGACGGCCTCCTGGCACGTGCAGGTATCCTGGGGATGCGCGAGAGCCCCAGGAAAATGCCATCCAGGCTCTGCCGTTCCTTCCTTCCTCCCCTCCCAAACTCTCTTCCCTTTGACAGCTCCACGAAGGGTTTAACGTTTACTTGGAGCTGACGCGGGCAGGACACGAGCCAGCCCGAAGGCGACGGCTTGGCACGGGGAGGAAAAAGCAGCTTGCAGAACGTGCCCATCTCCTGCGTTTCCCCCCGCGCCTTGGCTGGCGTGCCAAGGCTGCGCCAGCTTCGGCACCGCTCGCACCGGCCCGATGCCCTTAGGACCCCGCTGCGCCCCGGCCCGGTACACGAGGGGCTCGGGGAGGGCTGCGCTGGAGAGATGCAGGCGCAGGGATCGCTGGCGGGAGGCTGAGCGGCAAAACTGAGCCCTGATCATGCTACAGGAAAGGGAACTCCAGCCCTGGAAGTGGGACTCTGGGCTGCAACAAACTTGCTGAAGGCACCAGAGGCGGTTTCTCCCCTTGCTGGCCCGTCATCAGGTCTTTAAAAAACAAAGGTGAGCTCAGGCTGGAAGGGCAGGGTTTGCAACACAAAGTGACTGCATCCCACCCCTGCCTGGCACCTCAGGCACCTCCAGGCACACAGGACCCCTATTTCATCTTTCCCCCCGAAAAACCTGTATCCAGGACCTAGGCGCACGATCCTCCTCGCTCATAGCACTGTACCACATTTCCTAGGTCTTCTTCCCTTTCAAAACTCAACCAGCGTGATCAGCTACGCTTAACAGGGTTCTCGGAGCACTTCAAGTGGTTTCACTCCTGTTTTCCTGGCCCGTTTTTATCCAGCGCAGTCACCTTTCCCCAGAGGCGGAGCAGAGCCCGTGTGGATGTGCTTCTGATGTTTCCCCGTAACTGCAGCAGTTAATGAGGATTCGTCCCGGGCCCAAGGAGTGGCTACAAGCTGCTGCCATCTGCAAGCGCTGCGGTGGCCTGCGTTTCATTCAGAAATGAAGACGATCAAATGGTTTGGTTGCCCTCTGCTGCCTTCTTGAGCATTTCACCAAAGTCAGGGTTTGGAAATAAACCGTTTCCTTTAAACAATCTGTACATCAAAACATAAAACAATCCCTTACTGCAAATAAAAAGAAGGTTGCTCACTTCTGTCTGCACGTTGTGAAGTTACCCTTGGGAGTTCAAGCATCCTTTCTGGGCACACACCTCGCTGCTTTGATTTTCAGACCCGCTGAGCACCTGACAGTCCTCCTCGACAGTCTCAGCTCCTCTGGAAAGAAGGCATTTCATTCTTTAGCATCCATCTGCAAGTTTAGGTGTCACCTTCAGTGACACTAACTGACAACAAATTGAGTTTGTAACACAGCCTGCAGTTTTGACAGCCCAAGTAAGTTTACAGATCTCTCCCCAACCCAGGCACCCCTCTCTTAAATGAGAAGCTGCCATGCCACCTTGGCATACACGCAGGAAAACAGGGTCCCACAGAGAGGTAACGTCCTCCCAGAGACCCCCGGCAGCGAGGATGGGCGAGCACCCAGCGCCAAGCCCCCGTCAGCCGCCCGCCTTCGGCTCCGCTTCCAGGGGTGCAGCAGCCACCAGCCCCAGCCGCCCAGCTCGTGCCCCAGGTCCCGGCCACCCGCCGGTCTCCTGCTGCCACAGCAGCGCGACATGGCCCTGCTCAAGGATGACTCTGTGAGACTTTTGCACTGATGTGGTATATTTAAGATGAAACTACAGTATAAACATCTCAAGCTTGGGTTGAGTGGACTACAAATCAGAGTTTCTTGTTCCCACGTACAGTTTCAATACAGATCTCGGTGCAGTGCCTGAAACAGTTCATACATCACTACTGCTGTGAAACAGAAGCAAGAGGGTGCACTTTGTTTTATAAAAAAACAACAAATAAATTATACATTGAGAACTATTGCCAAGCTTTACATACAAAAGGTAAAAATACAGTAGTTAGTGTGGCTTTAACAAAAAATAGCTAGCTAAAAAAATATTCTTACATACTTCAAAAATACATTTGTCCAGTTGTAGGTGGGTGGGCGTGTTGTGTTTACGAAGCAGGGTGCTCGAGCCAAACAGCAAAAAGGAGGCGAGCTTTGTAGGAGAACCTCGCAGCACCCTGCTGCGCAGGCCCGAGCCCGGCGCAGGGCGAGCACTTACAGCTGCGGTGCTGACACTCAGACCAAACCCAGACAGATCACACCCGCACCACTGAAAGGCCGTTAGCACAGATTATTTCTCTTTTTTGGTATAAAAGTTCCGATTGCCCAGCTGCGTTTGAAAGCTGTGACGTTACCGTGCCTAACAGCTGTAGAACTTTGCTACAACCTTCTAGACCAACAAACACTGTCCATGTCCAGACAGAGCTTTAAACGCCAGCTGGCTGTGAAACAGAGCTGTTAACACTTCATCCGCAGAAGATCTGGGTTGTACCAGAAGATGTTCACAATGGCAAAGAGACCAGCGGCGCCGTCTGCGAAGGACAGGCTGATCTAAGCGGTGCCCCTTTGCTCCAGGGAACGCGGCTGAGCAAGGCGCGGACAACGGGTAACAGCCAAGGGCTGACCACAGCTCGTGAGAGGCCCCGGCGTCGCTGGGCTCTCCACCCGAGCTCCTCGTCTGGGCCTGCGAGTGTTCTTGCCAAAGCCGCCTCCAAAAGTTGTCCAAAACGTAGCTTTTACATTGCTGTCTCTGACAAAGTATACGTGGAATTTAAGTTTAAAATCAAATCCATTCAAGCTAATTCATTAACCACGACTGATTACCAGGTAAGTAGTGATTTTATGTCATACGACTACCTAACATTAAACCCCATTCCCACTGAAGTAACGAAGAGATTCCCGTAATTCAAGTGTAAGAGGGCCTGAACTCCCGCACTCCAGTGCCCATTTCCAAAGCTCGTATGACCCCTGCCACGTGCTCAGCAGACGCAGCCCCGCGGGACTCAGCAGATGGGACAGAAACGCAGTTCCAAGATCCAGCATCTGCCTAAGATTCCTCAGTTTGAGACGTGGGGCAGGGGTTTTTGTTATTATAAATGTTAAGATTTCTATAAAATGTCTTACTCCAGTCACTGACAGAGTGTGACGAGAGTAAAATCACTTTTAGATCCAATCACTTATGCTTTTAGTTTATCTTTTTTTTTAATTACAGAGTTAAAGAAAGCATCCCTCTCTGATCAGCGCTGCATGCGCACACAGCGCAGGGGCACAAGGCCAGACGACGAGGATGGGCCGGGAGGGGCATTAGTAAGGCAAGGGGGGTAACTTTGTTAGGAAACAAACCTGAACTTTAAATTCTTTATTTTTAAATGAGGGAGCTGGCTTCCTCCAGATGACTGCAACAGAACGTGCAGTTACTCATCCCTGTCAGCTCCTGACGCGTTTCAGTGGTTGGCAGACCTGCCAACATCCCAACATCAGATTCACACAAAAATTTTTTATAAATCTCTTTAAATAAATGCCAAAAAATAAGCCTTTAGAGGCTGACTGGACCTCACAGCCTATCAACCAACTGTGCAACAATGGTAAGAAAATCCCTTTTTCTCAGTAGCACGCAGGCATTAATTAATACCGTGCGACACTAACTGTAGGAACTATTATACCTATTTGTGTTTGATAAAATGCAGGTGATGAGGAATCCTCGTTACCGGTTAGCCAGTCAGGACACAACACGATATCCGTAGTTTCAAAGCGAAACAGTGATGCTGAACCACAGGACGTTCCTATCCCCAGCTGCGAGTCTGTTCTGACCACCTAACTGTGGCGCCTTGGTCTCCCCAGGCCCCCTACACGAACGACGAGCTGGATTAGCTAAATAAGCTACATTGAGTGAAACGGAGCAAATACGCTCCAAGCAGCAGATATCACTGGAAAGAGTGGGGTTTGCAGCCCCAAATCTACTAGAAATTGGAAGTCCCCAATTTCACAGTTGAAAATTTTGGATTTTTAAATAAAAGTTTTGAGTAGTCATCCTCTGAAAATTGAGGAAAACCTTGCCCCTGCGAAATTTTCATATGTGCGCACATGTGTGCAAACACAACATTCCCTTCCAACCCCCAGCGCCCCGACCACGCTGAAACAACAGCTGGCTCCTTGGAACCACCGAGATTTTAGGGGGATGCCTCACAGATTTTAAGGGGATGCCCTCACCACAGGTGTTCTTTACTGGTTACCTGCTGCATGCGATTGCCTGGGAGAAATCACGGGGTGCCATTCAACATGCGACGCTGCAAAACTGTAAACTTCTGTTCCTCTGCTTTTGGGAGGGATTCAAGCCAACACAGCTCGCAGAGGTCCTGAACCCCAGGGGAAGAGTCAAATATCAAACATGACTTCAAGAAAACGCCGCTGCATTGGGTCTGTTGGCAAACCCAGCACATGCAGCTGGCGAGCGCCAGCTCAGCTGCCGAGCAAAGAGAGCAGCAGCAGGAGCCAAGCTTCCTCACGTCGTCCTGGCTCTGCGCAGGGCGCAGGCTGCTGCAACCACAGCTTTCCTCTTCCTGCAGGAACTCTGCTGGCAAATGCGTTATTAATCCAGACCAAGACATCTGACAGGTGAATCGGGACCCGTCTACATTTTAATATGCGATAAGGCTCAGACGTACAGGTATAAAAAAAAGCCAATACTCAGCTGGAAGTACCAGCGCCAGAGCTGAGCGGCTGGCGAGCAGAAGCTCCCCACCGGGTCCGGAGCAGCAGCTGCCCGCCAGCTGGCTGGGCACGGGAAGTGGGGAGCTGGAGGGGGCCCAAAGCACCCCACACCAACTGCAGCTGCCAGTTCTCAAGGCAACGGCTGCCAACCATGCTCTGCAGAGCACGACTCCGGTGCGCCAGTCCTGAGAGCTGCCCGTGGTTTCTGTGTTTCTCTATTCGTGGGTTCTTGAGGAGCGGCGGTGGGCCATGGAAATGCCACGTGGCTTCTTCCTGAACATGCTCACTCAGCACCTTGCAAACAAGGGCACAAGAGCAGCAGTACGCAAGCCCTAGTCTGAAAGGAGCAGCCCAGCTGGGCACCAGCTTACCTGCACAGCCCACAATGGTTTGGTCCAAATCTTTGTCTACACCGAGAGATGTGCGTGCAGCCAGCATGCAGGAACGAAGTTGTGCACACAGCCTTCAGAACCAGCTGTCACATTTAAAACTGTTTCCAAGAACCACGCGTATATGAATATTTACAAAGAGCAGCACTACGCAGAAAACATCCTCCAACCCCAGTCATATGTACAAACCCCTTCCTAAGAAAGATCCCAGTTGTTTCATATCAGCGCTTCCTCCTTAGGAGAGGTGGAGTTCATCATTGGGCTTCCGTGCTCCTCCTCCCCCTGATGCTGCACTGACCTGTCTCACAGGCTGGGCTACCCCCAGGGTCCACGCGCTCACCTCTACGTGTCCACACGAGGATCCTGCTGCCCAGGACTCGAAGGATCTCTTCACACTGTACACACCGTCTCCTGCACCTCACCCGGGCACCAAACGGCCTCTGCCAGCTCCGGGGAGCGTGCTCTGGCAAGTGCTCCTACCTTCCTGCTACACAGGAGCCAACTGCTTACAGGAGCTTTTAATCTTTTTTTCCTGTTTTCATCTTATTCTTTCTATTCTTTGTTCCACACGCAACTGTTAAATGACGCTTGGAACAGGACTCGAGGTGGTGTGAAGAACTGCTCTGGTTGTACCCTCCTGCTGCTAACATACCTGGTAAGTATTCCCAAAGCACAGCACCTGGAAACAACACCCAGAAACGGTGAATAGAAACAAGAAAATTCTTTTCCTTCCTAGTCCTATCTGACAACAAAACTAACCAATAAGCAGTTCCCAAGGTAAGATGCACCTATACCTTCATGGCTTCAGCACTTAAAACATACATATCTCTAGCCTAAAATGCATGTATTGGAGTCATACAGGAAATGAAATCATCAGTGTCGAAATGTGGGACCTCTGCTGTAGCCTGCTAATGCTATACGCTGTTTGGCAGGTTGATTTTCCTTCTGGTTGTAACGATCAGCTCCGATCCAGCCAGCGTAGTTGGTCACTGATGGACTAGATTTTCATTCTTTCCCGGTAGCAAGAGGTGCAAGGATTATTAAGAGGATTAAGGCCAGAAAGGAGAATGTGTGTTGGTAAAACAAAGGAAAAGCGGAAGGAATAATCAGACAGAAGAGAAAACATCCTTGGCTGCACGCGTCGGCCATCGCTGCCGTGAGCCACGGCAGGCAGCACGGCCAGGAGGTGGCCCTGCAAGTTCTCCGGATCTTCCCAGCGCTGCTCAGAGGGCAGGGACGCCGCGCTCCTGGGCTGCACGGCCACCGCCACCGCTCCCTACCAACGCTCGACGGGCAGCACAGGGTAAGACCAAACCTACACGAGCGGAACACAACCAGATTCTGCTCCTCACGCTCAGAACTAGCTCCAGTGTGGTACTTCACTTCTCCTGAGGGAGATTATGAAATGATAACACGGTTCAGGCTGCAATTCCAGTTAGGTTGCAACAAACGTAGAAGTCTCTTCCTGGATCCTAGCAAACCAGCTGGGCTGTTTCACTCCCATTCAGCGAGAGTTTGATCCCAAGCAAGTCTTTCGGAAGGGTCCCTTGGAGATGCGTTAGAAGACTCGAGTTTTTACAAGGTGGCAAGTGCAGAAACTCCTTCTTCTAGAGCTCAGTGGTGAGTAAACATTTCGTTCTTATTGCAGCATCCTCAGTAACCAGGCTAAAAGGGAAAGAAAAGTGAGGCCCTGTAAATACACTCCTCCAAAAAAATCATTATAATTAAAAAGAATTGATTTTACAGCATTTATAATGACAAGAGGTTTACCTCTAACTCCAGCTAAATTTGTATGCTTTGTTCCTTTACTTCAAATTGCTTGAATTTAAAAAAAATGTTTTCTTACCCTTCAAACAATGTTGTATAAAAACATACACACACCAGCTGCTCTATTTATTTACAAGATTTCAAATGCTACAAAGTGAGACAGAACCATAGTTTGTAAGCACAGCAAAACAAGGCACTGTGTCTAACCAACCGTGTAACAATTTCAGTGGAAGCAGTCAGAGCACACACTTCCCTCCCACCCCATACCAACCTCTGAAGCGAGTGCTGAGGGGCCCTTACCTTGCAAGGTCCTCGGATGTCTGCTGGGACGGTGGCAACCCCGACGACGACAGCAGGGTCTCCGTGCTGCCCTTCACTGCCTTCACAGCTAAGGCAACGTCATTTCCCAAAGGCCCATTGGCAATCAGTCCGGTCTGAATCGGGGAGAACGAAACAGGAAACTGAAACTAAAACCTGCCAGGACAAGGCAAGCTAATCTTTCAATACAATTTATTTGTAACAGTAAAAATGAAGATTCATCAAGTTCCAGAGAGGGCTTCACTAAATGCAAGTTCTGAAAGAAACTTTATGGCATTTGCCCACCATGTAACACAGCAAAAATGAAGTTTAACTATTAACAGGATAAGTATGGTATTTGATTTACTCCAGTTGAATTATTTTGCTTTATTTTTGGTCTGGTACATTATTTTATGGGCTTTTGTATTATTAAGAATGATTATATTTTACTATTTCACTCAAGCTCCTGTTTCTTAATCATGCCAAAAGCTTTCTTTTTTTCTTTTTTGTTGTTGTTAAGGAATGGTCAAATAACTCACTGGCACTATCCACCTCGGCATTATCATAGGCTGGGAAGACACCTACAAAAAACAAACAAATGCTCATTAGAAAAGGCTGGAAGTGGCTGAGAATGTTCTGAAAACAATATTGCCTCCCCAAACGATCTCGGAGGTTTGCCCATCGCTAGTCTTTGAACCACGCCAGGGATTAGCTACAGACGGTGTGACTGCCTACCAGCAGGCAAAGGGCACCCGCACAGCACACCCCGAACGCCCGCTCACTCCCAGAAACTCACTGGCAGCAGTTTCAGCAGAGCGCTCCCTTCCAAAAGGCAACTGAACCCATCAGTTTTTCTGCTTTGGGGACAAAGTTAACGGAGAGCACACTTCTGTGAACAGTTTAAAGGCCCTACTCCTTCCCCTTTTTCTTGGTCCGTGCAATGTAACTCCTTTTTTGCCAGCACGGATTGTAAGAGATGTTTTTATCTATATAAAAGGGTTAATTTATGTTAAAAGTTTATTTTTCAAGTATTTTATATATGCACACATATATGTATTTGCGTGTATATACATATTTACGTATCATTTCTGAAGTATTATATATACCCAAAAGCCGAGAAGCAGGCTGGCACTTGCAGGTGTGCTAAAATAGGACTACAGGCCCTGGTGGCACAGATGTAAATTAACTCTTCAGGTTCCTCCACTCCCATTACAGAGCTGCAGGGTCTACAACCCCACGCCGGGCACCCTGCACAGGAAGGAGGGGGGGCACACATGCACTGAGCCGGGTCAACCACCGCTTCACTCCCCTGCAGCAGACCCCAGCCCGGAGGACAGATGCTAAAGCCAGAGGAGAGTTTACGAGTAAAAACCACTGTGCATGTAAAGGAAGAAGTTTGGTTTTAAAATACATTTACCCGAAGTGTGGCTTCTGTAAAGTCAATTAGATTCTCTGTCACTGATGTTAAGGAAACGTCCTGGTCATCTGGAGTGCTCTATGGAATAAATCAGTTTTGAATTGAATTCCCAGTAGTAACCAGATAGGTCTGCTGAATATTCTAGGGGCTTCCCAAGTAACAGACCAGTGTCCTTAAGGAACACCACTGTTTACCAGATCTGCTGCCTCAAATCTTTCCGTATGATCTGTTTTACTAGCCTGTTCGCTTCTTCTTATCAATGTGCTGGAAACAATGCCATCACCATCTAAGCTGTGAAACTGTCCTGTTCCCTTATGCAAAGATGGGGTACTGCGCCATTTGACAAGGAGGTCAGCGACGTCTCTGAGCTGAGTATTTCAACTTGGAAGATGAAACTGATGATTATTCAGTAGGATCAACTACACAACACTGGTTTAGAGGGACAACAGCTAAAGGGCATGGTGCTTTAGTGATCCAGATTAACCCCTCAGTCTGCTGAAATAACAGCACAGTCCAATGCTGGACTCCTCTCTGCTTTTGGAGAGGGACAAAGGAAAGCAGACCCCTGAATTGCTACGTGCATTTCATGGAGTCCAGTTAAAAATTACCTTATCCTTAAGGTAACCAGAATACAACAATCAAACATTTCAATTTAAACTTTTCCCTTTGTGGTTATTTTGATAGGAATTGTCTATGTCAGAATTTCATCCCTGCAGTCTCTCTCCTGGAGCATCAAATCACTGGGATGCAAGGGGCCCTCCACCAGCACGAGGGAAACAACCAGTTTAGGAAAACAAGTGTCAGGCAAAGAACCTGAAAGGGCACTCAGAAATGGCCTTTGAAAAGATCCCTATGGCGTCCCTGTGTGCTCCAGAAAGTGTTTTTTGGCATTCCCCAGGGACTGGTATTCACCGAGTTACGAGAGGCAGGCAGCAAGCTCTGCTGCGCTTGCCTGGAGGCAGCAGTGGCTCTGAACGCAACAGACACGAAACCTTCCAGGCTGGCAGGCGTTGATACCTTGGAAAGAGCAGCCTCCTCAGCGGGAGCCAGGTTAGCTGGAATCAGCAGGTCCTCACGGCTGGAGGCAGCGTTGTCCTCATGGAAAGCATCACTGCAAGGAGAAACCGCTCTCATCAGCACACTGCCCGGACAGCATGAAACAGCGCTGCCTGCCCGACAGCCCAGCCCAAAGCCTCGACACCGGCTTCACGCGAGGCAGACAAGACTGACGTTCATGAGTACGCTGCAGTGAACGCCTTCCAACTACCCCTGCAGATCGCTGCTCTCTTTCACAGTTTCAGCTACCGCTGTGTACAGACCCAACAGTATTAATGTCCTCTATCTCAGAGGGGTTTCTTCAGCCCACGTTTCTAGCTTGCCCGAAGCCTTCCCCGCCATCCCCTTATCTTCCTCTTCAGAGCCAGGGGCAGCAGGATGTCAGATATTTCAGTTGTTTCAGAAGATGAGAGAGATTCACTTACTGCTTGCTAGGATACTCACCCCGAGGCCTGGCCTACGCTGATTAGCTGTTGCAACAGTAATTAAAGATGCATCGGTAAACCTGCTTGCCTAGATGTAGCCTAAACACTCAGCCACTGGTCCTCACCCTTTCGGGCCTGCTCATGATAACGTCCACATGGTTCCCTCACCCAGAAACACGTTTCTCCTGAATCACTTACGGAACAAAGGTGTCCGAGGCAGGGATTGCATTCAGCAGCTCTCTTGGGTCTTGAAATACTGGACTGGTAGCTGGGGGACTACTCTGTGTTTTACCGGACGGGAGAACGTTCCTGGCGCAAAACAACAAAAAACAAAACAAAAACCAGGTACAACCTTCCCCAGAAAGCTCGTCACGAATCTTTCTGAGATTGCTAGAGGTACATTTTATTCAATATCCCCATGGGCTCTTTGAGGTCAGACACATGCTCATCTTCCCAAATGGTCAAGAAACTACATGTCGTAACTCTGTAACTTTCTCAGTCCTTGAAATCCCACTGGAACTAGCAGTCATGTGAGATTCAGCCACTCTCAGGTGATCAGCTGCCAGTGGCAGGTTTTTGTACACTGTTTTTTTACTCCGCTAGAAAACAGCTATTGCAAACAGACCCATCCCCTCTGCCCACACTGAAGTTGTCTGTGGGTCAGAAATAACTACAGTGATTGAAGCCACTGTTGGAACAATGTCGATCAAATTAAAGTACGGGAGAATAAAGAGTATCTGGATTACCTTGTATATAATAGAAGTTAGCAACTATAGTGCTTGCTGGTTTTCATTTTAAAAACACTTCACAGTCAGCAGGTCAAGCTACACTATGCAAGACAAAATGCAATGATCACTGAGCCACCGAAAGACCACGCTGAACCGCAGGTTCTCAGTGCTGTACTTGGGTAACTAGATTGTGTGTTTCTTCCAAATCTGTTCAGTACCTGGCAGCAGCATCCTGAATATTGAAATTCTTGACACCTGCCAGCACGTCTTCTCTTACAACCTGAAGGACAAAATGAACAAAGATAAGTTTCTGATACCTGTTTCTATCTTGTGTCAGTTCTGAGATCCACAAAAGAGCCGAGCACCTGCCTTGCAGCATGGAAGTGTGCTGTCCATCTACTGCTCAGGGACTTAAAACATCAATTCCATGTGAAAACTTCAGTGCAGAAATAAAAAAAATGCAGCCAAATAAAAAAAAACATTATTTGCTACAGAATTCACTTGAACATGCTAGAAGCATAGTCTTAGTCACAGAATAATTTCTTGGGTTAGAAGGCAACCTTCTGGCTCAATAACCACTCAAACCAGGGCTTGTTCAGGGCCTTGACCATCTACGTGTTGAGTCTCATCAAGGAGGGAGACTCCTCCTTGGGCAACCGTTCCAGTACTGGACCGCTATTATTGTGAAGGAAGGCTGAAAGGCTCTCTTACTCTGCCTTGCACTTCGGCCCTTGGAGCACCCTTATCTGCAAGGCACCTTCTCCAACATCAGGCAACGGAAGGGAAAACATTCGAGGATGTCACAGTCCTTATCAGACGAGTATTTACCTTGTGCCCTGCCTCTGCCTGGGCCTTCAGGATATTGCTTTTGATATCTTCTGGAAGCCACGCTGCTGCCGTGACCGGGCTCTCAACTGCATTGTTAAGACATTTATCTGTCAACTTTACCACTTCATCCTAGACATGAAAAAATCCTTATTAGAAGCAGTTCCCACATGGAAAAGTCAGGGCTGAAGTTTATTAATATCTCTAAACAACAAAACAGCTCTGAAAGTCAGCAGATTTATACTGAAATAAAAAGGCAATTTTTTCCTTTATTTTGGAACTCAGTTGTAAAGTCACAGGAAAACATAAAGTAAAAAAACCACAACGCTTAAAAGTGGAGATGCACAGTGCTGTGCTAAAAACACAGCGTGCAAGAACTGCAGCGGACCTTGAATTTGCAGCCGAGTTTACTGATAGGAGATCAATACAGCAGCCATCACATCACATCACATCAGTATGGCCTCGCTAGAAGTCGATAATTTAGTCTCAAATGCAAACTGGGAAGATATATACCTTAAAATCCACTCACAGATTAGAACAGTTTAACTTGCTGTTAGCTACCTCTCCCATTGCTGATTCTATTAGAGCAAACTGGAAGTCGGATACATAATGAAGACAATTAAAAATGAGATACCTTTCACTACAGTATATTTCACTACGTGAATTGCATTTTTTAATTACAAAACATTAATTACGCATTCAATCTACTAATTGGTATTTGGTTAGTGACAGAATTTAATTAACTGAGTGGCAACTAAACCCTGTGACCTTCGTGCCGGGGGCATGACTGGGCAGGGGCAGACAGACCCCGCGCTCCTCGCCATCTGCCAGCAGCAGGCTCTTCCAGCGCTGCGTCCCCGCAAGGCGCCCTGGCGCGGGCGCAACCCCGCCACGCTGCGACCTGCACCAACCGCAGCGTGGCCACACGGAATGACCCCAACGCACGGAGGGAGCGCAGGGGGCAGAAGCTGAAAGGAGGCAAATGCCCGCCCCCCACACAGCTCCCCATCCACTTCTAGCTTTTTTCGTTCACTGGAAACACTAGCGAGAACTGCCAAGTTATCTGGTCTTTAGAGAGGGGGAAAAGCATCTCCTCCTCTCATCTCCCTCTAAATCACCTTTTGGGGTATCCAAATAGGAACTGAGGAGACTACCTAAAGGAGAAGCCATTTTAAAATTTTGACCCCAGTCAGCACTGAACACCGGCATTTGCAAAATCTTCAGAGGTCACTCTCAACACTAAACAGTATGAGGACCAACACCCAGCCTTACTAGTGGCTGTTGCTAGCAGATAGTAAGAGATGCGCGTTCACATCATTCATAAAGATTAACAAAACAATTCATTATTAAACATTTAAGTGCTTTTATTTTAGAGAAGCTGTTGGAATTACCCAAAGGCTGGAATAATTAAAACTGATGTTATTTGTACAGTCGCAGTACCCAACTGTGATAATCCTTAAACCCTCACACGGGACTCCACTGAACCAGATGCGGGATGTAACAGTCCCGGCACAGAACTTCTGCTGCATTATTCCAGCACCAGTGACACAGTAAGTTTGATCACTTTAACTGAACACATCAGAGCGCTGCTGCTTTAAGCACCATTCTGTAGTTAAACTTCCCCTCAGCCTCCTCCATCTGAACGACCAATTCAATTTCGTCACTCTAGACTACTAGCGATTAGACTCCCAACGTCTGGAAAGTTTAGTACTATTAAGAAATATTTTAATGTAACCAAGTTCTATACCACCAAGGAAATAGTTCCATCAGTATTAAAGACACACTTTTCTCAATCCTTTCTATTTTGTGCTTGAAAAAAACCATTGGTGTTTTACTGGATTTTTTAATGGAAAGAGCTGAAAGCATTGGCACCTGATAACGCCTCAGGATGTCTAATTTACAAGACATTTCAGTTGTTCACATAAAACAGTAAAGCTGCTGGGTTTTGTCAATATTCTAGCTCTTTACCAATCTTTATTGCTTAAAAGTACTAGACAACACTTGTACTCTATTCTTCAATCAAAACAGCAGCGCTGTGAAAAGGGAAGGAAAGATTAAATGCAACAGAGGGACGTGCAATCCCAACCCTTTGTGCTTTTGGGCAGTGTGCCTGGTGCCACTGAAAAACACTTTGTGCAGGAGATGGAGTCCGATACAGGCACATTTTGGAGCGACTTCCATGTATCTACAGATCACAACAAATCCAGAAAAAGAAAACCCACACATCCTTGCATTTCTGACTCTAGAGCAGACTTCAAACATGGGCAAACAGGGTGAACTTCTCATTGTTCACTTCACTTTAGCAGCCGATGAAAGCGGAGCGGCGGTGTATTTAAGAGCTATTTGCTCTCTTTTGTCCGACCTGGTCACTGCGCCAGTGAAAGCTGGGAAAGGACGAAGTCGCATTCTTCCATCCCAGCAGATTCTGGCAGGGAGCGGCAGTGAAGAATGAAGCTATTCATTCCCCCCTTCCCAGTTCTCGTTCTAGAAGATTTCTCTTTTTCTTTGAAAGAGCCCTGATAGCTAGATAAATATTTACCTATCAAATAAATCAACCAAGATTGATCAATTGCAAGTATAGAATGCCATAAAGATGACTGTCAGGCCATCTCTGACCACTAATGGAAGATAGTTAAAGATTTTTAATTAACAAAGCTGAAGTGAGCAGTTCATTGGCATTTGACAGCGTCACGAAGTTCAGGACGCAGCTCTGCCTTCGTAAGTGGAAAGCTAATGCTCTGCCCTGGTGCATTTTACTCAACCTTTTACGTGCTGTAGCTGTTTCGACATAGGCAGCTATTTTATGCATTGGCAAAACTTAAGGGAGATGACACGTGCTGAAATTGTAATCACCCACTTTCGGAAAGAACGCTGTAACACCGCGTTCATCTGAAGTAACCGCAAGCTCCAGGATCTAAGCTCACCGCCAGGTCTGAGTGGATATATTGCAGTCCCATCCAGTTCAGTCAGAAGAAAACGCCACAAACACCTCTTTTACAAACACGTGAAGAACAGCAGTGCAGGAGGAGAGTCAACAGGCACGTTTTGTAACAAACACGGTAAGTGGAAGTTTGTACTTTCTCTAAAGCAGCCTTCAAAAGCAGGAAACCAAGTGTTTTTAAAAGTTATTCTTAGGTCACTCTTTTCAGGGCTCATTTCCAAACCATTAACCTTCATCTCTACTCACAACTGGGTGTGCTCATTTGGTGCTACTGTAACGTAGATGTCTGCAATCTGAAGCATACAGAATTTCAAATATACAGAGACAGTCTCCAATGTTTGTCCACCTTGTTAAACAACCACTCTCAAGTGACCTCTTGGTAAGCTACATCACGGGTTGAAACACTTTATTCAATCTTTTCTACCTGAGGAAAACCACTGATGATCTATTCTTACATTTTCATAACACAATCTGCACTTCCTTCTTGAAAGCTGAAGTCTCTTTTACCGAAATAAAGAATCATACTGGCCTACTGTTGATCCATATATCAACTTCTTTCTCCGTTACGCAAACGCTCTTGCTCTCTAATCAGGTTACTATCACCCCAGTATCTGCAACCTCTGATATCCAAAGTTACTTGGCACCTCACATGACAGCAGCTGGATAACGGTGACTGCACTGTATTGGCAGCTGGTTGTTAGATTAGCTCATTACAGGAATCTTACCTTGCTTACCATGTATCAGCCACAATTTAAAAGCCACTAAGACACTTTTGCTCTGTTCTCTCCGTTAAACCAATTAAACGTTTTTCCTTCTCTGAACTGAAACGGAGCTCAGCAGGCAAAAATATTCTGAAATAAACTGCATTTATTTGCTTGAGTTTATGCAGAGGCAGCATTTTGGCATAACAGGACCTATAGGCTACTCACTAATCTTCTTAGAGACTTGGTAATCTCCGTCATGCACTCACCAAGGCATCCTGACAACAGTCCTTAAAGGGGACAGGAGCCAAACAGCCCACAGCACCAAGTACACCAACGCAGCAGCCTTCTCGCACGCGGAGTGGGGGGGAAACGCTCAGGAATGGGCTCAGCCCAAACACGTACTGCTGAGCACCTCTCTTGGCACCTGGCTCATTTTACTATTGAGGGAGCAGGAAAAATCATAGCTGCTCCGCTGAAAGTTAGATAAATCCTCAGGCCTCCTTGCAAGGGAGTGTAGTACAATCAGAGATAACGCTGCCAGGTGTTTTACTCTCTCTGCTTTTTCAAAAATGCAATAAAGCACCTAAAGCTTTAACACTGGGGGAAGCAGAGGAAGGGAAATCCAAATTCCAAATTTCTTAAAACTCATTAAAAAAAAAGAATATCATCCTGCATGGGTGCAGCTGTCTGATAACTCGTGAATCTATGAAAGTTCATTGCTGTTGTAAGGGAGGATCCCGTCCTCTCCATCCTTTCCAGCAACACTACTTATTTTCACTGGAGCAACTCTGGTATTTCTTTGATCCTTTCCATGAAGCTATTTAACTCACTCTTTAACAACTTCAAAACCAAAATAAAGCAAAACCCAAAAAAACCTAACACATTAACAAAAAGTTAAAAACAAAAAAGGCCAAAAAAATTTTTTGTTCGCTACTTTGTAGGCTATATTGGCTCACCAAAACACGCAACGATTCCTGGAAGTGACAGAGGAGAGAAGGAAGCCGGGGAAGGAAGAGCAAAGAGGAGCAAGGGATAAGAGAGCCCTTGCCCCGCTCAGGGCACTGAAGCTCATATTTTGGCTCAGCCGCCCGTGGAAACACGGCCTGACTGGCTCAAAAGGGTTTAGGAGAGCACTAAAGCCAAGCACATCACTCCGCTCTACATAAACACACACAGCACAAGCACCTACTTCAGAAAGCAGGTAAAACAAGGCTACTTAACAGGAGGGACGGATGACCAGCCAGCTCGACTCAAACCAAAACATCAAAACAACGTTCTGGAAGGGTTACCAAAGGCAACTGAAAAACACCAGGAAAGCAGCTCACCCCCTCAAAAAGGAGGGTGAACTACACGACACCGTACAGCTAGCAAGCTACAGATACAGATGAGGAACATTTCAAGCGTTTATGCCTTTTGCTCCCATCGATTTTTAGAAAAATTTCACCAGGCTGCAGCCTGCACGTGCACCTCTGCCCCCCGTCTTTATCTCGCTGCCCTGACACACACAGATCTGTATGTAAGAAAGCATTTGTATTTCCTTTACTATCCCCCAATATTACTCACTCATATTCTTAAAAATCTTGCAAACAGCTCAAGGTAAGTGGCAGACTTATCAGAATGATCTGCACAGACCTCGACAACTCCGCCCGGAGGAAGGAAGCCCAAGTACCTGTACATTTATCTTTACGTTGGGACGCTCACTTGGCACGGGGCTGCTGCACTCTGCCTCCAGCTGCTTCAGTTTTAGGAATGCGTCTTCAAACGCTGAAAAAGACAGAAAAGATATCATCTTCCTCATGTCACTATGGAGCGGACTTCTAAATTACATTATTCCTGAACATGAATTACACGGTTTTAAAGTTGTGGAAGAAAGCACAGGGACGGGGCAAGCTACTTGTTCAACCTTCAATGCAACTTTCAAGGCTACAGACTGTATGTAACGAACCACAGCACTCATTTACGTGGCCATCTTCACAGTGAACAAGCAAGCGGCAAGAGTTAATTGCTCAGACGGTTGCACTTCACTGTATATGTGGCTAAAGTCTGATCCAACGAAGAACTGTGACTTTTCCCTTGCACCTCTGTACTTGGAAATAAGCTGCTTCCACCTGAAACGGGGAGAGCTGACCGACTTTGTTGTCCCAGGGGTGGGTAGAATTGTCGTTCTGTATATAATCTAAGGGAGCTTTCTAAAACATGCCTGGATTTTTGTAAGAAAACAACCTCATAGCCTCATCAGTTAACTTTGACACCACACATCATGATAACAGGGAAAAATCTGTAAGGTTGCTTACGATCAGAGTCTGCTTTTTCAGCAGCAGTTTCCTTTGTGCCAGGATGAGGGCAGCTAACAGCCTCTTCCGAATCTCCTGTTGCCAAGCCAACAACTGGATGGCCTACGGCGTCATCAACACAAGTTTCTGGCAACTCCGTGCTGTCTAGCAAATCAACAAGAGGTACGCTGCAAAGGCAGAGAGATGGGCAGAGAGACGCAGAGTCACGTTACCACTCTTCCTGTAACAAAAACAAGCTTTAACACACGCAACCTCTTTTTTCAAGCTGTCTTCTGGCAACCAGACACATTCTGTAAAAACTGTTTCAGGTAAGTAACAGACATTGACTTTCAGAGAGTTTGAAAAAAAAAAAAAAAAAAAAAGGGACACACACACAATTCATGTCTGTAGAAGTGACTTCATACCAGAACAGGTCCACAATACCTGCTGCTTCTTCATATAGCAGTGGGACAAGCGAAGAGAGGAGGAGGGAAGTTTTCATCCATTAAATACACTTTTTGGAACAAACATCTGAAGTTAGTTTCTAACAAACTGTAGGCACACTTCAAGATTTTTACACGACAAAAAGAAAAGTTTGGGGGAGGGAAGTTGATACTGTTCACAAAAAGCTATCTGTACAGCAGTTCACCCAACGCTTGTCAGCAGAACAGAGGGCAGAGGGGTGCACTGTGCAGGTCTGCACTGACGCCGTGTTATGGCCAGGCATATCTGTAACTAGTTGCAGTTTTATCAACATGGGCAGAGAGGTGAATGACACCTTAGCAGTCACAATATTTAAAGTGCACCACAGCATGCTTCCTAATGGGAACATCTCCTTTTTATTTTGTCCTACCATCTGTATTTACAATGAAAACAGAAAAATAATCACAAAAACAAAAGTTATATTATGATGCTTCTGTTGTGCAAACAATCAGGAATCTCATCCATCTCTCCAAAGCCCAGGAACAGCTCAAGCTATCCTAACAGGAAACTGGAACGAACACGGCAGCAGCAGCGGCTGCAGAACGCCACGGCTCAAGAGAGAACCTGCACGCACCACCGCAGTGTGACTGTCGCCCATTTCAATCAAGTCACACTTACCCACAGTTTGTTCTCAATACTGATTTCAGAAGAACAATCCATCACTTTTGGCAGTCCTGTCCCAAACACAGGAACAAAGCTACCAAGCGAGCATGCACCCCAACAGAACTCACCCTTCTGCACGGACAGACACCCCAGACCAGCTCCTCCCTCCAGCCCCTGCGATTCGAAAGCAGTCCCGTGTTGTCACCAGGGGCTCCAGGAAAACACTGCTCCCTCCCACTCAAGCACCCAAAATAATCGTTCCAATGGTCAGTACATACCTCTGAAACAGATTACAGGGTATCGCCGTTTTAGTGCCTGTAATGTACAAACCGTCTTAAGACAAAGTAACTGTAATGAAGCAAAACGAGCTCACTTGCCTGATTCTCTTCAGCACTGGAAGAAGAAAGTACTAGCAAAGCAAATAACAGGAAAGTTTTCAATCTCCTGTACAGCCTCTGTGTGCACCACTAATGGGAAATGGCAAGCAGCAGATAGTCTTGCAAAGGGGGAATGCTGGACACAGAGAATTCCAGCTATTGGAAGTAACAGGCACGAACAGACGTTCTTCCCATTAAAGCAACAAAGACAGCGAGACTGAATCCCGTACCTTGCTATCAGAGGACGCCTATGCATGAGAGTGAAAATGTTTCATAATCTTCAGATGAAGCCAACAACTTTCTTCCTATTTTCTGAGAGTTTTCTGTAAATACCCTTCCAAATGTTTAATACGACAACCAGTGTAGGAAGTTCAGATTTTGCCTGCAGCACAGAGAGGTGCTGGTGCCATGACACGTTGAAGGAACAAGGTCTAAGTTCCTGTGAAGACCACATCAGAAAGGTGACGCAGAGGACCAGTAACACTTCTTTACGCTGTAATCTTCCAATGCTTTTCTTAGCATTGCAGCACAGTGGAGAGAAAATGAGTGAAAAATGAAATTTATCTTCACAATAAAATTGCTAGAATAATTACATTAGCCTACTTCCCCCCCCCGTGACAACTGCAGCAACGTTTACTAGACAGACCAGAGTCTCGATTCAAAAACCTGCCCGGTAGAGACAAGGGCCGACTTGAAATCTGGTGGCATATTCAAATAGCACACTCCATGTCTAGCGTTACTCCACCAGCAGCATACTAAGGTGATGAAAGCTTGTAGAAAACCTTCTTGCCATCTGTGCCACGAGATGGAGGGCTGGTTGACGTAGCAAGGACAACCGGGGCACATCCTTGCAGCTTCACCCCTGCACCACAGTGGGGTCTCAGGGAAACTAAATGAATTTTAGGCAGGCTCAAGAGAAGCCTCCTACGCCAACATTCAAGTAGGAATTGACCCCATTTTGTCTTCAGACCCACTGAAACATCTACTTCGCCACCCTCAGACAGGCAGTCTCAAGAGGAAAGCCATACTAGGGAGACGCTCAGCCACTGGAATTTGCAGGCACAAAAGATGAGGTCCCCAAAAAGCATTAAATTGTTTTAGGCCACCCAGATTCTTCACCCTCTTCAGAGCATCAGTGGGAAGTCTACCACGCAGGCTTTGTGAACGGCCAGACTACGGAAGTAAAAAGCATGACATACTATTTTCATCACTGCACAGAATTTCTGACTTCGCTTTCAAAACGCCAATGAACCGCCACGCCAATCATAAGAGAAATAGCAGAAAGCTTCCCAGGAAAAGTAGGACTTCTACAACAGTCAGTGCGCAGTACTCACGAATGAAATGGGCATTAGCTTTCCACGTTCCCGCATTCACCCCCACAAAAAGGGATATTTGAACCTTGCATAGTAGTAAGTGCCAGCCTTTATGTCTTCAGAATCAACTTCCATTAGCATATTTTAAGAAATATTCTAAGGCAAAAGCTGATAAATGATACCAGGAGTTCAACCCAAACAAGTAATTATGAAGACAGGAATAATCAAAGGGTTTTAGCTCAGCATGGAAAGGTTTGTCAACCCACTAGTAAATCACAAAGAAGTCATTACATGACCAGGGAACTCCCACAGCTAAGGCAGTCAGCTGCTGCACTATTTCCTCTTTTTGCCTGACAAATGTATTGAAATCGGTATGTATCATACAGCATACAGTGCATAATGCGATTGAGAAAGCTGTCAGGTTACAAAGGGTATGATTTTTTTAAATTTCCTAGTTGAAAAGCAGAACAAGACTTCATTCTAGCTTGTGAAATACAATCTGCAAAGCACAGTAACTATCCAGGATCGCTGCAAAAGAGAGGATTCTTTTGCAAGTAATCTAATTTGAAACACCATGGAGCACCACGCACACCCACCTATTTTTCCAAACTGTTAGTGACACCAAGTAGTTTCTTACACTGACTCTGAAAGGCAGTACAATAGTATGAAACTATTTGTTCATTTTCTTCATTTTGGGGCATTCAGTGTTGTACCTGACGGTAAGAAGAGTCCTTAATTTAAGCCTGTCTCCTTTTCAGATTTTTTTTTTCCTAAACAAAAAATGCAAAATATTCAGAAAAAGAGAACTTCCTTTGCCTTTCAAAGTGAGGAAAAAAAATGAAAAATCCTGGGGATGCATGATCCTACAAGATGGAGACTGTTCACGCGTGTTCAGTTTCTAATCAAGCAGACCGAGTCCCGCATTCCAAGACTTCTGCCGTCTCCCATTTGTCTGAAGATAATTCCCCATTCTGACAAAGCGTAAGATACGCAAGTCAACAACTCCAGGGAAGGAAACACCCTTAGCAAAAGGTGCTGGCTGCAACACCTTTCTGGATTTTAAGCAAAGACCTGTCACCACCACACCATTTAGAGAGACACCCGTGTGTTTCTGAGTGCTATTCCCAGAGCACGTGGCCTGTCCCTGTAAAATGCAGCCGGGTGTTGTTGGTACAAGTGTTAGCGGTGCAACTTCTCCGTCTGCTATTGAGTGCTGTCACTTACCCCAGTGGAAACCAGGATAATAATTCTCCCTAAGTCAATGAAGTCACATTAAAATAAGCCCAGCACAGACGAAAATCGATCTTTGTGATGCACGCAAGACTCAAAGCCACGTGGCAAAAGCACGCAACATACACCACACTGAACCAAATCAGTTCTAAAGGTAGACGGATTTCAGGCAACCGGGGTTGCTTCCCCTGTCCTGTATCTGGACTAGGTTCTGCTGTCATGCAAAAAATCTATACGAAAACTTTAGCCACAGCTTTAATTACCAAACTTGCATTTAATCCCAGGGCAGCCCGTGAGACCCAGCCCTCTGCTCAGCGCTGGCGAGACGCCCCTGGCATGCTGTGCCTGGCTCTGGGCTCCCGGGTCTAGGAGAGACAGGGACAGACTGGCGGGAGCGCAGCAAAGGGCCGCGAAAAAGACAGAGCCTGGAGCACCTGGCATAGGAGGAAGGTCTGAGAGTGGGGACTGTTCAGCCTGGAGAAGAAAAAGCTCAGGAGGATCTTATCAATCTGTGTAAAAACCTGACGGGGGGGGACTAAAGACAACAGCCAGGCTCTTCTCAACGTGAGCCCAGAGACAGGACAAGAGACAATCAACGGGCACAAACTGAAACACAGGAGATTCCACTTAAACACAAGAAAAAAGGCGGCTTTTTTGCTGTGAGGTTGGTCAAACACCAGAACAGGTCTCTCGGAAAGGGTGTGAAGTCTCCGTCCTTGGAGATACTCAAAACCTGGCTGGCATGATCCTGAGCAACCTGCTCTACGCAACACTGCTTTTAGCACCCGGGTGGACAACATGATCTCCACAGGCATCTTCAACCCCAACTGTTCTTTAACCCTGTGACAGCCACACAAAACTCCTCTGATACCTGAGGAGTCAGCCACTACTTGCAGTGGCCTGGCCACTACACAAGCACATCTGAATTTAAAACTCTGCAATAAAAAATTACTTATTGCAATAATATTCTTGTATTTTAAATACAGAACTATCCCAATTTCCTCCGCTCAAATTAGTGGTGGCTTCTCCCTGATTTACACGGAAATTATATGATATTTTAAAGTTAAAACACCTGTTTTCATTTGCATATTCTTATGCAACTTTATAAATAATACACGAATAGGCTTGCTTTGCTTCATAAGTTTACAACATCCACGTTGCAAAATCTAAAACTAAAAATAGCACAACAGATTGCTCTAACCACCTCTGTAGATCCCACAGATCGTTAATATGTAGCTTTCATAGCCCTTTTTTTTATTTTTTTGAAGCAGAGTTGTAAAATAGAGACTCTCATTTCACTAGCAATCTCTTTCCTCCTGTCAGATGCAAGAGTGAGGCGGCCAAAATACCTCAGGCAATATTAAGTTTTGTCCTGGCTGAGACTTACTTTCTTTGTTCTTCGGGACTGGATATCCGAAAACAACTTTTTTGTATTTCTGGGCTCTGTGGCAATTTGAAACTTATTCAAAGAATTTGAAAATCATTCAAACACCTTCTTTATCCTAAAACCCAAATACAAATGAATTTTAAAAGCGTTCTACGACAACTTTTCATATTTTTTTTTTTAATAGGAAAAGAATACTGCACGTTAAAAGCAGCTGACTTCAGAAAATGCATGAAAACACAGTGTGTTCAAGGGTAAAGGTAGCTCTTCACTTTGTTAAAGGCCCCCAAGAACACCAACGAGCCATGAAGCTGGAGTCTTCACCTCTGACTTAAGAATTTACCTTGTGAATCATATGGGTAGGACTAGTGTTTGTCAGGAAATATTTCTGTTTCATTTCAACTGGAGCACAGCAGCAAAAAAGAAAGAAAATTTTCTAGGAAAAAAAAAAACCCACCTCTTTACCTTTTCAGGAGTTCTGATCATTTTATTCTTAAAAAATTAAGATAATTCTATTCCATTTCCAAACAATATTTTTCAGCAGAGGACTTGTTTAAAAAAAAACATTAGTTTTCAGATCAACCATCCATCTTAGATATTGTTAAATAATCACGTTTCAAAAGAAGGGGCAGTGACATCCTCTACCTCTCTAAGATTTTTGAAATCACATTATAACCCACTAGTTGCATGCGTAGTACTATTACAAATGTGACTTCCTGCATGGCTCCCAAGGGTAAACCCAGCTAAAAAAAATAAATCTTTCAATCATTAAGAAAAAACCTTAACACAGTTAAAAACATATATACACACACTCTTTTTAATGTAAGAGCGACGGGTGGCTTCTAGTCTATGTGTTGTTTTTTCTTTAAAGACTAAATACCGACAGCATGATACGCAGAGCCTTCACAATACAAGCTGTTTTTCCCCTCTATAGTCAGCTTTGGGTCCGTTGTCCTTATCTCAGAGACAGCTCAGAACGTGATTTTCCAGCTGCTGACAGAAAGCAGTCTCAAGCTGCAGAGAGGCCCACGTCTCAGAGACTGGTCATGGTGGTTTGGACAGCATAGGCACCCGCACCGCCATGGATTCCCGCGTTCTTCACATTGCGCTCATGGACAAAAGCGGTGTACTGTCCGGCCGCAGCGCGGGTCCTCGGCGGGGCCCACGCGTCCCACTGGCTTCCACCACGGTGACAGCGGTCAGCAGCGTCAGGGGGCCTGGATCATTGGGGAGCGGGAGGGGGCACAATTAGTAAACAGGTATGGACGTGAAAGAGGGCGGAACAGCAAAGCTAAAGACAAGAAGACTGATGAGAAAAGGGCATTGCTGGAAGGTAAATACTGAAGGAAAGAGGCATGCAAGTATACGTGGTGTACATGACGACACTGTCAAATAAACCCCTTTTCTGCTCAATATCCTACACATTTTTGCAGGAGTCTGAAATGACAAGCTAAGCTATCCCATGTACACATTGTCTACATTTACCAAATGCAAAGCACTTCAAGTTTCAAAGCACTTCACAAAAGCGAGCAAGAACCATGCTCGTTTTACAGATGGGAGAAAATAATGTGATGGAGGAACAGACCTCCCAAGCATACAGCACATTTTATTTGCAGGTAGCTGAAAAGGTTTAAGTGGCAGCTTTAAATGTACACCTGAAACAAGCATCTATAGCCAACTCCAGTCTCCAAAGTCACTGGAAAATGTAGGTTCTAACGTAAGTTTAAAAAAAAAAGAAGAAAATAGAAACTCGGAGAAGTAAGCATTACCATGCAAGAACAAACAGTAGAGCACCCATAAATTATTCACAATTTAGTTGACTAAGGGACTAAACACCACTGAAGCAGCTGACTGTAGCTATACTTGATTAACATAAAAAACTTAGTTGGAAAAAGAACCATTTTTAAAAAGGTCACAATACAAATTAAGACCCTGCTTTCTAATTTGGCATACGAAGGCACAATAGTTCATAAATTTAAAATTTTGAATTCTTAAAATCAAAACCACAGAAATGCTGTGCACAGTTATGGCTAGCCCAGCCACAGTTGGAACAAAGTTCTCCAAACGCTAGCGAGAGGACCAGGGGAGAACACTCCTCATTTTAAACAGTGTTTTGAAAAATACTTTTATGCAGGGGCTCTTCGCTAGACAACTGTAAGGCTTTAAGCACAAGCATCTCCAAAGCAGCAGGGATACGCAAGTTACTGAAACAGCTGAATTCTAAAAGACTTTAAAAAATCGACAATGATCTATTAACTGCTGTCTGTGTTGTACCAGGATCCTTCACTGATATGTTTTAGCAGAGGCTGATGCAAGGTACAGTCAGGTATCAGAAAAGTGCTTGAAAAAAAGCACTCTCTCATAAACTACTCGAGCAAGAAAATTCCTAAAACAAACATATTCCTTCAGTTTAATGTAAAATTCTCCATTTAATGACCCAAATCTAAACAAAGTAGAAACATTGCTGCTGTTCATCTAGAGGGGTCCTGGACAGCCCCCAGCTCAAATTCCAGCTTCTCATGTTCCAGAAAGCCTGGTTTAACACTCCCAGCCCTGCCAGAACAGCCAAGCAGCCAGAGCACGAGTCGGAAGATCACACGTGTTAAGGCAGGGAAGCAGAAAAGCATGCAGGATTCACAACAGTGGTAAATGATTAATGCTTAGGGATAGTCCTCCTTTAGGAAAGAGAGAGGATTTATATAAAGGTCACCCATGGGTAAACTCAGAGTTTTGGGTTTTGTGAAACATTCTTATGAAGTGACCCGTAAATACTGAAGGTTCCAGTCCTCAACAGTTCGTTACATTATCTTCCCGTTTCTCCAATTTAAGCAGTTAAGTGAAAGCTACATCCACTAGCAAGCAAACAAACAAACAAAAAAAAACCAAAAAAAAAATCCCCAAAAACCCCTACTTACTCCACAATAAGGAAAAAAAATATTAAACCTTTGTCTCCTGTCCTATCTCAGCACAGAAAACAGCTTCTTGAGAAAAGACTAAAGTTAGAAAGACACTGATTGTGTTTTAGGCTTCCCAGCCTTGCAGCTGGTATTCCAGACCATTTTCAGATCATGCAGACCAGCACAGTTTTCCTGTACTGACAATTTTACAGGAATGGAGCAAACAAACAAAAAAAAAAAATAAAAGCACTAAAACCCTTCCTATCCGGCAAAGTACTTTCTACAATCTGGCACAGCTGCTGTTGGCAGCTGCAGCATTAACATTTTAAATTAAAGGAAACATTGACATTAGAAAGGGATCTAAGCTGCAAGGTAGCCAATGCAGGCATCTGCCAAGCAGAGTAGAGAAACTCATGAGGCCAGGACCTTACTTCTAAACCCCTATCTATCTACAAAATCCCCAGTCCAAAAGATTTTGGTGTTCTCAGCAATCCTTGGCAAACTCTCTCTAAAAGAAGACTATTTTTCTGACAGAAAGCAAAGATAATTCATGCAGAAACAGGCCAATTAAAGACAGTAGCAGCTGAAAAGAGATCTTGTTAGCAACACTGAGACACCAAGACTTGAAGGTGTAACAGCCAAGTCACAGCCCCCATACGTTCTGGCAATTATATTAACCTAACCCCACTTCCCATCTAGGAACCCAGAATGTAGCTCAATTGCTGACTCAGCTCCGAACTGTTGTCTTCTTCCTACAGCTGATTTGCCCTTTGTTACAGGCAGTACTGTTTCCAGTAAACACATTAAAACCTCTTTGCCAGAAGACAACTGTATTCAGTAATAACGATATGACTCTAAGAAATATAACACATACTCAGTACCAGCATTACACTCTCGATTAAAATGCACCAATTGCCAAGAAGCTGGCTCTCTTCATGGCATACTGTTTTGGGCTACTTGCAGGTGTATTTTATATTCACTCCCACTCTTCTATAGAAAGGCTACATACTGTGGCAGCCGGAGTGTAAACTCAGATTCCTTGACAATGTTAAGACAGACAGGCTCAAGTTCTTAATCCTAAAACAGGCCTACCAAGACCAAAACTGAAACAAATTGGCTACAGAGTCCTCTCTGCTTCTGAACAAAAGCAGCGGGATTTTAATAAGCAACAGAAACCTTGCAAATACTAGCACGAACGCTAGCACCAATCAGGTATCGAAGAAGAGCTGTTTGGAGCAAGAGTCAAACATTTCCACCAAAGGAAATACCGGTTTCTAGCACACATCTTGCAATTAAACCAAAAGAATAAAAATAAAACCATATTAAACAATGCGGAAGAATAAAGAAACCACCACCTTTCACCCACCACCATGGAAGGAATCGAGCGATCAACACGATGTCACCATAGACAAGCACAGATTTCAGATACTAGACAAATCAAGGGCAAAAGAAAGAAAAACAGCATTGATCGTATGTTCTGATTGAAACTTCAATAAAATGCAACACATAACGCAGAATTACCATCCCCCTTATAATCCAAAATCCATAACAATAAAAGTCTTTAGAAACAGGTATCATTTACTTTTAAGAGATAATGAAGCAAAGCAGGTCCATAAGCCCAGCAACAGGAGAAGCATCATTTCTCTTGAGGGCTGAAATTGCTTAGGATAAGAGCTTGTGTGTCACTCCATTCCATCACTGCTGCTCCCGGAGAGTCTTGCAGAAACCAGAATTACCTTTCCAGGATAAACCATGCTGCCTCTCAATGCACAAGAAGCTCAAAAAATTACGACAACGTGTGCACAAGTACTGTGTTGTTGCATGTCAGTTTTGATTTTGAAATAGCTTTGCAATATGGAATTACTTTAAGGAAAGATAAATGATATGTACATTTATCTTCAAACAAATCATCCTCAGAGATGCATCCAATCCATAAAACAAATACTCTGATTACATGAAATCAAAGCTCTTATCTTCAGCTTGTGCCATTTTACTCAAGCTCCCATTCTACCCAAGATAATGGAAAAAAAAAAAATCAGCTTGCCCATTTCAAAAGGCTCAAAAGACGATTCACAAGGATACTGGCTTACAGGGTTCTGCATTTTGCTAGGGATCAAGGTAAAGTACTTGGGCCCCATGATACCAAGCAAAGGGTTACAAGGCGTACCGCGGAAAAGCAGAAGGACCCAGCTCTCTCCAAGACTTCAAAAAGCTGTTCCCAATTTAATTGTTTCTTCAGCCCCTGAAGAAATTTTCTTTTGGTTGGCAGTGACTAAGCCTGTTGTCCTCATCCCCCCCACGACATTCCCAGCAACAACTCAGCTGGATCATCACTAACTTGACTGTTAACTTACATTAAAGATACAAGGATTGCAGCTCTTTTAAGTGCAGATAAAGAAACAGTCACTTGAATCATGCATAAGCAAGCAAAATTCATTTCCCAGCAAAGCAGAACATACCACTTCTTGTCTTGCTGGCTGGCTCCTGGGCTCCTTGGGAGGTTTTCTATTTCCACTAAGACTGGGGCAGAAGGAACCGCTGTTAGGACAGGCAGGTTTGGCTTTGCATTCCAGCTCTTCGGAAACAGAATATAAACATGTTAAGTTACTACACACACATTAATGAAGCGATGACACATTACACATAGCAAAACATACCACCCCTTCTCCTTATGCACACAGCTTAAGCAAGGCTGTCATCTTCCATTACTTCCACAGCACTGGATACCTATGTCCAGTCTTTTCCAGTACTGTACGAAGTACTGGGATCATAATCCAAGGCTGGTCAAAGATTTCAGTAAAGAGCTGCTGTGTTCTTTTTCAATTCATGCAGTAATGCTTTCCTTCTGTAGGTGACTTTGCAATAACGATTGGCACCTTTGGGTAGCAGGCCTTTGGACTGTCATTTGAAACATAACTGTTCTGAAAAAAAACCAACTCCTACTGCATAGAAGGCAAAAGTCTGGGCAGAGCAGCAACCTATCTACCAGTAGAGATTGAGTATTTTAACGTTAAAACAAACCACAATCCCGTTTCCACCAATAAGTGACTGTTTCTGTTGCACTCTGCATCTGAAATGCTCCAGAAAGCGAGACAGGGTCTTTCCAAACTCCAAGTCCTGTGTTCTGATACTCAGAAGGAGAGTCACTCTACAGTAACGCTCCTTTTCAGCGAAATAAGGTATTCTGTGTACAAGTACTGAGGGGACAGGTGTCTCTGATTCCATTCTCAAATTCAGAAAACACTCAATGTTTGCTAACAATGTATTCTTTGATTTGCAGGTGCATTCCCCTCTTTCAGAGAAAAAAATACTGTAACCAGGAGTCAACACAGGTGCTGATGAACTGTGCGTCCCGTTTTTTTTATGTTACTTAGCATATAGAATTAATGTCCTTTGGGTAATAACAACTCTCACACACAGGTACTTTGTGTACCTATGAAAATCTGTATCTATAAATAGCATAGTTTCTATAGTACTGGGGCATGAGGTACCTTCCTTAGTCCAGCTAAATTAACCAATTATCTTGATTGTAAATTAGTAGTTATTTCCTGGCACGCAATCTAGTAGTTAGTCACTTGTAACCTTCAATAGGTGAATCACTGGATTTTAAGAACAAGTAACGCAATCCTCAGATCTGTTGAAAGACATGAAAATTGCATTTAAAAAGAATGAGAGTCCTTACTTGTGATCCGTTAGTCTGGCTGATAACAGCATTGTTTGCAGTACTGAAAGACAAAAAGAATTTAAATCAGAACCAGATCAATAAACTGTTTCTGCAGGCTGGCAGAACCACAAGGATTTTCAGAAAGAAACACAAAGTCTACCAAAGATTTTTCCAAAGTACTCAACTGTTCTCAGTTAAGAAAGAAAACTTTAAAACTTATGGTTTAGGTCAGCTGTCTCATTCTAGGTAACTAAGGGTATGACATTATTTTTTATTTGTTCAAGCTGTAGTTTATTTGTAATTCATCTGATTTTTCTTCTTCCTTTCCTACATCAGTTTAGTTTAGAAAGTCCTTCTGATTCAGCAGTAAGGCGGGGAACTTTTAAAGCAAAAATGATACAGTTTTAGCTAAACAACCAGCAAATTTGACATTGTCAAAACCTCACCTACACGCTGTAGATACTATGCCTGTTCCATAGCTAGGACTCTCCTGATTTGCAATCAGAAAAATTCATGAGTTTCTTACACATGCAATCCCTAATGGACTGCATTACTGCTTCAGAGTCTTAAAGGCAGCCATTCAAAATTACGTACACAGCAGCTCAGCACAGCTTTAATAATAATTGTATATTAAATATTTAATATATTTAATAAATCAAGTAAAAGCCATATCCCTGTTTCTGAGGATTTCTGAATCTGCGAGAGACATTTCACATTATCACGTTCTTGAGACTTAAAAGCACTAACACACACTTAAAGCACAATAATTATGCATTACAAATCTCATGCACAACAAAATTTTTTTCAGACTTCTAATCTTAAAAAAAAAAATGGTTCCAGTCTCCTATGACCCATTAATCTTTTTACTTATGGTCTGGACAATAGCTATCCAACCTGGCAAGCTGACAATTCAAATAGATTTTTGAACCTATTTCAACAATTCTTTAGAATTATTTTATTTAGACACCACAGTGTCAAGACCAAATAAGTTGTTCTTTGCCGGTTTCTCAACCGAGAGAATATGGAGGTTACCACAGAACAGTGCACCTTTAACAGAAATATTACGGAATGCCTTCTGGGTAGCACATTCCCCTGTGCTGAGTGAACACAAAAGAATGGAACAACATACATCTTTCATGATGCATTTCAATTAGCAACACTGGAGCGCAGAGTTTCAGAAATGGCATAGATTGCTCTGGAGACTAACATCACAGAGCCACACCTAGGCGCAGATCAGCAGACCGCCATCTTATCAGAGGGAGAAACTGCATGTGAAGTTTCTCTTCCCACTCTCAGAACGACCTAAGCAGCACGAAACTCAGAGAAGGGCATGACAACACAGCGTGAAGAGAGTAGTAATTAATCAGAGCCACATTTTGCATGCAGAGGACCTTCAAGAACTTTAATGACACGCAGTTTCGCAGAGTGCTTTCCCATTTTATAAAAAGAAAAGGCAACACAGCAGGTCAGAGAGACCTCCACCACCCTAACTGCAGCCTTGTCCCCACACTTCCTCGACTTCTCCCCTTCTCATTCAAGAATCAGCCCTGCTGCTACAAATAGAAAACGTAAGGCCGTATTAAGCCTGTTGTTTTGAAATGTTACTTCGTCATTTCCTACCCAGCTCCTGACTGTCATGATGCCTAACATCTACAAGTATCTACTTTTTAAAAATAATTTGGTTGCAATTGACCATTGCAATGTTCAGAAGTTATTAGGGCAAAGAACAGAAACCAGAACTGAACGACTTAGTTCCTTCACTGCCAGGTAATTCCTTTTAGCCTGGTTTCCTCTCTTCCCTTCAGGAATGGTACGAAAACTGTATGATTCGGATTCACATGAGTACCTTACATTGCAACAGCAAGTATGAACTTACACATGCAGAAAGAATCTAGGTACAGACATAAAGAACTAAAAGACCTCCCTCTCAATTTGATCACGTTGATCATGTTGATCATTCCAACCCTGGAAACATTCAAGACCAGGCTGGACAGGGCTCTAAGCAACCTGATCTAGTTAGCGATGTCCCTGCTTGCTGCAGGGGGGTTGGACTAGATGACCTCTAGGGGTCCCTTCCGACCCAAAACTTTCTATGATTCTATGAATAATTTACTATAAATACCTAAAAACACTTAAGTATATTAATACAGAATAGAAAAACATCAACTTCATTCAAATATTTATTTTACTCTATTTTCCTTGTCTCTGATCTTCACTTGATTATGTATTTCGGTTACACAGCCAGAGTAGGCAGATTTCAGAAAGAAGACATCCTCACATGCTTTTACCGGATCCCTTTACATGGCAGCACACAGAACTACAGCTCATATCCAGCAAGAACCACAGCTACTCAGAAACAAACCTCTAGTAAGCAAGTCTGGCAACATCTTCCATGCGACAGCAACACAGGAGCTTTGCTTTGAACAGCAGGTTTTATGTAAAGCAAACACACACAAAACCCACAGCAAAACCACAGTTAAGAGGTTAACACTCTATATTTAACTAATCTTACAGCCTCCTTCTGCAGACACGTGAACAAGTACAGTTGGCAAACATCAAAGAGAAATTTAAATACTGGAATGCATCTTACCTTGTTTCTTCAAGTTTAGCACCATGTGCTGCGAATATACAAAGTGTTAATTAAAATTTAATTTTTAGTTATAAGTTAAATACTGAGTATATTAATAAAAATAACCTAGCACTGCCTAAAAGTAGGCAACTAAAAGAGCAAAAGTTGCATGTATCCCATGTACAATGTGTGAAAAATAAAATTCTAAATTGGAAAAATAAAATTAAAAAAAATCTCAAGAACACACCAAAGAGTTGGATTTGAGCAAGTATCTGAAAGCATGCATGGAGGTCACGCGTGACCTAAACAAGAGTGGCAGCAAGAGACAAGGTATCACATGCTGTCAAGGTTGTGACAACAGAGAGTAACTCCCGAGAACAATGAAAAAAATCTCTGTGACAAAAATTTCAAACTTGATTAATAGATTCCAAATATTATCATTAATATATCATTATATATGATCTAACGATTGATATATACTTTATCATTATTGTATATTATTATAATATCTATCAGTAATATT
>Ga0181612_144436_pt1 | contig 33282 bp, 10 predicted proteins | sample HoacroProtozoa21_FD_119630 | JGI IMG/M metagenome (GOLD analysis project Ga0181612, IMG submission 119630) | Hoatzin crop microbial communities from Cojedes, Venezuel. Combined Assembly of Gp0051906, Gp0051904, Gp0051908 | reverse complement strand
CCACCAGGACCCCCAAGTCCCTTTCCACATATCTGCTCCCCAGCCGAGTAGATCCCAGCCTGTACTGTACTCCTGGATTATGTTTTCCCAGGTGCAAGACCTTACATGTGTCTTTGTTGAACTTCCTAAGGTTCTTGTTAGCCCACTCTTCCAGCCTATCTTAGTTGTCCTATGGGGTGACTCTCCCTTCCGAATTTTAAACTTTCACTTTTTCATTGATGATAACTTTAAAGATACAGGTCATAAGTAAAGTCACTGTGGACCAGTATGTTACATACGTTCTCAAGCCCACAAGAAATAACCTTAATTACATTAATAATAAACATTTTTTATTGGAACTGAGTCGTTACCTTTAATTCCACCAAGACCTCAAGTTATGTATTTTTTCTGAACAGGAAAATCTGTAGTAGACAAATTCTATTGTCTTCAAAAAGACCATCTATTCAAAACCTAAGCCATCAAGCACTAGAATTAAACAGCATTTATTACTGACTCCAGCAGGAACAGAAATCTCTGCAAGTACTCAGTGAAGTGACAAGTTTTAGAGTAAAGGAATGAATAACTATATCAAGGAAAATGATTCTCAAATAGACAGAATCTAGTGAAAGATCAATCTGTATTGAGCATGCATTTCATTTTCACTATCTACATAAAGTGGGAAAACCACTTATTCTTGTATATTAGAATACTAAAAGACATTTACAACTAATACATGAGAGGCAGACAAGAAAATTCCATTTCAGGAACACAGACCCTGAAATCATGTTTCATATTACTCTTACTCAACTGCTGGCTTGCCATAACAGACTGTTTTATTTCTAGTTTCACAAAGGTTCATAGGTAAGATACTTCAGTACAATTATTTTCATGAAAGTTTATAGTTTAGTCAAAGCTCAATCTAGACAGGATGCTGAAAGTCACTAATAAATATCAATATCATTTCTATTTAGACATCCTGTGATTCTGTGATCCTGCCCTTTTTCCCTTATGCAGGATTTTTTGCCACTAAGTCTTTCTTCAATGAAAAAAAGATTAATTCTTTTGAAGGATGATTGCTGCACAAAATTAGAATGTTCTGCTAATTCTCTGTTTTGTTGAACTTTTTGAACTAGGAGCAAGGCTTATTTTCTTAGCTAAGATAAACTGAAGGATGAGAAGGTAATTGGTAACACTTCAAAGAGTTCTTCAAGAGCACAAAACATGAAATACAATTATTATGCATCACAGGCTTTTTCTTCCTCCCAGAAATCTGAGGTTAGGGAACTACTTTTAAGAGAGGCACACAAAAAAACAAGAAAAGATCTGTGAAAGAGCAAAGGTAATAAAAAGTGGGAAACATGCTAAAAAAATAAAAGTAAAGCTTTCATTTAACATTTTTATTCTAATAGTGAGACACCTACAATTTTTTTTAATCATCAATTATAAGGCCAAGCAAGACCAACTACAAAAAGCCAATATATCTCCTGTATAACCTAACCCTTACCTAAAATTGCATAGAGATTATTCAACTGTAACTTACAGTTGAATAGCTTTTTAGAAAGAAGTCAATTATTAATTTACATATCTCAAATTATTCAAAATGAGACACTTAAAGCTGATTTGCTCAAAATAAGAAATTACAAGACTGCATGAAATTCAGCAGTATACTGATGACCTGAATAGATATAATTCTATCCTCCACCCATTGAATCTTCTAATGTCCTTGTCTAAGTTTAAAGTGGGAAATGCCTGCAGTAGTTGAGTACGGTTTATGTTGGCTTTAGAATGCTTTCTTATTATAACTTTTATTCTTTTTCCCAATTTCCAAATGCCAAGGAAAGGAAACATTATACATGGAATAGAAAAAGACAGGGGAATGCTGAAAGAAGAAAGCATTGCACAGAAGCCAAAGTCTGTGATAACTAGCTCTCATTTACCACATATCTCCTATCCTACTCGTATGCTCTACAGCAGGAGAGTTCTGTAGCTCTTCACAGTTACACCACTGTGATGGGATGCTCTCTAATCTCACATTTCACAGCCAGAAATACACACCTTCCTGTAAATTATTTCACTGAAGCAGCTCCAGAAAAAGAAATCAAACAAAGTAAAAATCAAGAAGTCAATATATCCTACTTAGAAAGAAACCATAGATACAATGAAGCAAGTTCTAAAGAAAATTTCACAAAATTGTTAGGACTTTGGTAGTGACCAACAAAGTCTTTTAAATTCTACTTATAGTATGCAAGACACATATTGGATTTTCCTATTTAAAAGATTCTTAGTTATTTTCTTACAGTTAACAAAAAAAAAATTCCAGGTAGTGTGCCAGTCTGTCTTTGAGATACAGATGATTTTTCTCATACTCTCAAAAGGATCAAGCTTAAAAGCTTTGTCATGTAATATATTATCTTATCAAATATACTGGTGATTTAAATTAAGGTTACTACAGAAATTGAACAAGAGCTGCTTTAGGAACACATAGTTGTTATTACCATACAAATAACAGACATTTGTCTTTTTTGCAGCAGTGATTTTTACCTAACATTGCTGTTATAAGTCCCATGGTGACTATGGTCAAATACTACTGGGTGAATATTAAATTTGTTTCCATTTTTTTATCTTCAGTTTATAAATCTCCTTACTCATTCAGTAAACATGAACTGAATAGCATTCGCTCCTATTTGATAAAGCAGTTCACCATCATGTCTTCATGGAAAACCTTCATTTGTTTTTTAGAGGAAAGGAAAACTTTTAAATTTTTACACTAAAATTGAAGGCACAATAGTTATAAAGCAATGTTTTTTTAAAACCTGAAGCTGTCAAAACGAATCCATTGCACGCTTTGTGCACTAATTTAATTAGGTTAGCACAGTTATCTCCAGAAGCGAGCCTTTTAGTATTTAAAAAAGGTCACAGTCTCAGGAAGTCTTATTGAGCTCCTGTACAGTCTCTTCACTGTAACGCTGTGCTAAGAGCGATATATTTTACTCCTGGGAAATCAAAAAAATACAGAAGTGAAAAGGTCAATAGACAGAAAGACTTGAGACAAAAAAAATAAACAAAGACAAGCACATCTGAAGAAAAAAACAAATCTGTTAACGTAAAAGATATGTATCTATAAGCATCCATACCACAGTTATCCATATATATTTATATAACTTCATTTAGGTTAAACTCTGGTTTTTTAAAGAAGCAACTGGAGAATTTGTCTCTTATACTGTATCAATTTTTATATCTACGTTAATTCTGTCTAGGTTTGGGAATGCAAAGATGACTCCTTCCACCTGGCATCAACATCCATCATTACTCCAGGCACATACTTTCAACCACACCTACGTGGGAAACTCCTCCCACATAGGAGAACCAGGCTGTGTTGCACTCAACAGCTGCTGCAGTGCAATAAGAGGCCACAGTCAGGATACCCACAACTGCAACACAGATGAAATTTTGAAAATGGAAGAATCAGCCATTCTTGTGATCTAATATCATCCATACAAACTGCAGGTAGAGAAACCATTTATTTTGACTGCCACTAAACTTCTTTTTAAGGTAGTGGAGGAGCAGCACAGAGCTATACAGTCTGGCAAGAAGGAATTTTGACTATCTTAAGAGGTATTTTGAGCAATGCTTTCACCCCCCCACCCCAACCATTCCAGAAAAGGTAGTTCATTAAAACCAATCTGTTGGAAGGTAAATTATGATTTTCACAGATTTTTCAAAGATTTTTTTAAGAAATGATTTAGCATTTTCAAAAGGCAAAATTAAAATACATGCACAGAAGTCTTTGATAAAGCCAAGTGATTTCTCTGAATTATCAATTTATAAAAGAGACTGAGATTTCAAAACTTCAGCTGTTTCAGGATAGAGAAGTTGTATACAGAGTGCCCAACTCATGCTCTTTGGACTTTAAGACATTGAGAAAACAAGACAGGGACAGACTTTGGTTCATTATGTTATTACCCATTGTTGGTTTTCTCTGATGCCTTCTAAACAAAGTATCAAGATTAAGATAACCTTGCTACTTTGCCTCTTCCTTTACCTGTTCTGCCTGGAGGTACTTGAAGAGTACTGAACTCTCCATTTGTTGTTACCTCTATTAGCCAGATCCCAGGCAAGCTTATTCTGATTCACTGACCAAGTTACGTGGACAACGCCGTCTCTGAATATGCAATACAGGAAAAAAAACCTGAGACCCCTAAACATCGTACAGGGAGGTACTCAAGGATTTGTAAGAGAGCCGTCTTGCAGGCCAAATCCTCAATGTATGTGAAATGAAATAGACTAAAATATTTAATTTTAAGTGTACTCTAGCTATTCTGATTAGATGTCAACAACAATGAAAGCACACCAACAAGCTGAAGATTAGCTGATTAGCTATACATAAGAGCAAAATGCAAGTTAATGGCATTCACATTTTGCTGAGATTTTGCAACCAGATGTCACAGATGACAACAGAAACCAGGACACAAGTTTTCTGTTTACTTTTGTGAAACAATGTTGATATGAGAATTTCCCTTTTATGAACAGGGTATTATCCATCATGGAAAGTTACAAATTTCTCTGTTTGCTAAGACATAGGAAACATGAGTAAATTGCAAACAACTCACACGTAAAATGCTCTGATAAATATATTTGAATTGTACATATTTTGCTGATAACATTGCAACACTGTTGGTATGGACTTATAATGCTGTTTCCCTAGTTTACTAAAGACAAATCCTTTAGACTTTTTCATTACACACAGTCAAATCTAACAGTGCCTGAGTGCGGAAGAATGCATGAAAGCTCTCTCCAAAGCCGGTGATCTCTTCCCTACGTGAAGATTTCAGAGCTGTGTATGCTGCAGGCAAACATCATCAGGGGGCACTATGAAAAGCATTTTAACTGCTATTGTAACAACTATAATTGACACTAATTCCACATGCTGCTGATAAATATCATGGGAAATATCCAAAATTATGCTCATATCACCGTTACTTATTCCACTGTGTTCTTATAAAAAAAGGAAGCTGATATTCAATTCCATTTTAATTCAGGGAGCATATCAGTACATTACATGCAATCTCAGAAAGGTTTTTGCCAATTGCTTTTCAATCATGGATTAATTGTAATCAGGTTAACTTACAGTCACTAGCACAGGGAACAAGAATTCAGCTGCCTCCAGGGATTTCCTCTGCTTCCTGGCCTCACAGAATTCATCCAAAGAGATAATGGGGAAAAAAAATCAATTTGCAGTAAATGATTCTCTTGCACAGCTTACTAAACTCACTGAACACTGAGTAGAGTTGCTTTTTGAATAGCTAGACAGTTCCTGGTGGGCAATCTCAGTGTGGCTGAAGGACGCATGATCAGGAAGGCAGCTGTGCTCTTAGGGAGCATAGTAAAAGGTAAATATTTAGAGTATCAGCAATGCTACAAGATTACCTTAAATATAACTCCCAAAAGAAAGACTCCAAACAGATATTACTGACTAGCTTCCATACTGAGTAAGCAGACACATATAGAAGATAGAAGCAACATCTTTCTTTCACACTTACATAATTTCTCATATGACTTTGCTTATCCTTATCTCAGCATTACACACAAAAAGAATGTTTACATAGCTAAATATGTGTGTATATATATATATATATAAATTTATTTGTGTTTTTGCATGGGAAACACTACTAGAATTTATTTGTCAGACTTGGAAATCTGAAAATTCAGGCCACTACCAGTGGACTCAGCTTTATAGACTATCACAGTCTGAGTGAAGTCAAAATCTCAGGCTATTGACACAGACCTTTGAATAGGATTTCAGTACCCAAAGCAGAAACTGAAGGAGTCCTTAGACTAAACCAAGAAACCAGGTAATACAAGATGCAAGGCAAGACAAATGAAATGGACACTACTTTTTCCTTCTTTTTTAAGTCATCATCTGCTAGTAATTTTTGAGAGTACAAATGCTTCCTCTGCAACACAATAGACTAATTTTATAAACACTTTCAGGGCTGTGAATTTAGAATGCAAAAATAACTTTCTTGATCAGTGTTTGTAAAAAGAGATTCAGAAGAAGGATAATGTGTGCAAAAGGAGAAAGAACCCCATTCCTGAAACTGGAGAAATACATTCCTGCAGTTCAATGAGATACTGAAGGAAAACAGCCCAGTGGCCTTCTGAAAAAATGAACGTAAACGTTGCCTACAATCACACAAAGCGGTCTCCAGAAACCTGTTATTAGAATCAGCAGACTCATGACTGGAATTTTTCAAAAGTTGGCCTGTGCTTGAGCTTAGAGCTGTGGAAACATGACACATAAATAGTAAAAAGCAATTTGCGTGATATGAGTAATTGTATAGCTTTAGGAGAACAAATTTCCCATTAACAGAAAGCTCTTCTTGGAGAGATAAGCAAAGAAAAGAATTTCCAGTTTCCATAAATTGCCAAACATAACATACAGAAAATTTTACTTGCTGTCAGTATAGAAGACTTCCACTTTTTTCTAAACATTTAGTTCTAAATTAAAGGACATTTTACTCCACTTACATTTGTGAAAAATTTACATTTCATATGCTTAAAATGCTGACAAGGGACGGCCAGCAGAACAGGGCCAAAACACCATGATTTTCATCAGACCCTCCAACCAAATAAACTTTTCTGTAGGTTAGGAAAACACAAAAATATGGATGCTTGCAACACATTTTGCCAGCAAGTTCCAGTAAGCTAGGTAAAAAAAGTCCTGGTGAATCTGCAACTATATCTCTTCTGATGACAGAAAACTGCCACAAAGCACAAATGGCAATAATGTTCATATGAGCTCATCTGAACGACCTCAAAAGACTTTCTTCTGTTTTCTCACATAGTATCTGCTGAGGAAAATCACTCTAAAAAGACATGCAAAGGTCCGTATAATACTTTAGGTGATGATGATACGGAACCTAGGAATCCTTCTAAAACTTAAGCCCACATTCAGACAGCAAGTATACATTTCAGATCTACTCATCTAACATTTGATAAAGAAGTTCAAGTCTTCAGAAAGTATCTAATGTGGTAGGACAAGCACAACAAAGGAAGACTGCTGAACACATGGCAGGGTGCATCTTCAGCGAAACGTACTGCATTCTAGTAAAAATCCTTTCTTTTGGAGAGCAGATGGCATTTCAGCATGGACCAATTTGCAGCTCTGCTGATGGAAGGTTTTTTGTGCGGTTTTTTGTTGATTTGTTTTGGGTTGTTTTTTTTTAAACCTTACTACAGCTTCAAAGACTCCCACCAGCAGGCTTCTGAAGAACTGTGCTGTCTCAATGGGCTTCAAAACTACACTAAAAAAAGAAGACAGCTCATTTTCTAGATGGTGCCGGCTCCCACACACCTAAAGTTAGGCTAGTGAAGTATCACCAAAAGGTTTGCTCACGTTCTGCTCCATATGCAATTTTTGTCAAGAGTAAACAGTCAGTGCGTTGCCTGGCATTATGGTATAACATTTATTTGTGGTGTAGTGTTAAGGTATGCTGTCACACATCCAGATTCCCAGCCTGAAAGGCTTCTCATGTCCACCACGCTGGTGTCCAGTGCCAGAAAGGCCTCAAAAACCACTCAATATGTTTCAGTCTGCTTTTTCTGAGGCAGAATTCTATTCACGTACTTCTTTTGCAAAGAGGAGGAGGATTATAATTTCTCATTAGAAACATATACATAAGTTTTATTCTGCTGGTCACACAAAAAAAGGCTAATAGATATTCTTTCTAGTTTGTGTTCTGGAGACCTCTGGAAATGTCTTTTGTGAGAGACAGAGAAAATCTTCAGCTGATTACTGTCCAGCAGAGACTGGATATTTTAAGGCTCATGAACAATACATTACAGGTTCTCATAAGATGACTTCTATTTCTGTAGTCATCAATGCACTAGTGTTACAAAGACAAGACAAATGCTAATGCAAAAGTTAGGTAAAAACAAGATCAATAAAACAGTGATGCCAACCAGAACAAACACACAGCTGACTAGCCTTAAGTCACAATTTGGAGAAGAACAGCCTTGAAGAACTGGAGATATTCAAAACCCACCTGGACGAGGTTCTGTACAACCTGCTCTGGGTGACCCTGCTTCGTCATGGGGGTTGGACTGGATGATCCACAGAGGTCCCTTGCAACCCCTAACTTTCCGTGATTCGGTGACTCTGAAATTGCTGAACCATCCTTATTATTGATATGTAAAATAATGTTTCGAAATAAATTCTGTCTTTAAGAGGTTCCAAATATGAGGCAAAGCAACTAGAAAAAGCTAACGTGCTGTGAGCTCTCTTGTGTAGAAAAAAAAAGTTCTAAGAATCTTCTAGCAAAAACCATGCAACATCATTGTCTCAGTAAATGAAAAACAAATTTATAGTGACATTGGCCACAAAATATGAACTTACTGCTTATCAAAATCAGTTAAAATGTTGGAACCTATATCCCTTCTGCAGTTTGCATTTCCATATCTATACTCCTGTCTTTTACTGTGCTGCGTTTTAGCCTTAGGCATTTGTGTGACAACTGTAGGTAAGAAAGAAATGTACAGTACTGAAAGTCTCTAGGAGCCGCATAATCTAGAAGATTAGTTTTTAAGTCTCCAGCAATACTCAGTATTATTCTAAAACTCTAGTACTCTATACAACTGAAGGAACACATTTGCAGATGAGATTACCTTAAAAAAGTTCCTAAAAGAGAAACACAGGCTAGATAGGTCACCATGATTTTCTCTATTAAAATGCAAATACACACATGCGTCTTCACGTTTTTAGCTACAAAAAAAGTGTTATCACCAAAAGCAGGATTACTTCTCAATGTTTCTCCTACCTGCAGTAGAATAAAGACAGTAATATTGCTCTCTGATTGATAATAGGCAGCTGTCAGAGCATACGTATGCTGCTTTTTATCTCCTCCTAACTCCAGATGTTTTCCAGCTAGAATCCCTTCTTTCCTCTTCAGAGCCCTCACAACCAGATTTGCAGTGCCCATATTCTCCAATATCCCCAGTTATCTTTCCTAGCTACACAAACGTTTTACATGGATTACATATACCCTGAGCCAATGTACTACGGAAAGAAAGCAAAAGGGCTGTGAAGAAAGTAAGAGTCAGCCAGGGATGCAAGGAAAAAACAACCGCACTTACATGAGAGGGATAGGTGGTGGGAGAACAGGGACAAAACCGAGACAATGGAAGTTAAACTTTATGAAACTCCTCAGGCCACTTTTATTTTAATTAAACCCTGTGCTTAAGACTTCTTGAGCTTGTATATCTTGCTTCAGACTCAGGAAGGAAAAAAGTCTTAACAAGACGACAGAAGACAGGAAAAATCATGGAAAGGAAGACTCAGAAAACATACTCCTAATACTAAGGAATGCATTGTACAAAACTTTGTTAGAATATTTCAAACGTATTTCCATGTTCTTCCCTGAAAAAGTTTTGTGCTAAGGCCACTAACTAAATTCAATCAGGTTAAAGACGCAGTAGTGATCCTTTAGTGCTCTTTTATTTCAAAATATAAATTTCATATTTTGAGTACTTAATATGAATGATTTTTTTCCAGAATATTCCATCCCCTACATTATCCACATGCATGCACACCTCTAAGCTGTGATACCAAAGTCCTTTAGCATTTTTTTTTTCTAATTATGCAACATCAACCTACAGCATGCCAAAACAAATTAAGTCAGTCCAAAATATGTATTCAGGTATGGTCAGCAAAGTAGTTGTGTTGTCACTTAGCAACAAAAGCTCCGGAATCCACCTGAAGAACCCACCTTGTTGGGCTACATTATTTCCAGTGTACACAGATAAGAATATCTAAGGATTTTTTTATGCGTGAAGAAAAATCAGAGATATTTGCAAGAGCTGCATCATATTGTAACTCCTTGTTTCTTCCTCACTTTAAAAGCACTATCAATTTAATATAGGTCCTCTGGACACATCTATCTAATTCTTGTATCATTGTGACAGGAAGCTACTGAATCATCACAGAAAGTCTTCAGTCCACACAGCAGGCTGGAATTTGATTTTACTGACATATACCGTAGCTTTTATGGTAAGCTCATTTTCTCTCTCAGCAGGCTTAATAAGCTACAATTGTTTATTTTTTCTGAGGTAAGCCTGCTAAACAGTTTTTAAATATTTACACTGGCCAAGGGATAAATAAAGAAATGCCTAAGACAAAAACGTTTGCTGCAGTTGGTTTGAGATGGCCTATCAAAGGTGAAGGAATACCTTAAAGTTAAAATACATCTAGCATTTTGTAAGCAAGGGAACAAAGATGGTGGCAAAGTAAATGGAAAATAGAGTTTAACACAGTATGAAGCTCATCAAATATTCACCTCCCTCAAGTGTACAATATCCATGGAACTGCTAAGAATATTTTCCTTTTAGTATGGGGGTTTTTTAGTACACATTCAGTTCTCAAGCACAGTTTTGCTATCAAATATCATGCATGTAATTTATGTTTTGCACTTATGACAAATTTTGATGATTTACATTATGCGTAATTAAAACAATGTTGATAAAGTCAAGATATTCAACATAAAAGAAAAGAAGAGAGACAATAAGTTTTATTTTCATGAAAAATAAACCTATTGCAATCAAATGGCAACTATTTATCCAGCATTGCTAAAGGATGCAAAGTGACATTTGTTAAGATTCCTGTTCAGATAAACCCGATCAGCCCGTAAATTGCTTCAAGAATAAATAATTGTGTAGGCAAAGTATTATCATATTCCTTTGGAAAGTTCAGGATTCAGACAAGTTAATGAGGTAGTATGTTCAGGTACAACTCACCATCCTTCCCTATTCCCACCCAGCTACATGGCAACTTCACACACTTCTTCCTCTTTCTGGATTTTCTACTTCAAACTCCAAGCATTAGGATTTTTTCTATGGCACTGGATAAACAAGCTCTTTTTTTCACTAGTTCTGAATTTTATCTCATCTGCCAAAGTTGCAGAATGATGTGGAATAAATGAACACCTGCTCTTGAAAAGGAAGCTGTCTGAAACGCCAGGCTTTGGCAAGATCACTACAGAATATGCATGTCACCCAGAAAATCTGTTACAATGGCCAGTTGCCAAGGCGTTTATTCCCAGTGAAGCACAGGTTAAAACTGCTGTCAATAATTTTTCTGTAGAAGACAAAGAGTCCAGTAGAACCCAGCCAAAGTAGTAAAAATACCCCCAACATTCACAAACCATACATCTGAAAAAAATTTGCAAAGAAAAAATTTGAGGTCCTTCTTTCCTACGACTTCTAAACAGCTGGAAACAGACCATTTTCATTGGTACGTTGAGTAATGACTCAATACCGAGTCAGGAGCTCATTTCTCTCATGGGGAGGAAAAAATGGTCAACCTACTTTGTAACAAGGTGACTTTGCTGGCAAAAAAATCTGGGACAAAACCTCTCTTGAAAACCTGTATTTTGTAGCAAAGTTAAAAATACAAAAATACTTATGCAAAGAAATTTTAACTATTTTAATTATTTGTTGTGTTCTGGTAATGAGACTTACAGGCTTCCTTGTCCATTCTGATAGATTTACCCCATGGGAGTAGCACATTACTGGAGATTAGTAGAGTACAAGTTGTAAGAAAGATTTGAAAATCTTAATTCAGAAGAGTTCACTAAATAATAATATATTTTAAGTTGTGAAATTCCAAAAGAATCCAAAATGCTTCTTTAGGCATGAAAATATTAGGAGAATCAGTAGCCAAAAAATTGTACCACCTGCTTTGATGTGTGTTGACCTTTCAAAAGTTCTAGATGACTCATAAACAACAACTATTTGAAAACTGAATTAAAATATCCAGAGAAGTTAAGAGAATTTACTAGTCATTCTCATATATACTCTTATTTACTTATATAGGGACATAAATTCGCTGTTCACCCTTTCAATATGGAGTTCATGATCTACCCAGGATAAAAAATACTAGAGAGGAAGAAGAAAATAAATCAAATTCAGTATCAGAAAGAAACAGAGATGAAATTCAGAAGCAGTAACCTACAATTATATTTCCATTCTCCAAATGTTTAAAAAAAAAGAACTTGTTTGGGGGTAATTTACTTACAACAAAATATAACACACATATAGCCAATCACAAAATCATTGTAAATAAATTCACATGGCTGAATTTCATCCTTGCGGGGAGCTGTAAATTACAAATAGTACAAGGAAAGTTAAAAATTTTTGTTTAATCTGGATGTCAGCACACAAAGAATTGACTAATCCTAAATTATCATCTTTTATTTAAAGCATTCAAAGTGAGTTGTGCATGGTCATTTCCTGATAGAACACTGATTAACATCTTCAGCAGGCTTAAGAATTATATGCGCTAAGAGTCAAAAACTATTTCTGTGAAGAAAAATAGTGGCCTAACAAATTTCATGATAATGATATTTCCAAATTACATTTTTGGCTGTCAGCAACAACTCTAATTTTCAATGGAGAAATATATTTTGAGTCAACACCATATCTAATTCATAGTTCTAGTTCTCAAAAGCTATGTTTATGAGCATACACTGACTTCAGAGGCTTGGGCAGAATGTGTTTGGGAGTCTTAAAGTTTTGGATACTTCATTCAAGCAGATTCTACTAGTCAAAGAAACTAAAAATTATATGCAAGAACACCATTCCCTTTATTCAGAAAATAAATGTGTATCTCAGCACAAAACAAAGACTAAAATAATTTTTCTGTTTCTTACAAAAAAAAAAAAAACCAACCCAAAAAGGTAACATTCCTAGAAGAAAATATAAGAATGGCTATAGCAAAACCAAGCATCTCTAAGGAACAATTTACTGACCAATTTTTAAGGAGTGAAAAGACAAGTCCATAAGGCAAGTGTAACAGAGCTGTGCTAACAGGATCCTCTACTTCTGGGGAAATTATGTCCTCAGATCATTCATGAGATTTCTTCTGGCTTGGTACTTGTTTAAAGACAGAATCTTCTCTGTCAGCATCTTTCAGAAACGCAGCTGTCTTGGAAGTTTGCAGAGACTGTAGTCTTCCGGGACCTATTTGGCATCCATAAATGTGATAGAGTCTTAAATTTTGTTTTGAAGACATCAAAAGGATAGACTTTGTTCTTTTCTGTTTATAAAAGACAGTATTAAATAAAACTAGCTTTCTTCTAAAGATAGTAACAATTTTTGCTCTTCCTTAGCTGAACACGGAAGTCTGTTCAGGGTTTTTTTGTACTTGACAACAGCATTTGGCATATTCAAGACTAAATGATGAGCTTACTTAGCCTAGAATTGTTTTTAGCCTTCAGCCAATGGTCTGATACTAAAGCGTTTTCTACCAAATTTTCTCTTTTCTCTTAGTATTATCTCTCTCTATTGGTTTGAGTCCGAGACAGCTCCTTATAAGATTTCTACTGATTTCTTCCACAAAATATCTGTGTTCTTGAAGACTCCAAAGCCAGATCATGGCAGAGTTCAGCTGAGCGCAAGATGCATCATTGGCATGTAAATGTGGAATAGCCTGTACAAGACTTTAAAGAGAGCACAAAGTCTTGTACAAGTTAGTAAGAAAGGAATCTGAACGGAGTCTATCTCCGTAATTTTAGAGTGGGGTTTTTTCCCTTACAAATAAAGAGATTTATTAGAAATGTTATTCTTCATAAGATTTGTTTGCTTTATTGATTAGTGACTTCTTTTACTTGCCTTATTTGCATGCCAAATGTCAGAGCCCTGAGGTGAAGCTAAAAGTGGGACTGTGTGACTGGGCTCCCCAGTCAAGGAGAAAGTTCTCAGGGACAACTGGGATGCTTTACAGAATATCCTGCTCTGACCTCAAAAGATATGGTGCTCTTAAATGACAGCATAGGGGTTGAGAGAGCTTTAATTATATTCTTGATAACACCAGCAAGGAAATGCCAGAGAGTTTATTGATCTTGAGTTTTTCCCTAGTCTGGTTAACATACTGTTTGCTTTTGGGTGATTACTTACACATTTACTCCACTACAGAAGCAGAACAGCCAGTAACTGAATTTCTCAGTAACCATGAGACATCAGCAGGGCAGATGTCGATTTTAAAAACAAAGGCCTAAAGATATTTCAGGCTTTACAACTGAGAAATTAGCTCTAATTTCAACTTGTATGGATGTCTAGTTGTAGCAATCTTGCCCCTGCCTGGTAAAGTTGATTTCATTTTAGTCTTTACAGCATCATTTTATCAAACTGTAAATTTGAAGATTTTTTAATTTTTTTTTTTTTGCTTTTCCAAAGGATTTAACGGCTTACTGCTCAAAACAGTTCCATTGATCGTAGCATGACCTACACAGTTGCAGATATCTTTTTGTTTTGTTTTGTTTTCCCAACTGTATCAGCTAGAAAAGCAAAGAGACTCCCGACACTTCACAAAATGTGAAGAGCATATTTTATGCTAAATTTTTTCCTTCTTTTCACACAATTAAATGAAACATCATGACTATCAAGCTAGCACAGGATGTGGGTTATTTCCAGGCCTAGCTTACTGATGACACTGAGCTGTAATAGTCTACTAAATGTCATGCTGCAAGTATAGAAGAAGTAATGTATGTTGAACATCCCCCCTGCCCCCCTGCTCCATATTTATTCTTATTTTTGTTTGTTTTAAGCCAGAAGGGAACAGCAGAGTTGTCTGGAACATCTATAATGAGTATAGCATATGTGAGATGTGAAGATTTAAATTTCTATCATATGGTATACAATGAGAAAGAAAAGGCCTCCAAGAGCTACCTAGGCCATTTCCTACTATCGCAGAACAACCAGTTATACTGAATGCACTTCTATCAATTTTCTGGTAGTTTAATCATGAAACCCCTTTCCAATGGATATTCCATTACCTGCCTTTGAAAGGAGTTGATTTGGATCAGCTTTTCATTACATTCTATCTAACAGCCATCCCTCTCATCCGCTCATCTAACAGCCAAGAAAGAGAAATCCTTTTTTCTTCTTTCCAATTCAAGAAGAGAAAAGAGAGGAAAAGTCTTCAAAGGTGGAGAAGCTTCTAGGAATAAATCAGGAATACTTGTGGAAAACAAAATCTTCAAGAAAAAAGAAAGTCAAGAGAAACAAAGACCCAAGAATTACATTTGTCCCCAAGTATAATGAAGTAAATATTTGGTTGAGAGTCTGGATCTGGGTATAGGTTTGTCACCATACTATAAATAATGTGTTACATGATTTAACACAATTATTCAGTTCCTGTTAAATATGAAATTTACTTTAAAAGCCCTGGTTACAATCTCTGCCCTACCTCTTACTGCTGAAAAAGAATCAGAAGTAATATAATTTAATGAGGTGTATGATATCTAAGATAGATCTGAGTACTATGTAGTAACAAATTGAAGGATAAAACACTCATAAAGCATGAAAAACACATCAGGAAGATAAAAGCAAAGCTAGGGAGACAACACATAGCTTGTTCTCCCGCTTCATACAAAATAATTTCATCGCTAACCATTTACTAAGAGCAAATGAGTCACTAAACTTGTTTTCAGGTTTAAAACATTTCTATAAGCCTGCAAATATTTTCAGTTGTCAGCATTTCTACATCCACTACTTGAGGCCATTACTGGTGTGGAAAGTTGGTGTCCAAGATTTTGCATATCAACAATAAAATGCAGTATCTGGGGTAACTACCCTAATCAAAAATATACTGCTTGAAATTCAGGAAAATATTTCCACATTAATAATTTTATATTTTTATGGATGTTTACAGACACACAGCTAGAGCAGCTAAACAACTGATTCTACAGCACAGTTGAACATAACAGCAAGACATCTTCCCTGATTTTAAAATGTTAAAGTATGCTCTGTAGGAATATAATTTCTTCTCAGTTAAGCAAGAATTAAGCTAATGCTTGAAAGGTCATTGCTATTCTGTAGTTCTTCACTTGTAAGTCATTAGTACAGTAAAAGAAAACAAAAAAATTATTTTCCTCAAAGTTTTCCCTACAATTACTACAGAATGGTATTTGAGCTGCCAAAATGTTCCTCCATGTGGTTGGTACAAAATATCTGAAAACCTTGAAAGTACTTCGAAGAGGACCAGAGAATGGAAAACCCTTGTGTTTTCAATAGCTAAAGTGTCATAAATAAACAGCTTCCTGACATCTGACTCTTGATGTGTCAAAGCTTTCTGCATCAGCTGCCCCAGAAGGTAAGATCAGAGGTACAAACTGAAAGAGAAAAGAAAATATCCATCTTCACTTCCAGATGCTATACCACTAATTTCTGTAGTCATTAATACTAGTATTAATCTACTGTGTTCAGTGAGGTAACACAGATAAAAACCAGGTTATATTCTGATCTTAGCAGTAAATTTAATTTATTATAACTTCCAAATGTTATCAATATCTTGCCCATCAGAACTGAGACAGGTCCTCACAATGGCCTGCACAAGCGTGCAGAGCTGGTGTAAAAAGAACAAAAAAACAACAGAAAACCCCTCATTACTTTATTGTACCAAGGTAGGAATATTCTAACAGAGGATATCAGAGGTGGTATATCCTCTAACATCTCCTGAAAGACCCAGGGTGTGACAACTGAAACCTCATCAATAGCTTTGCTTGCATAAAATGCACATTAAATGCAAGGCAAGATCTGGAACCTACAATCATTTCCAGGGGAATTTTCAGAAGGTCACAGAGTGCAGAAAATTCCACTTGCACAGTCCAAGGCAGTGGTCCAATGGAAGTGCTGCTTTATTAAGCTCCCTCTACAGCTGCAACCTAGAAAAAGGCTTCAGAACAAAAGAAAATTTTTTTCCAGCTGTACTCCCATTTTTACTGGGAAATTTGCTGGCAGAATAATGCAAAAAACTGTTGAAAAGTGCTGAATGAGAAGAAAACGTCAGCATCTATTGTTTTAATAGAAGAGGAAGAAACAGCATCCGTCCTTCAAGAGGAAGGAAGAGTGTTGGTTGGACTTTTGCAAGTCGGTAATACATGCAACTCAGGAGTCTACTGATCTTTCTAGAAGGTTTAGAACTCTGTCAAAAGCACAGTAGTTTGTAAACAGTATGGATTTGTACAGGCTGATTTGTACTTCAGGGTATTAAGAAAAATTTTTCACAGGGGGAAAACATGCCAGAAGAAAGCTATCACATGTACATTTCTTGAGGCTGAAGGCTTTAGGCGTCACTCTAAAATACAATAAACCACTATACTAGCTTCTCTATAGTAAATACACCGCAGGACTTAAGAAAACCGTTCCTGAACAGTTAGAAAAACCTCTACATATTTCCTCAACTGTAGAAATACTGATATATTTTGGACTATTTTAGTGTGAGGATTTTGAAACATTTTTATTCTCCAAAAGCCACCCAGTTAGCATCAAATTCCTTCATTTATTGCCTCATTAATTTCTACCTAAACTCACGTGATACAGATCAGAGTTTTAACAGCCAATTTTGCTTGAATACTTTTATACCGATAGAATGCCTGGTAAATGCCAAAATGCCCCTTCCATTAGTTGAAAATCACAGCTATGGGAAAAAAACCCATACTGCACATGCATAAGCCAAGGTCATTTTCTTCTAGAGATTTTTCAGGTTGAAAAGAAACCTCAGGGCAACAATGGGATTAAGCTGTCTCTAAATACTGAGACAGAGAATAGAGTCCAGTGCAACCAGAACATTTTGCTACTTCATGCCTGTTGCTTGAGCTTCATTCACAACTGCAACTCCTCATATACTTGGCAACATTGTACTTCTACAGCAAGTTCTTTTTTTATGGAAATAGAGCTTTAAAGAAACTTCAGAGAATATCAGGTAATAATCCCAGATATTGCCAATACTACAAGATCCCCAGAATATGCTTGGTCCCTGCTTATGCCTGTCTGACATGATATATCATGCAATGACATCTGTAGGAAAGCAAAACAAAACAAAATCCCTCACACCAAAATAAACCTTCCAAAGAATTTCTAAATATCTGTGTTCACTAGGGACCACCACAAATAGTGACCATGAGGAAGAACAAAACTGTAATCAGTAAGCTTTGGGATTATTTTGGGTCTTATTTTGTATTCAAGAATCTGCCTAGTAATGGTAGATGTTTTATTGTCCCACATAAACAGATGTGAACTGTCATAATGCTTATAGAAATTATTCATGATCGTATTCGTTTAACTTCAACTGCCCTTGCAAATGGCAAGCTATGATGGAAACCCTGAAAATATAGAATGTTTTATACATAGCATTAATGAAAAGAAAGAAATAACAGAAATATTTTTCTGTACTATACTGATTTAGTAATTAATTTATGAAGTAGAAATTCCAGGGAAAAATATTTAAGTTCTTTTACTCATATCAATAAAGGTAGAAGATAACACAAGTTAAGCATCAGTCTTTCAGCCAGTGAACACCAATCTAAGCACAATTTGAATAAATTCTGGATCATTCTTAAAATAAAGAAATGTTTACTTCATTTTTCATGCTCATGTATTCAAATACATCATCCCCCAACGCCTGGTATATAAAAAGCCAGAAGCACTAGTTTCTATCCTTTATACAATTTCTTAATGATTACATTCATAGCCAAGCTGCAATGATTTCAGGCGTAAAGCTGTGCTAATTTGACTAGGTTCACTTCAGCTGTCACTGGAGATATGACCAGAATACTAATTCTCTTTAACACAGCCTACTTGTACAAGCTCTTCCTGTAAGAGGATCGTTTCTTGAAATTTAGAATTCAGGAACGTGTGATAGTATAGTGGTTTAAAAAAGTAAAAAGCTTATGAATAAATAGGAGATTCCTAATGAAGTACTGACTGCCAAAAATACTGGCAAAGATCTTATACACTCCCTTGATGTCAGTGGGCTCTTCTGTATAATTCTTTGGACATCAGCTGTCTTCCTAATGCACCAAAGCATCTATAAATGCACACTGTCAAACACACAAGCATATGCAGTTATAGAAGTCACAAAGGATGTCTGTGCCATATAAAGACTGCGTATGAGATAAATGAAGATTGTTTAAGTCAATGAAAAACATTAACATACAACCAGTGTTTTATTATATATTCATATTTCTCACATAATATGAAAAGAGAAACTCTAACATTTCACTCACAAGCACATTTTTGTATCCACAAGAAACTAGAAAAAACCCCAAGTTTAGACTGTTTTTGTTCTTACAAAATATGCAGAAGTTTCCTTGCTTCATCAGCTACAGCTTAACATGGTGAATGAAGAAAAAAATTGCAAAATTCTAGTTTTAAAATACTGGAAAGTATCTTAGCTGTACTTTCCAGGCCAGAGGTATGTGGATGTTTGTATTTCTTTACTGAAGTGCTTCACAGCTCCGGGATAAGACAGTTACACAACATGTTATCAATGAGATTACTGATGGGAATTAATTTATGCACAGTCCATTAACGAGGGCAAACATTTTCTTAATCTTTCATATGCAGTTATTAGAAGTCTGACATCATCGCTTACTTTTAAAGCACCTTTACACCTTTAGGCTTAAGCTCAGAGGATCCTTAGGAGGTCTCTGTCTCTCTACTGACCCACACACCATCCAGCCCTGTGGAAGGGCAGAGATGCAGCAAACAGCACGGGACTCGCTCAGTTTGCGGGTGGTACAACTGCAGATATCTTAGGAGCATCAGCACCTGTCATAGGCCAAAAAAAACCTTCCAGCTTAAAGTGAGAACACTAATGGGAGGCAGATAATTGGGTGTATGTGTGTAGGAGGCCTGAAAGTCAGAAATTGAATTTTTGAACTGTCAAGCAGAAGTTTGCTACTTGCCAGCTGCAACAAGTACAGTCAGACTGTATTTTTTTATGACGTCTGGAATAAAAGTGACATGTCCCAAATTTCTTCCAATTTTTAGACACATAAGACAAAAGCACAAATTTGGATGCTGATCACACCTTGTGTTTCTGTACACTAGCTATTTAGATTGGGAAGTCCGAAGCCTTGGTGTTGTGGAAAGAAAAGGAGGACAAAAAGAAGGGAGACTGGAGAGAAGGTGGTGAAGATCCTGGCTAAAGGAAAGATCCTGAAACTGGGAGAAGATCTGGGAGATCAGCCAGCTGGGGGGAGACAAATGTTAGGGCAACCAGGGTCCTTGGCTAGCAACGCCCAAGATGGGTAAGTACAAGTTGCACAGGGACTAGTACAACCTTCTGCCCAAGCGCCCTGGGCCAGCAGCAATCTCTGTGCAGGGGAATCTGTGATCTACTGAACATTGTGCTGGGGAGATGGAGATCAATGGGACCGCGTGAGTGAGAGTGAGAGATAATCAAGTAGGGAAAAAGCTCTAGCTGGTTCTTAAATAAATACTGGTATACAAATCAACTATGGGTGTTTACAGAGTCTCACTTGTGCAAGCACCTCGCAACTTAGGCTTCATATGTATCAGTAGTATACCCATATATCACTTTCAAGTAAAATGAATGTATTTTTTTAAATGCAAGTAATTTCAACCATACAAAGCATGTACTCTGATGTGAATTACAAACGGACATAACCAGGATTCTAATGATAGAAAAAAAAAGCCCTTAAGAGTTTCCTGCCTTACCAAGCAGAGAATTCTACTAAAGTGAATACTGAGCTGTATTTTAGTCCCACACTGCAGTAAGCGTTCTCTTCTTACCAGGTTTCCTTTTATATACACATTTCAAAGTGAAACAGCAACAGAACTTTGGGGAAAAATTAAAATCCGAGTCTTATCAGGATGCTGCTCAAGTACGATCATTGCTGCTCTGCCCTCCTGCTCCTGATTTGCAGATTTTCACAGCTGCAGGAGCTTAGAAGAGCATAGGAATATGCCAGAATATGTTCAGAGCCTTCTGGAAAGAACTGGCACAGGCTTCCTGAGATCATGGTTAGGAAAAACATTTTTCTTTCCAGTTATTCTGACTACTGGGAGGGCAGGACTGTCCACTTTCTGCAACAACAATCAATAGTTGCCATTTCCAAGGTTGGTGATTATGGCATTCAGAAAATCTCTGCCTATATGACTTCTGCTTCTGCACAATCTTCAGACAGTGACATCTACATTTCGGTTAGACAGCCAGACACTTCTTGTTGCTACTGCATCCCTGCAGGCACTCCAAAAACTCTCCAGACGGCAGTAACAGAGAAATCCATAATAACGTATCTCCTTTTGGGAATATTTTTACTGGATGAGCCTGGGGACAAAACGTATGCCAGCTAAGGGACCTGGTAGATACCAGCCTGTTTATTTCGCCTTTTATTCCGATCAGTCACCACCCCCTCACCCAGATTAAACAGCACCAAATTTAACAGGGAGATTTGGCCACCGCTGCTGACGCTCTAAACTGTTCCTTGAAACGCAGAACAAATACAATATCCAAAACCACAGAGAGAGCTAGGTATTGCTCAGATACAGAACTTTAAGAGCAAATACACAAGATTTAAATAAAGTTCCAAAGTTTCATCATGGATAACACTATATAAACTAGCAGTCACAACAACGTCATTTCAGCCCTAAAAAAGCTTTCACTTCCAACACATATCACAATTTGTGAAATCCAGGGTATACTGGATTTCTAATATAATATGAGTGACACTCACACTGCAAAGAAAAGAACGTTCTCATAGCTTTTAGATATTAGATTAACTATCTTTTAAATTTAGATTTAGCGAGGCAAAAATCCAATTTAAAATTATGGAACACTGAACTTCTTCTAGACATACAGAAAGAAGGTCTGTAAAAATCCAGTTTATAAACTCTGACCTAAAATCCTCGGCCAACATTAACTTTGCTTAAGTTTGCCTGCACACACAAAGACCAAAGCCTTTGAGAAACTCTTCCATACTGTGAACCTCTATCAAAACGCACAGACTAGTTCCTTTGCTCATTGGGCATGAATTCGCCTCAGGGGATAGAGAGGCAAATTTTCAGAGGCAAAGGTTTCACTTCTGGGACTTGCACTGAGGTTAAGTCCAATAAATAAGGTGATATGGGGAATCATCTGACAGACCTTTTCAAGAAACCAGTTGTGTTCTGTGTGCACCCCTGGGGTTGGCACTCAGTTTCCATCTCGTTCTGAGTAAGCTCAGACTTCCCACAAATCTGCTGCTTGAGATCACAAACCTGTTGGGAAGAATCCAGGACACCCCTTTGTCATTGCCAGCCCTGTGAGGCTGGTGGCATGGATTTCCCAGACATATCTGTCTGGTGGAGAATGCATCCAATCCAGTAAAATTAGACCTTTTTACAGAGAAATTTCAGTCGAGTCACCAGAGAGTCAATTCTGCATGTATTTTCTGGGACAGGTATTAAAGAAAGGCAACTATTTTGTCCTTGAGGTATCCCTGATGGCCTCCCTGCATGAGAGTTGTATTCCAGCTAACGGAGAGTGTTGATGCATCCAGAAGAAATCACACTGTGTTGCGACACCATTTTCTTGACAGATGACAGCCATTTAATTAAGAGAGCCAACAGTGATGCATGATGTAGTTGGAATAAACTGGAAATTCATTCTGCCTTACATAAAGCTTATATAAATGCAAGTAACAAGATATTTTGTTTCTAGAAGACCGCCTGAAACCATTAGCAGTCTACCACAGCATTCCAGCACATGGGAATTTTAAGCTATTGGGTATACACATGACAAACTCCACCTAAGGTTTCCCACATCATCCATATACAGCTAACCTAAACCCCGGTTTCTTCCTATCAAGTTACATCACGACAAGTCATTGGAATCGGATGAGAATTCAGCTCACCTTTAAGGCCTGCAGTACGCAACACGCAAGATATTAGTGGAGTGTCAGGAATATATAAGGCATCTTTGACTCCCCCATTCAGTGATTAATCTCTCTCAGAGATAAACTGTTTTCTATAAAATGCCAAGTAAATTTACAACAGAGGAAGAAAACCACAAATATTCATACTGTATCTCAAGATCTTTGTAGAGTTTCAAGGCAAGCAAGAAAGTAAGGTAAAGAGAAAGACCCATTTTTGAGGTGCCTTTTAATACTTCTAAATCAAACAAAAAATAAATCCATTCCTGAGCCTCAATTATAAACTTTTTTTAGTCCAAATTTCTGACTTCTGAGCCACCCAGAAAGTAACAGCAGGGGGTTGTGATGTTTTTGCTTCTACTACCTAAAATTCTTCTGCTGACACTTTTAATCAGTACACTTAGCAATCTGTCATGCACACAAAATGAATACTTCTTTACATATCCAGTGGGCAATAATTAGTCTTGTGAAAGCAATGTAGTTGTTTTTTTTTTTAACCGAGCAGCACTACCTGCAGATGTGTACGCTTACAAAGACTCATGCCAAAAATACTTCTAGAACCTAAAATACATACCAAAGAGGAAGTTACCAAAACTACAGGTCAATTTTGTATTATCAGTCAACCAGGAGGTTAAGGTTGTTCTGTGCCACTGGAAAATCTGTCCATTAAGCGGAGGAAAGAGATAATATATACATGAGGCAGTGGTGCAAAGACTGTCAGCAGGATGTCTTACTGAGTACTAATGGTCTTTCCAAATGAATATTAATATCTTTAACCCACTGAATGTCACCTTTTATTTTATGTCTCACATTTTAAAATTGATATTTTATTAATACCGAAATATAAAATTTATGTGTTTATACTATCCATCTGTGTGTAAAGTCAAGATTTTACCTACTGTGTAATGCAATGTACAGCCATGTGCCCAGGCACCAGGAATTTCTCCTATTCAGCGAGTCCACAGACCAATGACTTTGGGCACCCAGCCAGCTATGCACAACATTCACGCAGCAACCTAAAGGCTGCTGGTGCTTTGTGGGGACATACCCAAACAGGGAGGGTATACAGCATGGAGAAAGGAGCATGATGGACTTTAAAATACCCTGCTATGACAATGCTACTGGCAGTAAAGTTTTCACTAAAGGTGAGTGTTTTTCACCAAAGGAAGAATTTGGGGAAAGCCCTTTAAACTTGTTGTCATACCAAATGACAACTGTCTCCTACTGAAGGAAACAAACAAAGGAATCTCAGGAAAAAATATTAAATCTGTCAAGATTCCTGAGAAGACTTGAAAGAGCTGACTGACAATAAAAGCTAAACACAAAATAAAAAGGCAGGAAAAAATGATGACATGATTGCTACCACTTGGTCAAGACGGAAACAAAGATGAAGAAAGAAGTGGAAGAGCCTTATACTACAGCTACATTAATATATTAAGAGCTTTTTTTGTTATGATTCTTTACCTAAGCATCTTATGTAACCATACTGCCTGATTTAAGTGCTATAAACAAATGCTTATGCTTGAATTTTTCATTAATTTAGTTCAAGTTAAATACGATTTCAGGGAATAGATAATAGCAAGGAATTCCTCACAAAAGAGCATGGGGGATTTATAATTTTTATGGCCTTGGGAAACCTGAACAATATCCCCAGCATATCCTCCACTGTATCCAGAAGTTAACAAAGTGGTTCCCTCCCTGGAGCTGCACAGGCCAGGTAAAAGCTGATACAGGAGGGGTCAGAAGATGCAAAAGCAACTTGAGTAATGCTTGAGATACTCTGACATCCAGTAAAATATTGGGATACATCCTTCACTCCAAGTGCCACAGGGACAGAATGTGGGTAATGGACCAGCAAGAGGTCCACAAATCACTGCAGTGAGTTGAACCATGCAAGATGACTACAATAGGTGCTTCAGTAATGAATCAGAGAACTTATGCTTTGTCTTCTGGAAGTCTTCATGCCATATTCAGAGTAAGAGAAAGCATATTATAAAGCAATTATAAAATCACCAATAACAAACTAACTGTGCTAGTTGCATTTCTTCAACACCTTCCCCTTTTCTCAAAGTCTGCTGGTTTCCAGTGGTTTGGAACTGGCACGTGAATACTAGCATAACAAAGGAGAAATCATGGCAATTTCTCACATTCATCCCTTAAAAAAAATCCACAATATAAAGCTGAGGTAAGGTATCATATAGTACTGTTAAAAAAAGCTGATCTTGAACTCCTGCATGGCAACAAACTTTGATCCACTTGCCCAAACAACATCTCAGGAAACAAACTGTGGAAAAGGAAACCCTGTCTCTTCCACAATGAAAGTAAGAACATAAATCTATTTGTCCACGTGTAAAATCATTTTTTTTTTTTTTTATGGCTTTCTTTTTTTAAACTTTTATCAGATATCATCCCCATGGGAGTTAGTGAAGAGAAAAGAGAGAAAGGGGGAAAAGGAAAATCAAGACCCATTTCTGTTTCCATTTAAAAAAAAAAGATAAAAAATATCAAGTTATTAAAACTTTAAGATTTGGCACTGCATTTTTTCTTGAAAAAAAAGTCTCGCATTACTTTCACCTACCTTTCTTAATATTGGTTCTACTTTCTGTTTATCCTTTCGTACTTGTCCAAATGCTTTTCATATATCCCCTTACCTTTTTACTGAAATGAACTGATTTTCCTTTTATGCTCTTCTTATTTTTTTGCTTTCCAGTTTAACTAACGCTGACTTATTTATTGTTACTTGGTTGCTTCCCTTTTCTTTTGGGAGCTATTTTTTTCTCAGCCTTACATCTTTAACAGTATTATGGAGGCACTTGGCTTTTTTCCTGTTTCTTTCACTCTGTTCACTTGGAGATGTGATCACTCATGCCTTAACCAGTGTGCTTTTTAAGACTGCGCAACTGTGTTCCATTTTGGCAGAATTTTCTTTCTCATGTTTCACTTCACTAAATAAATTTCTCAATGCCTTTCAAATTTGCTTTCCCAGATTCTAAAATTCCTGTGTAGCTGTATGCTATTAGAGCTACTGCTTCTAGGTTGAGTCCAAGAAGGCTTCTAACAGGTATTAGATGTCCTAATTTCATACAGTTTCAGGTTACTCATAACAGATTATTTTCTGATAATTGTTAATAGCCTTCCTGTTATTTACATTTTTTAGTAATCAGATTTTTCTATGGCATTTAATCCCCCCTCCAAAGTATTGTACCTTAGGAAAAACAAATGCTCATTCACACTACAGATACTTAATCATACCACATATGTTGAAAATATTATATAAACAAGTAAGTCAATGCAAATGGATGCTGACAAAAATAGCAATTAGGAAAGTATGCAAATAAGGGAAAGCATAACATATATACATGGGGGGGGTTAAACAAAGAAAGAATTCAATTTCTATTATTTCACAAAATATTTTTTTCAGCATATTCCTGTTATTATTCAGATAGTACCATTATTATGCTTGGCACTTTACAGATGTCTTTGAAAATGAGGTCACTGCCTTGAAAAGCTTATAATTAAAACCCTTGTGAATTATATACTGAGTAAGTGAGAACAGTACATCTACCTGCCTGTGAGCTATACAGACAACATTATTCAGTGTCACATGTTACATATTTATATTACCTTTAGTTCCAGCTTGTATGTTTTCTGACATGAAAATAAAAACAAGTAAATGGTGGAAGATTTAAGAAACTATTCTAGCCAGATCACTGTTTTCTCATTTGCTTTTTCATAGAAGTAAGCAAAATGAATGGGTTACCAAGACAACCATTTCTAAAAAATCAGACTGTCAAAACGTGTTAGGAAAAAAAGTACTCTATAAAATGAGCCTTTGGCTAAAAGAAGTCAGCTGATATGACGTAACTCTAAAATCACCTCTTAACTTCAACTAAAGCAAGTTGCAGCCATTTGGTCTGTAATGTTGACTATTATCACAGTCCACAACTGTGATTCTCCAAATTATTACACCAAAAACAAATAGTCCAAAGCCTAGGAAACTTATAAGACCACAGCAGTTCCACTATCCCTTTCCCCTTCCCTGTTCCTCAATACTCATTTTCCTTGTGCTGACCACCACAACCGAAAGCGTACTTTTGCAGAGCTAGCAGAAAAAAGGTTAAAATTTTCCCAGCCAGAAAGCTGAACTGAAAAGATTGTTTAGTATTCGTAATATCACTTCTTCTCCTTCTTTGCCCTGTCTAGGTAACTAGGGAGTTAGATCCTGTGTGTATAAACCAAAGAGAATAATGTGAGAAGAATAAAGGCTTTGCAATTTCCATTTATTTTTGTCACTCCATCTTTGCTTCTCTTTTTCAAGTTCTCACATCTAAAAATCAGCATTAAGTTTTCACTTGCCAATACTATGAACTTGCAATCAGTATTACCATCAAATGAATGATATGCTAAGAACATCACAATCAATCTCTCAGGGAGTGTATACCATTTTTGTGACAGCAGTCCTGTACACTGACCTCTTTAAAACTGGGGGGGGATAGGGAGCAAAAGGTGCTACAGGTTATTTCTGTTTGTTTCGGTATGTATTCTATGCCTTTTATATGCACATAAAGAGCATTTTGTATATTAAAACATAGAAATACATACAACAGATCTTTAAAATTATGTGCTGCTTATCTTTAAAATTATGTGCTGCTTATTTCACAATGCTCAAAGGAACTTTTCCTGTAAAAATATTTAAGCTTAACTACAGCTTCTGAAACATTCTGAAATATCTTTTCATAGAATTTCTGGAATCTCTGGAAAACACTAAGAGCTCCAGATGGAAGAATTTTTTGAAAAGCTTGATTCAAAAGACTTCTGAATTTTGGCAGATAAATGCTGCATATGTTGTGTGGAGGTGATCTCCTGTGGGGGACAGGAAGATGATCTCTTAATGCACATTCACCAACTGTCATAAGGCTGAAAAGAATATGCAAGTATTGTGCAAAGACACTTCTCAAAATTTCAAAGCCCCACTTTTCAGTGCAAAAGCTGAAAGAAATCCTAAAAGTGAACTGTCATGTTCTCCAGAGGATGAATTAAACATGTTCTTAAGTGTATACATCATTGGGAAAAAATCTGGTCCTTTTTAACCCATATTTATATAATTCTAATTTAAAAAATACACTATCAACAGCATTTTTTTAATGAGGGGGAAAAAAACCCACCCTAATCATGCCAGCATCACATGCAACTATGCAGTTGATATTTTCAGTCTAAGTGTAGATACAATTCTAAACTAAAAGTAAAATAACCAGACTAAACTAAATAATTAACTAGGACAAAAAGTTAATTCTGTTTAAACAGGGGCAGTATGCTAACCTCTCTCCTTAAAAGGTTTACTGATTTAGGTATCTAATGCTTTAAGGAGATTTACAGATCCGTGGCCTAAGTGTGTAAAACATTCACAGAAATAAAATAAATTCATCATTTCCTGTGGGACTTTTCTACTGCAAAGAACCACGTACCTCCCACTGGGACAAACATAGGTTTGAAATTCATTCAGTTGTGTCATTTGTGGTTGACGATAGAGATAAATTTCCCTCTTTACCCAGTTGGTCAAACCTCTATACCAGGATGCAGTGACATAGCACATAAGGCTGTTTTGGAAATAATTTACGGCAAATTAATAATGGAGAATACTAGGGCAAATAGGGACTTCAGTGCAAGGAGATCGTAGTAGTCCCCAGATGGCCACCTAATTCTCTATACTGTTCTGTAAATTCTTTCAGTACAGCCATCAGGTCCTCCTCTGTTCTGCAGAGCTACCCACAGGCTTTTGAAACCCTAAAATAATAAATAGTTAACAGAGACAACCCCACCATACAAATAGTCTCGACGAGATGGCTTCTGTCCCACAGAGAGACTGAACACTGACACCTTCCTCAGGCCATTAAGTGAAGCTATACCACACCATTCTTAGCAAGATGAATCACACTCATAACACAGAACCAAAACATACAAAAGTTAGAGAGTTCGTATACAGCTACCAAGGTCCCATGAACTAATTTCCAGAGAAATACAGAAACTCGTTAAGGCAAATAGCCTCAATGTTTTCTCTGCATAACACTACTTTATGGAACAGAAAGCAGGCAGCAAAAGCGGCTTTCATCATCAATAGTTTGTCTAAAAGAATGTATTAAAAATTTCTAGATTACATATAAGTTATTATTGATATACAGACATGATTCATGCATATCCTGTATCTCCTATGAACGTGAAGAAAATGGAAAAATAGGTACTTGTCAGAAAAACTACCCTTAAGTTTCTGTGAATTTAGTGTATAGGAAGACATCTCATGAGGGAGGATCCTTACTGTACATATTGGAATTAGTTATTCAAGTTTAGGTGATGTTTTTGATTATTTTTCACAGATCACAATGAAAAGATTATTGTTGCAACAGTAAATGGAATTAAACAAAATATTCCCCAAATTCAGAGTAAGCATTTTTTCAGAAATTAATTTTATATTGAGATATAGAATCATAGCAACCTTGATGAAAGGGGTTGCGGTTTAGTAGCTTTAGCACCTTTCGTCTCTTATGAAAACTCATTATGAAATAAGCCTGGTCAGCACTTCTAGATGAGAAAACATGAAACACACCAGTTTTTGAGAGGAGAAAGTGCCCATAATTGGCAATTGTACCAGAAATGTGAAGTTATGGGGAAGAGCCAATGGAAGACAGGAGCCGTTTACTCCTGACCAGATCTAAAAGCTACACCTTTAAAAACTTTCAGGCAGCTTTAAAAATTATATTATTTAAAACAGGCCTGTGTTCTCGGTTCCCAAGAAGGCCAGGACAGCTCAGGGAGATCCATAATGGGCCACAACTTGTGACTGGGGAAGACACATGTCCCAAAAGAAAAAGTTTGGGAAATACTTCTCTAGTGACTACAAGGCAGTACAGAATCAGACAAAAATGAGCTGTGCTGCCCTGAAGGTTTTACTACAAATCTCAACATTCTAGTCTCCTGTTGCCCAGTATGGGGTAAGTGCCTACTATGAGGGATATTGTTTACACACAAAGGATGAAATAACGTGAAAAACATAATTCAAGAAATTATCTCTTCCCATAACCTCATTTTTAAATTTACAGGGAAAAAGAATTATCAGGAAGAAAACCAACAAACAATATTTACACAAAACTGAGATCATTTAATAACTAGGTATATGACAACTTTAGTAAATGTATCAGAATGGGTATTTTTTATTGCATCTGAACTCTTTTACCCACACAAACACTAAGGCATACCCTACTTACCTACAGCTTAAATGATATTTTCCGAGTGGGACTCTTGCAAATTTAAAAAGATTCAGAGGAAATGAACATAATTTCCTTGAATGACGAGTAGCAAGATTATTTCTCAATGGGCAAAAAGCCTTTTGTTAAATCATTTAGCAATAAAATTTTGTTGCTAAGCAGTTACTTTCTAAAGCATTTTGGGCCTTTCACAAATTTTTTTTTTTGTAAACACGAATTGTATCCCAATTACAAATTATTTTAAAATTATGAAAACAGAAGCTGAAACAAATCCTCTCACCCAGAAGCCATTTGATTGGCACATCTACACATTTCTAAACACAAAATGTTGGATTATTTGCACAAAAATCAAAGCAAGCAAATTTTCTATTTATTCAAGATGATTTTTATGAATGTCCTTGTTTAATCCTGGCCAGGGACCCTATGGCACAGGCTATACAATTTACTGCTGGCTCCTCAAAACGTACAAACATTTAGAAACAAGGTGAGGAAACTTTCCCTTGTTTTGAATGAAAAAATCTCTCTAGACCCACCATAACTTTTCTCTCCTCTATCCTCTCCTTCTACTCTCTCCAGACAAAGTGCCTTTGCAAAAGCAGTTCAGAAGAATTAATCTGCAATGAACTATGAAACATTTGAAGAATGAGTAGTAAATTAATGGCATTCATAAAAAAAGCATTAAATTGATTTGATTGGGTAATCTTGCCTACATAATTTAGGATACTGTTAGATATAAGTGAAAAAGGCAACTGTAACTATAGCAACACCACTATGGATGGAGTACCACTGCTCCTTTTGTGGACAAAAGCAGAGCAGCGTTGTGTGCTTAAGTACACAATAAGAAACAGCAACAAAAATATTTTGGAACTGTATTGGTTTTAAATATTAAAAATAGCAGGCTTGAAGTCTCATCTTTTGAGCCAATGACTGTCATTTACAGAATCACAGAATGGTAGGGATTGGAAGGGACCTCTGTGGGTCTTCTAGTCCAACCCCCCTGCCGAAGCAGGGTCGCCTACAGCAGGTTGCACAGGACCTTCTCGAAAAAGAAATTAAAGTATTTGAAAACTATTAATCCCTAAGAAGTGGCTGTATTTCAGCATTGGCCAAAGTCTCTAACGGCTGTTCTTCTAAACTTCAAATTGTGACCAAATTAACTACCAAGGACTTTTAAAACTGTTTCTAGGCAAGGATATGATTTTTTTTTTTGGTACTAAATTTAGCAGTAGTTACACATTACTCATTCTTCAAACAATATCCAAAAAGAAAAAAAGACAACAAACTCTCCCAGTTTTTACTGAACTATTTAATTTCAAAACTCAAAACATCCAGTAAGACTTTGTTTGGTAGACTAATTCAGCAAACACACTTATCTGACCAATGTTATCTGAGATCTATCTTTTCAGCAGCTTTTAGCAGTTTTAATTCCATGGATCTGATTTCTCAATTCCTGAACAAAGAGACTATTTAAACACTCAATATCACAAGCACAGAACTTTAAGAGCTGCAGCTAGTGAGCATATACCTCCAAGACACTATATTAATATTTGTTACTTAAAGGAATAGAATATTCTAACAAATACATAGAAACATACAGCTTATCATTTCTGAAAGACATTTTTAAAAATTGGATCTTCTTATGTATTCTGGATGTCTTTTTTTTCTCCAGACACATTGTGTTTATAAGCAGCTAGAGAAAGTTAAGTACAAAATAAGTCAAACTTTAAGAGTGCCTGTGTAAAGAATTCCAGTTTTTAAAACAGCTTATTACTTTAAGAAAGGGATTGCAGGTTGTTGAAATGGACATTTACAGACATGTTGGTGACACATTTATTTGTCTTTTGCATTATCATCTATTCTTTTTATTTACTAGCCAATGCCCTGTTAAAGCCATTTATCTCTGGAAGGGCAAATCCTTCACCTCTGCTACAGTATCTGGGCATTAGGAAGGAGAGAGTTGGAGTTAACATCACTGTCACTACATATCTTGAATAGACACCAAAATATGCTTGGTAACAGCAAATATATTTAAATAAGTACAGTCTTGTATGGCATTCATCAAATGAAGATTAACCATGGCTTTATTGCTGCAGTCAGCCAATCAATATCAACTATATCCTAAGTATAATGTAGTGCCTTATATTACAAGAAATAGTAATACCAGTGAAAAAGTAGTAAAAATTACAAGCCCCAGGGAAGTTCTAAAATTAGAGGTTACTGACTATCAGTTATTTATAATTTAATGCAAAATAATAAATTTTAGGAACAATAAACATAAGCAAAAATACACTTACAAAAATACTACATTTCAAAGCAATGTATACATTGCAAAGTAACTACATTGCATAGATGCTTCTCTTGTACAACTAAATTTTATCAGATTGCTATTTAATAACATTCATATATAATTAAATATTTTGGAGACAATTTTCAACAGAAGTTGACTAAAAAACACTTTGTACCCAATTAATGACTCTTCTGATGGTTCAAAATTTTTTTGGAAATTGCACTTCTAGAAGTATTGGACAATAAGACTCACAAACATACGCAGTATTACTTTTATTCTTGGTTATACTGGGATTTTACGTTGACATCAGTGTCTTTAGAAGATTTGAGTTTACTATTTAGAATGTTGAAACCTCCCGTACAGGGAGGCTCTTTTACTCAGAAGAAAAAATAAATTAGTCTGAAACCCACCCTCAAAACAAGGTACAAAACTATCCCATCTTAGTTACTATTCATCTGCTAAGTGCTGGCAAAAGTTCCTTTTTCAGTAATGATTATATTTTAGTTGAGAAAGAAACTGTTCCACATGAGTTGAAAATGCAACCTTCAATAGGGAATTCTCACAGCCTTAGGTTCCTAGCAAATTATCTGGCAATGATAATTTTTAACTCAGAAGATGATGTTTTTCCAACAGATATAGACATCTATCTAAAATAAGAAACTACAGCAGTAACAAAACCATAAATTGGCAAGGTGAAATTAAATTATATTGTTACCCAAGTCACAAGGAAACAAGAGAAAACAGAGAGAATTACAAGTCTTAGGCTGAAAAGGTAAGACAGTGAGGGAAGAGGTGGAGATTTCTCGGACTGTAATGTCTTTATCAGAGAACTTGTATATCACATGGACTCTTAACAGCATTGCCAAAATAACTGCTATTACAGGAACGTTGTGCACAGGAAGTCAGTTTATCAAGAACACTTGCCTGACACTTTTGAAGACATTTTAACTGCGTTGCTCTGAAAGTTTAGAAAGCTTTTTAAAAGTTATACCCATTGGCCAGTAATTACTTGTGGAAGGGAGGGAAAATCGAAGAAAATATTCCATTT